>ERZ772973.300-NODE-300-length-27010-cov-6.09067_pt1 | contig 27010 bp, 24 predicted proteins | sample MGYA00580672_ERZ772973 | MGnify/ENA primary metagenome ERZ772973 (study PRJEB29015, sample SAMEA2737938) | human oral metagenome | biome: human oral; feature: human-associated habitat; material: dental | place: China | collected 2152 ...
GGTCGAGAAAGGTGAGCTTTTTGGGCTCATAGGTCCCGATGGGGCGGGCAAAACCACCATCTTTCGTATGCTCACCACCCTCCTCCTGCCTGATGAGGGCACAGCAAGTATCGAGGGCTGGGATATCGTCAAGGATTATAAAGAAATCCGCAAGCACGTGGGCTATATGCCTGGGCGCTTCTCTCTGTACCAAGATCTCACTGTCGAGGAAAACCTCTCCTTCTTCGCTACTGTTTTTGGTACGACTATTTCTGAGAATTACGACCTTATCAAGGATATTTACGAGCAAATAAAGCCGTTCAGCAACCGTCGCGCGGGCAAGCTCTCAGGGGGTATGAAACAGAAGTTAGCTCTATGTTGTGCCCTCATTCACAAGCCTAAAGTCCTTTTGTTAGACGAGCCTACCACTGGGGTAGATGTGGTCTCTCGTAAAGAGTTCTGGCAGATGCTCGCCAAACTGAAAGCGCAGGGTATCAGCATACTGGTTTCCACCCCTTATATGGACGAGGCCAGCCTATGCGACCGTATTGCCCTTATACAAAGCGGTAAAATTCTCTCCACCAGTACCCCCCAGCAGATTATTAGTAACTTTGGTCAAACCCTCTATGCGGCAAGTACCCCTGATATTTACACATTGCTCCGGCATCTGCGTACTTGTCCCGAAATAGATAGCTGTTATCCCTTTGGCGAATACTTACATATCACCTTAAAGCAAGCAACAGATCCGCTCCAATTAGAGCAACAACTGAAAACCACCTTTCCACACCTTGAGTGGAAAATGATTACCCCCACCATTGAGGATAGTTTTATACGATTAATGGAACAACCTTAACTCAAAACTCAAAATTGTGAACGCAATAGAATGTACCCACTTAACAAAGCAATTCGGCGATTTCAAAGCCGTCAATGACATCTCTCTATCGGTGAGGAAAGGCGAAATCTTCGGCTTTCTCGGCGCCAATGGCGCGGGGAAGACCACCGCCATACGTATCTTCTGTGGGCTTTCCTACCCCACCTCGGGAGAGGCGCACGTAGCTGGCTTTGATGTATATCAGCAGCAAGAGCAGATCAAAAAGCACATTGGCTATATGAGCCAAAAGTTTTCTCTCTATGATAGCCTTACCGTTTCGGAAAACATTACCTTCTACGGAGGGGTATATGGACTGAGCCGCAAGCAGATCAAGCCCCGCCGAGAACAACTTATTGAGACCCTCGGTCTTGAGCAGGAAGCCAACAAACTCGTAGGATCATTACCTTTGGGCTGGAAACAGAAATTGGCTTTCTCAGTAGCTATCTTTCACCGCCCTGAAATAGTCTTCTTGGATGAACCTACAGGGGGTGTAGATCCCATAACCCGCCGTCAGTTCTGGGATATGATATACGAGGCCTCTGCTCAGGGTATCACCGTATTTGTAACCACCCACTATATGGACGAGGCCGAGTACTGCCACCGCATCAGCATCATGGTAGATGGCAAGGTAGAGGCCATGGATAGTCCGACTCAACTCAAAAAACAATTCAACACCCATTCCATGGACGAGGTCTTCTATGCCCTTGCCCGCAATGCCAAACGTAATGAATAACCATGAAACAACTCATTGCCTTTATCCGCAAGGAATTCTATCACGTATTCCGTGACCGCCGTACGCTACTGATCCTTTTTGGGATTCCTATAGCGCAGATTGTCCTTTTCGGCCAAGCCCTCAGCAGCGAGGTGAAGAATATCGGTATTGCTGTGCTCGATGAGGCTCACAATACCTATACCGATGCTCTTACGCAACGCTTGCAGGCAAGTACATATTTCAAAGTGAAAGACCCACTACTGAGTTACAAAGAGGTAGAAGAGGCATTCAGGCGTGGAACTATAAAAGCAGCTCTTATATTCCCCCCTGATTTCGGTCGTGATCTCTATACACCCAAAGGCACCACCCTACAACTCATCACCGATGGTAGCGACCCCAATACCGCCAAAACGGTAGAGAACTACCTCTCTGCTATGGTGTCCAGCTACCAGCAAGAACTGAACCCTACCCTGCGGCTACCTTACCAGATAACGGTAGAAAACCGTATGTTGTATAACGAGGAACAAAATGGCTCTATGAACTTCGTCCCTGGGGTGATTGCGCTCGTTTTTATGATTGTCAGCACCGCCTTGACCTCCGTAGCGGTCGTTCGCGAAAAGGAGTTAGGCACTATGGAGATCCTTCTGGTATCGCCTTTCAATCCTTTGAAAATACTCGTAGCCAAAGCCGTCCCCTACCTTATTCTCTCGCTGATCAACTTTACCGTGATTCTCCTGCTCTCGGTCTATATGCTCGATGTCCCGATACGGGGTAATCTGCTATTGCTTTACGGGGAAAGCACCTTGTTCATCATCATCTGTTTGTCCTTGGGGCTACTGATTTCCACCAGTACTTCCTCACAACAAACCGCCATGCTCATCGCCATGATGGGAATGATGTTGCCTACGGCTTTCTTTACAGGCTTTATGTTCCCCATAGAGAACATGCCACTTGTCTTTCAGGGTATATCCAAAATTTTCCCCTCAAGCTATTACTATAGCATTGTAAAGAAAGTCATGCTCAAGGGATTGGATTTCAGTTATATATGGAAAGAGACCTTAATCCTTATCACTATGGCTGTGGTGTTTTTAAGCCTTGCCATGAAGAAGTTTAAAATACGATTAGAATAAAAAAGTGGTTAGAATCAACCCTTTAATCACTGAAAACTAACAACTAATCACTAACAACTAATCACTAACAACTGACAACTAATGAAAACCTTATCATTCATACTCCAAAAAGAATTCAAACAGATATTCCGAGATAAGACCATCTTGGCAATGATGTTTGTTGCCCCTATGATGCAGCTGATTATACTGCCTTTAGTGGCCAATTTTGATGTAAAGAACATCAACCTCGTATATGTGGATCACGACCAAAGTCCTTATTCCCACCAGCTGATACAGAAGATTACCTCCTCAGGATATTTTCGTCTTGTAGATGCTCCTTTCTCTTACAAAGAGGGGCTTGCCCTCATAGAAGACGGTAAGGCTGATGTCGTTTTGGAAGTACCAGACGGCTTTGAGCGTAACTTGGTACGTGAAGCAAAGCAAGCCCTCGGTCTTTCTATAGATGCCATCAACGGTAGTAAGTCGTCCTTAGGGGGCGCCTATTTGCTCTCAGTAATACGTGAGTTCAACGCTGAGTTGGACGTAAATATAAAGGCTCCCCAACGCATAGGTACTGTAGCCAAGCTCAATGTGGCTACGACTCATTGGTACAATCCGCATCTGCAATATACACGCTATATCGTCCCAGGGATTCTGGCGATCTTACTCACTATTATCGGGGGATTTCTCTCTGCGCTCAATGTGGTAAGAGAAAAGGAGATCGGCACCATTGAGCAAATCAATGTAACCCCTATCAAGAAGTGGCAGTTTATACTCGGTAAGCTCATACCTTTTTTGGTCGTAGGTTTAATCCTCTTTACTTTGGGGCTTACAGTGATGTATGTAGTATATGGCATCTTCCCCGCAGGCAGTTTGCTTACCCTATATGCTTTTGCTGCTATGTATCTCATTGCAATTCTGGGCTTTGGGCTTTTGGTCTCCACCTATGCCGATTCGCAATTACAAGCCATGTTCATTGCCTACTTCTTTATCATGATTTTTCTATTGATGAGTGGTTTCTTAACAAGTGTAGATAGCATGCCCGCATGGAGCAGAGAGGTAAGCAATGCCATTCCTATAACCCATTTTGTCAATGCTATCCGCTTAATTGTGCTCAAGGGCAGTAGTTTTTTGCAGCTCAGTACAGAATTTCTGTACCTTGTCGGCTTTGCTGTGCTTCTAAATAGCTGGGCTGTTTGGAATTATAGAAAAACAAGCTAGCAGGAGAGTGAAGAGTCATTCGTCACTAGTCACTAATCTTGATTCCTCTAATGCCATATCTCAGTCCTAAGTTCATGTCCATTTTCTTAAAACTCCCATCTTTGAATTTATAGCCTCCACTGAGATTCCCTCCGAGGATAAAGTGTCCATCACCTGATCCTTCTACAGTACGAAGTCCTACCCAGATACGTCCTTTGGGAAGTACCACTTGTAGCTCTTGAATGATTTTTTGCTTTTGATTATTCTGAGGGATACTAAGGTATATGGGCTTCTCCACAAGTGGTGTGAGTGTGCCATCGTCCTCTATCTTAAGGATTTGCAAGCGCAGTACAAGGTTAGGCATGGTATTCTCCAAGACGGGCAACTCAAACTCCTTCGCCAAGTAGGTGTCTTTCAGCTCTATAATGTTACCCATTTCTACCTCACTGAGCACATTTTGACCAGCATAATACATCTCACCTACATAAGTGCCTTTACCCTTGATAGTTCGTAGCTTAGGCTTCTTTTGGCTTACTATGAAGGATGGTAATTCAAAGACATGTTCTACAAGGATGACCTTTGTATCTCGCTGTAAGTCTTTGACAGCAAACGCCTTTCGGTAATAGTTCAGATGAGAGAAGTAGATACTATCTTTGGGGGCAACTCCCGTAAGGTCTATTTGGTACTTTCCTTTGCTATCACTGACGGTGCCCTTTCCTTTGCCCACTACCCCTATATTTACATAGGGAACACTTAAGCCCAAGCTATCTGTTATACGTCCAGAGAGCACCTCCTGTGCTCCAGCGACTAAGGGAAAACATAAAAGAAAAATAAGTTTTTTCATATAAAAATTGGTTTTTGAAAAACAATAGGCAAAGATAGTAAAAAAAATCGTTGTCTGTACTGTTTTTTACTTCATTTCTTAAAAAAATTGTTTGTGTATCAAAAATATTTTCATACCTTTGTAGTCAAAAACAACTTATGAGAGTCATTGCCAAGAAAGCATTGGTTGATTTTTATACGCTCTATCAAGATTCTGTATATTCAATTTGTAGGTACCCATAAGGAATATGATGATATAGAAAATATAGATAAAATATAAGATTATGATAAAAAATGAAACACAATACAACGCTATTATGAAGCGTATAGACCAACTTTTAGAAATGGTTGATGATAATACCCCTGAGGATAATCCAGAATATATAGAATTAATGCTCCTTACAGACCTTGTGGAAAGTTATGAAGACGAACATTATCCTATAGAAAACCCCCCTTTGGATAAAGTCGTTGAGCCTCATCTTGCATTAGCATAGAAGTCAGCATGAACCTAAAACTCATAACCCACAACTTAAAACGAATGATGCCCGCCATCGTTTGGGTACAGCTCACTGCCTTGGGGTTCTTCTTCTTATGCTTGGCAGGGATCTATTAGTTAGATCCTTTCATTTGGTCTCTTACTAAAGTAGAGCCATTTACAGCCCTTTCCAAGGTAGTGAACCCGCCTTTGCTTTCCTTCTTGGATGTGTTTATAGGCCATAGGTTTTACTATTCTGTTATTGCGGCCTTTGGGGTAGGGTATGACTCCGTGGCCTCAGTAACTAAGGAAAAACATATATAGTAAAAAAGTTTTTTAGTTCTGATAAATTTTTCATACCTTTGTTCGGTAGCATATTAGTATGGATTTTGTTTTTTAGTGCCACAAAGCTACTGATTATCAGTAATTTTACCAAATAATATACTACTTTTTTCTACCTTTTTTCACTAAATCAAGCTCTGAAAGAGCTTGCGAAACCTGAACATTTAATTTTAGAAGCCTATGAAAAAGAAAATATTCACATCTGCCAAGCTATTGCTGATGGGAGTTATCTTATCATGCTCCCTTGTTCTTAGCGCCTGTTCAGCTCTCGCTCTTGAGTTTGAAGAGAAGGACTTGAGCATTACAAATCTTGAAGGCAAGACCATTCCCATAAGGGTTGAGCTTGCTCGCTCCATACGAGAGCTGTCAAAAGGCTATATGGGGCGTGAGCATATCCCCGAAGGGACGGGGATGCTTTTTATCTTTAAAAGAGACGAAAAGTTAAGTTTTTGGATGAAAAATACACCTACCCCTCTTTCAATTGCGTTCATTAACTCGAATGGCGAAATTCGCGAAATACGCAATATGACACCCTTCAGCCGAGAAAGCGTGAACTCATCGGAACCTGTACGTTATGCTCTTGAAGTGCCTCAAGGATGGTTCGAAAGGAACAACATAGGAACGGGCTGTATAATCAAACTACCATAACCGATGAAGCTGAACAATCTCCTATACCCAAAAAGCAACTTGTGAAACTTAAATTACTAATATCAAGTTATTTTTCTTAGGTAATAAACTAAAAATAAGTTCAGCTATCCATCTCATAGGTAGGACTACATCTGCAAGAAAACGTTGAATCCGTCTATAATTACTTGAGGTAGCTGCTTTATTATCAAATCCTATTGATAACTTTTGAAAATTGACAGTCTTTACTTTGCGTAAAAAACTGATTAACAAGCATATAAATTTAATTCTTGCTAAATTAAATTTGCCGGAAAAATACCTTTGGAATATAGATAATAAATTTGTACTTTTGTTTCCTGAGCTGATATTCTTTTTTAGAGTCATAATTGTGGTAGATTAGAAACTCTAATATAATGAATTTCAGCTCTTTTGACAAGTACCTTCTATATTTTTGTCGTGTATTAAAGGCAAAGATAGTAAAAAAATCGTTGTCATTTATCCTTTTTTGATTATCTTTGTACTTGTATAATTCATAACCATGGACACCTTACAGAAGTGTATCACTGACATTAAGCAAATACTCCTTCAAGCACAACAAAAGGCCTACCAAGCCACTGCTTTCGCAATGATTAAAGGATTTTGGCGGATAGGAAGACGTATTGTGGAAGAGGAACAGCCCTACTCATTATGCTTATAATGAGAATGAATTGGAGAATAGTCTTATCAATAACCTACAACAATTCTTATTGGAATTAGGAAAAGGTTTTGCTTTTGTAGCCAGACAAAAGCATATCCGTACAGAAACACAAATGAAAAGTTGGCAGGAACTAACCACTAATCACTCAAAACTTAAAAACTCAAAAACCTTATGAAACGATTCTTACTTGGCTTAGTCCTTATTCTCGTTGCTTCTTGTTCTAAGAAGCCTGCCTCTTTGGCACTGATCCCCAGCGATGCCGCTTGGGTAGTCTCTATTGACTTTAAGTCGCTTTACCAAAAAGCGGATATTGGCTCCTCTGAGAACTCTGCGGAGTTCAAACAGTGGGTTGATAGCCTTTCCATAACGGATAAGCAACGCGATTTCCTCCGTGAACTGCTCCGTAACCCAAGAAATTCAGGGGTGCGTTTTCGCGAGCCTATCTATTTCTTCCAGTATGGGCAACAAGGGGGCAATGGCATGGAAAACTATATTGGGATGGCCTGCTCTCTCTCCGATAAGGAAAAGTTTGAGAAGACCCTTAACCAACTTTTTGCCCTGACTGACAAGAAAAATACCCTTACCGAGGAAAGTGGCTATAAGCTACTGAACATGGCCGAAGGCAAATATACACTGAGTTGGGACAGCGACAAAGTGCTTTTTCTGGGAGTAGGCGGCACAGATGAAGAACCCGCTTCAGAACTACAAATCCCCTTGAAAGCGAAGCAACTCCGCTCCTTAGAGGCTAAAAAGCAGATTACCTCCCTTGACGGCTTTGCCGATTTCCTTTCGGATCAGAAGGATATCAGTGTATGGGTCAACATAACAGACGCTTATGAGACTTTGGATAAGCGAGTACCCTCCGCCTCAGCGCTTTCTCCTTCGTTGTTCAACCTACAACAGGGAAGCTATCTCTATGCTACCTTGGAATTCGAGAAAGAGGAGATTATCCTCTCGGCTCGTACCCTATATAACGAAAAGTACCAAAAGCTATTAGACAAACATCGTATAGGAGATGCTTCCTTTAACAAAAAGCTCCTCAAACACTTCCCTGAGAAAATGCCTATGGCCTTCACAGGAGCGGTCAATATCAAGCACTACTACGAGTTCCTTAAAGAAGCAGAACCAGAACTCGTCAAAGAAGACGATATCAAGCAGTGGCTCGCCAAGAAAGACCTCCAGTTGGACAACCTTTTGAACCTTTTCGGAGGGAGTTTCGTGGTGGCCTTGGAGGACTTTGAGACTGGTATGAGTATTCCTATACCTGTGGTAGGAGCCAGCTTTGATGTCAATGACAAAAAAATCTTAGATAAGATAGTAGCCGAAGAAGGTGCCTTTACCAAGGAAGGAGATCGTTATAGCCTGACTTTCTTCTTTGTAAGTATCCATTTTGCTTATAATGACAAGGCCTTTTTCATAAGCAACTCCTCCGATGAGGTAGATGCTTTTATCGCTGGAAAACACAAAGATAACGCCTATAGTAGTTCCTTGGCTTCTCAGGCGGGCAAGAATACCTTCTATGGCTTTTTCAATCTGAACTTGGACGATTATCCTACTATAATCAGGATGGCGATCAAGTCCGATAGGAGTACCCGTAACGATGCTTCTCTCCAGTGGCTTATAGACCATTCCAAGGACTTGGAAGTCAAGGCCAATGCCAAGGAAAACACCGCCTCCCTTATCTATCATATGAAGAATGTAGAACGTAATAGTCTCTATAGCTTCCTTAAGTTTGCCAAGCAGGTCAATGCAAGCAAGACCACCAAAGGAAATAACGAAAAAGAGGACGAAGCCTACCAGGATGATGAACCCTACGAAGAAGAAGCCTATGGAGAAGATGAGGTAATTGAAGAAGGCGGAACAACTGAAAAAGGCGAAAAATAAAGATAATGGAAATCTCCTTACATCAGCTAAGACCAAGTTATATGGAACAGACGGAGCTAACTCCCTCGGATATTTATCTGAGGGAGCTGGTCGTCTTTGCCCCAGCCAAGCGCTATCTTATCCGTGCCCAGTCAGGTAGGGGAAAGACCTCCCTGCTAAGTTTCCTCTATGGGGAGCGCGATAGCTACGAGGGTTCTATTACCTATGATGGGGTAGCCCGACCCAAAGACCTCTTTGCCTATCGCCGCCATAGGCTGAGCTACCTCTTCCAAGATTTACGCCTCTTTCCCTCACTGACAGCCAAGGAGAATATACTGCTCAAGAACCGACTGACAGGCTATTTCTCCCCCCAGCAGATCAGCGAACTACTTGTGCGGGTGGGGCTTGCCCATAAGCAGGATACCCCTGTGGCTACCCTCTCCTTAGGGCAACGCCAACGTGTAGCCTTCCTGCGTGCCTTAGCCCAACCCTTTGAGGTGCTCCTCTTGGACGAGCCTTTTAGTCATTTGGACGAGGCCAATACCCATGTGCTCTGTCAGATCTTAGACGAAGAACTCTCCCAGAGAGAGGCTACACTGCTGATGACAGCCTTGGAAACCAACACTTTGCTAAATTATGACCAAGTCCTACAGCTCTAAAATCCTGATGTATGCTCTATAAGCTCCAACGAAAGACACTCCCCAAAGCCCAGCTCCTTGGCTACAGTTTTGCCTTGATGGTGGCCGTAACCCTATTAGGGGGTATTTGGCAACTCTATAAGGATGTAAAACCCTTGTTAGAGGAGCAAACGGATATATTTTCAAGTAACTATGCAGTAGTGAGCAAGCCCATTTCGGCAGTAGGCTCGCTTGAGAAAGAAAGCATCTACTTCACTCCCCAAGAACAAGAGGCCTTGCGAAAAGAGTCCTTTGTCAAGAGTATGGCGCCCTTTTCGGTGGCTACCTTTAAGATCATGGCCTATACACATCAGGGCGAGGGAGAATTGCCATTATTTGCTACCGACCTTTTCTTTGAGAGTATTCCCGATAAGTATATTGATGTTCAGAGCGACCAATGGCAGTGGAGTCCCTCCCGATCCTTTGTACCTATCATCATTCCTGAGAACTATCTTTCTCTCTATAACTTTGGTTTTGCCCAGAGCCAAGGACTACCTGTGCTCTCCAAGGGGCTTATTGACAAGCTCACCTTCGGCCTACGCCTCTCTGGCAATGGTAAGGAAGCAGTATTCTCCAGCCGTATTGTGGGCTTCTCAGCCAAAATCAACTCTATTCTCGTCCCAGAAGACTTCCTCGCTTGGGCAAACCAGACTTATGGAGCACCCGCCTCACGTGTCTCTCGCCTTTTGGTGGAGTTCCATGACCCCTCACAGCAAGAGATATTGACCTACTTCAAGGCGCATAATTATACCATAAGCAAGGACGAGTTGGAACTGAGCAAGATGCGCTTTTTCTTCTCCTCTGCCCTTTGGACGGTAGTAGGGATTGCCTTGCTGATATTGTTATTATCCGTAGCAGTGGTTGTTCTTAGCCTGCATCTGGTCTTGCAGCGCAACAAAGAGCAAATCCGCTCGCTGCTTTCCATAGGCTACACCCCCCGCCAAATAGCCCGTTACTATCAGTGGGTGGTCTGTCTCTTTACACTGGGAGCTATCATAGCCGCTTTAGTACTCTGCTACCTGCTGCGCAACCTCTATATGGCCAAGCTCTCCCAGCTCTTCCCCTTTACCCCTACCAACTTTACCCTACCCTTAGCCGTTTTTGCTTTGGCTATAGTGCTATGTGTGCTTTATAGTGTGATACTTGTTAGAGGGGTGAAAAATGAAAAGTAAAGAATGTAGCCAAGCGAATGAGCTTGGGTATGTTAGTGAGAGTCTTTGCCAGCTGGGTAAGTAAGGCAATTCACTCTTGAAAAAGAGTAAGATGTATAATGTTCAACTATAATATATTATAACAATATGAAATTTGAAATCAAAGGGATTTTAGAAATTAAAGGCGATTTCTTTGTACCCGATTACCAACGAGGGTATCGTTGGGGAGAAAATGAAGTCAAGCAACTTCTTGAGGACATTGATGAAAACAGGAAAAAAAATGAGCAAAAAAATGAGCATAATAATTATTACCTACAGCCCATAGTTCTGAAAGAAATAGGAGAAAAAAATTATGAGCTCATTGATGGACAGCAACGGCTTACGACCCTTTATTTGATACTCAATTGTATCAAAGAAGTATTACCCAGTACATCTGTCAATTATAGTATCAACTATGCCACTCGGCAAGAAACACAAAACTTTCTCAGAGATATTGATTTAAGTAGAGAAGAAGAAAATATCGACTTCTTTTTTATAACAAAAGCATACTCAACCATTAGAAATTGGTTTGGAATTGACAATGAAGAAACCGATTCAATGGGGATTGCTATGGATTTCTATAGAGAATTAAGAAAATATGTAAAAATAATTTGGTACGAGCCAGAAGATAACGTTAGCGGAGTGGAGCTATTTACTCGCTTGAATATAGGTCGTATTCCTCTTACAAACTCCGAATTAGTACGAGCCCTCTTCCTCAGTCGCAATAGTGACCTTACTCAAGCTGAACAATTAGAAATTGCAGCTGAATGGGATAGCATTGAAAAAGAACTACATCAACCTTCTTTTTGGGCTTTTCTTACCAATTATCAACCTGAAGACTATCCTAATCGTATAGACTTACTCTTTGATCTAATGGCAGGTGGTAAAAGTAGAGATAAATATGCTACTTTTTTCTATTTCAACAATAAAATAAAAGAAAAAGAAAGAAAACAAGATCTTTGGAAAGAGATTGTAGCCTACTTTGCCCGACTTAAGGAATGGTATGGAAACCGAGAAATTTTCCATAAAGTAGGTTTCTTAGTGGCCGTAGGTAATAAAGATAAAGCACTTATCAATCTGCTAAATAATACAGAGGGAAAGAAAAAAGATGAAGTATCACTTTATCTGGATTCTCAAATAGAGAAAGTAATGGGAGAGGTAAGTTTAGGAGAACTAACCTATCAAAGTAAAAATACCCATCAGGTTCTATTGTTGTTCAATATACTTTCAGTAATGAATGTTAAGGATGAAAGTTTGCGTTTTCCTTTTGATAAATACAAAAGCAACGATTGGAGTTTAGAGCATATTCACGCCCAAAATGCAGAGTCTCTAAACACTACTGAGAAACGAAAAGAATGGCTCTCAATTCACAAAGAAGTACTACAAAGTATGGTAGAAAGGGAAAATCTTGAAAATGCCATAAAAGAAAAAGGGCAGCAAAAATCTACTATAAAAGCACAAATTAAAGAACTGCGAGATCTACTAAATGCTATAGAAAAAATGGAACAACAAAATTCCATTGTAAAAGCACAGTTTGATGAACTACAAAAACAAGTTTTTTCACAGCTATCAAACGAAACTGGAGGTGATTACTTGGATAGTCTTGCCAATATGGCGCTTCTAAATGTAGGGAATAATGCAGCTTTGAATAATTCTGTTTTTGAGGTAAAACGCCGTAAAATTATCGAAATGGATAAAGCAGGAGCCTATATTCCTTATTGTACAAGAATGGTGTTTTTCAAATATTACACGCCAACCCCCTCTAACTTACATTCTTGGAGTGCTGATGACCGTGAGGCTTATATAAAAGCTATTAGAGAAACATTAAAACCTTATTTGAGAACTGAATTAAATCCAGAACCTGAAAATACTAAAGCATAATGGAACAAGAAAAATATACCTTTATAGATGTTTGTCAGCAAGATTTTGACGGTATCGAAATTCCTATCATACAGCGTGATTACGCACAAGGTCGTGAAAAAGAAGAGAAAAAGCGCGATCGTTTTCTCAAAGCACTTTTAAGAGCAGTAAATTCTGAAAAAGGTATCACTTTAGATTTTGTCTATGGCAGTGTAATAGATAAAAAACTTGTGCCTTTGGACGGACAGCAACGCCTTACTACCTTGTTCCTATTACATTGGTATGCTGCCAAACGTGAAAATATACCTGCTGGACAATGGGAAGTATTGAAAAAATTCAGTTATGCAACTCGCCCCAGTGCACGTCGCTTCTGCGAACAACTTTTAGTCTTTGTTCCTGATTTTGATGCTGGAAAACACCTGTCTGAACAGATCTGTAATGAGGCTTGGTTTCCTATGGCTTGGAATGATGATCCTACTGTAGAGGGAATGCTACGAATGCTTGATGCCATACATCATACTTTTGCAGGAACTATCCATCTCTGGAAAGCACTCACTGAGGATAGAAAAATTACTTTCTACTTTAAAAAATTAGAGGATATGGATATTACCGATGATATCTATATCAAAATGAACTCTCGTGGCAAACCCCTTACTGATTTTGAACACTTTAAAGCTGAATTTACAGAGGCTATTAGAGAAACGATTGGTAATGATACTATTAGCCATAAAATAGATGTCGCTTGGACAAATATGCTTTGGCCTTATCGCAGTAGTAATAACATTATTGATGAAGAGTTCTTAAATTATTTCCATTTTCTTACGGACATCATTCGTATAAAGAGTGATAACGATATGGGTAATAACAAGGATTACTTCGAGATGATTCCTTTTTACAAAAGAAATAATAACAATGTTACTTTCTTAGAGAAAGCTTTTGATCTTTGGGAGGGAGTAAATATTGATGAGGTTTTTAACGCCTATCTTTCTGGAGAAGACTATGAAACAGGTAAAGTGAAAGTGTATGATAAGCAGACTAATCTTTTTAAAGATTGCTGCAAGAACTATACAGGTGTAGGTACACGTGGTTCTTTCGGTTTCAATAAGATGTTGATATTGTATGCTTTTATAGTTTGGAAAACTAAAGCTACCAATATTACAGACTCAGATTTTGCCCGACGCATACGCATCGTACGCAACTTAGTTTGGAACTCTACGGACGAAATTCGTTTAGAACGAATGAAAAATCTTTTAGAAGAAGTAGAAGAAATTGTAATAAATGCCTCCTTAACAGAAGAATCCAATGGTTTCAATATTCGGCAAAAACGAGAAGAAATTGAGAAAATAGCTTGGTGTGACCAAAATCCTAACCTTACAGAGAAACTCTTTGAATTAGAAGACCATTGGACTTTATGTGGCTGTATAGCTGCTGTTGGGTTGGATAATCCTGAAAACTTCGATTCTTTTAGAGCCCTTTTTGACAATGATTTACTTTTGGTAAGTAAGGCGCTACTTACTTATGGGGATTACAGTCAAACATATACAGATAAACGCTATCGTTTTATAGCAAGTCATAATTATAGAACTTGGCAGGAAATGCTTCAGCCTTCACAACAGAGAAAAGAGTTTGAAAAAACGAAAGATACTATTGCTTTGTTGTTAGGTAGTCTTAAGAGCCTCTCTGCTGCTGACCTTGAAAAACAAATACAAACCTATCTAAAAGATGCTAATACTCTAAAAGATTGGCGATATTATTCTATTAAGTACAGTTCTATTTTAAGCTATGCTCAAAATGGAATGTACTATCAAGAAGAGGAATGGCAACAACACTACAATATTGAAGTCTTACGAAAAAATTCTTTCAGAGGTTTTCATTGGAATGCTATTTTAATAGCTATCTATGAAGAAACTGAAGAAACTGAATTAGTTAAAGATGATTGGGGAAGTCCATTCACTTTAAAGAATGGCATGACCCTCGAAAATACAAATGAGACTTTGATATTCAGGGATAATGACAAGATAGTTCACACTGAAAAAATCCCTCAAACTTCTGAAGGTATTGATCTTATTGACCGCGTAGAAAAAGCATTAGAGCTTATTAGAACATACCAATAAGAAGATAGAGTAGATCATTAGTATTTGTCAATAACCCTATCTCGGACAAGGATTTTACACTGTAATTAAATGAATACTAATCATTTGAAACAAACGTTTAACAAATTTTGATAAATAGTAGTGTCGTAAAATGAATAGCCCAAAGAAACCTAAAGACATGCTAAGGGCTTCTGTAGCGGAGTACCTGACCTTTGTTACCGCCACAGGAGAGAGTAATATCCAAAGCCTCTATGCCGAGGAGAATGTATGGCTTTCCCAAAAAATGATGGGATTGCTCTATGGCGTAGAATCTCATACCATTACCTATCATTTACAGAAGATATTCACCGATAATGAGTTGGAGGAAAGTTCAGTTACTCGAATTTTTCGAGTAACTGCCGATGATGGGAAAACTTATAATACCAAGCACTATAATCTATCAGCGATCATTGCCGTAGGCTACAAGGTCAATTCGGAAAGGGCGGTACAGTTCCGCAAATGGGCAACGCAAATCATAGAAGAATTTACTATCAAGGGCTTTGCCATGGATGATGAGCGGCTGAAAAACGATGGAACCCTGCTAGGAAAGAAGTATTTCGAGGAACAGCTACAGCGTATCCGAGAAATACGCCTCTCTGAACGCAAATTCTATCAGAAAATCACCGACATTTACGCTACTTCCATTGATTACGACCCTAAATCATCCGCTACGAAGCGCTTTTTTGCCACCGTACAGAACAAACTACATTGGGCAATCCACGGACATACCGCTGCCGAGGTAATTTACGAGCGCGCCAATGCCGAAAAACCTCATATGGGGCTGACCACTTGGAAAGATGCCCCTGAGGGGAAAATCTATCCCTTTGATGTAGTTGTAGCCAAGAACTACCTTACCGAAGATGAAATGGCACAGCTACAGCGTTTAGTCTCTGCCTACTTGGATATGGCAGAAGATATGGCCCTAAGGCATATCCCAATGACTATGAGCGATTGGGAAGTACGTCTGAACCGCTTTTTAGAATTTGCCGACCGAGAGGTCTTACAAGACGCTGGTAAAATCACCGCCGAGATCGCTCACACACATGCCTTAGCGGAGTTTGAAAAGTATCGTATCGTACAAGACCGCTTTTTCCAATCGGATTTTGATAAATTTATTGAGTCATGAACACTAAGTAATTACGACAAACCAATTAAACCTATCCACACAAAGGGAGTTGATACCCCAAGAGCCCGCCTCCGTGTTCTTGGAGCATATTCATGTAGAGAAAGAGCAGCTTATTAAGAATAAAAAGTCCAAGTATTATTATATTAGCTTCTCCCCTAATTTGTGGCACTATTTTTGTGGTTTCTACAAAATACCTAAATCAATATCTCAGACTGAACTGCCTGTAGAGACTTGTCCTCCACATGTCCGCTAAAAATAGTCACTTATTACCAGCTTAGATAAAAAGCATGCAATATCAGTAGTCAGTAACTCAAAACTCAAAACTATGAAAAAATCTCTCTTGTGCCTTCTGATAGCCCTCACTGCTTGCCAGTCTAAAAAAGAAGAGCAAGCCACAACCACCCTTGCTCCTACAGAACAAAGTCCAATAGCCACTGAACGAACAACGGCTAAGCAGGGAAAGACACAGCAAACCTCTACCCCTGCCCGACCCGATTTCCCCGTAGGCTCGGTGGTATATGTATTGGGCAAAGAAGATACCAGCCCCGCCCCAGAAAAGGAAAACCAGCCCCAAACAGAGGATTTTGCCTTGGGAACTAAATTGGAAATAGTAGGGGAGGAAGGCCCCTATTACAAGGTCAAAAAGGGAGCACATGAGAGCTATGTCCTCAAGAGCGAAGTAGGTTATAAGGAAGAGTCCTTCTCTAAAGAGGAGTTAGGACAAATCAATACACTTTTTGAGTACAAAGGTACCACACGTATCCCTAAGGATTTGGATAATATCTCAGAGTTTTTCTCTATCTCCCTTATCTCTGAAGCTGACTACCAACAAGCGCTACAGCAGCGCCCCAAGTCTTTTGATAAAGGGGAGGTCATTGAGAAAACAGGAAAAATCCTATCCCTGCCTTGCCAAAAGAAAAAGGTAAGATATGAGGACATCAGTCAGGGCGGATTTGACGAGGCTATCTATAGCTATGTAGGCGAACATAAAGACATAGAGCAATATATTGTACGTGTGACAGGAGCCCAAGTGGTGCCCTATATACTCACCGATAAGACCACAGGCAATGAGCTATATATGGACGGCTTTCCTTTGCTCTCGGCCGATAGAAAACATATTATCACCCTACATACCGACCCCGTCAATGACGAAACCGATATAGCCCTCTATCGTATAGAGGGTACCGCACCCTTGCGCCTTAAGACTATGGTCAAAGCCTCCTTGGCTTGGTGGCGATGTGCCATGCACCAGCAGACCCCTATTTTCTTAGGACAGGACAATGCTCTCTATGCTGCTATCTACCCCATTGGCCTACCTCAGCAGGAAAACGGAAACAAACTACTCTATATCAAAATGATGATTAATGATTAATGTTTATTGCCATTAATCATTAATCATTGCTGGCATTAATCGTTAATCATTTTCTGTGATTCTCTCAAACTGTTCCCAAAAGTCAGGGAAGGACTTGCTTACCACTTCCATATCATTGATAATCAGAGATACTTTTAGTGAAAGTGGCGCAAAGGCCATTGCCATACGGTGGTCTCCGTAGGTATTGATAGAGACATTGCGAGGAATTTTACGAGTGGCTGTACTACCGATCCATATTTCCTCTTGGGAGATATGTACCTCACCATTTAGCTTCGTCAGTTCGTTTTTGAGTGCTTCCAATCGGTTGGTTTCCTTGATGTTAAGCGTATGTAAGCCACTCAAAAAGCACTCTATCCCAAGACCAAAACAAGTAACCGCAATTGTCTGTGCGATATCGGGACAGTCCATCAGGTTATAGGAAAATATGGGTGAGAGCAGGTCGCGCTCCTTGACAAGCTGTATTTTGTCCTCCCAAAATATAGTACGCACCCCGAAGGCCTGATAAATATCCGCTACGATACGGTCGCCTTGCAGACTTTTTTCTTTATAATAATTCATATAAAGTGAAGTGTCCACAGGACTGAGTGCCACCATACTATAGAAGTACGAGGCCGAACTCCAGTCGGGCTCCACGACAATCATCTGTGGGGTAATTGCCATTGTATGGGGAATGGTGAAGGTGTTTCCCTCAAAAGTCCCCTCTATACCCAGCTCATTGAGTAGCGAAAGGGTCATTCTAAGGTAAGGAAAGGAGGTAATCTCCCCATCCAAATGTAGCGTCAGCCCATCGGTAAAGGACGGTGCCACAAGGAGCAAGGCCGAGATATATTGGCTGCTTACATTGGCTTTGATAGAGAGTTGCCCACCTTGTAGCTGCTTGCCACGAATATGCAAGGGAGGGAATCCTTCTGCCTTAGAGTAGTAGATGTCTGCCCCTAATTGGCGCAAGGCATCTACCAAGATACCAATAGGGCGCTCCTGCATACGAGCCGAGCCTGTCAGTAGGACATCTCTGTACTGGCAGGCGGCAAAGTAGGCTGTCAGAAAGCGCATAGCTGTGCCCGCATCTCCTATGTCTATAGTACTATCACCACAGTATAGTCCCCTATACATCGCCTCCGAATCCTTCGAGGGAGAGGCATTTTCTATTTGTAGTGTCGGATAAAGAGACTGTAGTAGCAGAAGTCGGTTTGTTTCACTCTTAGAGCCTCCAATGGTTAAGGTAAGGTTGTTGTCGTTTTTTAAGCGTTTTTTCTTTAGACGAATATCCATGTTGCATTTTAGAGAGTGCAAAATTACAAAAACTTTCAAAAAATAAATACGCAACCAGCTTATTTTTGGTTATAAATTAACTTTTTTAACGCGTATAGGGGTTGAAGGGTATCAGTAACAAAGGATTGTAGCTAAAACGCTATATTGCTAAAAATCATAAAACATTTCATTTATTCAATAGAAATTCCTATCTTTACACCTTGAAACAAAATTAATGGTTAATGATTAGCGCCGATAATGATTGATACCAATGATCTGACGGACATTAATCGTTAATCATTAGTCATTAATCGTTAGTTAATGAATTGGCTATCAAAACTTTTCAAAGGAACATTCTCGGCTTCGCCAAGTTCTAGTCCATATATGAAAGAATCACAAAGTGAACTCCCTATTGATGAGGCTTTTGTAAAAAACTTCAAAGATAAGGGGGGCATTTTTGTCTATATAGAAAAGCGAGAAGACCTCCCCAAGGTATTCCAAACCGTGGTCAGCGAAGCAGGCGAAGATACTTTTGTCTTTACCCATAACGAACACTTAGAGCAGCAGCTCTCGGGGGATTTTCCCGATTGTTTTATTACCAATGACCAGCTCGCCACTCATCTTTTGACCGATTGTGAATACTTGGTAGCCGAAGAGGGTTCCGTTATGTTCTCCTCTCGCCAACTGGGACAAAAGCGCTTGGACGAACTCCCTTCTACCCTGATTGTAGTGGCTAAAATCAGCCAAATCGTGGCCACCCTAATGGATGCCATGGGCGGACTCAACCGACAAGTACATCAGGAGCGCCCCAATAATATACGCACCCTTAGAGCCTTCACTCCCCCTGAAGAAAAAGATTCTATCTTCTACGAAAACTGTTACCGAACCACATATCTACTCCTTTTGGAGGACTTAAATACAAACGAATGAATGAATTATTAAAACGCTGTATCACAGGAATTATATACGTATTCCTACTCCTTACAGCCATCATGCTCTCCAATGCTGAGGCCTTCGGCTTCCTTTTCCTCGTCTTCGGACTGATATGTCTGTTCGAGTTCAAGCGATTGGTTCGCCTTACAGGAAGCACTATCTACCTGATTTTTCTATTCCTTTGGTGGTGCTTTAACTATCTGATTCCCATAAGCGAATTTGGAAGCAATCTCTTTGTCTATCTGCTGCTTTTAGCGGTTATCTCCACTGATATTTATTTGGTGTTTTACCTTTACAAAAAGCAGGAGGTCAAGTATGAGACTTGGCAGAAATTCCTCCTAAACCTATTCTATGTAGGGGGTGGCTGCTTATTTATCTCACTACTTTACAAATTAGAGATCTATAAGAACGAACGAGAGTTGTCCAATCCTTTTGCTTTTTGGGAATTTTCCCAATGGCGCTTCTCCGAGGCCTTCTCCGAGGCACAACATACCATGATTGCCCTCTTAGCCATTATCTGGGCAAGTGATAGTTTTGCCTATGTCTCAGGTCGTTTTTTAGGCCGCACCAAGCTCTTCCCTTCGGTCTCTCCCAAGAAGACGGTGGAGGGCTTCATAGGAGGACTTGTAGGTGCCTTACTTATTGCGGCATGGCTCTCCCTATATAGCAACAAAGAGCTATGGAAATGGCTAATAGTAGCTGCGGTATTGGTAGTAACGGGCACCTTGGGTGACTTGGTAGAGTCTAAGTTCAAGCGTGTAGCAGGCAAAAAGGACAGTGGTACCATACTCCCAGGGCATGGAGGCTTGCTCGATAGGCTTGATAGCCTTATTTTTGCCTCTCCCTTTGCCTTTATCACGCTATTGGTGCTTTCTTATTTCTAAAACCACTTTAGTGGCTCACCTTATGGAGGCTATACCTGTTGAAGCAAGAGTATGTCATTGAGGATTTTAAGGGGACTTTTCCTTTATTATAAGGATAAAATAGGTCTAAACCTATACCAAATGTCTAAGGAATAAAGAGCAAAGAAAATAGTTGGCTTTTTGTTTGTTTATTCCTATAATATTCCTTACCTTTGTAGGGCGAAAATTGAAAGTAAAAAGTAATAGGTAATAGGTAAAAAGTAACAACAAATATAATAATCATTACTCTCTGTAATGAGTGAGGCTTTTACTTTTTACCCTTTATCTTTTACCTAAATTAAATAATAATGGACGTACAAAAAATTATGGCCTCTTTGGAGGCAAAACACCCAGGAGAAAAAGAGTACTTGCAAGCAGTACACGAAGTGTTGGAATCCGTACAAGAGGTCTATAACCAACATCCTGAATTTGCTAAGGCAAAAATCATTGAGCGTATTGTAGAGCCTGACCGTATCCATACCTTCCGTGTGGATTGGGTTGATGACAAGGGAGAGGTACAATCCAACCTCGGTTATCGTGTGCAGTTCAATGCCGCTATCGGGCCTTACAAAGGCGGTATCCGTTTCCACAAAGCGGTAAACCCTTCTATGCTAAAATTCTTAGGTTTTGAACAAACCTTCAAAAATGCACTTACTACCCTCCCTATGGGCGGTGCCAAAGGAGGATCTGACTTTGACCCAACAGGTAAGTCCGATGCCGAAATTATGCGTTTCTGCCAAGCTTTCATGCTTGAGTTGTGGAAATACATAGGCCCTGATACCGACGTACCTGCTGGTGACGTAGGAGTAGGTGGCCGTGAAATCGGTTATATGTACGGTATGTACAAAAAATTGGCGCACGAATACAATACAGGGGTACTCACAGGTAAGGGTATCAACTGGGGTGGCTCCCTTATCCGTCCAGAAGCAACGGGTTATGGAGCACTTTATTTTGTAGATCATATGCTTAAAAAGCTCGGTCGCGATATCAAGGGACAGCGTGTAGTGGTTTCTGGTTTCGGTAACGTGGCTTGGGGTGCTTCTGAAAAAGCTACCCAATTGGGGGCTAAAGTAATCGGTCTCTCTGGCCCTGATGGCTGTGTGGAAGTACCTGGTGGTATGACTCAAGAAATGATTGACTACCTACTTGAACTCCGCGCTTCCAACCGCAATATCGTAGCGCCTTTCGCTGAAAAATTCCCTAAAGAAAGCAAATTCACCGCAGGCAAAAAAGCATGGGTGATCCCTTGTGATATCGCCTTGCCTTGTGCTTTCCAAAACGAATTGAACGGAGACGATGCCAAAACCCTTATCGCCAATGGCGTAAAACTCGTAGCGGAAGTATCCAACATGGGTTGTACCCCTGAGGCTATCAAGGCTTTCCAAGATGCTAAATTGCCTTTCGCTCCAGGTAAGGCAGTCAATGCAGGTGGGGTAGCTACTTCAGGTCTCGAAATGACACAGAACGCAGCTCACCTTTCTTGGACTTCCGAAGAGGTAGATGCTAAGTTACACCAGATTATGGAGTCTATCCACAATGCTTGTCTCAAGTACGGACAGGAAGGAAACTACATCAACTATGTAAAAGGAGCCAACATCGCTGGTTTCATGAAAGTAGCACATGCTATGCTTGACCAAGGAGTGATTTAATAATTGAATATAGTTGTCTTCAAAAAAGGGCTGTCTCGCTTTATGAGACAGCCTTTTTCTGTTTTTGGAGAATTTTTCTCGTTTTTGGAGAATTGAAGCTTATTTCATAAAAACATAAAACATTGATTATCAACACATATTATACTTTTGCCAATTTTTTTTGGAGAATTTCCCCCCGTTTTTGGAGAATTGGATTTTAGTAGTTATCCTTTAATAACTAACTACAGACACTAATTCAATTCGTAGAGTCTCTCTATAACTTTCTCAAGTAACATCTCTCCTCTTAGATTTTTAAACTCATCTGCTAATATATATTTAGTACCACTTGCTTTGCCAAAGGTATTAATGATACCATCTTCTTTTAGTTTGGTTAATAAGTATTTTATTTGGTTTCTATTGAGTTTCTTGCTTAGATTTTCTTCCAAATCACCTATTTTCAGTTCATTATCTTGTATGTTAAGTAATATATCTGAGATTTCAGATTTGATATAGCGTTTCCCTATTTGTTTATTCTGTTCTTCTGACAAATAAAAATCACTATTTAATACATATTTGGAAGAAGCATTAGAAGTTCTTAGGATTAATCCTAATTTTTCTAACTGACCTACAATGTCTATTTTTAGGTTTTGGAAAAGTCCATTTCTAATCTTATAAAGGGTAATAATCTGTTCCACTCCCAATTTAGGTTCCTTATCACTTTTCTGATAGGTATTGATATAGATATGAAAGGATTTGTCAATTATTTCAGCATTGAGAGTAAGAGATACCTGATAAGTATCAGAGGCAGTATAATCAGGGGGTAGTTTCCCTTCTGAAAGCATAATGGAGTAAATCTTATCTACTCCTTGCCCACTACGCTCTACTAATCCTGTTTTTCTAATATCTCGGTCATCAATCTGCTTCGGGGGGTACTATTGACAATGAGCAAGTTATCAAGAGTTACTCCCTTAGGAAAACCTCCTGGGTTATCAATAATGATTTTCTTAGGATATTGTTTAATAAGAATCTCACTTGATATAGTATAATCACGATGAGCCATTGCGTTTAGGATAGCCTCACGAACTACTTCTTCGTTAAAATCATACAAATCAAAAATATAGGCTTCTGATTGTATAGGGTATTTTTTGTTGAGAATAGGTTGGTTGATAAGTTTCCAAACCTCATTAATAGCCACAAAAAAAGGTTCTTCAATTACTATCTTAGTGTCAAAATGTATCTGTGAGGGTAGATTCCTAAATTCCCAAACTACCTTACATTGGGGTAATTTGGTTTGTATAATTTCCTTTTTCCTTAACAAGATCAAGCAAGCATAGGTAAAATTACCTTTGTTATCAATAGGGCGTAGGTCTGAGAGCGTTTGTTCAATAGAAAGTTGTTCAAACAAAGGATTCTTTTGTTTTGAGGTGTCTATTTAGCTACATACTAATTGACTTTGGGAAACGGGGGAACGTTCTACAATTCTTTTCTCCAACCTCTACTTTTATAGGGCTTTTACTCACTTCAACTTGCTTACTTTCAAAACTAAGTTCAAAAGTATTCGTTTCTTTCTTGCCTGCGTAGGCTTCTACTTTTATGTAATAATTTTGTGTTTCTGAATCTTCTTTTTAATCCACTTGATCTTCATAGGTATAATACTTTAATCCTGAATCTTTTACTTTTTCTTTTTCAATATAAACATCTGAATTATCTGGTATTGCATCATTTGTTATAGATAAATACTTGCCTTTTCTTTTGATATAATAAATATGTCTATTACTATATATCTTACCAAATTTATATAGTATAGGGTCATCTTCATAATCAGATTCTTCTCCTATGTATATATTTATTACTCCTGAAACTGTATCTATTTTATTAATTTTTAAAAGAAACCAATCCATAGATATTTTATCTATTAAAAGACTATCTTTAATCTCTACATAAGTAAGAGTATCTATTTCAAAACTTCTACAATCTTCATTAAAGAGAACACGATAATACAACTTTGTTAAGTTATACTTAGTTTTTTGAGGTATAGGACTTTTATATGGTTCTCTTATTGTATCTTCTTCTGTTAAGTAAGTTGAACTATCATAATTTACTCTGTTTTTACAAGATATTATTGAGATTGCAACAAATAGTATTATAATTCTTTTCATATTTTTTAATACATCTCCCCATTGCTCGCTTGATAACAATGTTGCTTGAACATTTCCAATCTATTATTCAGTTTGAACTTTAATAAAATAATAATCTAAATAATCTCTCATATAATCCTCTATCCATTCTTTTTGTAATCTATCATTAGATAGTAGGTTGTAATAGGCTTTCTTTAAATTTTTATTTGACACATTATATAATTTATAACATTTAGACACTATCAAATAACCATTATAATAACTATTCTGAACACCTTCAAATCTCTTTTTGTATTTGTTGTGATAAGTCTCTAATACCTTCTTTATTTCTTCTTTTTCGAAAAATCGGGGTAATGGTTCTAGATGATTAAATGTGGTTGTGTAGTTATCTTCAAATGTTTCTGTGTATAAATAAGTATCATTACAATTACAAAAACCATAAAAAACGAATTGTTCAAAAGATTTACTATCGTTTTGTAATTTTAAGTACGTCTTACTAATCAGTTCTTCGTTTTGAGCATTACAAAAAATGCTAAAAAAGACTATTATAATGTTTAACAATTTCATATTCAATTATTTTAATTGAGGTGTCTATTTAGCTACATACTAATTGACTTTGGGAAACGGGAGAACGTTCTACAATTCTTTTCATTAATTTGTTAAAGATAGTATCTTTATTTTGTAAGCGATTAATTCTAAAACTGTATTCCGCTAAATATCGGTCTATGTTAAATTCTGATACCCAAGAATATATACCTCGTATCCAAGACTTTACTTGATGTATTACCTTATGTAATGTAGGAAAATTCTTCCCATCATTACTAGAAATTTGAGTTATATTAAAGTCTTTTATAGGTTTATATCCTTTCCACTGGTCAGGAGTAACTTGTGCTGTTTTACTAATATGTTTGTCAAATATTGTTCATAATGATTTTGAGGAATAGTCAGGTATTTTTAGTGCGTAAAAGCGCTTTACTTTGCCTTGGGTCAGTAAGTTCCATTGCACAAAGAACTTTCTTTTTCTTTGTGTCAGTATAAATAACTAATACTTAATCCAAAATCTCTTTTCTTTCATACATTATCTCTTTTTTATTATATACAATAATTTTCTTAATATAATTTTTATTCTCATCTAATATAAACTCAACTAATGCGATTAAATCTCTATCGTAAATTAAGCCATTATCGCTAATTTCTTCGGTATCATTCAAGTTAATTCTCCTATACCACCATCTTTTCTTATAAAAAAAGCAATATATCTCTGCTCTTTTATTTTTCGCAATAGATGAAATATAACTATTATCAACAAAATCTTCTATTTCATATGCTACCTTGCTATAATCCTTATGGGTATAGTTTTTTATTTCATAGTAGAAATAATTAAACTTGTAAGATGAGTTTTCATTCATAATCTGTAAAATTCTAGCATTGTAAGATTTATCCATTTCGGATATTTTGATATTTTTACTACAAGAAAAAAACAGAAAAGAAATAATAAAATATACAAGATAATTCATAGCAATATTTTTTCAGAGTTTTCAGCTTTATTTATTTTTTTGCAAAGGTAAGGGTTTTTAGGATAAATTATTTAATTTTTATTCTACTTTTGTGTACATATCCTTTTAATCCTTCTTTAGTTTTTATCAGATACCAATTGCTTGTATCATCTAATACATCTATTTTTTCGCCTGATTTTACTTTACCTAAAATTTTAGAAGAAGTACTCTTATCCGCCCTTATATTGGAGTAACCGTCAGGATCTTCTATATAATAACCTCTTGAAGAATTAAATAGGAAATCAATTATTTCCTTAGGGTTATCGAAGTCGTGAGAATATCTTTGAACATAGTATTTCGCTGCATTAATAGCAAAATCGTGTTCGTTAGGAGTCTCCCGTAACATTTTATCGACTGCTAACACCATCTCTTTTCTTATGAATCGGCGCATATTCTTCTCATAATAAAATAACATCTGTATACCAGTTCTATCATTAATATTTTCATCAAGATACCATTTTAGCAGTGTTTTATCTCTATAAACACCAAAAGTAACTACAAAATCTGATAATATATCTTCATAATTATCTTTTAGCCACTCTAAGGACTTTAGATCTTTGTAGAAGAGATACTGATTAAAATGAAATAACAGAAGCCCAACCATTTTTGCTTCATTTCCATCTTCTGTATATATGATTCCTTTATCTTGGATAGCAATGTATGGATTGAGATCATCATTCAACACCACTATATTTTGCGGTAGTAGATCTTTATTGATAAAAGAGTGTATTACTTTCTTATAGTGCTCCTCAGTAGGTTTTTTATAGCTGTATTTTTCTAATTCAGCATCTATCTGAGGCATCATTTTTTGTATGTATCTACGGAAGTTAATATAAACTTCGCCGTCTTTAAAAATTGTATAATCTTCTATCTTTTGACTATAGCTATTAAAAGTTATTAAAAAAAGTATTATAATTTTCCAGTCCATTTTGTTTTTCCTATATTTTTGTTATTCATCTACAAGGATGGTTTTGGTGATGTCAGGGGTGGTATTAACCAGCGCGTGGCGAAAGAGGGCAATACCATCATAAAGGCGGCTTTGAGACTTGACTATAAGTTTTATTTGTGTTAGGATATACGGACTTATTCATTGAAAAAAATGTCAATAATTTTATCATCTATTCGTATTTCTATAGGATATAACTCTTTTGTCTTTCCGCCCTGTTTGTATAAAATCAATGTCCAAGGATTGTCTTTGGATACCTGAATTATTTTTTCCCCTATTTTTAAGATTTCGCCTATTTTTATGTTTATTGTATCTATTCTTTTTTCTAATGCGAGATCGCTTGCCATTGTCATATAAAAAGTAGCATCGTCTACCGTTGTATAGAAATCATCATCTTTTGACACATTCTTTAGGCTATCAAGGTAAAATAAGGTTGGTTCCACAAAGATAACATAATTCTTATCCTTTATTTCCCTTGTAATCCTCTCATCGGTTATTTCTTGTACATAATCTGCTTCCTCAATGGTATCTATATCATTTTCAATATAGTTGTTTTCTTGGGTATTGTTATTATTGCAAGAAAACAACAATAAACACGCTGAAAT
>ERZ772973.301-NODE-301-length-26987-cov-181.394_pt1 | contig 26987 bp, 28 predicted proteins | sample MGYA00580672_ERZ772973 | MGnify/ENA primary metagenome ERZ772973 (study PRJEB29015, sample SAMEA2737938) | human oral metagenome | biome: human oral; feature: human-associated habitat; material: dental | place: China | collected 2152 ...
CGGGGCCGTCCGCCCCGGGTTCGGCCCCGGCGCCACCAGTGCCGTCACCGGCCGCCGCGCCTGCCCCGATGGCCTCCGCCGCCGCGTCGGCTCCGAGCCCGAGCGCATCGCCGGTGCCGTCCGCGGGCCCGGTCGACGGCGCGGAGCCGGTCTGCCCGGAGCGGGCCGGCGGCGAGCCCCCTCTCGCCACCGTCCATCGTCTGCGCGCCCTGCCGGATCTGCCCGGTGGGGCCTCGTCGTCTTCCGCGACGCCTGAGGCCGCATCCGCTGACCGGTCCGGGCTGCCCGACCGGCCCGACCGGCATGGCCTGGACCCCGTCAGCTGGGACAGCCCCGACACCTTCTCCGACGGCACCCCCGTTCCGCAGGAGCCGCCGCCGGAGGACGAGGACGATCCCGAGGACTCCTGGGCGCCCTCCGGCGCCGTCCACGACCGGCTCTCCGCCGCTCGGGCCGCTGCCCGGGCGGCCGCCGGCGGACACTCCGCCCAGAGCGCGGGCCGTGCGGCCGGTGCCGCCTTCTCCCCCCTGGAGGACGACGTCCCCAGCGAGGACGACGAGGACGCCGAGGAGGCCGGCATCGTCGGTCTCGAGGTGGTCAAGCGGCTGCTGGGGGCCACGGTGCTGGAGGAGATCACCGTGACCCAGGAGGGACGCTGACATGCCCGCCGTCTATGAGGGCGCCGTCCAGGATCTCATCGACGAGTTCGGTGAGCTGCCCGGTATCGGTCCCAAATCCGCCCAGCGGATGGCCTTCCACATCCTGTCCGCCGATTCGGCCAGCGTCGAGCGTCTTATCGAGGCGCTTCGCGCCGTCAAGGCGCGGGTGCGGTTCTGCCGGACCTGCGGCAACATCTCTGAATCGGAGCAGTGCGCCATCTGTCGGGACCCGCGCCGCGATCAGCGGATCATCTGTGTGGTGGAGGAGTCCAAGGACGTCGTCGCCATCGAGCGCACGCGGGAGTACCGGGGCCTCTACCACGTGCTGGGCGGCGCCATCGACCCGATCAACGGCGTCGGCCCCGATGATCTGCGCATGCGCGAGCTCTTCGCCCGGGTGAGCGACGGCGTCGAGGAGGTCATCGTCGCCACCGACCCCGACGTCGTGGGGGAGGCCACCGCCGCCTACCTCACGCGCATGCTCACAACGCTTCGGGTCCCGGTCTCGCGTCTAGCCTCGGGTCTGCCGGTGGGCAGTGACCTGGAGTACGCCGATGAGGTGACGCTGGGCCGCGCCTTCGAGGGCAGGCGGATCGTCGAGGGCTGACGGACGGGTCCGGCCGCCCGGATTTCAGATAAGGCCCTCCTCACCTTTATTCTCGCCTACGGGCGGGGCGGCATCGGGCCGGTGCGCGCCCCGCCCGGGCGGCCGCGCCGCGACCGCCCGGGCCCTCACCGAGACGGAGAACCGATGACAGATGAGACCGACGTCGTCGTGGGGAGACGAGCCTTTCTCACCAGGGCGGCCGCCCTGTCGGTCCTGGTCGCGGCCGGCGGCCCGGCGGCCTGCGGACGGAGGGGGCGGCCGGCGGGCGACGATCCGGTGGAGGTGGAACCGGGCGACACCTGCGCGCGCTGCGGGATGGTCATCTCGGACATGCGGCATGTCGGGGAGATCATCGGCGATCGGGACGTGTGGAAGTTCGACGACGTCGGTGAACTGTTCATCTACCGTCAGGAGCAGGGCCTGAGCGACGGCGACGTCCGAGCGACCTACGTCAAGGGGTACGACACCGGCCAGTGGGTCGAGGCCGGCTCGGCCCACTACGTCGTCGCGCCAGATGTCGCCACTCCGATGGGCACGCACGTCCTCGCTCTTGCCGAGGAGGACTCTGTCGGCGCGTACACCGTCTCCGAGTCCGCGCGCGAGAGGACTTATGAGGAGCTCCTCGCCGATCCCTAGCGATGTCTCCGGTGCGCGCGGCGGGAGGGGGAAGCCGGGGCGGCGGGCTCAGGCCACGCGCGTGCCGCGGGCGAGGGTGCGTGCGGGCGTGCGTAGACGGCGGGTCGCGAAAGCCGTCGACCAGCCGCCCAGGCCCAGCATCACCAGCAGGGTCGCGGGCCAGAAGACGAGGTGCCGTGTGGGACGCAGGCTGCCGTCGTCCGAGTCGGGCCCGTTGTCGTCGTTGTCATCGCAGTAGTTGACGACGAGCTCACTCGGCTGCGGGTTGCGCATCTCGTCGATGGTGTCGCCTGTGCCGGTGAGGATCGCTCCTCCGGGGTGGCGCCACAGATCCTCGCTGGCCGGGGCCCGCACCGCGACGTCGCTCAGGGCCGCGAAGGGGTTGGGAATGAGCATCCACCAGATCCGCTCGACGTGCTCGACATCCGTCGTCTGCACCTCCGGCTCGGAGCGGCAGACTTTCCTGTTGTTCGTCGAGGCGTCGTAGTCCGTGAGGTAGATGATGCGCTGCTGCTCGCCGCGCACCGCCGTCGACGAGATCGCCGTGGCCAGGGGGGTTCCGGCCACGAGCGCCACGACGACCAGGTAGGTGAGGACGGCCGAGGCCGATGGCCGCGCCGTCGCGGCGGAGAAGCCCAGGCCGATCGCGCACACCGCCCCCAGGGTCACGACGAGGATCAGCAGATGGCCGGCCAGCGCCGTCCACGACGAGCCCTCGGCGGTCAGGGCCAGTAGGAAGGGCAGGGAGACCGCGAGGAAGGCCAGCGCGGCGGACCAGGCCGCCACGAGCTTGCCGACGACGATCTCGACCGGGCGCAGCGTCGTGGCCTGCAGCAGCGCCAGAGTCGCGTCGGTCCGGTCGCCGTTGACGGAGGAGGCCGACAGGGTCGGGGCGACGATGAGCCCGATGGCCAGAACGAAGCAGACCGTCATGTCGTAGAGGTAGGGGGCGGTGTCCTCCACGTCGCCCCCGGTCGTGCCCGCCAGCAGGCCCATGCCCCCGCACAGGAGCACCAGGACGGCGCCCCACACGATCAGCATGACCTGCCAGCGCGTGGATCTCACGCGCTGACGCAGTTCCAGCACCGCGACGGTACGCACGGCGGACCAGCTCATCGCCTCTCTCCTTCCATCGACAGGTAGATCTCCTCCAGGCTCCCGCCCGCCGGTGCGAAGGAGACCACATCGACGCCGGCATCGAGCGCTTCGCGTAGGACGTGTGCGGCGGTGGCCTCGTCGGGTACGGCCAGGCGCGCCGCATCGTCGTCAGAGACGACGGCGTGCACCGGAGCCGAGGCGGCCCAGTCCGCCAGGCGCTGCGCGTCCAGGGCCTGCATCCGCCACACGCGTCGGATCGGCTGGGGGCGCACGGGTCCGCCCGGTGGCCGGGGAGGACCGCCTCCGTCGGCGTTGTGCGGACCTTCGCAGGAGCTGCGGTCGTCGGGGCCGGGCCGGCCGGGCGACGGCGGGGTGACCGCCTGACCGCGGGCCATGAAGATGACGCCGTCGACCATCTGCTCCAGCTCGGGCAGGATGTGGCTGGAGACGAGCACGGTGACGCCGGAGGCGGCCAGGTCGCGCAGCAGGACCCGCAGGTCGGCGCGCGAGCGCGGGTCCATGCCGGCTGCGGGCTCGTCGAGCAGCAGGACCTGTGGATGATGGACGAGCGCCCGCGCCAGGCCCAGCCGTTGCTTCTGCCCTCGCGAGAGCACACGGGCGGGGGTGCGGGCCAACTCATCGAGGTGGACGGCGGAGAGCATCTCGTCGGCCTGCTGGGCGCTGGTGGTCCGGTCCAGCCCCTGTGCGGCCGCGAAGGTCAGCAGGATCTCGGTGCAGGTCAGCGAGTCCCAGGTGCCGAAGGAGTCCGGCATCCACCCCACGGCCCTGTGCACTTCGCGCGGCCGGGTCACGGGGTCCAGCCCCTCCACCCGGATTGAGCCCGCGTCGGGCGCCAGGAGCGCGGCCAGCATGAGCAGGAGGGTCGTCTTGCCCGCTCCGTTGGGGCCCACGAGTCCCGTGACCGTCCCCGCGGGGACGGACATGTCCATCTGCCAGACCGCACGAGTGGAGCCGAAGAAGCGTGTGACCCCCGTGACCTCGATGCTCATGGGGTCATAGTAGAGATGTCGCGGGGCGCGGGCCACGGGTCGGGGGTGGGATCGGAGCGCAGGCGCACGGGGAGTACTCCCCGTGCGCCCGACTTCCTCGGCCGCGGGCCGCATTCCCGATACCCCGCGTTCCTGATACTCCACGTATGCTGGGTGCGCAGCCACGCCGCCGTGGGCCGAGCCGCGCCGAGGCGCGTGAGCCGCGCCCGCCGTCGTGGTCGCGGTGACCACAACGGCAGGAGCACCTCACATGGCACTGGTCGTCCAGAAGTACGGCGGCTCGTCCGTCAGCGACATCGAGGCGATGCGACGCGTCGCCAGGCGCGTCGTCGCCACGCGGGAGGCCGGCAACACCGTCGTCGTGGTCGTCTCCGCCATGGGCGACACGACCGACGACCTGCTCGATATGGCCGGCGCCCTCACCGGCCACGCACCAGCCCGCGAAATGGACATCCTCCTGTCCGCCGGCGAGCGCATCTCCATGGCGCTGCTCGCCATGGCCGTGGGAGAGCTCGGCGTTCCGGCCCGTGCCTACACCGGCGCTCAGGCCGGGGTCCTCACCGACTCCAAATACGGGCGCGCCTCGATCGTCGGCGTCATCCCCGAGCGCATCGCCCGCGCCGTCCAGATGGGCGCCGTGGCCATTGTCGCCGGCTTCCAGGGCGTTAACGAGGTCGAGGACGTCACCACGCTCGGGCGCGGCGGAAGCGACACGACCGCCGTGGCGCTGGCCGCCGCCCTCAACGCGGACGTATGCGAGATCTACACCGACGTCGACGGCCTGTTCACCGCCGACCCCCGCATCGTGCCCACGGCCAGGCGTGTCGAGGCCCTCTCCAGCGAGGAAACACTGGAGATGGCCGCTCACGGTGCCAAGATCCTCCACCTGCGGGCCGTGGAGTACGCCCGCCGCTTCGGGGTGCCGATCCACGTGCGCTCCTCCTTCTCCGACAAGACCGGCACGTGGATCTACGACGGCCGTCGCGCGGGCGCCTTCGTCCCGCCCGTCATCCCCGGGCCCGCCCCCTCCGCCGACAGCGCCGACTCCGGTGCCGATGCGCTCGCCTCGGCACCGGAGTCGGCCGGGCCCGTCGTCGACGCCGTCACCGGACGCGTGATCGCCCCCGCCGGCACGTCCGCCCCCTCCTCCGCGTCCGTCGGAGCCGCCCACTCGCACGCCATCAGTACCCGGGCCGAGGCCCGCCCCCGCAGTTCCGCCAAGGAGGATCACGTGGAAGCCCCCGTCATCTCCGGCATCGCGCACGACCGCAGCCAGGACAAGATCACGCTCGTCGGCGTGCCGGATGTGCCGGGCGCCGCCGCCCGCATCTTCGCGATCGTGGCGAGTACCGACGCCAATATCGACATGATCGTCCAGGACGTCTCCGCGGAGGACACGGGCCTGACAAACATCTCCTTCACCTGTCCCGACGGCGACTCCGCCGGGGCCCGCGCGGCCCTGGAGGCCGCGCGGGATGAACTCGGTTTCAAGAGTCTGCATTTCAACCCCGATATCGGCAAGCTCTCCCTGGTCGGCGCGGGCATGCGCTCCCACCCGGGCGTGTCCGCCAGGCTCTTCGGCGCGCTGAGCGAGGCCGGGGTCAACATCCACATGATCTCCACCTCCGAGATCCGCATCTCGGTGGTGGTCGACGACGCCGTGCTCGACGAGGCCGTGCGCGCCGTCCACTCCGCCTTCGGCCTCGACGCCCAGGCCGCCGAGGCGGTCGTCTACGGAGGGACCGGACGATGAGCAATCCCGTGAACACCTACACCGGAGTGGCCGACGGCGTCTCCGTCGCCGTCGTGGGGGCCACCGGCCAGGTCGGCCGCGTCATGCGCGCCATGCTGGCCGAGCGCGACTTCCCGGCCCGCTCGGTGCGCTTCTTCTCCTCGGCCCGGTCGGCCGGCAGCGTCGTGGAGTTCCGCGGGGCGAGAGTCGAGGTCGAGGACGTCGCCTCCGCCGACTTCTCGGGCATCGACGTCGCCATCTTCTCCGCCGGGGGAGCGGCTTCCCGCCGGTACGCGCCGGAGTTTGCCGCGGCCGGGGCCGTCGTCGTCGACAACTCCTCCGCCTGGCGGGGGGACCCCGAGGTGCCGCTCGTGGTCAGCGAGGTCAACCCGCACGCTCTGCGCGAGCGCCCCAAGGGCATCATCGCCAACCCCAACTGCACCACCATGGCGGCCATGCCCGCCCTCAAGGTGCTGCACGAGGAGGCCGGGCTCATCCGCCTCATCGTCTCCACCTACCAGGCCGTCTCCGGCTCGGGGCGGGCCGGGGTGGCCGAGCTGGCCGGGCAGGTGCGCGCCGTCGTGAACGAGGACATGGAGGGCCTGGCCCTGGACGGGCGGGCCGTCGAGTTCCCCGCGCCGGAGGTCTACGTCGACACCATCGCCTTCAACGCCGTCGCCTGGGCCGGCAGCGACGCCGGCGACGGCTCCGGCGAGACCGACGAGGAGCAGAAGCTGCGCAACGAGTCGCGCAAGATCCTTCAGATCCCCGACCTGCTCGTCTCCGGCACCTGCGTGCGCATCCCGGTCTTCTCCGGCCACGGGCTCAGCATCAACGCCGAGTTCGCCCGCGAGATCAGCGTCGAGCGCGCCCGCGAGCTGCTGGAGGCGGCACCCGGCGTCACCTACCAGGACGTGCCCAGCCCGCTCAAGGGCGCCGGCCGCGACGGCACCTTCGTGGGGCGCCTGCGCGCCGACCAGGCCTTCGCGCCGGGCCACGGCCTGCAGTTCTTCGCCGTCGGGGACAACCTGCGCAAGGGCGCGGCCCTCAACGCCGTCGAGCTCGCCGAGCTGGTGGCCGCCGAGCTGCGGGGCTGAGGGTCTTTCTCCGCCGAGCCGGGCATTTCTCGCATAGCCCCACCGAAAAACAGACGCCCTACGCAAAACATGCCCGGCTCGGCGTTTACGCAGTGACCGACGTCGAACCGGGGCGAGTGTGCGCAGTCAGTGACCCGATTCGCGTTCCTCCAGAAGACGGTCGATGCGCTCGCTCAGCTCACTGACCTGCTGCTGCAGGGCCGCCACCTGCGCCTGCGTGGCGGCCTCCTGCTCGGCGTTCTCCTCCTCGACCAGTGAGACGATCCACGACGCCAGGGTCGCCGTGACCACGCCGATGAGCGCCACGCCGCCGATCATGAGCAGCGCCGCGATGAAACGCCCCTGTGTGGAGGCCGGGACGGTGTCGCCGTAGCCGATAGTGGTGATCGTCGTCAGCGCCCACCACAGGGCCTGGCCGAAGGAGCGGATCGAGGAGCCCGGTTCATGACGCTCCGCATCCAGCGTGGCCAGCGCCGAGGTGAAGATGAGTAGGGCGGCACTGCCGGCCGTGTACAGGGTGATGCGCCCGCGCAGCGCGGTGCCGGCGCTGCGCTGCATGATGCCCACGAGCGTCACCAGGCGCAGGAGTCGCAGCGGCCGCAGGATCGGCAGGGCAATGACCGCCAGGTCCGGCAGGTGGTGGAGGAACCAGCGGCTCCGACTCGACGCCAGCGCCAGGCGGACAAGATAGTCGACGCCGAACAACACCCACACGGCGTCGATCACCAACTCGGCCGCGTCCTTGGCCCCGCCTTGCGCGTTGGCGAGCACCTCCCAGGCGTAGGCAGCCAGGAAGACGACGGCGGCCCCGGTCAGCGGCCACTCGGTCGCTCGCTCCCACGTCCGCAGCCGAGCGCCCGTGCTGTCGTCGGTCGGCATGCCCCGATGGTAGACGGCGCTTGGGCCGGAGCCGTACTGCCCTCACCGGCGGGGACATTTCTACACAGCCGGGGGCGTGTCGCGTGTACGGGGACCGGATTCCTGTTCCCGTACGCCGTGGACTGCACCCGTCCGGCGGGCGGATAGTGCGTCCAGAGGCGTGGAATGTCCCTATCGGTACGAGGAGATCGGGATGAGTGTGGCTCAGGCCAGCAGGAGTCCGACCGCGGCGCCGAGGTAGAAGACGTAGACGGCCAGCAGGAAGATCCGCTCCGAGATCCCGAACGCGTAGGGCCTTAGGCGGCGGATGACCAGCGCGGTCACCAGGGCGATGAGCGCGGCAGCGGTCACCCATCGAGTCACCCCGAGGAAGGAGACCAGCCCCCGCGGCGCGAGCGGGGTCAACAGCCGGACGATGCTGCCCATGCACGAGTAGGCGATCGAGAACCAGGCGATGGCGGCCACCAGGTGAAGGCGGCCGATGAGGGTGGCCGGCTGCCCCTCGACATCGGTCGGCAGGAGGGGCAGCGCAGCGAAGATGACGGCCAGGGCCGCCAGCCACAGCGCCACGTTCTTCTCCGGCGTCGGCGGCCCGAGAGCGACCGCGCCTGCGAGTACGGCCCAGAACACCGCCGAGGTCCAGGTGACGGCGGTCGCCAGCCGGTGGGTCGGTCCGACCGCGTAGTCGCTCACCGCGTGCTGCACGATGTTGTAGTCGCTGGGGACGAGGTGGAGGGCGATGAACATGATCAGCCGCGCGATCCCCAGGGCGAGGGCCAGACCTGCAAGAGCGGCGGCGAGGGCGTCGAGCCACAGCGGGATCGCGCTGGTCGTCGCGGTCAGCGGCAGGCCGGTGCCGCCGATGAGCAGGCCCCCCACGACGCCCGCGCTGATGGCCAGGATCGTCAGCGCCGCGTCCGCCAGCCGCGCCAGGCCCATGTCGTGGCGGCGCTCGGCGATCTCGATGGCGCCGTTGAGGACCTGGGGGCCGGGCACGAGCACCATCCCCGGGCGCACGGCCACGAGCCTGGCCGTGCCGGTCCAGCCGAGGCGGACGGCGAGCGCGCCGACCAGGCCGCCGATGAGGGCCGCGGCGAAGGTCTGGGTGATCGCCGTCGCCCGCCCCGCCAGCGCGCGCCCGCCCGCCCCCGCCGCGGCGAAGACGAGGGCGACCGACGGCGGGTGGTGCGCCCCGAAGATGAGGGCCAACAGGCTCGCGCCGAGGCCCGCCGCCAGGGCGAAGAGGCCAGGTCGGACTGGCGGGTCGGGCCCGCGCCTGCTCCAGCAGGTCCTCCAGCTCGTCGAGGGTCAGGCGGTCGGCGGTGCTCAGACGATGCTGGATGAGGGTCGCGCGCCCCATATGCACTGTCACCGGATGGATGGGCCTGACCGCTGCGACGGGCCCGTCCGCGTCGGCGAGCGCGACCTGGGACCAGGCGGGCAGCAGCGTGAAGCGGGTGCCCAGGAGACCATTGAGTCGTTCGACGGCGGCGATGGCGTCGTGGGTGGACTGCCCCGAGTCCAGGAGCAGGGCGGCGGTCCGGACGGCGCGCGGCCGGATCGCATACTCTGCCGGGCTGGACTGGGGAAAGGACGTGTTACTCGTCGATTATGCTCAGGATCCCATCGGCGACGGTCTCCTGAGCTGGCTCGGTGAATCCGTGTCCCTCACCGTCTAGAGTGGTCAGGTCGGCGTGGGCGAAGGTGGTTGACGCGCGCTGCGAGTAGGAGATGGGCACAATGTCGTCGGCGGTTCCGTGGAAGATGAGAACCTCACCGCCGAATGACATGTGGTCGTAGATGTTGACGTCGTAGATGTCCTCGAAGTACTTGCGCCCCACGGTCAGCCCCATGAGGTCAGTGGTGTCGGTGATGTCCTCCCTGTTGGGGAAGCGCTCATGGGCGTCGTCGAAGAGCGAGAGGGCCGGGTAGAGCAGTGCGATCCCCCGAACACCGGTGGGGTTCTCGTCGGCCACGAGGGTGGTGACGACGCCGCCCTGGCTGGCGCCGATGAGGTAGGTGCGGTTGGCGTCCACGTAGTCGAGCCCCTGGACCAGGGTGAGGGCATCACGGAGATTCTGCACCTCGGTCATGACGGACATGTCGGTCATGCTGCCCTCGCTCTGACCGGGCTCGAAGCCGCTGCCGCCAGCGAAGTCGTAGCTGTAGACGACGACGCCGTGCTGGGCCAGCAGGTCCTGCATATGGGAATGGGACTCCTGGGCGTGGTTGCCGCCGAAACCGTGACTCATGATGGCGACCGCGGGGCCCTGGGTGTTGGGGCGCTTGATCTCGCCGTAGATGTGGTTGCCGGCGCTCTCGAAGCCCAGCTGCTCGGTGGTGACGGTGTAGGTCTGCTGCGTGCCCATGGACTGCGTGGCCCCCGGAGAGACGGCGGCGGCGAGTGAACCTGCGGTCAGGATGGTGCGTCGTTTCATCGTTCCCTTTTTCTTCGTCGGGGGATCGGGCTGCGCGCGCCGGTCGATCGTCTTCTAACTGGACGGGGCGCCGCTGGCTGAGATCGTGACACTGCTGCTCGGAGTCAGTGCCCGGATGGCCTCGACGGCGCTGCCCGAGTCGAAGGACCCGATGACGTGGATGCCGTCGTAACGGGCGACATTCCCCCAGTAGAGGACGATCCGTTGGCCGGGAGACCAGTAGGCGATGTCCCGGGCGCCGGGTCATCGCCGGCGGGCATCTGGTCATAGGCCAGAGGCTGGTTCAGGTCGGCGATCTTCTCCTCGAAGCCGGCGGAGAAGTCGCGGAAGGAGAGGGTCAAGGGCAGCAACGGCTTCAGGGACTCCGCGGCCTGGGTCCCGTTAAGACGAGCGGAATAACTGGTCCCGTCGATCGTCACCTGGATCGCCGCCTGGGGGGCGGGCGCCTCCTGGGAGCCGGCGGAGCCCGATGCGCCGGCCGCGCCTTCCGAGGCCGAGCCACGACCCGGGTCGCCGCCAGCGTCGCCCCCGCTCCGGCTTGCGCACCCCGCGGCGAGACCGACTGACGTGAATACTGCTGCGACGAGAAGCGTCCTCCGGCTGGTGCCAGCATTCTCATCAGTCAACTCAGTCAACGCTCAACGCTCAACGCTCCCGTCGTGGAGCTCGCGCCCGGTATCCGTGGAATTCTCGTTGATCTCGCGCTGCGCCCCACCGGTCCGCATCCCTTCTGTCAACTCCAATGAGCTCGGATCACGATGATGACATTATCACACCCGGGTCTGGGAGGCCCTGCCAGAACCACCCGGAAAACGGCTCCTCGTGTCCGAGGGGGCGGCAGGCGGAGAGAGAGGGCGTCAGCCCCGCGCCCGTTACCTTGTTGGTGGCCCCGGGTGATCCGGGGCTGGGCCAGCTACTGTGGGCACGGGTGTCTTGCCCCTGTCCGTAGATGATCCGGGGGGGTGTTGTCACCCGCGGCAGCCGGGCGCTGGTGACCGCTGATAAGGGGAACGACCCGCCAACGGCAGAGGTCTAACGCAGGCGTGGGTGCGGGGCCGGTCGTCCACCGGCTGGCCCTGACCCACTTGAGCGAGAGGCGGCACAGGGATGGATATCGAGGACATCGAGGTCTTCATCGGCATTGACGTCGGTAAGAGCGAGCACTGGGCCACGGCCCTGATTCGAGACGGGCGGAAGGCCCTCGACAAGGCCCTGCCCAACGACGAGGACCGGCTGCGCGAGGTCTACCAGCGCCTACAGGCAAAGGGGCAGGTGCTGGTGGTGGTCGATCAGCCCGCCACCATCGGGGCCCTGGCGGTGGCGGTGGCCCAGGACATGGGCATCACCGTGGGCTACCTGCCGGGACTGTCGATGCGCCGCATCGCGGACCTGACACCGGGCAGCGCCAAGACCGACGCGAAGGACGCCGCCGTCATCGCCAGCGCTGCCAGGACCATGCCTCACACCCTGTGCGCCATCAGCACCTCGGACGAGGACGCCGCAGCACTGAGCATGCTGACTGGTTTCGACCTGGACCTGGCCCGCCAGGTACCAGACCGCTAACCGGATCCGGGGTCTGTACACCCAGATCCACCCCGCCCTGGAGGCGGTGGTGGGGCCGTGGTTGGAGCACGACGCCGTCCTGGAGGTCATCGCCGCCTAGCCCACCCCGGCCGAGCTGAAGCGCGCGGGTAAGACAAGGATTGACGCCAGGCTCACGAAGCACGGGTGTAGGCGTCACGCCATCTGGGCCGCCCAGATCGTCTCGACCCTGGAACGCCAGACCGTGGTGGTCGCCGGCACCGACGCCGCCGCAACGGTGCTGCCTCACCTGGCCAGGCAGCTCATCGCTCTGCACTCCCTGCGGGCCGATGTCGCCGCCCAGGTCGAGACCCTGGTGCAGGCCCACCCTCTTTACCAGGTCCTGACCTCCATCTTTACCAGGTCCTGACCTCCATGCCCGGGATTGGGGTCCCGGCCGCCGCCGTCTTCCTGGCCGAGACCCTGGGCAAGACCTCCAGGCACCGGCGCCCACCTGGTCTCCTACCCCGGCCTGGCACCGGTGACCAGGAGATCGGGCTCATCGATCCGCGGCGAGCATGTCACCCACGCCGGCAACAAGCGGCTCACGCGCGCCGTGTTCCTGTCCGCCTTCGCCTCCCTGCGCTCCGACCCCGTCAGCCGGGCCTACTACCAGCGCAAACGAGATCAGGCAAAGCGTCACAACCAGGCCGTCCTCGCCCTGGCCCACCGCCGCATCCTGACCCTGCACGCCATGATCCGGGATGGAGCCCTCTACGATCCACAACCATCAGCACACCTACCCGCAGCCGCTTGACACACCACATAGGGGCACCCCCCGGATCTCGGCGGCCACCAGCTCGGCGAGCTCGTCGCGAAGGAGATCGTCGCCGCCCGCTGAGGCGCGCCTCCGACCACGTACGACGGCGGGGCGGGAGCCGGGTTCCCCTGGCTCACGCCCCGCCGTCGTCGCGTCTCTGCAACCCCTTCGCGCGAACTGCGTCGGTCGACGCGCTCCGTGCGCTCGGCTCCCCGCACGCCAACTTGTCGGCGGCTCAGTCGGGAACTCAGCAAGGACCGTCGAGGACCGCCTGGGTCGGGACGTCAACCTCGGTGGTCGTGGGGTTCTGATCGAGATGGAGCTCGATGGCGGCCGAGCCGAGCGAGGCGCCAGAGGCCCGTACGCCCCGGGGCTGCGGCAGCAGAGCGTGACCGACCACGGTTCCACCGAAGGTGAAGACGTCGATGTCGTGCTCGGAGCGCAGGCCGACGGCGGGCAGCGCGTGGTAGGCGCCAGCGGTGAGCACGTCATCGGCGCACACGATCACGTCCGGAGCCGGACCGCTCCCCAGGGCGCCAGCGATGGTGCGAGCGGCGACGTCGATGCGCAGGGGTGCCTCGATCACCTGCACCTCGGTCCGTGGTGCGCTCTCCTCCAACGCCGCGAAGAGCTCGCTCCGACGGTGCTGGAAGGCCCACCGCTGCAGATCGGCGTCGACGTACGCGACCCGCCGCGCCTTGACGGCCAGCGCCGATGCCAGGTCTCGGAAGCTCGCCGACACGTTGAAGGCGGCCGAGCGGAAGCCGGGAAGGCGGGACTCGATGAGGGTGACTCGTGGCGCTCGGTCGCCCGTGTCGGGCGGGGGCGAGATCGAGTAGAGGAGGAGCCCGCTGACCAGCCCGGCGTCCAGGGCGCGGAAGGGAATGAAGGCGTCCCCTTCGTAGGCGGCCTCCATGAGCATCAGGGAGTGCCCGTGGGAGGCGGCGGCGCTCTGGGCGCCGCGGCTCACGGCCCCGAAGAACGGGTTTTCGAAGTCGGTGACGACCAGCCCGAGGACGGATGAACGGCCTGAGCGCAGGAACTGGCCGGAGACGTGAGGCTCGTACCGCAGCTGGGCCGCTGCCTGGCGGATGCGCTGCTCGACCTCGGGGGAGACGCGCCCGCTCGCCTTGCCCGCGAACACGCGGGACACGGATGCCTGGTTCACGCCGGCGAGACGTGCGACATCAGCACCTGTGGGTCTTCTCGGAACTCCGGACACGCCCTTGACCATAACCGATGAACCTGGTAATGCCGTCTTACGGCATACGAATGCCGACGAGAACAAAGGAGCTCTTGCCATGCACTACCTGCTCGACGGTGACCCCGGTCATGACGACATGCTGACGATCTTCCTGGCGGCCAAGCACCTCGACGTCGTGGGCTTCACGACCGTCAGCGGCAACCAGTCGCTCGAGAAGACCACCATCAACGCCCGTAAGGCGGTCGAGCTCGCCGGTCTCACCGACCTGCCCATCGCGAAGGGCCTCCCGCGCCCGCTCGTCAACCTCCCTCGCTACGCGCCCGAGATCCACGGGCAGAGCGGCCTCGACGGCGTCGACCTCCCGGACCCGACGGTGCCGCTCTCGCCGCTCCACGCCGTCGACTTCATCATCGAGGCGAGCCACAGTACGACGACCTCTGGCTCATCCCCACCGGGCCGTTGACGAACATCGCGGCGGCCCTGATCAAGGACCCGACCCTCACTGAGCGGATCAAGGGCATCTCGCTCATGGGCGGGTCCATGACCTACGGCGGCTCGACGGCGGCCGCTGAGTTCAACATCTACGTCGACCCCGAGGCGGCTGACGTCGTGTTCCGGTCTGGCGTTCCGCTCAAGATGTTCGGGCTCAACGTGACCCAGATGGCCTCCGCCACCGTGGAGCGGCTCGACAGGATCCGCGCGATCGGCACCCCCTTCGCCCGCACTGTCGCCGACCTGGTCGAGTTCTACCGCTCGTCCCTCCACAAGGTTTACGGGCTGGAGGGCGCCTCGATCCACGACCCGCTCGCCGCGGCGATCTTCATCAAGCCCGAGCTGTTCACTATGCAGCCGATGAACGTGCAGATCGAGCTGAACGGAACCCTCACCCGCGGCATGACCGTCTGCGACTACCGCTACGTCGGGCACGAGGGCAAGGGGATCTACGGCGAGGAGGGCATCATCCGCGGAGCCGAGCCCAACTGCGACGTCGCGGTCGACATGGACGTCGACGGTTTCTTCGACCTGCTCACCGATACGCTGGCGATGTACCGCTGAGGCCTCGGCGCTGAGCGATCACGAGATCGGGTGATGTCACGATGCCAGAATCAGGAGCGATGCTGGTGGTGGTCGGCTCGCTGAACCTCGACCGGGTGGCGGTCGTCGACCGCCACCCGGCGCCGGGGGAGACGACGATCGCTGTGGACAGCCACGTGGGGCTCGGAGGCAAGGGCGCGAACCAGGCGCTGGCGGCGGCCCGGGAGAGTGCCGTCCGGACCGTCTTCGTCGGTGCCGTCGGTGACGACGACGCCGGGGACCGGGCCCGCGCCGCGATGGCTCGCGCCGGCGTCGACACGAGCCGTATGGCGGTGGCGGAGGGCGTCCCGTCGGGCACAGCCCACATCACGGTGGACGGTCACGGGGAGAACTCCATCGTCGTCATCGCCGGGGCCAACCGACACGTCGGGGCGGATGCACTGGCAACCGCCTTCGCGCGTCTCGAGGGCGCCGACGCGGTCCTCGCCCAGGGCGAGCTCCACCCGTCAGCCGTCGATGCGGCTGCACGATGGAGCCTCGACCACGACACGCGCTTCATCCTCAACCTCGCGCCCGTGGTCGACGTCGCGGACCGGACCATCCTGGCCGCGGACCCGCTCGTGCTCAACGAGGGCGAGGCGATGTCGCTCGCGGGTCGCCTCGGTGCGGGCTCGGACTCGGACGACCCCGGCGCACGCGCCGCGGCCCTCCACGCGCTCACGCACCACGCCGTCGTCATCACGCTCGGTCCCGACGGCGCTGTCGTCGTCGATGGGGCGGGCGTCCAGTCGGTGCCCTCGCCGACCCCCGAGCGCGTCATCGACACCACCGGGGCCGGTGACGCCTTCACCGGAGCGCTCGCCGCCCGGCTCGCCCTCGGGGACGGTCTCGTCGCCGCCGTGACGTCCGGCTGCGCGGCCGGGGCAGCTGCGGTCGCGACGCTGGGGGCCAACCAGGCCGGGTTTAGCTGAAGGGCGCCAGCGCCGACCCGGACCAGGGCCCTGAAGCGCACACCGCGCCAATGTCGACACAACCACCACATGCAATGGAGCAACCAATGAACACCTTCGACATCTCCGTCAACAACCAGCAGCTCGCACTCATCGACGCGCACGTCCAGGCGCACGACCTGGCGTCCCGGGACGCGCTCGCCGCCCGCGCCATCGCGGAGGCGACGCCCGCAGGCCCCCACCCCGTGTACCACCGGCCCGGTCGGGAGGTGCCGTCCCAGTCCGAGCGCCGCGTCCTGGAGGAGCACACCATCAAGCCCGGGACGGGCAAGGCAGTCGTGGTCCGTGCCGGCTCACTCCTGCGGGTCGAGCAGATCGAGGGCGGGCAGTGCGCGGACTTCAACGTCTACGCCCTGGACAACTGGCACGAGAACATGCACCTCGGTCGGACTCGGAGCCTCCACGGGAAGAGCCCGCGAGACGGGGACCTGGTGTGGTCCCGGGCGCCGTGGGAGCGCCCGATGCTGGCGATCCTGCGCGACACGGGTCAGACGGACACCCTCGTCCCATACTGCTCTGCGCTCCTGTACTGGAGGCTCTTCGGGCAGCGCCAGCACACGAACTGCCAGCAGATCCAGATCGAGGCGCAGCGCGAGTTCGGCATCCCGCCCTACGCCGTCCACGAGTCGCTCAACCTGTTCATGTACGTCGATCAGGACGAGACCGGCGAGCCGGTCATCCAGCCGAACTACGCCGGCTCGGATGACTACATCGAGTTCTACGCGCTCATGGACGTCCTCGCCGTGGTCAACGTCTGCGGCGACGACATGGGGGTGACGAGCAACTTCGAACTGCGCGACCTCCACGTCGAGGTCCTCAAGGGCACGGAGGCTGACCGCGAGGCCGCCGAGGCGTCCGTCGTGCGGGACCACCCGTACGGACTCCTGCCGCACCCCTACACCATCGAGCCGGCCCCGTTGAGCGCCGATCCCGACTACGTGCCCGCCTTCCCGCACGCGCCGGTCGTCAAGCAGTCGATCACCATCGCGCTGAGCGATGAGGACACCGCGGAGCTGCGGCGACTCGCGAAGCCGCACCTGTACGGCGACGACCTGAGCCGGTCGCTGCGGGACCTCATCCTCACCTGGGTCACCACCGTGTCCCGCGTCGAGCAGTAGCACTCCAGGACGAGAAAGGAACAGAGATGCAGTACACGGACGACGCCACGCTCGAGTGGTACCTCAAGGTCAACAACCTCTCCGCGGAGGACCTCATCGAGGACGGGCCGAGCTCTGAGCGCGCCTCAGTGCTCGCCGCCATGGCCGACTACGAGCTCGCCAGGTCCGACGCCTTCGACGTGCTCGCCGAGGCCAGCGCGCTCGTCATCGTCGACATGCAGGTCGGGTTCGTGAGGCAAACCAGTCCCCAGTGGGTGCCGCAGGCCGAGCGGATGGTGCCGACCCTCGCGCGCACGGCGACCGCGGCAAGGGCGCTCGGGATCCCCGTGGTCTTCACGTCGGCCCAGTTCCTCGACCCCTCTCCGACCGACGCCCTCAAGATGACGAAGCCGATCGCCGAGGGCAACCTCGCTGAGGACGCCGAGGGACTGGAGATCATCCCGGAGCTCTGGGAGGACGGAGACGTCCTCATCGGTACCAAGCACACTTACGACGCGTTCTGGCAGACGGACCTCGACTACCGGTTGAGGGCCTTGCGGCGAGACACCGTCATCATCGCCGGCACCCTGACGAACTTCTGCTGCGAGGCCACGGCCCGTGCCGCCTTCGACCGGGGGTACCACGTCGTCATGGGATCCGACCTGTGCGCGAGTGACAACCCGTGGGCGCACAACTCGGCCCTCCAGACCGTCCGCAGGGGCATCGGTCGGGTTCTCACCAGCCAGGAGATCATCGAGAGCTGGGAGTCCCGGCAGCGGTGAGCGCGTGGCTCGTGCGCTGCACGAGCCACGCGTGAGTAGGGGCGAAGCAGCTCCTTGACAGGTCGGTCCCCGCGTCAGTGAGCGGGGACCCGGGGCAGTGCGCTGTCCGGAGCCGCTCGCCCGCCGCCCGGTCGCTCCCGGTTCCTTCACTCGCTCCCCTCATCCCCCACGCACAAGGAGGTCCGTCACCATGTACGTCGTCATCGATGCCGTCGGCATCCTCGTCTTCATCAGTCTCGCCTAGCTCTTTTCCTCCGACCGGCACCGGATCCACTGGCGCCCCGTCGCGCTCATGGTCATGACCAGCCTCATCATCGCGTGGCTCCTCACCAGCTTCACCGCCGGTAGGGCCGCGGTGAGAGCCGCGGCCCAGGGATTCCGCTGGCTCGTCGACACGGCCTTCCAGGGCGTGAGCTTCGCCTTTGGAACTGGGTCGGTGCAACGGGGGTGGATCCCGAACCTGTCAACTTCGTGACGAGTGCGCTGCTCCCGATCCTCCTCATCGTGCCGCTGTTCGACATTCTCAGCTACATCGGTCTCATGCCGTGGATCATCAAGTGGGTCGGACGCGGACTGAGCGCCGTGACCAGGCAACCCCGCTTCGAGTCGTTCTTCGCGGTCGAGATGATGTTCCTCGGGAACACCGAGGCGCTCGCCATCTCCAAGGCCCAGCTCCAGGCGATCAGTGCGCGGAGGAACGCAACCGTCGCGATCATGAGCATGAGCTGCGTGTCAGCGGCGCTCGTGGGCGCTTACGTCCAGCTCGTTCCCGGTGAGTTCGTCCTCACCGCGATCCCGCTCAACTGCATCAACGCCCTCCTGGTGGCGAGCATCCTCTACCCCGTCCCGGTGAGCGAGGAGGAGGACACGATCGTGACCGTCGGAGGGGCGGACGGCGGCGGTCACGAGGTCGATGCCGAGGCCGTCGCCCGGTACGAGGCTCTCCCCCTGCGCCGTCGGCTCGTCACGCGGCGTCCCGATGCTCCCGAGCGCGAGCCCTTCTTCTCGTTCCTGGGTGACTCGGTGCTGGAGGCCGGCAAGGTCATCCTCATCGTCCTGGCCAACGTCATCGCCTTCGTCGCACTGGCCGCGCTCATCGACCGACTCCTCGCGCTCGTCTCCCCGGGGCTCAGCCTCGAGGCCATCCTCGGAGTGGCCCTCTTCCTGCTCGCCTGGCTCCTCGGGCTCGAGCCGTCCACAGCCTACGATATGTCCCAGCTCATGGGGCTCAAGCTCGTCACGAACGAGTTCGTCGTCATGGGTCAGGTTACGAGCTCTATCGGTGGGCTCGCCGACCACTACCAGGCCGTTCTCACGGTCTTCCTCACCTCCTTCGCCAACTTCTCGACTGCAGGAATGGTCGTCGGATGCTTCAAGGGGCTGGTGGACGAGGAGCGGAATCTCATCGTGGCGCGCAACGTGTGGCGGATGATGCTCTCGGGCGTCCTCGTCTCGCTGCTCTCAGCGGGGATGGTCGGGCTCTTCGTATGGTGACCACTCGAGCGGTCCGGGCGGAGTGCAGGGTCCCGACGCACGGCGTTGTCACCCCGTTGCCGTGTCCGTCCCTTCGCCGCCGAGATCGGGACATCCTGACCTTGAGATCGGACATCCGGATCCCATCGGGTCGCCCTACCCAAGGACGGCTCAGGGCCGCCAGCGGCGCAGCTCCGTGTCCCGCGTTGTAGGGCTGCTCGTCCGGGTAGCTGATGATCTCCAGCGTGCTGCCCCACGGCGTGCGCGCGTAGACGAAGCGGTTGCGCTCGCCGGCCTCCACCGAGGGCAGTGGCCGTGGCTCGGCTAAGAGGGAGCCTCCGGCCTCCACGACCTGCGCGGCGGCGGCGTCGAGGTCGTCGGCGTAGACGGCCACGTGCTGCCACTCGATGTCACTCGGGATCGCGGCGTCCCGCTGACGCGGCCCGGTGAACTCGAAGAGCTCCAGGCCCGGGCCGCAGGGCAGCCGCAGCATACGGATGGCGATCTCGTCGGTGCCGCCGGGGACGCCGAGCCGCTGATCCGTTGCCTCACCGCCGCGGGACCCGTCCTCGCGGGGAAGGGTGTCGTAGAGGACCTGGGCGCCGAGGGCCCGCACGAAGAACTCTGTGGCCTGTTCGATGCTGGACACGGTGACCCCGACGTGGTCGATGCCGCGGATGGTCATGCTGGTTCTCCTGCTCCTGCCTGGACGCCCCGAGCCCGGTGAGGGGGCGTCCTCACCGCCGAGGAGGACTCAGGCCTCGTCGACCTCGGGGTAGGCGGGCTCCCACATGGCGTCCTGCACCGCCTGGATGAGGTTGTCGTAGTCGGCCGTCGCCACGCCGTCGGCCTGCGCCTGGCGGGCGACCGCGACGGCGACCGTCGCCGAGGAGGCGCGCAGGTTCTCCACCGGGGGCAGCAGGGCCGCGCCGGGCGCCGTCGGGTCCGCCTGGTCCGCGATCGCTCGAGCCGCGGCGAGCAGCATCCCATCGGTGACCCGGCTCGCACCGGAGACGATGACGCCGAGTCCCAGGCCCGGGTACAGCAGCGAGTTATTGCCCTGCCCGATGATGAACCGAGTGCCGTCGTAGTCGAAGGGGCTGATCGGGATGCCCGTGGCCACCAGCGCTCGGCCCTTCGACCAGGCGATGACGTCAGCCGGCATGGCCTCGATCCGCTCGGTCGGGTTGGACAGCGGCAGGACGATGGGCCGCTCGACGCCCTCGCTCATCGCCTCGACGATCCGCCGGGTGAAGGCGCCGTGGTCCGTGGAGGTCCCGATGAGGATCGTCGGGCGCGCCCGGCGCACCGTCTCGAACAGGCCGACGGCTCCGCGCTCGCGCGTCCAGTGCGCGACCTCGGAGGCCGGCCGCGCGTAGGCCCGCTGGTAGTCGGGCAGGCCCTCCATGTCGTCGGTGACCAGGCCCGCCCGGTCGGTGAGCCAGATGCGGGAGCGCGCCTCGTCGGGGCTCAGCCCGTCGCGGACCATACCGGCGTGGATCTGGTCGGCCATACCGGTGCCCTGCATGTCGTCGTTGGAGATCGTTGAAGATGCCGTACTTCTCCCGGTTGGCCTGCAGGATGCGGCGGGCGTTGGACGGCCCGAAGTCCTCGAAGTGGAGCAGCGCGCGGGGGAAGAGTTCGGCGGCCGCCGACAGGTACTCCTCGACGAGGGCGTCGTAGCGCTGACCGCGCACCCGTGCATGCCGGTTGCCCAGGATCTCCTCGGCGTCGGAGACCACGAGCAGGTCGACGTCATCGGGCCCCAGACCCAGGCCCTCCAGGGAGGGACGCACATCCTCGATGCGGTCCACCGACAGGTAGACGGCGCGCGAGCGGCGGTACTCCCGGCTCCAGAGCTTGATGGCCTCGCCCACGGTGGGGTCGTAGACGACGGGCAGCGGCTCGGCGAGGTGGCCGGTCAGGACCCGGTAGTAGAGGGTCTCGTTGCGATCGTGGAGCTGGTCGAGGAAGACGTACTTGTCCATGTCCCACCCGAAGTCGCACAGCTGGCGGTAGGTGCGCGCCGCCTGCTTGCTGGTCAAGGGTCTCGACGACGGAGGGGAAGCGGCCGATGAGGCCGAGCTCGCGGCGCTGCTCATGGGTGAAGGCGGTGCCGCGGTTGGTCAGCGGGTTAGCGAGGATGGATGGCTGAGGACTCATGGGGTCTCTATCCTGGCTCCTGCACTGGTAGGTGTCCCGCAAGTATGACGTAGAGATGACGGGTGACAAGGAGGGTGAAAGGTCAGTGGCATCGCGTTGTCGACGCCGGTGCGACCGCCGCCCCTCGCCGGGTCGCAACCGTGCTGGTCGCCTCAGGGGCCCAGGTAGCCGGTCAGTATGGCGACGTGCTGGAGGAGCGATGGCGCCCAGCGGCGGTGCGGATTCGGTTGGGGCGGTCTCGGAATACCCCGGAGCCACCTCCTGTTGCCCCTGCCGGCACCTGAAGCCATGCCAGTACACGACGTCCGAAGGGAGCCCGCATGTCCACCGTCAACATCACCGGTCCGGAGTTCAAGGACACCGTCCACGGCGACGGCATCACTTTCGTCGACTTCTGGGCCACCTGGTGCGGTCCGTGCAAGAACTTCGGCCCGATCTACGAGAAGGCCTCCGAGGCCAACCCCGACATCACTTTCGCCAAGGTCGACACCGACGCCGAGAAGGACCTCGCCGGGGCGCTGGGCATCTCCTCGATCCCCACGCTCATGGTCTTCCGCGACAACGTCATGCTCTACCGCGAGGCCGGTGCACTGCCGGCCAAGGCGCTGGATTCCCTCATCGACCAGGTCCGCGAGCTGGACATGGATGCGCTGAAGAAGCAGATCGCCGAGGAGCAGGCCGGCCAGCAGGCCTGAGCGCCGTCGTCTTCACCACACGGACGATAGGGTCTAGCCATCGAGTCACGATGATTGTAAGGTAACGTCCATGAGCGCTAAGACTGTCAAGAATCCTCCTGTTGCCCCTGCTTTCACCGCCTCGGCCGAGCTGCGCTCTGACCTCCAGCGCGCTCTGGTCGACATCACCGCTCTGAGCCTGGTCGGCAAGCAGATCCACTGGAACCTCGTGGGTCCGAACTTCCGCGACCTCCACCTCAACCTCGATGAGGTCGTCGACATCGCCCGCGAGGGTTCGGATGAGCTTGCCGAGCGCATGCGCGCCATCAACGCCTACCCCGACGCCCGCCCGGCCACCGTCGCCGAGGAGACGTCCGTCCCCGTGGCCCCGGAGGGCAGCGTCATCACCTCTGATGCCGTGGACTACATCGTCGCCGCCATCAACGCCGTCACCACGACCCTGCGTGACATTCACGATGCCGTTGACGAGGCCGACCCGTCCTCCTCCGGCATCCTCGAGGACTACACCCAGCGGCTGGAGCAGCAGAGCTGGTTCCTCTCCGCTCAGAACTACAGCATCTGAGCCCCGGCGGCACCATGAGGCTGGCCGGCGCCCCGCGCCGGGGTCGGCCCGGGGCGCCGCCCGGCCCCCGATAGTCTGGGTCCATGCCGCATACCGCATACGCCGACGTCGCTCGCCTGACTCGCCTCGCGCAGCATTTCGCAACTGAGGCCGTCCAGGCGGGCGACGTCGCCGCGTTTCCGCCGCCTGCCGCGCTCGCCGAGCTGCCGGCCGTCGAGCTGCGCCGCCTGCTCGACGGTCTGCTCACCATCCGCCCGCCCCGCCCCATTCCCGACGACGACATCCGCGCCGACCTCGACGAGATGCTCGCGGCCGAAGCCGCTCAGCGCGTCCTCGAGGCCGGCGCCCCCGATGCGTCCGCCCTGCCGACCCTGTCTCTCACGCACGACGTCGACGGGCCGGTGGGCGAGCGAGTCGCCCTGTGGAAGGGTGACCTGACGACGCTGCGCGCCGGAGCGATCGTCAACGCCGCCAACGCCGAGATGCTCGGCTGCCGAGTGCCCGGCCACACCTGCGTCGACAACGTCATCCACGCGGTGGCGGGGCCGGGGCTGCGCGCCGAGTGCGCCGCCCACATGGACGCCCGCGGCGGCGAGCCCGAGCCGACCGGTCGCGCGCTGCTCACCGACGGGTATCACCTGCCGGCCGAGCATGTCATCCACACGGTCGGCCCCGTCGTTGATGGCGGAGTCACCGAGCGCGAGCGGGAGCTCCTGGCGAGCTCCTATCGCTGCGTGCTCGATGCCGCCGCGGAGGCGGGCCTGGACTCGGTCGCCCTGTGCTCGGTGTCCACGGGTGTCTTCGGCTACCCCAAGGAGGAAGCCGCCTCGCTCGTCCTGTCGGTCATCGGCCGGTGGCTCGGCGAGCACCCCGGCTCCGAACTGCGCATCGTCATCTGCGCCTTTGCCGATGTCGACGTCGCGGCCTACGAGGAGGCGCTGGCCGCCGTCAGCGGTTGAGGCCCTGCGTTGGCGGAACCGGTTGCGACACCCCGCCGGCCGGGGCCGCCCGAGCCGTGCGCCGACGCCTCCGCGCCGAGAGCCCCCTCCAGGCAGCCGACGGCGGCGTCGGTCAGCGCGGGTCTGGCGCTCGCGGGGCAGCCCTGGGAGACCCACTGCAGGCAGACGGTCTCCAGGAAACCCAGGTAGCCCCACAGGGCGAAGGAGGTCCGCGAGTCGTCGGCCCCGCCGACGCCGTCGCGTCCGCCCGACCCGTCGGGCCCCGTGGCCCGGTCGGCACCGCCGGTCCGGGCGAGCAGGCGGCGCAGCGCCTCGACCGACGCCTCGCGGGCGCGCCTGCGGACTTCGGCGGCCTCGCTCGGCTCGTAGCCGGCGAGCATCTGGTACTCGGCCCAGCCGGGGGCGCGTTCGGCGATGAAGTCGAGGTAGACGCCGACCGAGGTGCGCACGTGGTCGCGGACGGTGGCGTCGTCGGTCAAGGTCTCGGCGGCGAGTCGGGTGCGCTCTGCCAGGTCGGCGGCGTCCAGGGAGAGTATCTGGCCGTAGAGCCGCCCCTTGGTGGAGAAGTACTTGTGGACGAGCGCCTCGGAGGCTCGGGCCGCGCGCGCGATCGCCGACAGAGACACCTCCTCGTAGGGGCGGGCCGCGAACTCCCGCCGCGCGACGTCCAGAATGAGCCGACGGCGTTCATCGGGATCCATGCGCAGCCGCGGGCGGCGATCCGATCTGGGGGGCATGATGACAGTCTACCCTGTTAGTGAGTACACTCACTAACTATGACTAGTGAGATTAGTGGAATAGCGGATGGAGCTCTTCCGACGTGGGTGGAGCACAGCATCTGGTGGCACGTCTACCCCCTGGGGGCGACCGGAGCGCCGATCCGGCCGGTGGAGCAGACGGGGCGGACGCAGTCTCCGGCGCCGGCGAGCCGGGCGCCCGCACCGACTCCGACGACCGCACCGCTCGACCACGCCGCTGCGCAGGCCCGGACTCCCGCGGCCGACCCGGCTCCGGCAACCGCCAGCGCCGACCCCCGCCTCGACCGCCTCGCCGACTGGCTCGACTACCTGGTCGAGCTAGGCGCCAACGGCCTGGCACTCGGACCCGTCTTCGCCTCGAGCACCCACGGATACGACACCATTGACCACTTCCGCATCGACCCCCGGCTCGGCGACGACACGGCCTTCGACCGCCTCGCCGAAGCCTGCCGTGACCGCGGTGTGGCGCTCATGCTCGACGGCGTCCTCAACCACGTCGGCACCGAGCACCCGCTGTTCCGGGCCGCCGCCGCCGGAGGACGCGAGCGGCGCCTGTTCCACTTCGACGATGCGACCGGTGCTGCTGGAACCGGCGGGGCCGCGCAGGCTACCGGGTCCGTGCCCGGGTATGCCGTTTTCGAAGGGCACGACGGGCTCGCGGTGCTCAACCACGACAGTGACGAGGTCGCCGACCTCGCCGTCTCCGTGCTCACCCACTGGCTGGAGCGGGGCGCCTCCGCCTGGAGGCTTGATGCGGCCTACGCCGTCCCGCCCGCTTTCTGGGCGCGGGTTCTGCCGCGCGTGCGCAGCGAGTATCCCGACGCCTGGTTCCTCGGGGAGGTTATCCACGGGGACTACGCCGGCATCATCGAACGCTCCACCATGGATTCGCTCACCCAGTACGAGCTGTGGAAGGCCGTCTGGGGATCGCTGCTCGATGAGAACTTCTTCGAGCTCGATTGGTGCCTGAACCGCCACAACGGCTTCCTCGATTCCTTCACGCCCTTGACCTTCATCGGCAACCACGATGTCACTCGCATCGCCAGCAGGGTCGGCGACGCCAAGGCCGCGCTCGCGGCCACGATCCTGTTGACGGTCGGCGGGGTCCCCGCCATCTACTACGGTGACGAGCAGGCGTTCCGCGGAGTGAAGACCGAGCGGGTCGGCGGCGACGATCAGGTGCGTCCCGAGCTGCCTTCGACCCCGGCGGATCTCTCACCGCTCGGCGGGTGGCTCTACCGGTGGTACCAGGACCTCATCGGGATGCGGCGCCGCCACCCCTGGCTCGTTCACGCGCGCACCGAGCGCATCGTCCTGGACAACCGGCACCTGGAGTACGACGCCGTCACAGGCGGGGGGCGGCGCATCCGGGTGCGTCTGCGCCTCGACCCGGCGCCCTGGGCGGAGGTGGAGGCGCCGGGCGAGCCCGCGCTCGTCATGGGGCATGACGGCTGAGCACGGTGCGCCCGCCCGGTTCCTTACTGTCGGCTGCGCTACTGCGCGCGATTGGGACAGGGCGGCAGGGGCTCGTCGGCATCGGGCATGAGGATCCAGGCGATGACGTAGACGACCCACATGGGCCCCGGCAGCAGGGCCAGGGCGAGGCAGCCCAGGCGGACGAGGGCGGGGCTGACACCCCAGTGCTCGGCCAGGCCGCCGCACACGCCGGCGATCAGTCGACGGTACGAGCGGCACGGGAGCGTGGAGCGCCAGGTCTCAGTGCGTTCGGACAGGTACGGATCGGAAGGGTAGTGCTGCGTCATGTGATGAGTGTGCGACGTTCGAGAGGTGGGGCGATATCGGTGACGTCCCTGGTTCGGCCCTGACCGTCCCGGGGATGATGCGCGCGGCGCGCGGGCAGTGGTCCGCCGAGGCGGCCGGCCGGTTGGCGTCTCGCTCGTGGTCGGCCGGGGGTGTCAGTTGGTCCAGTGTCCGTTCTCCTCATCGGGGCTGGGGGCGTGGCCGGTGGTGCGCAGGTTGTCGGGGACGGCTTCGGTGCCGTCGGTCCAGTTCGTGAAGGCGTGGCCTTTGTGGCAGCCGGTGGTCACGATGATGGAGGTGGTCACTCCTAGTCTTAGGGATATGGAGGCGTTGTCGGTGGTGCGGTAGAAGGTGGCTCCGGGCTGGTTGGTCTGGTCGTCGGGCGGGGTGGTGAAGCCGGCGGCTTCGGCGATGGGGGTGATGGCCGCCATGGCGGCGTCGCGGTCGGTGAAGTGTCCTGCTGAGGCGAGGTCGTAGATCTCGGCCTCTCTGCCGCGCGGGCATCTTTGCCATGTGTCTCGGTAGGCCTGGTAGACGGGCGCGTCGGCGGGTGGCGGGGTCCATTCGCCGACGCCGAGCGGGGTCAGAGCATCATAGAGGCTGAGTTGGAGGTCGATGGTATCCGCGCGGGCTCGGGTCAAGGGCGTGTTGCTGACCTTTCCGGTATAAGCGCGGGATTCATCAGTCAGGCTACGAGTGTGGGTGCCGCCGTCCTTGTAGGCCAGGTAGGTCAGGAGGGGGGCCACGAAGCCCAGATACAGGATGAGTGTTATGACGGTCAGGATGATCCAGCCCGTGCGGGCGATGGGACTGGACTTCGTTCTGGAGTTCGTCATGCCCTCCTCCTGGTGCGGGTCGTCGGGTCTGCCGCGGGTTCGGCGGGGTCGGTTATGGTGTGCTGGTCGCCGTGGGGGCGGGCTGCTCCGGGGCGGTGGGTGAGGGGGGGATGGGTGTGGCGGGGGGCTGGGCGGGCCAGGGGTCCCTGTCGGGG
>ERZ772973.309-NODE-309-length-26625-cov-24.9888_pt1 | contig 26625 bp, 14 predicted proteins | sample MGYA00580672_ERZ772973 | MGnify/ENA primary metagenome ERZ772973 (study PRJEB29015, sample SAMEA2737938) | human oral metagenome | biome: human oral; feature: human-associated habitat; material: dental | place: China | collected 2152 ...
AATTCAGCTTTTCTGGCGCTACTCTCTATGGTATCAATGCTGTTATCGGTTCAGGAATTTTCCTCCTGCCTCAAAAGATTTATAAAGGACTGGGTCCTGCTTCTCTAGCTGTCATGCTGGGAACTGCCCTCCTCGTTATTCTCTTAGCCGTCTGCTTAGCAGAAACTGCTGGTTATTTTAATAAAAACGGCGGAGCCTTCCAATATTCCAAAGCAGCCTTTGGGGACTTTGTCGGTTTTAATGTTGGCTTCCTAGGCTGGGCGGTTACCATCATCGCTTGGTCAGCAATGGCAGCAGGATTTGCGAGACTTTTTGTCATTACTTTTAAATCCTTTGCCCCCTATGAACTTCTACTCAGTGTGAGCCTGATTATCCTACTCAGTCTGATGAATATATCAGGTCTTAAGACCTCCAAAATGTTCACCTTGACCGCAACCGTAGCAAAGCTCATCCCAATTGTCGCTTTCAGTCTATGTGCGATTTTCTTCATCAAAGGAGGAATTGACAAAGGAAACTTCACTCCGTTTCTTCAGCTAGAACCTGGCGTAGATATCATGAAAGCCATCTCTAGTACAGCGATCTACATTTTCTACGGTTTCATCGGATTTGAAACCATGTCTATCGTTGCTGGTGAAATGCGCAACCCAGAAAAGAATGTGCCTCGAGCTATTTTGGGCTCTATCAGTATTGTCTCTGTTCTCTATATGCTAATTATCGCAGGAACTATCGCCATGTTAGGCAGCCGAATCCTGCAGACAGATGCCTCTGTGCAAGACGCCTTTGTCGAAATGATTGGCCCTGCTGGAGCATGGATTGTTTCTATCGGAGCGCTGATCTCTATTGCTGGACTTAACATTGGGGAATCTATCATGGTCCCACGTTATGGTGCAGCCATTGCAGATGAAGGTTTGTTGCCTAAAAAAATCGCCGAAACCAACGCTAAAAACGCCCCTGTAATTGCCATTATTATCTCCGGACTTTTGGCCATCGCCCTACTCTTTACAGGAACATTTGAAGTATTAGCGGCTCTCAGCGTAGTCTTCCGCTTCTTCCAATACATCCCAACTGCTCTAGCCGTATTGGTATTGAGAAAGAAATATCCAGATAAGAAAGTGGTCTTCCGAGTTCCATTTGGTCCAGTCATTCCAATTTTGGCAGTTCTAGTCAGCCTCGTCATGATTTGGGGTGAAAATCCAATGAACTATGTCTATGGTCTCATCGGTGTCCTTGTCGCCAGCGCAGTCTACTATATCTACATAGTACTGATTTGTAAAAATAAAGTTCTTGAACAAAAAGGAGAATGAATCTTATGACACATGTAATCAATTTGGATGGCGAACACCTTACTTTAGAAGATGTCATTGCTGTAGCTCGTCATGGAGCTATCTGCGAAATCAACCAAGAAGCTAAGAAAGCTGTAGAAGCTTCCCGTAAAATCGTAGATGACATCGTCCGCGAAAAGCGGGTAGTCTACGGTGTTACGACTGGATTTGGCTCCCTCTGCAATGTCAGCATCTCGCCAGAAGATACGACTCAACTGCAGGAAAACTTGATTCGCACCCATGCTTCAGGATTTGGCGATCCTCTTCCTGAAGATGCAGTCCGAGCGATCATGTTAATTCGGATTAATTCTCTGGTCAAGGGCTATTCTGGTATCCGTCTCTCTACTGTCGAAAAACTTCTGGAATTGCTCAATAAAGGCGTCGTCCCTTACATTCCGGAAAAAGGCTCTTTGGGAGCTTCTGGTGACTTAGCACCACTGGCTCACATGGTTCTGCCTATGTTAGGACTGGGCCGCGCTTACTATCAAGGCCAATTGCTCTCTGGACAAGAAGCTTTGGACAAGGCCGGCATCGAGAAAATTGCTCTAGCAGCCAAGGAAGGGCTGGCACTGATTAATGGAACGACTGTCCTGACAGGTATCGGAGCTCTTGCTACCTATGATGCCATCCAGCTGCTTAAATTGTCAGATGTCGCTGGTGCCCTTTCCATGGAAGTTCATAATGGTATTACCAGTCCTTTCGAAGAAGACCTGCATACCATTCGTCCTCAAAGCGGACAGCTGGCTACAGCCCGCAATATCCGCAACCTTCTGGAAGGCAGTGGCAACACAACCGTAGCCACTCAACAACGGGTCCAAGACCCTTACACCCTGCGTTGTATTCCGCAGATTCATGGTGCCAGCAAGGACTCTATCGCTTATGTCAAGACCAAGGTTGAGATTGAGATCAACTCCGTTACAGACAACCCTATCATCACCAAGGAAGGCCATGTTATCTCAGGCGGTAACTTCCACGGAGAACCAATGGCACAGCCATTCGACTTCCTCGGCATCGCTATTTCTGAAATCGGTAATGTATCTGAACGTCGCGTGGAACGCCTAGTCAACAGCCAACTGAGCAAGCTTCCATCCTTCTTGGTCAAACACCCAGGACTCAACTCTGGCTTTATGATTACTCAGTATGCTTGTGCTTCGCTTGCTTCTGAGAACAAGGTCTTGTCTCATCCGGCCAGCGTAGACTCCATCCCATCTTGTGAAAACCAAGAAGATTTTGTCAGCATGGGGACTACTGCAGCACGCAAGGCAGCTGAAATTCTTAAGAATTCTCGCCGCATCGTAGCAACAGAAATCATGGCAGCCTGCCAAGCTCTGGATCTGAAACCAGAAAACCATGAACTAGGTAAAGGAACCAAGCCGGCCTACGATCTCTTCCGTCAGCATGTCCGCTTTATCGAGTTTGATAAGGACATCGAAATCTATGAAGAGCTCAACAAGGCTTCTGAGCTGATTGAAAGCGATGAATTCCTAGCAGCCGTTGAAAAGGCTGTAGACTTGAGCATTCAGTTCTAAAGCTGATGCCCCTGTAAAAAGCTAACATAAGAAGCCCGCTCTCATGCAGCTGGGCTTCTTTTCCCGCCAAAAGCCATTGACAGGCTTAGCGGAAACTCTTATAATAAAGTCGCAAGTATCGTTATCAAAAAGGACAAAATTATGTTAGAAGATTACTATCAGCTAGACAACCGTTACTATCAGCGAGGTCCAGAGGACAATCTATATACTGCTAAGTGGGGCATGGTCATTGAGTTTCTGGACTTAAACGATCCTAGCCTAACCCCTTTTGAAGGGGTAAACTTTGCCTTGATTGGCTTCAAGAGCGACAAGGGTGTCTATATCAATAACGGCCGAGTGGGGGCTGTCGAAGGACCACAAGCTATCCGAACTCAGCTGGCCAAACTTCCTTGGCATCTAGGTAGAAACGTTCGAGTATTTGACGTTGGCGATATTGACGGGCCTAACCGCTCTCTGGAGCAGCTGCAGCAAAGCTTGGCACGAGCAGTCAAACGCCTACGAGAGCTTAATCTCCGTCCCATCGTTCTAGGCGGCGGTCACGAAACAGCCTACGGCAACTATCTAGGTCTCAAGTCGTCACTAAATCCTGACCAAAACTTAGCTGTGATCAATATGGATGCCCATTTTGACCTACGCCCCTACGATCAGACGGGTCCCAACTCCGGTACCGGTTTTCGTCAAATGTTTGATGACACCTTAGCTCAGAAACAGATCTTTAACTACCTCATCCTAGGGATTCAGGAGCACAATAACAACCTCTTTCTCTTTGACTTTGTAGCCAAGTCTAAGGCTATCCAGTTCCTGACTGGAATGGATATCTACCAAATGGGACATAAGGAAGTCTGCAAGGTAGTTGATGCTTTTCTAGCCGATAAGGAGCAGGTCTATTTAACCATTGATATTGACTGCTTTGCAGCTGGCGCCGCTCCTGGTGTCAGTGCCATCCAGTCGCTCGGTGTGGATCCCAATCTGGCTGTGCTGGTCTTCCAGCACATCGCTGCTTCAGGCAAGCTAATTGGCTTTGACATCGTCGAAGTCTCTCCCCCTCACGATATAGACAACCATACGGCTAATCTAGCGGCCAGTTTTGTCTTTTACCTGACCCAAGTCTGGGCGCAAGCCCATGACTGATAGGCATTTAAAAACTTCATTGCAAACATCAAAAGAGGATGAACATTGCTTTCATCCTCTTTTATTTGTGTTCAATTCTTAAGACAAGGTACGGCGTAAGTTTTCTAATTCCTTTAGTTGATGACGATCCCGGTAGGGATTGAGCTGACTTTTGGCTGTTTCATAATAAGTTTCAAAGTCCTGAGCTAATAAATTTTCAAAACCAGCTTCTTGCAAGCTGCCAGCCAGCTGGCGATACTTGATCACAGCCATCAGATAGTAGATCAAGCCCTTGTCCCGCGGATTGCCATAGCGACTGATAAGGCTTTCCTTTTTCCGCAGTAAGTCAAGCACCGGCTGGTAATCTCCCTTCACGCAGCCAATCAAAGCCAAATAAACTTCCAGCTGGGTCTCCTTCCAAGGAAAGCTGAGCGACTTCAGGGCTGCTTTCGCTTTCAGCAAGATTCGCTCCGCCTGTTCATAATCTTTCAGCTGATAATAAGTCAGCCCCAAGCCTATATAGAAAGCAAAAATCGAAGGCTCTGCTGTTTTATTTTCCGTCAGCTCAATCGCCTCTTTCTGATGAGCCAGCGCTGTCGTGAAATTCCCGCGAATCTGCTCAATCTCTGCCAGATAATCTAGAGCCGCCGCAATCTGAATCGAATACTTTGAGCGCAACGAAGCCGTCAAACTAAAGCAATCGATAGACTGGTAGAGATGACGGAGTGCCTGCTCCTCATCTCCAATCATGAGATGATAAAGCCCCTTAAGTCGAAGATTCATTGCAATAGCTTCATGATTATTGTCCTGAACTGAAGCATCCAGAGCTAACTCCGTATAATAGCGCATCTCAGGAATATTCTCCGTCTGGATGCAATAGTAGATCATCTGCCGATAGCCTTCTAGGAGAAACTCCATCTGCTGCAGCTCTCTAGCAGAAGCAATCACCTGCTGGATATTATCCATTCCCTGCTGGTAATTCCCCGTCCGAATGGCATAACGCCCTTCCAGATATAGGAAGCGGAGAACCAATAGCTGAAAATCTTTGTGATTCTGGTGTTTTCTTTCTAAGCCTTCTATTTCCTGACGGATACGATCAAATTGGTCCAAAACCGCGGATTGATTGCTATCATCCGTCTTTTCAATAAAGCCAAACTCCCGCGAATAAATCGGAAAGAGCTCATGATGAAACTGCAAGGTAGCCTCGAGATAATGCAGCTCATACTCCAAAGACTTAATCGGCTGCTTGGACATCTTGTAGTGATAGGCAATATCATTGAGCAGCTGAGCATGATAAAGAGAGGCTCCCAGCTGGTCTTCCATGCCTTGGGCAATCTGGTGATGTAGCATTCGCTTCTTGGCAAGCGGCAAGCGCTCATAAGCATAAATCCGCAAAAGCTCCTGGCTGAATCGTAAAACCAATTCCTCCTGCTCCTCTTCTATTGAAAGTTGTTTTTGCCCAAAACCTTCCGCGATTTCAACCACTTCTTCCACAGATAGGCCTAGCAACTGAGCTAAGAGTGCTACTGAAGCAGGGGAACTAAAGCAAGCCAGATAGTCAACCAATTCCTCCTCCTGGCTGCTTAAATAGCCTAATTTCAGAGATAGTTTTGCTTTAATAGCTGAGGTCAATGGCTGGAATTTCTCACCTCGCAGAAGCTGTTCCGCATACTCCGATAGAAAGAAAGGAATGCCCTGACTGACCCGATAAATAGCCGCAAGCAGTTCTTCAGATATGACTAACTGTCCCGTCTGGGCCTGCAAATACGCCACACTAGACTTAAAGTCCAGCGGCTGCAGTTCAATGCAATCTAACTGACTACGAAGCAACAAGCGATTGAAAAAACGTCCAAGATAAGGTGGTGTACTCAGATGCTTGGTCAGCACAAAGGCTACTGGATAATCCCTCAAATGGTTCATAACCTGCTCTAAAACAGCCACACTTGCCTCATCCATCCAGTGACAATCCTCAACTAAAATCACCAGAGCCTTTTTCTTAGAAATCTTTTGCAAAATATCCAGTACAAACCGAGCCAGACGATCCGTATTCAACTCAAGATCCGAAGCTTCACCTGCCATCATCGGAAAATAACTATCCAAAATAACCTGCCACTGGCTAGTCGAAAGGATCTGATGCTGAATGGCTAGGTCCCCCAATCCATCTAGCAAACTGCGCCAAGGCTGCAATCCAACCGTCATTTCTTCCTTGAAGCACTCTGCCATAACAATCTGGAAATACTTGGTCTGATTAGCCAGTACTTGTCGGGTCACTGTCCGTTTACCGATGCCAGTACCACCGACTAAGAGCAGCGCACGAGGTTCTTGCCTCTCTAAAATCTTAGAAAAATAAGATTCCAAACGCTTGATTTCACCCACTCGGCCAAAAAAGTGGTCTGTATTACGTAAAAATTGCTTGATCTTACGCTCACTGCGATCCTTGGCCATCACTTCATGATACAGCTGTTGGATTGCTTCATTCGGACTAATCCCCAATTCCTTGTCCAAGAGATTGACCAAGTTATAATAAGTCTCAATCACCTTACCAGGTCGATCATTCTCCTGATAAAGCTTCATCAGCAGATGATAATTCTTTTCATCAAACTCATCGATACTGATCATACGACGCAGATTTCGCTCTGATTCCTCCAAATTCGATGGATCTTTTTCCAACTTTTGGTAGCAAGCCTGAATATAGAGTTGCTCATACCGCGTCCGCATCTTGGACACCCAATAGTCAAAGGCTTCACTGTCCTTGAGATAGAAGCCCTGCAGAAAATCACCTTGATAGAGCGACAGATGCTCCGCTGGATGGTCCGTGAAAATTTCTACATCACTTTCAATCGCACACTCGGGATTAAGCGACAGCACAGTCCGGTTGGGAGCAATAATCCATTCTCCTCCTAGTAGCTTATTAGCCTGATAAATTGTGTTGCGCAGATTCTTTTTGGCAGTCTGATTATCCTTGTTTTCCCAGAGGATTCCTGCAATCTCCTCCCGATTGACTGTCCCATTGATATGGAGATAATAGAGCAGAGCATTGATTTTAGCAAAAGGAAAATAGAGCTTCTCCTGATTAAGAAAAATACTCGGACTTCCCAGTAATTTCAACTTCAAACGATCTTCGGTCATGTAAACGCCTCCAAGAAAGCTTATAAAACTAATATAAACAAAATAAGACATTTTAGCAAGCAAGAAAAAACGACTCTATCATTTATCAGCTTCTAAATGATCAAAATCTATAAACAAAAACCACTAAACAGCAAATGAATCTGATTAGTGGTTTCTTCATTCATCTTAAAAAGATTGAACGGATGGGGTATGGTTAAAGAGCGCATGGGTCGCCTTATAGATATGGTAGGCTGTTGCCGCGTTATTCATCGTATAGAGATGGATCCCTGCTACATCATGGGTCACCAAATCAACAATCTGATCCACCGCATAGGCTAAACCAGCTGTCCGCAGGGATTCTGGATCATGTTCATACTTATCCAGAATGGCCTTGAATTTGCGCGGAAGATGAATATTCTCACACGTTTTCAAAAGGCGAAGCGCTTGGTTTCGATTCAGAATAGGCATGATCCCTGCATGAATCGGAACATCAATCCCAGCCAAGGTACACTTATCTTGGAAATCATAGAAACGTTCATTGTCAAAGAAGAGTTGAGTGACAAGACTAGAGCAGCCCGCATCAACCTTTTTCTTTAGATTCTGAATATCTGAGATCTGGTTTGGTGAGTCTGGGTGACCTTCTGGATAGCAAGCACCGATGATGTCAAAATGTGGTGCTTCTGTCTTGATATACTCAATCAAGTCAGTCGCATATCTAAAATCATCCTTAGGAGCCACATCTGGAAAAATATCGCCCCGCAAAGCCAAAATCTGATTGACCCCAACACGATCCAGAGCCTGCAAGATATTGGACACCATTTCCTTGGTTAGATAAACAGCTGGCAAATGGGCAATCGTTGGAATCTCAAGGTCATTGGAGATGAACTCAGCCAAACGAACCGTTGTCTCCTCAATATCAAACTTATTATTGCTGGCAGTCACACTGATAAAGTGGGGAGCCAGATCTTGCATCTCCCTCAACGCCTGAAAAATCTTATCATTGCCTACTGCCGGATTAGGAGGAAATACTTCAAATGAGAGACTAGGAGTTTGGCGATTCACCATAGAGATAAAATTCCTTTCAATCTACTAACTATCAGCTTATAACAAACCTGCAAACAGCTTTGTTGCAGGTTTATCAGAGCTGAGTTTAAATGTAGAAATAATATTAATTCAGTTTTTGTCTAGCTGCTTTGGCCGCTTCTACAAGGCGGATCAAGCTTTCTTTTGTTTCTGGGATACCACGTGTTTTCAAACCACAGTCAGGGTTGATCCAAACTTTCTTGCTTGGTACTTTGGCAAGAATGGCTTCGATTGTGTGGTCGATTTCACCTTCATTTGGCACACGAGGAGAGTGGATATCGTAAACCCCAGGTCCCACTTCTGTTTGGAAGTTTTTCGCTTTGAGTTCGTCCAAGATTTCAAGGTTTGAACGGCTTGCTTCAAAGGAAATAACGTCCGCATCCATGTTGTCGATAGCTGGGATGATATCTGTAAATTCTGAGTAACACATGTGAGTGTGGATTTGTGTGTCTGGCGCTACTGTAGAGTGTACCAAGCGGAAGGCTGGAATAGCCCAGTCAAGGTAGTCTTCGTACCAGTCGCTACGACGGAGTGGCAATTTCTCACGAAGAGCAGCCTCGTCGATTTGGATAATCTTCACGCCTGCAGCTTCAAGGTCAAGAACTTCATCCTTGATTGCAAGAGCGATTTGAAGAGTAGAATCTTTGATAGAGATGTCTTCACGTGGGAATGACCAGTTAAGAATGGTAACAGGTCCAGTCAACATCCCTTTAACAGGTTTGTCCGTACGGCTTTGTGCGTAGCTAGACCATTTGACAGTGATTGGGTTGAGACGAGTGACATCACCCCAGATGATTGGTGGTTTCACCCCACGCATACCGTATGATTGTACCCAACCATTCTTAGAGAAGAGGTAACCTGACAAGTTTTGACCGAAATACTCAACCATGTCATTACGCTCAAACTCACCGTGTACCAGCACGTCAAATCCAACTTCTTCTTGCCATTTGATCCATTCGTTAATTTGCTCTGCCAAGAATTTGTCATAGTCTTCTGCTGACAACTCACCCTTACGGAAGGCCAAACGTTTGGCACGAACTTCTTTTGTTTGAGGGAAGGAACCGATGGTTGTTGTTGGAAGAGCTGGAAGTTTGAAAGCTTCTTCTTGGATGGCTTCACGTTCAGCAAAGGCTGGCAAACGAGTGTAGTCTGCGTCTGTCAATCCAGCGATACGCGCACGAAGTTCTGCATTTTCACCCACACGCTCAGTTGCAAAGAGTTCTTTGTTAGCTGCAAGAGCTTCTGCACCTTGACCATTGCGGATAGCATCCAAGTCACGAAGTTCTTCCAATTTTTCAACTGCAAAAGCAAAGTGGTTCAAGATAGCTGGTTCAAATTCTTCATTAGCAGTTGTAAATGGCACATGAAGAAGTGAGCATGAGCTTGTCAAAACGATGTTTTCAGCTGGAATTTGCTCAAGAACAGCCAAGCTCTTTTCGTAGTTGTTGCGCCAAATGTTTTTACCATTGACAATACCTGCATAAAGAGTCTTGTCAGCTGGGAATCCACCTTTAACAAGTTCAAGAGTTTTCTTACCTTCTACAAAGTCAAGACCGATCGCATCTACTGGCAAGTTCACAAGGTCAGTATAAACGTCACGAACGTCACCAAAATAAGTTTGAAGCAAAACTTCAAGACCTTTTTTGTCAGCCAAGAGTTTGTTGTAGAGATTCAAGAAGAGAGCTTTTTCTTCAGCAGTCAAGTCTTTGACAAGAGCCGCTTCATCCAGTTGGATACGAGTTGCACCAAGTTCAGCCAATTTTGCAAAAACTTCTTGGTAAGCAGCCACAAAGCTGTCTACGAAGTCTTCTGCTTTCACACCTTCTTCAAAGTCTGACAATTGAAGGAAAGTGAATGGACCTACAAGAACAGGACGAGTGTTGAGACCAAGTTCTTTCGCTTCTTGGAACTCATCAAAGATCTTGTGACCAGCCAATTTAACTTGAGTGTCTTTTTCAAATTTAGGAACAATATAGTGGTAGTTGGTGTTGAACCACTTCTTCATCGGAAGGGCACGCACATCCCCTTTTTCACCTTGGTAACCACGCGCCAAGGCAAAGTAGCGCTCAAGGTCAGTCAAGTCCAAGTTTTGAACAGAAGCAGGCACCACGTTGAAAAGGAAAGCTGCATCTAGGAAGTTGTCATAGTGAGAAAAGTCATTTGATGGGATTTCAGTGATGCCTTTTTCTTTGACAATGTTCCAGTGTTTCGCACGCAATTCTTTTGCTGCGGCAAGGAGTTCTTCTTCTGAGATTTCTTTTCTAAAGTATTTTTCAGTTGTAAATTTTAATTCGCGGAATTCACCCAAACGAGGGAAACCAATGATAGTCGTTGACATAAACGTCCTCCAAAAATTGTTGTTGAAACTATCTTAACAGAAAATCCGCCCTCTGTATAATTGGAATTTCCCAGAGTTTGATATAGTTTAAAACTATATCACTATTATATACAAAAGAAAAAGATTTGAGACACGTGTCTCAAATCCTTTTTTTGCTTGTTTTTAAGTTACATACTAGTTTATAGATTAAAACAGGCTATCGCTAATTCTTATAAACAACTATGACTTGTTATTAGAAAAGACTATAGGTTATCTAAATTTTGATCTTTTTGATTTCTCTTTTCGCTTTTTAATAAAATGAGCGAATCAATTGGAGTCCACTGCTAACTATACTAAACTTTAAGCATCTTTTCATCTTCTAAAAATTTCCTGACACTTAAGATACAAAGTAATAATTTTCTTTTAGTTCTCGGAAACGATCAAAACTGAGAATGCCCTCATTTTGTAATCTTCCTAGAATAATACTCGGGTGAATATTTATTTCTTCAGCAAATTGAAGGATGTCCGACTTATCAAAGTTTCCTTTTTCTACAAAAGTTTGATAGTCTTCAGGGTTTATCAAAAGATCTTTTGCAAACTGGTCTGCCTCTTCCTCAGAACGTCGGTATGAGTCACTGTTTCCGTCTTCAGATGAAAAATCATTCTGTAGAATGTGTCCAATCTCATGGAAAAGTGAGAACCAGAAAATATCGGATGCCTTGTTTCGGTCTGTCAATAATAGCAAGGCACTACCATTGCTGAATTTTTTTGTAGCACCATTCAGATTAGCATTTGCCAAAGCAGGTAGACCGACTAGAACAACACCACAGTCTAGCAAGATGTCAGACAAGCGTTGAGGAAAGACCTCTGGATCTTGTCTTGTCAACTTTCTCAACGCCGGCAGGCTTCTCTCTAGCTTTCTGCGATTGAGTTTAATTGTCGTTTTATCACGCGCCTTTTTAGATGCCAACTCCAGCATGATATTGGAGTTTACTATACTTTTAGGCGTAAACTCACGTGTATTCCGATAACTCACTAGATGATTGAAAGTTAAGAGGTTTTCTAAACTCGCCACACCTAGAATCTTGCGAAGCTCGACAATCTTTTCTTTCAAAGTATAGCGTTTGTCTGGAACGTAACCTTCTTCCTTAAAGTACTTGAAATCAATCATCTCACAGATGTCTTTCTCGCTACCTTCTTCTAACTCTCTTTGTTCTGTAATCTCTGCAACTTTTACATCGTAAGCATTCTGAAGATTAAGCCAGGTTTGCATGGAAACTCCGCTTAGCTTAGCTAACTTATGAGCCGTTTCCTTACTAATGGATTCCTCAGCATTGACGAGCTTGCTGACAGTCTTTGCTGAAACTCCCAAACGCTCCGCAAATTCTTTCTGCGTTACGTTATAATCTTCAATCAACTCTTCAACATACTGACCTGGATGAAAAGCAATCAGGTCTTTGTATTCAACAATTTTATTACTCATAGTGATTGCTGACCTCCTCTATTTTTAGAATTTCGATTTCAACGGGACTAGGAAATACCTTTTCTAGATCCTCATCACGAAATTCTACAATCAACCGATAGGAACTCCTTCGACCATCTATATCCAAAGCAAACTGTCCCTGTCTCTTTCCCTTGAGTTGGTGAAAGTGATATTTAGGAAAAGCTGTCACACTAGCCAAAGAATCCGCCGCTTCCAAAAAGTTGATCAACTGATGCAACTTTACAGCAATCTTATCCGAAAAATCCTTTTTCGCTTGTCTCAGCTCTGTGCACTGCTTTTTAACAGTTTTGTTTGTATAGATAAGCTTCATAAGTCCCTTTCTGTTAAATTAAATTACCTTTTGGGTAATTTAATTATAGCATCTTTAGACAATAAAAACCAGCCAAAAGTTAATTTGGCTGGGATTTTAAGTCGGGTTGACGTATCTAACTACTTTCCCATCACCCTTTGAACTCCTTCAGAAACTGTTTGAGCTCAGCATCGGCTTCTGGTGTGGTTCCGTGGAGTTGGTTCAGCATTTCAAGTAGAGAAGCTGTTTGGCTTTCGATGGCTTTATTTGTCTCGTTAATCTTGCTGACGATTTCTGTCAGTGGCTCGACTTCTTCTTCCTCAAAAGTATCTACATATCGAGGGATATTGAGGTTATAGTCATTTTCGACGATTTCTTCATAGCTTGCTAGATGAGCAAACTTGTCAATCTCCTCACGTGACTTGTAGGCTTCTAAAATCTTCTCGATATGAGCATCCGTCATGATATTCTGGTTTTTCCCCTTATCAAATTCCTTAGAGGCATCAATAAAGTAGACATCACGATTGGTACGGTTCTTTTTGAGAATGATGACCGTCGTTGGAATGCTGGTGTTGAAGAAGATATTAGCTGGTAGACCGATAACTGTGTCAATGGCTCCTTCTTCTAACAAGGCCTTACGAATGGTTCCTTCCGCATTTCCTCGAAAAAGAACACCGTGAGGAAGGACGATAGCCATGACTCCATTATCTTGCTTGAGATGGTAGTAACCATGCAAAAGGAAGGCAAAGTCAGCCTTGGACTGGGGCGCTAGTTTCCCAAAAGGAGAGAAACGAGGATCATTCATAAAGCCAGAATTAGCTGACCACTTGGCAGAGTAGGGAGGATTCATGAGAACCCCATCAAAGTTGGTCGGTTCTTGAGTCGGCCAGTCTTCGTCTAGTGTATCAGCATTGTGGAGAAATTGATTCTCAACTGGAACACCGTGTAGAATCATGTTCATCCGAGCCAAGTTATAAGTGGAGGTATTGAGCTCCTGACCGAAGTAGACCACCGTCTGCGGTTTATGAGAGTATTTCTTGGCATTGAGCAAGAGAGAGCCAGAGCCCATGGTCGCATCATAGATGGTAAAACCTTGCTGGTCCTCACGCCCTAAAAAGGCAATCTGAGTCATGAGTTTGGCAACTGGCTGAGGTGTATAAAACTCACCAGCTTTCTTGCCAGAGTCAGTCGCAAACTGACCGATCAGATACTCATAGGCATCCCCCAGCATATCACCAGCATGACCAGCCACATCTAACACAGCCAACTCCTTCATGACTGCCGCCACTGTTTGGTTTTGCTTTTGAGGAGTGGCACCTAGCTTTTTAGAGTAGAGGTCGATATCTTCAAAGAGATTTTCATAGAGGTCGTCACTCTGCTCGATATCACGAAAACCTTGCGCTAGATCTTCCAGCTGGAAAGTCCCGTCATTGACCCGTCCTACCAGAGCCGTAAAGGTCAGGTCTGGCTTGATACTATAGTTAAGCTCATCGCTCATGACAGAGAGAAGGTCCTCGTGAGTTTCTGCATCCTCGTAGTAATTGCGATAGACCTCAAGGGCATCCTCCAGACTATCCGTCCCCTCCTCCATAGTCTCCGCTACGAAAAAGAGCATCTTGTCAGACAGGTACTTGTAAAAGACCATGCCCAAGAGATAGGACTTATAGTCATTAGCATCCATCTTGGAGCGGAGAACATCCGCTGAGTTCCACAGGGCTTGGTAGAGCGACTGGGACGTTTGTGTTGTTTCCATAGTATTTCTTTCTAAATTATATAAATATTCTTCAAAAAGTGATTGTTTCGGAATAACTAACCCTTTAGATAAACATATCCTGTAAGAGTTTCTAGCTGTGAAATTTTATCCTTGTGTGATTGAATAAATTTATCGAGATTTATAAAATAATCTGAAATAGCTATTTGTTCCTCTAATTTAGGGAAAATAACATTTCCTAATAACGCATTTTCGTCAGAAACTTTCATATCATTCTTAGCACCTTTATTAACCAATGGTTTTAAATATGAATTTAGTCTCAAGTCATTTTCAAAATACCTCTCCACAAATCCTGGAAATACATTTTCGTTAGGTAAATAAACAGCATACAAAGTCGAAACTATCCCTGGAATTCCATAATTAGTTTTTATGATTCCGTACGGATTAGCTTTTAAAGGGCTTTTTGTATATACAATATTTCCTGTTTCAACAATTGAATACATTTCTACAGATACACCTGCAAAAGATCGTCCTTGAAATTGTATTTGATTTACAATTCCAACCTCCCCAGATACAGACAAAACATCCTCTTTACCAAATTGTTGTTTAGTATTTTTCTTCTTTGAAACAATCAAATATTTATTAAGTTTATTTATCTCCCACTCACCTTTAAATCCATCCAAACGAATCTCAGGAACAGACTGTCCAGCTTTGGGAAACATCTTGGAGAGCATGGTTGCCTTGAGAGATTGGTAGTTTGCAAGATTATCCTTGTAGCTAGCTAGAAGCTCGTCGAGGGTGCGTAAAAGAGAGCCGATGGCGGATTGTTCGTCTAGAGATGGAACAATAACTTCCCATTCTTTCACCTCAGACATCGGTACCAAATTTACCATTGCTGATGCTGGGTTAGCTTTTGTTAGCTTGTTTTGCATTTCTGGTGATCTCATCCATTGTAAAAAGAATTCCTTATCAGTGTTTCTATTAACTCTTAATCTGATTAGAGCTTGATTAAACACACCTTTCTCAATTCCCTCAGGTACTAGTGAAATTTTTCCAATAGTACCAGCACCACTCATAATAAAGTCACCATGTAACAATATAAATTTCTTTAGTTCATGATACTTTTCTTCTGAGATTCTATATCTAGTATTAAAGTGATCATAAATCGCATTTTGCTGTTCATAGACTACATACTCGCTATTTTGAACAAATAATTCTTTTTTTAAAGCACTACCAAATGGACCACGTCTGATTCCCTCTTCTGAGTTAAGCAAATTTTTAAATTTTACTTGTTGCCAATCAATTTTAGAATTGTTGAATCTAATTTTAGGAATTTTTTTATTTCCCATCTTAATAAACAGACCTCATTTCTGTACTATAACTTAGTTCTTAATAAATTAATATCTTTTTTAGTATCTTTCCTCTTCAAATGTGATACTACATAGTTCTCAGTCTCTGGGCTCCAGTACAATCTGAGATGTTTTTTTGTCCGTGTCATCGCGGTATAAAGAATGTTATGGTTAATTTGTTCATCAACTTCATTAGTGATAACAATTTTAACAGATTCATATTCCAAACCTTGAGCCTTATGAATTGAAATTGCATAAGATACTTGAAATGGAACGGTTGCTGAGTTATCTTCTGTATCTTCATCTGTACTGCTATACTTATTTATATTAAATCTGATTATAGAACTATCAGAACTATCGCTATCTATGAGCTCCAACCCACTGCCAAGAATATCTAATCCATTTAGAACCACGCCAAGTAGTTCTATAGTAAAGGAAATTCTACCTCCATTATCAATAATTTGAATACCTCTGATAATCCCCTTTAAATTATTATACAACACACCATTAAATCTACCTGTATCACTAAAAACTATAGGATCATTAACTTTATAAAATTTTGAATTCCATTCAAAATTTTGATTTGGATTAACTGCTTGTAAAAGTCTATTGATGTTATTGATTCCATAAATACCATCGTAATTCAAACTTAAAATAATTTCGTCTTCATGCGCTTTTTCAAATATACTTTCATCCAATGGAAAATTTAAGCTTTTTCTGGATAAATGCTCCATAATATCAGGCTCAATTTTTCTTACTTTATTCCAAACTTCAATCAAACCATCATCCTGTGTTCTATATGGTGTATTTAATTCTACTATAGCATCAGCTTTTATGAATTCCTTAGCAAGTTCGAACCAATTTCCAAACTGAATGGCCTCAATTTGAAAAACATCACCCACTAAAACAAAAAATTTACACGAAATCTTTTGCAACAATTTTGCCATGTCAGCATTACTCACCGTACTACACTCATCAACAAATAATATATCATATTCTTCAACTTTGTTATTTTTTGGATTCTTAATTATACTTTGAACTGTCGAAAAATTGCAATTTGATGAGTTGATTCTTCTCCTCAAATTTTCAACTGCTGTATGGGTTACTGCTAAAAATAATTTATCTGCTGAATTAAAAAATTGTGCAATATGGTTTATAAAGTACGTTTTACCTGTTCCAGCGGAACCATATACCAAAGCAACCGCAGAATTAGAAAAAAGTGAAGTTAGTTTTTCTTTTTTATAAGAATCATCAATATTGTGTCCCTTTTCTTCTAACCACTTCTCTACTGATTTGGTATGGTTGGTATTATTACGACTTGAAAATTCTTTTAACCTATTCAAAACTTCAAGGACATCTGTTTCATATTGTGAAATAAAAATTTGTCCTTTCTCAATCTTTAATTTTCTACCTGCATGTTGGTTTATTAACTTTCTATTATACTGCCCCACTAATTCCTCAACTCTTTCAGAATATTCTTCCGGCAATTCTTTTATTGAAGTATATAGTTTCCCCTGAACTTCAGTATTGTTTTTTACTAACCTAGCTAGAAATTCATCGTCTTTCCCATTATCATCAATACATTCTAACAAGTCATATATTTTAGGGTTGTGATTTATTAGAGACGTACAAAATGGCATTTCATCAAAAGGAATACAACCCCATTGTAATCGTAAGCCTGATAATTTTTTATTTCCTCCATTATGCTGATTATGCGGATGTCTATCAAAACAATATTGATTTTTTAAAATCCTATTATTCATATGAAACAGTAAGTATTTTAGGATATTTGAACCTGGCCTTTTTTCCTGAACTAATATTCTAATTTCATCTAGCATATTGAAAATATAAGACACCTTTGATTTTTGATTGATAAAATCTTTTGTTTTTTGATATAATTCTTGATTTAATTCTATAATATCAACTAAGTTCATTTGATATCTTTTCATAAAAGCCATTAAAATCTCATATTCTGAGTGTGAGGACTTAACCTCATCACTCCCTGTTTTTAGGATAGAACTTAAAGAATTAAATTCGCACGGACGAATGGAGACTTCCCAATCTTCAATTACTAATATTGTGAGAGGTGAACCATATATATTTATTTTTTCTGTTCGAATATATAGTTTTGTTGCATAATTGGACAGTATCTCCTTATTGGTATATGCTGTGATTCTTTCAAACTTATTATGGTTGCCATCTGTACTAGTATATGTCACTTCATAATAAATATTTTGATTAATGAAAAATGGCTTGATTTTCTGAATGTAGTATCTTTCATTAAAAGAAATAGGATAAACAGGATTGTCAATTACATTAGCGATTTTAGAATAATATTCCTCAGACATTGTATCCATAAAAAGTGGAAAATCATTAAGATTTTCTAATACATTAAATCCATATGTATTTTTCAAAAATTTTTTAATTCTAAGTAGATATTCATAATATTTAATCATTAATCTCTCTGAATTATTCTCATCAAGGGTATAATGCGATGCTGAGGGTTGAAGAAATTTATGAAACTTCCTTAAAAAAATATAGTTACTATTTTCATAAATATATTTTTTTCCTAAATCCAAATTATCATAGTTCCATTCTAGGTCTACATCGTTATCATGATTATATATTTTAAGGGCGATATGTTCTACAAAATTCCTCAGCTCATTCATAATATTTTGTGAAAAAAAGCCCCGTTCTCCAGTCTCCTTTATGAGTTTAATATTCTTGCAAATATTTTTATCAATAACTAAAATATGTTTATCAATTTCCATAGTACATACTCCCATCTTAGTAATACACTCTCATACTCTTGATCACTTGAAATTTCTTTTTTCTCAATCAATTGTATAGTATTATCCTTAATTTTACTTATCTTCTATACAAATGAATTATTCAGATTATGAGATTAATTTATAAGTTTGATAAAAGAGTTCCCTCAAGTCAATGATAATTACTACTACCTTCCCACTCTCAATGGTTCAATCACCTCTTCTATCAGTTGGGTATAGGCTTCTTTGATTTGTTTTTTGTAGCTGAGTGGGTTGAGGGCATCTGACACCTCAACTTTATAGTCCTTGTAGCGCTGACTCTTGGTCAGTTGGCTTTCTCCTAGTTGTTTTTTAGCTCCCTTGCGGTAGTGTTCGACATAGTAACGGAGTTCATCCTCTCCGACATACCAACGTTTGCTAAAGACTTGGATATGTTGCTGGATAACTGCCTCGATCATCTGATCCAAGATATTGGCAATGGACTGACCACGATAGCTTTCTGGCTTGTCCTGTACTTCCTTCCATAGTTCCGTGATGATCTGGGCAAGATTTGGATTGGTCTTCTCAAGGCTCTGAATATAGCTATCCACTGCTTCTCTATCTTGAGCGCTTAGGTTCTTTTCTTGACTCTGACCTTGTTCGATCAGGCTTTGGATTAAGGTTAGGATATAGGCATAGTTGATCTCATCCACTTGAATAGACTCTAGTTCATAGTGAATATCAAGGGGCTCCCCATCCTCACCATCATCATCTCTTCGACTTTTTAATTCTGCCAGGATATTTTGATAAAAGCCAAGATATGTTTCCAATTCTTCTGCGCTTAGTCCTGTCTGGGCGTAGATTTCTTCTTCATCATACTCTTTATAAACTCGGATAGAAGCTAGGTATTTATCAAAGACTTGATAGGCCTTGGCGAGCTTTCTCAATTCAGGTGTAGAGATTTGCTCGATTTGAAGACCTTCCTCTGGATTATCGGTGATGAGATTTTGGAAGTCACTGCAACTCCGCAAAAAGTTTCTCTTTTCCTCTTCCCAGCTAGGAGCTAGAACCTCGTTTTCTCCACCATTTGAGTAGAGCTTGAGGGCATTATCTACTGCTTCCTTAAAGGCTAGGGGCTTTTGGAAAGTGATAATATGACCGTAAGTCTTACTGTTATCAAAGATCCGATTGGTTCGGCTAAAGGCTTGGATTAAATCCTGCGGTTGCATGGGCTTTCTGTCGATAAAGAGTGTCGATAGACAAGGGGCATCGAATCCCGTTAAGAGACGATTGACCACGATAACCAAGTCCAACTGCTCATTGCGATAGAGGTATTTGTCCTGTTTTCGAGCTAGACGGTTATTGACATCCGTATTAAAGCCACGAAGATCCGCCATGGTAAAGTGAGTATCAAACTCTTGGTTATAGTCTAGTAAGACCTGCTTCATGTGGTCTTGGTTAGCTCTTGAGTCTTCTTCATTTTCTGTAACGGAGTAGGTGATAGTCGCCTTTGGAAAGTCTGGAAGGACCTGCTTAACCCTCTCCGATACCTTGACACGTGTCTGACCAGCCCTGACTCGTTTGAGTAGGTCATAATAGGCTTGGGCTTGAGGGATGGACTTGACAGTCAAGATAGCATTGTAGGTCTTACCCACTCCTTTTTGGAAGCCCAGTTGTTGACGGGATTTATTGATAATGGCATCCAAGACTTCCAGCATGTGTTCCTCATCCTCGTAGACAGTATCTGGTATGTCATTTTCAGATTTATCCGTGATTAGGGTATTGCGATAGTCTACCTTAAATCCTAAGACAGCTCCGTCATGGATAGCTTCCTTGACCGTATACTCATGGAGGCGGTCACCGTACTGTTGCTGGGTGGTTTGGGCTAGATCACCGACCTGCTGGCGTTTGTTTTCCTTAAAGATGGGGGTTCCTGTAAATCCATACCAGAGAGACTGTGGGAAAAAGGCTTTAATATCCTTTTGTGTTTGAGGTGTCACGGCACGGTGGCATTCATCCACGACAAAGGCCACTCGGAGTCCCTTGATTTTGTCCGCATCTCGTTGATAAAGACCTTGTTCAAACTTGCGCATCATGGTAGTGATTTTCTGGATGGTTGTCACCACGACACGCTTATCATTACTTCCTAAGCGCTTGACCAAATCATGGGTATTATCCGTCTCATCGATATCGATGACATCATTGGTCGCATAAGAGAGGAAGGATGAAGTGGTCTGTTGGTCCAAGTCCCTGCGGTCAACGACAAAAATCGTCTTTTGGATAGACGGAATCTGAAGGAGATTCCTCGCTACCTTATAGGAAGTCAGGGTCTTTCCTGAACCTGTTGTGTGCCAGACATAGCCTGATGCTTGCTGGCGCGAAGCTTCCTGCACCGCTTCGATAGCATGGATCTGGTAGGGACGCAAGAGGATGAGAGATTTCTTGCTATCATCAATGACAGAATACTGCATGACCATCTGGTGAGCACGAGGAATGGACAGGACTTCGTGGGCAAAGCTGGTCAAGTTTGTCACAGGATGATTGTCCTTATCCACCCACTTGGTTAGAAATTGCTTGTTGAGTTTATTTTCCCTAGCTGCAGCGATATAGCGTGTGTCTACTTTATTGGCCACAACAAACATCTGTAAGCTAGAGTAGATGCCACGAAACTTGCCTTCGCGATCATATTTTTTAATTTGGTGAAAAGCATCGATAAATGCTGCTTGGGAACTCTTAAGCTCGATTTGAATCATCGGAAGGCCATTGATCAAGAGCGTCACATCTAGCCTGCGATCTTGATCCTGAGGACTCGCTTTTTCTCTCTCGACTTGGTTGATAACCTCATAACTGGACTTACCAGCTGCGATATTGTCTCGCCAGATGACTGATAAACGAACTGTACCTAGACTTGCATCTTCTCTTTGAACCTCGACTTTGGCAATGCCATTTTCCCCGACCAACCACTTAGCAGCATCATAGTAACTAACAAAGTTCAGTTGATTCTGAATCTGGCGTTTTTCCTGTGCTGTCAAGGGATTGTCTGCTAACAGAGCAACGTTGTTTTGGGCTAGTTTTTCAAAGAAATTGTCCCATAGCTGTTCTTCTGTTTTGAGGTCTTCTCTATAAGTCCATTGGCTTTCACCAGTTACCAGTTGGTTGATTAGTTGTTTCTCTATCTCCAGTTCTGGTTTCACCTGCATCATTCTCTCCTTTAACGATGTTCTACTGCCCTTATTATAACATGTTTACCATTTATTTCCCCACTCTCAACACTTTATGATTCAAAACGATTGTTCAACTTGATCAAGTATCTAAAATTATAATAGTTGCCCTGTATTTATTTGAAACTTGCTTGTAACTATTTTCTTATTTTCTGAAGTTATAGATTTAGTCTCTGTCCTCATAAGTTAAATTCATTAAAAAAGCCCCAAATAGTTAGATTTTTGTATCTAACTTTTTGGGGGGCATTTATAAACTTTTTAAATATACCTAAATAGAGGTCTCCAGATAAAGAAAAGTAAGCTGCCGAAACATTATCAAAGATAATTTCTTTCCGCTTACAATCATTAATAGTTAATGGACTTTGGAACAAACGTTTTCTATGATACTTCCTTTGAGAGGAGCTTTTGGCAGGATCAGAATAGCCATCAAAATGAAGCCACTAAACTTCATTTTTTCACCTACTTATTCCCCCTTCGGCGTTCCCCTCCTCCTTCTCCACAACAAACTCTCTGACCAAGCGGTAGACAACTGCGAATATAGGAGTGAAGAAGATCATGCCGACCAAACCAAAGAGATTACCCCCAATCAGGGCTGCGGCTAAGGTAAAGAGAGTTGGGAGACCGACGGACTGGCCGACCACACGCGGATAGATGATATTGCCCTCAATCAGCTGCACCAGCTGAAAGACTGCGATTGAAAGAAGGGCTTTCCAAGGGCTATCGGTAAAGATAAAGATAGCACCCAGAGCACAAGCTGAAAAAGGTCCAATGTAGGGAATGAAAGAGAGCACTCCAGCCAGTACTCCTGTCAAGGCCGCATAAGGCAGACCTGTCAGAGAATAGGCGATAAAGACCAAAACACCAACAATGACAGCCTCAATCATCTGCCCCATCAGAAACTTATCATAGGTCTCAACAATGACAGAACCCACATAGGATAGGCGTTTGACAGCCTTCTCAGGAAGCAGGACCTGCAAGAGACGGCTAGTGATTGTCTGCAAATGCTCCTTGCTACTCAAGAAGGCAAACATGAGAAAAATAGACATGATGACAGAAAAGAAATTGCCAAAAATAGCTGAGATATTACCTGTCAGACTGCCCAGAAGAGAGATGGCTCGGTTGACAATGTCGCTGTTTTGCAGCTGCTTGGTCAAATCTTTCAGCTGGCTAGAGGAAAGCAAGCCAGACTGCTGCAGCCACTTGGCTAGCTGCGGTGCTACCTTGCCGATTGTTGCGCTCAGCTGATTGACCGCTGTGGTCAGAGTCGGCACGACGATGGAGACGATCCCCGTCATAATGAGAGCTAAAATCAGCACCTCCAAGACCAAGGCCAAACTACGCTGTAGCTTCTGGGGTACTCGGCATTTGTCTAGGAGGTCTTCCAGCTTCTTCATCGGAACGTTAAAGATAAAGGCTAGGACTCCACCCAAGATAATGGGTGAAAATACTGACGTCAGGCTTTGCAGGCCCGACCAGATGTTCCCGATATAGAGAACCAGAGCTAGAGCAAGCGCCGCAAAGACGATTAGTTTATAAGATTCATTTATTTTTTTCATAAGGCTTCCTTTTAAGGTTTTGTCTTTTCCTTATTTTATCATAATTTTCGAGCAGGAGAAACTTAGTCATCACACTTGTCAATCAACTTTTTCATCGCTCTTAAATTTTGACAAATCTCGAAGATATAGAATTCCTGAGATGATAGACAGAAGGACTGAAAAAGTAAACAGAAAAGAGAGAAAGCCCATAACAGAGGCGCAGAATAGAAGCTCATGACTCGTCTTATTGACTCTTGGGTCGTTGCTATAGTGATACATTCCGACGATAGAAAGTCCCAAAAGCAGCCAGCTGGTCAATATAACCATATCGCCCCAGCCAGCGTTTTCAACTAGTGTGGGAACCGAATAAATGATTTCCCAGTGCCATCTATTTAAAGAAGCGTAAAAAATTATCATACCCCCTACAATAGCAGCCATTCCATTTATCCATAACAATTTATTTGATTTCATAAGCACCTCACTCTTTCTTTTTTAAATTAGTATATCGACACACTTACTAATCTGTCAACTATTATAAAATAAACAGTGTCTCATCCGATAAATCCGTTTTCATTCAAATTATCTTATGATACAATAAATTCATGCACAAGAAAACGATTATTGATTTTAAAGAACTGGGCCGGCGCTTGATTTTCAGCCAGCCCATCAAAGAGCTCAAAACACGCAAGTTGTCCGAAGTCAGAGCGATTCTGCACGAGATAGAGGACTGGCAGAAAAAGGGATTTTATGCAGTCGGCTATGTCAGCTACGAAGCCGCTCCCGCTTTTGAGAAAAAACTACAGGTCCACAAAGCCCCTCTGCTGGGCGAGTACCTGATTTACTTTACCATTCATGACAGAGCTGATGAAGCCCCATTCCCTTTGGCTTACGACGAGGTAGATATGCCGGCGCAATGGCAGAGCCTGACGACTGAGCAAGAGTACGAAAAGGCCATCGGAACCATTCATCACCATATCCGTCAGGGCGATACCTATCAGGTCAACTACACGGTGCAGCTGGGCGCAGAGCTCAATCCACAGGACAGCTGGGCTATTTACAACCGTCTGGTCGTCGAGCAAAATGCCGCCTACAATGCCTATGTAGAGCACGATAATCAGGCAATCTTATCCATCAGTCCTGAGCTCTTTTTCGAGGAGCACCGAGGTGAGCTGACAACGCGGCCGATGAAGGGCACGACCAATCGCGGTCTGACGGTCGCTGCGGACTTGGAGCAGGCGGACTGGCTGCGTCAGGATCCTAAAAATCGAGCGGAAAATATGATGATCGTTGACTTGCTGCGCAACGACATGAACCGCATTTCAGAGATTGGCAGTGAACGAGTCGAGCAGCTGTGTCAGGTCGAGCAGTATTCCACTGTCTGGCAAATGACCTCCACCATCAAGAGCCAGCTGCGACCTGAGATTGGCCTAGGAGAAATTTTTGATGCGCTCTTTCCGTGCGGCTCTATCACAGGCGCTCCAAAGATTTCGACTATGGCTATCATCAAGGCGACCGAAAAAGCCGCTCGCGGTGTCTACTGCGGTACTGTCGGTATCTGCCTGCCAGACCAGAGACGGATTTTCAACGTCGCCATCCGCACCATTCAGCTAGAAGATGGCAAGGCGATTTACGGTGTCGGCGGCGGCATCACTTGGGATAGCACATGGGAATCCGAGTACATCGAAACCCAGCAAAAATCAGCTGTTCTTTATCGGAAAAATCCGCAGTTTGACCTAGTTACGACAGGGAAGATTGAGCAAGGCAGACTGACCTTCCAAGACCAACATCTGAAGCGTCTACGAGAATCTGCCCGTTACTTTGCTTATCCATTTGATGAGGAAAAACTGAAGGTAGAGTTGAACCAAACCTTAGCGGAACTGGATCCAAGTACGGACTACCGCCTGCGGATTTCCATCGCCAAATCTGGAAAAGCGACCTGCCAGCTAGAAAAGCTGCAAGCACTCCCAGAAGCTTTCTGCAGGGCCATTCTCGTCCCACAAAATGCCAACTTGCAGCAGCCTTTCACCTACTTTAAAACCAGCTATCGGCCACACCTAAGCCTAGGCCAGCAGGAGCAGATTTACTACAATGCCCAAGGCCAGCTACTGGAAAGCTCCATCGGCAACCTAGTCCTCCAGCTGGATGGTCACCTCTACACGCCACCAGTCGAGCTAGGCCTTTTGAACGGCATCTACCGCCAGCATCTCTTGGCAACAGGGCAGGTCACAGAAAAAATTCTCAGCCTAGACGACTTAAAATCAGCAGAAAGAATCTATGCCTGCAATACACTACGCGGCCTTTATGAATTGGAAATAGATGATTGAGGCTGGGACAAAAGTCCTAGCCTCCTTGATGTTATTTCACAGATGCGCCGTTAGTCGCGATGACTTCCTTGTACCAGTCAAAGGATTTCTTCTTGGAGCGCTTGAGCGTTCCCTTCCCTTCATTGTCTCGGTCCACATAGATAAAGCCATAGCGCTTCTTCATCTCGCCAGTACCGGCTGAGACTAGGTCGATACAGCCCCAGGTCGTGTAGCCCCACAGCACCACGCCGTCTTCGTTGATGGCTTCCCGCATAGCCTTGACATGGGCCGCCAGGTAGTCAATCCGGTAATCATCAGCTACATAGCCATTTTCATCTGGAGTATCCACTGCGCCCAGACCATTTTCCACGATAAACATGGGCTTTTGATAACGATCCCAGATGGTATTTAGCGTAATGCGCAAGCCCAGAGGGTCAATCTGCCAGCCCCACTCAGAAGCTTCCAAATAAGGGTTCTTGAGAGAAGCAAAGATATTGCCCTCGGTCAGCTCATTGACCTTAGGATCGCCCGAAGCTACTCTACTAGCATAGTATGAGAAGGAAATGAAGTCCACCGTATGCTCCTTGAGCAGCTGCAGGTCCTCTTCTGTCATTTCGACAGTGATGCCCTCGCGCTCCCAAGCTTTCTTAGCATAGTTAGGATATTCACCACGCGCCTGCACATCGATGAAGAAATAGTTTTTCCTGTCTTCCTCCATACCAGCCCATACATCGCGTGGATGGCAGGTGTTAGGATAATTTTGACCCGCCGCCAGCATACAGCCAACCTTGTTTTCCGGATCAATCTCATGAGCTAGCTTGGTAGCAATGGCTGACGCGACCAGCTCATGATGGGCTGTTTGGTACTTGACCTGTTCCTCATTTTCACCCTCTTCAAAGCAGAGCCCCGCCCCCATAAATGGTGCATGGAGGATCATGTTAATCTCATTAAAGGTCAGCCAGTACTTGACCAAGCCCTTGTAGCGGGTAAAGAGAGTGCGGCAGAGACGCTCGTAAAATTCCAGCATTTTACGGCTGCGCCAACCGCCATATTGCTCAATCAAGTACATGGGGCAGTCAAAGTGAGTAATGGTCACCAGAGGCTCAATGCCATACTTGTGGCATTCCTTAAAGAGATCTTCGTAAAATTTCAGGCCAGCCTCATTGGGCTCCAGTTCATCCCCCTTAGGAAAAATCCTGCTCCAAGCAATGGACAGACGATAGGTCTTAAAGCCCATCTCACCAAAGAGGGCAATGTCCTCCTTGAAGCGGTGGTACATATCAATGGCTTCCTTGGCTGGGTAGAAATAGCCGTCCTCAAAGTCAAACACCTTTTTCTTCCCCGTGATGATGGCTAAACGGTCCTCACCAATCGGCACCACATCTACATTAGCCAGCCCGCGACCATCCGCATCATAAGCTCCTTCGCACTGGTTAGCAGCCGTCGCTCCGCCCCACAAGAAACCATCAGGAAAAGTCAGTTTTTCGGTCATATCTC
>ERZ772973.313-NODE-313-length-26322-cov-6.34294_pt1 | contig 26322 bp, 37 predicted proteins | sample MGYA00580672_ERZ772973 | MGnify/ENA primary metagenome ERZ772973 (study PRJEB29015, sample SAMEA2737938) | human oral metagenome | biome: human oral; feature: human-associated habitat; material: dental | place: China | collected 2152 ...
CAGAGCACGTGATTTGTAATCTCGGGGTCGTGGGTTCGAATCCCTCTACCGGCTCAATGTTTATCATTATTTGTTGATTTTAACATCTGGGGAGATACTCAAGCGGCCAACGAGGGCAGACTGTAAATCTGCTGGTTTTCACCTTCACAGGTTCGAATCCTGTTCTCCCCACTATTTTGAAGGACATATTGTATTAAAACAAGCGGGAGTAGCTCAGTTGGTAGAGCGTCAGCCTTCCAAGCTGAATGTCGCGAGTTCGAACCTCGTCTCCCGCTCTTGAAAAGCCGATGTAGCTCAGGGGTAGAGCGCTTCCTTGGTAAGGAAGAGGTCACGAGTTCAAATCTCGTCATTGGCTCTTTTGTAGTATATAATAACATACTTTTATATATTGATTTTCTATAACTAAGATTAAAATTATTTAAACATGGCAAAAGAGAATTTTGACCGTTCCAAACCGCACCTTAACATTGGTACTATTGGACACGTTGACCACGGAAAAACAACCTTGACTGCTGCTATTACTAAAGTATTGGCTGATGCAGGTCTCTCCGAAGCGAGAAGTTTCGACTCTATTGATAACGCTCCTGAAGAAAAAGAGCGTGGTATTACCATCAACACTTCACACGTAGAATATCAAACTAAGAACCGTCACTATGCACACGTAGACTGTCCAGGACACGCCGACTATGTAAAGAACATGGTTACTGGTGCTGCTCAGATGGACGGTGCTATCCTTGTGGTAGCTGCTACCGACGGACCTATGCCACAGACTCGTGAGCACATTCTTCTTGGTCGCCAAGTAGGTATTCCTCGTATCGTTGTGTTCCTTAACAAAGTGGATATGGTGGATGACCCTGAACTATTAGAGCTTGTAGAAATGGAAGTACGCGAACTTCTTTCTTTCTATGACTACGATGGTGACAATGGTCCTGTAATCCAAGGTTCTGCTCTTGGTGCGCTTAACGGCGAACAAAAATGGGTAGATACTGTAATGCAACTTATGGATGCAGTAGATAGCTGGATTGAGCTTCCACAACGTGATATTGATAAACCATTCTTGATGCCTATCGAGGACGTGTTCACTATCACAGGTCGTGGTACTGTAGCTACAGGACGTATCGAAACTGGTATCGCTAACACAGGTGATGCTGTTGAGATCATCGGTATGGGTGCTGATAAGCTTACCTCTACTATCACTGGGGTAGAAATGTTCAAGAAAATCCTTGACCGTGGTGAAGCTGGTGATAACGTAGGTCTCCTTCTTCGTGGTATTGACAAGAAGGATATTCGTCGTGGTATGGTAATCTGCAAACCAGGTTCTGTAAAACCACACGCTAAATTCAAAGCTGAGGTGTATATCTTGAAAAAAGAAGAAGGTGGACGTCACACTCCATTCCACAACAACTACCGTCCTCAGTTCTATGTACGTACAACCGACGTTACTGGTACTATCAACCTTCCTGAAGGTGTAGATATGGTAATGCCTGGGGATAACCTTACTATCACTGTAGAGCTTCTTCAACCTATCGCTCTTAACGTAGGTCTTCGCTTTGCAATCCGTGAAGGAGGTCGTACCGTAGGTGCTGGTCAGGTAACTGAAATCCTTGACTAAGAAATCTTGATTTCATAATATTAAATGTTTTAAAAAGGGTTTTGGCAACAAAACTCTTTTTATACGGGTGTAGTTCAAGGGTAGAATAGCGGTCTCCAAAACCGTTGATGGGGGTTCGAATCCCTCCACCCGTGCCAAGATAGTTTTTACAAACTTATAAAACGGAAAGTAATGATCAACTATATCAGAGAATCTTATACAGAATTGACACAGAATGTTACTTGGACACCCTTCGCAGAGGCACAACGCCTATTGTGGGTAGTAACTATTTTCTCCGTTGTATTTTCCTTATTTATAGCTGGAGTTGATTTCGTATTTGAGAGCTTCATTGCACAGATATTTAAAATTTTCTAAATGGCAGTCCTTGAAAAAAAATGGTATGTAGTACGTGCTGTAAGTGGTCAAGAGAACAAAGTAAAGAATTACATAGAGTCTGAAATTAGCCGCTTAGGGTATGCTGATTATGTAGAGCAAGTACTTGTTCCTACTGAAAAAGTACCACAGCTACGTAATGGGAAAAAGATTAATGTAGAAAGAGTCTTCTTCCCTGGCTATGTCATGGTTAAGGCTGACCTCTCTGGAGAGATTTCCCACATAATCAAAGGTATATCAGGAGTGATAGGCTTCTTAGGAGAGACCAAGGGCGGTGCTCCTACTCCTATTCGCAAATCGGAAGTGAACCGTATGCTCGGTATCGTAGATGAATTGCAAGAAAAAGTAGAAGTTGTGGCAATTCCTTATGCAATAGGCGAATCAGTCAAAGTAATAGATGGCCCTTTCAATGGCTTTACAGGAACTGTGGAAAAGGTCAATGAAGAGAAACGCAAGCTGGAGGTGATTGTCAAAATTTTTGGAAGAAAAACCCCGCTTGAGCTTAGCTATACTCAAGTGGAGAAAATATAAAATCTTAGTAGAATTAAATTTAAAGTTGAACAATGGCAAAAGAATTACACAAAGTAGTTAAAGTACAAGTTAAGGGAGGTGCTGCGAATCCTTCGCCACCGGTTGGACCTGCCTTGGGGGCTGCTGGAGTTAACATCATGGAGTTCTGTAAGCAATTCAATGCACGCACACAGGACAAGCCAGGTAAAATATTACCTGTGGTGATCTCCGTATACAAAGACAAGTCTTTTGAATTTGTTATCAAGACCCCACCTGCGGCAGTTCAACTCTTAGAAGCAGCTAAAGTAAAGGGAGGTTCTGGTGAGCCTAACCGTAAAAAGGTAGCCAATATCACTTGGGATCAAGTACGTGCTATCGCTGAAGATAAAATGCCTGACCTGAGTGCTTTCACGATCGAAAAGGCTATGAGTATCATAGCAGGTACTGCCCGCTCTATGGGTATCACAATCACTGGAGATAAACCTTTTTAATTGACGGACTATGGCAAAACTAACAAAGAAATACAAAGAGGCTTTATCTAAAATAGAAGCTGACAAACTATATAGCCTTGCAGAGGCAAGCAAGAAGATAAAAGAGATTTCTTTTACTAAATTCGATGCTTCTGTGGATATCGCAGTAAGATTGGGAGTAGACCCTCGTAAAGCAAACCAAATGGTACGTGGTGTAGTAACTCTTCCTCACGGAACAGGTAAGGACGTACGCGTACTTGCTTTGGTTACTCCAGACAAAGAAGCCGAAGCGCAAGCCGCTGGTGCTGACTATGTAGGATTGGACGAGTACCTACAAAAAATCAAAGACGGCTGGACTGATGTAGATGTAATCGTAACCATGCCTGCTGTTATGGGTAAGTTAGGGCCTTTGGGTCGTGTGCTCGGTCCTCGTGGGCTTATGCCTAACCCTAAGACAGGTACCGTAACTATGGAAATCGGTAAGGCGGTTCAAGAGGTAAAAGCAGGTAAGATTGACTTCCGTGTGGATAAGACAGGGATCGTACATGCCGCTATTGGTAAAGTATCTTTCTCTGCTGAAAAACTCACCGAGAATGCCAATGAGCTAATCCAAACCCTCATTAAGCTAAAACCAACCACCGCTAAAGGTACTTACGTAAAATCTATTTACCTTTCAAGCACTATGAGTCCGAGTGTGGCAGTAGATACAAAAGTAGTCTAACAACGTAGTTAAAAAAGAAAATTATGACAAAAGAAGAAAAATCAGTAGTAATAGAGGATTTAACCGCACAGTTAGCAGCCAACCATGTAATCTATCTGGCAGACCTCACCGGCCTTAATGCAAAAGAAACTTCCGACCTTCGTCGCGCTTGTTTTAAAGCTAATATAAAATTATCGGTAGTAAAAAACACTTTCCTTGCCAAAGCAATGGAGGCTTCCGATAAGAACTTTGGAGAACTTCCTTCCGTACTTAAAGGAAATACTTCCCTTATGTTCGCTGAAGTAGGCAACGCTCCTGCAAAACTCATTCAGGCTTTCAAGAAGAAATCCGACAAACTCCTTCTCAAGGGGGCTTACATAGAAGAAGCTGTATTCGTAGGTGATAACCAATTGGATACACTCGTGGCTATCAAGTCCAAAGAAGAACTCATCGGAGATATCATCACACTCTTGCAATCGCCTGCTAAGAACGTTATTTCAGCTCTTAAATCAGGAGGTGGAAAGATTGCAGGAATTGTTAAAACACTCTCTGAACGTCAGTAAGACACACACATTAATTTTATTTATAAACCATTAAAAAACGATAGAAATGGCAGATTTGAAAAATTTCGCAGAACAATTAGTAAATTTGACTGTTAAGGAAGTAAATGAGCTTGCTCAAATCCTTAAAGATGAGTATGGTATAGAACCAGCTGCTGCTGCTGTAGCAGTTGCTGCAGGCCCTGCTGCTGGTGGCGGTGAAGCTGCTGCTGAAAAAACTGAATTTGATGTAATCCTTAAGAATGCAGGTGGCAACAAATTGGCAGTAGTGAAATTAGTAAAAGACCTTACTGGTCTTGGACTAAAAGAAGCTAAAGAAGTAGTAGATGGTGCTCCTTCTAAAGTGAAAGAAGGTCTTTCTAAAGCTGATGCTGAAAACCTTAAGAAATCATTAGAAGAAGCTGGTGCAGAAGTAGAATTAAAATAATTCTTTTCTTAGTTTTTACAATACGAAAGTCTCTTCCCCCATGGGGAAGAGATTTTTTATTGGGAGGCTTTCCACATTTGGAGCAGGCGTTTCTCGTATTGCTTAGGGTCAGTAACTACCTCTGGCTTTCCTTTGTCATGGTAGAGTACCAAAGCGGCTATAGTGGGGAGCTGTTCTATGTCAATTACCCAAGATTTCTCTCCATCTATCCTTACGACACCACCCCGTACGGTAACGCCACAAATGCAACTCTCAGAAGCTGGAGGAAGCGATGCTGAGATTCGTGCTTTGGCATTCTTGTAATCAGGGTTTGTTTCCGCTTGCCTGTAGTAGTCACCATGCTCTACAAAGACTACCAACCTATGCGGCCGCTTGGCATGGAGACTGGTACGAAGCTGCATATCGGCAGGAATTTCAATGAATAGAAGTGGCTTGCAACCGACCAAGAGTAAGGATAAAAGCAATAACTTTCTCATAACAGTATTCTATGAAGGTTCTGAGGCAAATATACAAAAAAAAGAGAAGAAAAAAGCCCATAGTTGTTCAATATTTTTTTACCTTTGTCCTATGAAAATAGAAGTATTAAAATCAAAAATCCACCGCGTAAAAGTAACAGGGGCGGACTTGGATTATATAGGGAGCATCACTATAGATGAAGCCCTTTTGGAGGCAGCCAACCTTATTGTAGGGGAAAAAGTCTCTATTGTAAATGTCAATAATGGAGAGCGCTTCGAGACCTATATCATTCGTGGCGAACGTAACTCAGGCACTATTACGCTCAATGGCCCTGCTGCCCGCAAGGTGCAAAAAGGCGATATAGTGATTATCATCTCCTATGCCCTAATGGACTTCGAGGAGGCTAAGACCTTCCAACCCACCGTCATCTTCCCTGATGAGAGAACCAATCGGTTAATGATTAATGCCAATAATGATTAATTTTCTAACTCATTAGCTATTAATCGGTAAAAAAGTGAAATAAAAATTTGTTTATTCAGATTTTTTCTATATCTTTGCCCAGTATTTTAAAATAAAAGTTTTATGAGTTTATTCGGAAAAATCTTCCAGGCTGTAACTGAGGAGGTGAAACTAAACGAACAAGAATCCTTCGCAGGGATTGCCCTTGCCATGGCAGGTGCTGATGGTAACGTAGGACGTGGAGAATGGGACGAGATTGTTAATTACATGAACCGTCTTAGCCTCTATGATAACTATTCAGGAGCAGCTTTTGATAAGCTATTTGACAAGCTCTTCCGCATTCTTAAAAAAGAAGGCCCAGGTAGCTTAGTAGAGAAATCAGTAGCAGCACTTCCTTCTGATCTTCGCTTAACTGCTTTCGCTTGTGCAGTAGATATCGCTACTTCCGACGGCGTACTCGAAGAAGAAGAAAAGGACATGATCAACCAATTGGCTGAATTGCTTACTGTACCAGAAAAAACCGCAATTTCTATTATTGAAGTAATGCTCATAAAGAATAAGGTTTAATCTAAAAGACAAACGATTAAATGACCAATGACGATTCGTCATTGGTCATTTTTTTGTTTTAATGGTTAGTGATTAGTCGTTAGTCACTATTGCAGGAGTTCTTCTAAGTGTTCTAAAGCCTCGTTCTTGAGGTTATCTTCTTCTATGAGGTGCTCGGAGAGTTCTTTTTTGCTCTGCTGGAGGTGTATGATCTTCTCCTCAAGGGTGTTACGGCTGACAAAGCGAATGACATTGACCTTGTGCTGTTGTCCCATGCGGTGGGCGCGCCCTATAGCCTGCCGCTCAGTGAAGGGATTCCACCAAGGGTCAAGCAAGAGTACATACGAGGCTGCGGTAAGGTTCAGCCCTACTTCTCCTGCCTTCAGCGAGATAAAGAAAAAGGATACGTCTTGATTGTTCTGGAACTGCTCTACTGCCCGTTGGCGACCTTCTAAGGTGGTGGCTCCAGTGAGTGAAACGTACTTAATTTTCTCTTTTTGACACCAATCTTCGTAAATGGCTAAGTGAGAAACAAAACTGCTAAAAATAAGCGCTTTCTGTCCTGCACGCCATAGCTGTTCTAAGTGGCTGGTTACCTCTTCGTATTTGCCCGAAGGGATTTTGCTTTGTGGGTCTATTAGGTGAGGATGGTTGCTGATCTGTCGCAGCTTGGTGAGCATATTAAGCGCGTTGAGCCTCACAGTAGCAGGATCCGTCTCGGTGTCAATATGCAATAGCTGGTTGCGCACCTTGGATTTTTCCTGTTCGTACCACTTCTCTTGTGCCTCGCTCATGGGGCAATAGGCAATTTGTTCCTCCATATCGGGGAGGTCTTGTAGTACTTGCTGCTTGGTACGCCTGAGCAGGAAGGGGCTGATGATACCTTTGAGCTCTTCCAAGGCAATAGGGTTGTGCTTCTTCTCTATCTCGGTGCGGAAATACTTGTTGAATTGGCTATAACTACCCAAGATATTGGGGTTGATGAACTGCATCTGTGCCCATAGGTCAGATAGCGAGTTCTCAATGGGGGTGCCACTGAGGGAGATCTTGTGTTCGGCCTTGAGCGTGCTGATGGCCTTGAATATCTTGGAATTGTTATTCTTGATACGCTGGCTCTCGTCCAGAATGATATAACGAAAGCTATAACGTTCCAGTAGCTTGGCGTCTCTCAGGACAATAGGGTAGCTACTGAGCACAATATCGTAGTTGGAGAGTCGGAGCGCCTTGTTCTTCCTATCTAAGCCTACATACTGGGTACAAGACAGATGAGGGGCAAAGCGCTTGATTTCCTCATACCAGTTGAATAGCAAGGAGGAAGGCATGATAATAAGGCACTTGAGGGCTTCTTTTTGTGGCTTGCCAAGGTCAAAAATAGAGGTAGGGAAAGGGTTTTCCTTCTCAGGTAAGCTATCGTGTATATGTACCAAGAGGGCAAGGGTCTGGAGGGTCTTACCCAGCCCCATATCGTCAGCAAGGCAGGCGCCTAAGCCATTGTAATGATGTTGTAAGAGCCATTGGACACCTTCCCTTTGGTAGGGGCGTAGTGTAGCTCTGAGATTGGGGGAAGGGCTATACTGAACTTCAACCATGGGAGCTATAGGGCGGAGTTCGGGCAACTCTTCCAAGAGGGTGTAATTGCTCTTGGGTAGCTGTACTTTCTGATCTACCACACGGGCGAACTTACTGATTTTCTCATATTTGGCAAACCACTCTTTGGGGATAACAAACAGCGTGCCGTCGGGTAGGTGATAGAGGGGATTATGCTCCCGTAGGTTCTTGATAAGCTGTGAGAAATGTATTTGGTGCGTTCCTTGGGTAAGGGTCATATGCAGGTCAAACCAATCATTGGCCTCGGTGGTTTCTCCAAAGCTAAGGGAGAAAGGGGCTGTATTGACTTTCTGTCCGTTGATCTCAAGGTCGGAGAGGACAAAGCCTTGGGCTTCAAGCGTTTCTCTATGCTTAAGCAGGAGGAAATAGGAGGCGAAGGGGTAGGGATCTTTCACGAAGAAATTACCTCCTTCTTGGGCAAAACCAAGGGCTTCCAAACATTGGCTTCGCTCGGCCTCCTCGGTAGGATTGCGCTTGTAGTGTTCTATCTGGATAGCACCATTGGGCAAGATCTCCAAGTGGGATTGCTGGTTTTCGGCTTTGATTGCTATGGAAGACAACTCCATCGTAGTCAAAAGACAAATAGAGCTTGTACGTATCAGCCATGAAGTCATGCACCCACCTGATTTGGGTAGAGACTAAGTGGTGCTTTTGGATCATATCAAAGCCTATGGTACTGATATCCACCTTTTTGATAATCTCCTTAAGAAACTTGTTGAAGTATTCGGGTATGGTACTCTCAGGGATAGTAACAGTCGCCTTGTCCAAAAAAGGCTTGAGGTTCAGTGCTTTGATATGTTCTATCTGTACCAAGGTTTTATCCATGACAATCCAAGGTCCCTCGTGGCTCAGTAGTGTAATAGCATGCTCAGAAGGGAGAGCCTTTCTTTTGTCCAAGAGGAAAAGGCGGTAGGTGATACCTGTAGGGATTTTCTCAAACTCCAAGAGGGGAGTAAGCACCCTATCCGAGCACTCAAGCAGTTGCCGATCCAGGGGCTGCTCCTTTTGGCAGTTTGCCACAAGCCACAACTTATGCTGGGCAATCAGGGAGAGCAGTGCATTGGCTTTGCTCTCTATCTGTTGCTGGATATACTTCTTCTTGGCCTTGTCCTTGTAATGCTCAAAGAGCGAGTGTTTCCGATCGGTATATTTTTCCAATAAGAGCAGAGGGTCAAGGCTATGAGATAGCACCAAGGCCTCTTTCTCTACCTTGGAGAGTTCTATAGGGCTGTTCCTAAGCACCTCCTCGGTAGCCTTTCGCAGCAGGTACCAACAACCATTCCGCTGTTCAGCCACAAAGGCATGCGGAAGGAAAAGTTGGAAATCAGCATCATAAGAAAAATTAAAGAAGAGGTGCACAGCCATGGATTATTTGCCTTTGACGATTTTTTCTTGTCGGTTGATGGATTCTTGGTGTATAGCCTTGAAGATTTTTATCACAAATTCCTCACTAAGGTTATATTTTTCCCCCTCAAGAATCATTTTGCCAAGGATTTCATGCCAACGGTTGTTTTGTAGGATAGCCACATTGTTGGCTTTCTTGAGCTTACCTATTTCGTCGGAGAGGAGCATACGTTTTTTGAGTAGCTCCAAGAGTTCGTCGTCCAGTATATCAATACGAGAGCGCAACGAACCGATTTGGGAAGCATAGTCACCCTCGCCAAAGGAAGTCTGGCGGATACGCAGGTCGTTCATGATATCCACCAATCGCTCAGGGGTAACCTGTTGAGCGGCATCGCTCCAAGCCTCATCGGGGGTGCAGTGGGTCTCGATCATCAGTCCGTTGAAGTTCAGATCCAGTGCTGTCTGTGACACATCAAAAATCAGTTCGCGCTTGCCCGTGATATGCGAGGGGTCACAGATAAGAGGCAGGTCAGGGAACTTATTTTGCAGTTCTATGACCAACTGCCACTCAGGGATATTGCGGTACTGGGTCTTCTCATAGGTAGAGAAGCCGCGGTGAATGACCCCTAAGTTTTTGATATCTGCTCTAAGCAAGCGCTCAATGGCACCTATCCATAGAGAGAGGTCGGGATTTACAGGGTTCTTGACCAAGATGACCTTATCAGTACCCTTAAGCTCGTCGGCAATTTCCTGTACGATAAAGGGGCTTACGGTAGAGCGGGCACCGATCCATAGCAGGTCAATATCGTGCTCCAAGGCCAGTTTCACATGGTCTTTGTTAGCCACTTCGGTAGCGGTTTTCAGGCCTGTTTCTTTCTTAACGCGTTCGAGCCACTTGAGTCCCAAGGCACCTACGCCTTCGAACATACCAGGGCGGGTACGTGGTTTCCAAATACCTGCACGGTAGTAAGTAACGTCAGTATCCTTGAGTGCATGGGCGATTTTAAGAACTTGTTCTTCGGTTTCGGCACTACAAGGGCCAGCAATCACCACAGGGTGAGAGAGGTGTAGGTCATTGAGCCATTTTCGGTTTGCTTTGGTTATTTCCATTGGGTTAGGGTTTTAGGGTTTAGATGTTAGAAAAAATTGCTTATTTTCCCTCAAAAATTGCTTAGCGATATTTTTGGATTGATAATCAATAGGTTATAATTAAAATTTTGCCTTGCTTATGAGGGGGTAAAAATTGCTTATTTCAATTTGCCCTTCAAATACGAAAACGCAAAAATACAAAAAATAATGATTAATGTCAATAATGATTAATGATTAATTCCTTGACTCATTAATCATTATTCTCTGTCATTCTGGCAGCATTTCCCCTTTAGCATAGTATTTGAGGGAAGGAATGTGTATAAATAAATAATCTCATGAAAACATATACTATCAAAGGAATGGGCTGCACAGGGTGTGCGACCACCGTAGAAGAAAGATTGTCTAAAGTAGCAGGTGTTACTGCCGTTAAAGTAGATTTTGACGCGCAAAAAGCCTTTGTAGAATCCAAAGAGGAAGTCTCTTTGCCAGCACTCCAAAAAGCCTTAGAAGGTACTGATTATACTATTGAAAAAGACTGACAGGATGACACACACTTATTATGTAAAGGGTATGAGTTGTAGCGGCTGCGAGATGACCGTCAAAAAGAGTCTGGAGGCTATAGAGGGTGTCAGCAAAGTCGTGGCCAATGCTAAGGAGAAAACCGCTGTGGTGGAGATGAGCCAGCATGTGCCTTTTGAAACGCTTAAAGCCGCCTTGGAGGGCACTCATTACACCTTGGTAACTTCCTTGGAAGAAGCTACTCCTGCTCCTAAGCCTCAAGCCCCTACCCACAAGGGGACAGGGGTGTATTACTGCCCGATGCGCTGCGAGGGGGACAAGACCTACGACCACCCTGGCCATTGTCCTGTTTGTGGAATGGACTTAGTGGAACAGGTCTCTGCTGAGAGCCTCAAAGGAGGCGCGCAGGAACAGCAGAAGCGCCAGGAGCTACGCCGTCAGTTTTGGGGAGCAGTGGCTTTTACCTTGCCTATTTTTATCATTGCTATGGGAGGTATGTGGCATGGCAACCCTATGTATAGGCTGATGCCCATTACTTATTGGAATTGGGTACAGTTTGCCCTATCACTACCTGTGGTTTTCTACTATGGCTGGACGTACTTTGTTCGTGCATGGGTGAGTATCAAAACGCTGCGGTTCAATATGTTTACCCTTATTGGTATCGGTGCAGCAGCGGCTTGGGGCTTTAGCGTAGTAGCGCTCTGCCTGCCTGATAGCCTGCCTGAGCAGTTCAAGGAACATGGTTCGGTGCCCCTCTATTTTGAGGCTACCACGGTAATCCTTACCTTAGTTATCTTAGGCCAACTCTTGGAGGCCAATGCTCACGGACGTACCCAAGAGGCGGTGCGTATGCTGCTTCAATTAGCACCGAACACTGCTATAAAACTCATAGGTGAAGAGGAAAAGGAAGTGCCTGTAGAGCAGGTTGTCAAGGGAGACCTACTCAAGGTAAGACCTGGGGCTAAAATCCCTGTAGATGGTCGTATCACCATAGGGATAGCCACGATAGATGAGAGTATGATTACAGGAGAACCGCTACCGGTGGAAAAGCAAATGGGCGACACCGTGTCGGCAGGGACTATCAATGGCACTCAGGCCTTTGTCATGCAAGCCGAGAAGGTGGGTAGCGATACGCTGCTTTCCCAAATTGTTACCATGGTACAGCAGGCCACCAGTAGCCGTGCCCCTATCCAAAAGTTGGCCGATCGTATTGCTGCTTACTTTGTTCCTACTGTGGTAGCCGTATCTGTCTTGACCTTTATCATCTGGGCAGTTTTTGCTAAAGAACACGCCTACGAATATGCTTTGGTCAATGCCATTGCGGTGCTTATCATCGCTTGTCCTTGTGCTTTGGGCTTGGCCACCCCTGTATCAGTCATGGTGGGGGTTACCAAAGGGGCACGACAAGGAATCCTTATCAAGAATGCGGAGGCCTTGGAGCGTATGAAGCAAGTAGATACCTTGATTGTGGATAAGACAGGTACCCTTACCGAAGGCAAACCCAGTGTAAGAGCGATTATCCCTTGGGCAGGGTATAACGAGCAATCCCTATGGTCAATTCTCTATGGAGTGAATAAGTCCAGCGAACACCCTTTGGCCAAGGCAACCAATGCTTATGCAGCCGAACATGGAGTAACTCCCCTCGCTATGACCGATTTCAAGGCCTTAGCAGGGCGTGGAGTAGAGGCAACCTATGAGGGCAAACATTATTATTTTGGCAATGACCGACTCATGCAGGAGATCGGAGCTATTCTTACCGAGGGACAACTCAGTCAAGTAACAGAAGCACAGCACCAGGGGCAAACGCTTTCTTTTTTGGCTATAGAAAAAGAAGTGATTGCCGCCGTAGCTATAGCCGACAAGGTCAAAGATACTGCCGCTCAAGCTGTCAAGGCCTTACAAGAGCAGGGAATCACCGTGGTTATGCTCACCGGTGACAATCCTATTACTGCTCAGGCGGTAGCTCAGCAACTGGGTCTTACCCACTACAAGGCGGGCATGCTTCCCGAAGATAAGCAAAAGGAAGTACAGCGCTTACAGCAGCAAGGAAAGATCGTGGCCATGGCAGGAGATGGTATCAATGATGCGCCCGCCTTAGCGCAAGCTCATGTGGGAATTGCCATGGGTACAGGTACCGATATAGCCATAGAAAGCGCACAGATTACCTTGGTCAAAGGCGACTTAGGCGGAATAGTCAAGATGCGTGCCCTTAGTGAGGCGGTGGTGAAGAATATACGGGAGAATTTGTTTTTTGCCTTAGTGTACAACACAGTAGGCATTCCCATCGCCGCAGGGGTATTGTATCCCTTCTTCGGCATACTGCTCTCACCCATGCTCGGTGCTTTAGCTATGAGCTTTAGCTCCGTCAGTGTAATTACTAATGCACTAAGATTAAATAATAAATAATGACAAGTGACTAATCTATTAGTCACTTGTCATTAAATAAAAAAGCCTTCCATAGGAAAGCCTTTCATTGGTTTAAATAAACCTGTGTAAAACCAAATATTACACAAAACAACACAACTAAATTTTTAGCGGTCTGGACGGGACTCGAACCCGCGACCCCATGCGTGACAGGCATGTATTCTAACCAGCTGAACTACCAGACCATTCCTTTGTTTTGCGGTGCAAAGGTACAACATTTTTTCAAACTAACAACATTTTTTTCAAAAAAAATCAATTATTTTTTATTTTCACTGATTGTCAATAAGTTATAGGTGTTAGGTATTAGGTCTTAGGGGGTAAAACCTAACCCCTAACTCCTAAAACCTACTCCCTAACCCCTAAAACCTTTTCTACTTACAAAAAAAATTGCTACTTTTGCACCCAGAAAGAATGTCTATGAAAAGAGATGAAATTATAGCTACCATCAATGATATTTTGGTAGAAGAGTTTGAAGTAGATCGCTCGGTTATTGCTCCAGAGGCTGACTTCCGCGAATCCTTAGGCTTGGATAGCCTTGACTATGTGGATTTGGTTGTGGTCATTCAGGAGACCTTCGGGGTAAAACTTGTAGAGGCAGATTTCAAACCCATTGTCAGCTTCAATGATTTCTATACGACCTTAGAGGAAAAAATCAATGGAAGATAAAAAGGCCAATACCCAATGGCAGGGTAAGTCCAAGGGAAGTGTATGGGGGTACAAGGTATTTGTGCTGCTCATCAAGCACTTAGGTGTCCGCTGGGCTTATGGGCTACTTGTCTTTGTGGCTTTTTATTACTTCCTTTTTGAGTGGCGCTCCAATCGTGTATTGTGTTACTATTTCCGCCAACGCTTGGGCTATTCGTGGGCAAAAACATGGGTAAGCCTCTACCGCAATTACTTTGTCTTCGGACAGACGATTATTGACAAGGTGGCGGTATCGGCTCAGCTACGTGATCACTTTACCTATGACTTTGATGGGGTAGAGCACTTGCAAGCATTGCTTAAGGAACACAAGGGTGGTGTGCTTATTTCCGCCCATATTGGCAACTTTGAGATGGCCGAACCATTCTTCAGGAAGATAGACAAGGATTACCAAATACACACCGTTACGGTAGATATGGAGCGTACCGCTATTAGGGACTATTTGCAGGAGATTTCTTCGGCTCCCCCGCCTAAGTACATCTATATCAAGGACGACCTCTCTCATATCTTTGAGATCAATGAAGCCTTGCAACACTATGGGATTATCTGCCTTACAGGTGACCGCTATTTTGAAGGCAACAAGTACCTCACCGCTCCACTCTTGGGGCAAATGGCGCGCTTTCCTGCGGGTCCTTTTCATATTGCCTCCCGCTTGGGCGTACCCGTTATCTTCGTCTATGTAATGAAGGAGCGCAACCTACACTATCACCTCTACGCTCGTGTCGCACAGACCGCTCACCGAGATGCTCAAGGCTTGCTAAGCGCCTTTACACAAAGCATGGAGCAGATGCTACAGCAATACCCCTTGCAATGGTTTAACTACTTTGACTTTTGGGGAGAGGAAAGAAAGAGTTAAAAACGAAAAGTGAAAAACGAAAAGCTTGTAGCGCGCCACATGAAAGGGACGAGCTACAAGCTCTAAAGTAGTTAGGCATGAGTTGCAAGCTCGGCGCCAGCATATGGGTTTTATCTATTACTTTTTACCTTTTACCTTTACTAAGGTAGTATATTTGCACAAAGCAGATAATGGCATTAGGAATGATAATAGGCCATAGTTTAGGTTCGTAGAGGAGGCCATAGATAACAAAGCATAAACAACCTATCAAGTTGATTAGGCGAATATGTTGTACCTTCTTCATGAGAAAGCTCAGTATAATACATACCGAGGCAAAATAACCGATATATTCTATATACATTCGTTAGTTTTTAGTTTTTAGTCACTCGTCATTAGTCACTCGTCACTATTTAAGGTTTTTTACCTTTTACCTTTTTACCTTTTACTTTTTTCGGTACAGGAACATAGGCAGCTGCTTCGGGGTCAAGGCCACGATGTACGCCCTTAGGGGTGATATTTACCGCGAGGATCTTGCCGCTCTCGTCAATGAGGAAGTTGGACGGTACATCTATGATGCCTAAGGATTGTAAGGTTTCGTCTTTGAACTTCTTAGGAGCAATAAGAGTAGTGAAGCGATAGCCTTCGCGATGGATATGATCAAGCCAAGTGTTGCGCTCATGGTCTAAATAAACCGCATAGATGGTAAAGCCATGCGAACTGTGGTATTTCTTGTAAAGCTCGGCAAACTGGCGGGTAACCTCCACACAGGGAATACAATCCGAGGCGGTAAAGAGTACCAAGGTGAGTTTCTTCTTAGCCGCCGAGAGTTTCTCACGCCCTTTTTCGGTATCAAACTCCATATCGGGTAGCTGGCTACCTACCTGAGTTTTGCTCATGGCACTGAGCATCTGCTCTATTTTTTGGACATCTTCCTTGTCTTGCGTACGTTTGTCCAAAAGGTCATAGAGTTTTTGAGCATAGCGGTAGGGGAGTACACGGTCAGCCATTAGGTCGGACAGGAGAATACCTGCAAATTGGCTCTTAGGTTCGCGCTTGATGAGCTTCTCCAAGCGGGGAGTTAGCAGATCAGCTAAGTTGGAGAGCGAGGCGTTCTTATGTCGGAAGATCAGAATATCCTTGACCTCGGTAAGCGAGGGACTGCCGTTAAGGCTCTTTATATATACCTGATGGCGGTTTTCTATAGCAATATCAGCAGAGAGATCACCCGCTTCCAAGACAAAAAAACCTGTATCCTTGAACTTAGGATTCACCAAGATAGACGCTTTGGTAGGATAGGGCACTTGTCCAGAGAAATGAAACTCCTTGTTGGAGATTGCAGTACTATCCACTTTGTCTCCATATCTCAAGTATATCTTACCCTCATAGGGGCTACTCACCCGACCAGTGAGCGTAAAGTTTTGGGAGAAACCCACGGCTGCTTGTAGCAAGCATAGATATAAAAAAATAGTTCTCATAGGCCTAAATATTGGGCAAAAGTATAAATTTTTTTTCACATTTCATACCATAAAGCGCAGAAAAAGCAGCCCCACCGAGGATTTAAGAGAATTTCTTAAGGATGATTTTCCCTCTTAGCACCTATTTTAACCCCTCAAAAAGATATTTTAAGAGAGCTAAAACAATGATATACAGCAAGTTTTAGAAAACCCGCGCTTTTTTTTTCAACATATGACTGCTAATCAAAAAAACTTTCTTACTTTTGCAACGAGTTAAATTAAAATTTTTAAGTTATGTCAGACATTGCATCAAGAGTAAAAGCTATTATTGTGGATAAGCTCGGAGTAGATGAAACAGAAGTAGTACCAGAGGCTAGCTTCACCAATGATTTAGGAGCAGATTCTTTGGATACAGTAGAGTTGATTATGGAATTTGAAAAAGAATTTGACATTCAAATCCCTGATGATCAGGCTGAAAACATCTCAACAGTGGGACAAGCTATTAAGTACATAGAAGAGAACAAGAAATAGCATATACTCACTTGAAATGCTCTACGGGGAGGAAAACTCCCCGTTTGGTATATTGTAGGTAATACTATTTTAATTTAAAACCTCATTAATTATGCAAACCAGACGTGTAGTTGTAACAGGATTAGGTGCCATCACTCCTATAGGAAACACCTTGGACGCCTATTGGGACGCACTCCTTCGTGGGGAGAGTGGAGCGAACCTCATTACGCACTTTGACGCTTCCAAGTTCAAGACCCAATTCGCCTGTGAGGTAAAGGGCTTTGATCCCAACGAATTTATAGACAAGAAAGAGGTACGCAAGATGGACCGCTTTACCCAATTTGCCGTAGTGGCCTCCGATGAAGCTCTTAAGGACTCTGGCCTTGATTTAGAACACGAGGACAAAGACCGCATTGGAGTTATATGGGGCGCTGGTATCGGGGGACTGATGACCTTCCAAGACGAGGTACTTGCCTTTGGTCGTGGAGATGGTACCCCCCGCTTCAACCCTTTCTTTATTCCTAAGATGATTGCCGACATTGCCCCTGGTATGATCTCCATTCGCTATGGCTTGCGCGGGCCTAACTTCACCACCGTATCGGCTTGTGCTTCTTCGGCCAATGCGCTGATTGATGCGCTGAACTATATCCGCTTAGGCTATGCCGATGTAATAGTCACAGGTGGTTCTGAAGCGGCAGTCAACGAGGCAGGTATCGGTGGGTTCAATGCTTTGCATGCCCTTTCCACCCGTAACGAAGACTACAAGCGTGCTTCTCGCCCTTACGATGTAACCCGCGATGGGTTCGTATTGGGAGAGGGTGCAGGAGCACTCATTTTGGAAGAATACGAACACGCCAAGGCACGTGGTGCCAAAATATACTGTGAGCTCGCAGGAGGCGGTCTCTCTGCCGATGCCTATCACCTAACAGCTCCTCACCCAGAAGGAGTAGGAGCAAAGGCAGTGATGAAGAACTGTTTGGCCGATGCACATCTCGCCCCAGAGGACGTAGATGCTATCAACCTGCATGGTACTTCCACTCCATTAGGCGATATAGCTGAAACGAAGGCCGTGAAAGAGGTCTTTGGCGAACATGCCTATAAGCTCAACCTTAACTCTACTAAGTCCATGACAGGCCACCTACTCGGTGCCGCTGGAGCGATAGAGGCCATCGCCTCTGTACTGGCTATCACACACCAAGTAGTCCCTCCGACCATCAACTTTGAAAACCCTGATGAGAACATAGACCAAAAACTCAACTTCACCTTTAACCAACCACAAAAACGCGAGGTAAAGGTAGCCATGAGTAACACCTTTGGTTTTGGAGGACATAATGCTTGTGTATTGTTCAAAAAATTGGATTAGATGCTATTTTTAAAAAAAATAATATCCCGTTTTCAAAAAAAAGACGGGATATTTTTTGCTAAAATGGAGAATCTCTTAGGCTTCCGCCCTAAGGAAATCCATTACTACCAAGAGGCTTTTACCCTTGGTACGGCTCGCTGTGAAGGGGCTACTCCCCATGTGAGCTACGAACGATTGGAGTTCCTTGGCGATGCCATACTCGGTGCGGTCATCGCTCACTTTGTATTCCTACAAGCCCCCGACAAGAACGAAGGGGATCTGACCAAGATGCGTACCCGTATGGTAAGGCGCGAAAACCTTAACCAAATAGGCGAACAGCTACGCCTGAGGGACTACCTACTGACGGACAAGAAGACCGTACTGCTTAGTGGCAACATCACAGGAAATCTATTGGAAGCACTCGTAGGGGCGATTTACTTGGATCGGGGCTATGGCAAGGCTACCGAGTTTATCCATCGTATCCTGATAGATAACAACTTAAGCATGAGGGACTTGGAGCACAAGGTCATCAGTTACAAATCCCTAATGGTAGAGTGGGCACAGAAGTACCACAAGACTATCGTTTTCGTTTCCGAAGAGGATACTACCTATCAGGGCAATACTAAGCACTTCCAAGCCAAGGTGATGATCAACGAAAAAGTCTATGCCAAAGCGCATGATACCTCCAAGAAAAAAGCCGAAGAACGCGCCGCCAAGCGTGCTTTTTTCCGTGCTGGAGACAACAAGAAGAAAAGTAAGAAGAAAAACAATACTATCAAACAACCATAACCCAAAAACTATATGCCACAGACCCAACCCCTACCCAATGAGGCATACGACGAAGACCTCCTCACAGAGTATGCCGACCTCTACCAAATCATGCTCTACAACGACGATTACAATACCTTTGACTACGTCATAGAACTGCTCATGGAGGTATGCGAGCACACTTACGAACAGGCGGAACAATGTGCCGCCATAGTACACTTCTCAGGCAAATGTCCCGTAAAAGAAGGTTCCTACGAAGATCTCCTTCCCCGCTGTAGCCGCCTCACCCAAGCAGGACTCACCGCAGAGATAGTGACGAGATAGTGACTAACGACTAGTGACAAGTGACTAATTGTTTATATTTTTTGCAGTTTTGATGCTTGTGGTAAGCATTTTGATGATTTCTATAGCATCTGTTGATAGGCTATCGTATTCTATCTGTGTTATGTACTCTGTTTGTAGTAGAAGCTCTAACCAATAAAGTGTTTCATTGAGTTCCTTTCGTGCAATCCCCATTTTATGAGAGAAGTCAGCTTTACTTTCTGAATATTCTGCCTCACGAACCATAGCACCAACAGAGGTTCCACTGCGAAGTACCTGTTTAGAGAGTACATATTCTTTCTTTTGTTCACATAGATATTTATACAGTTTTACAATTCTAACAGCTAAAGCAAAACTTTTTGATTTTAAGACACTTTCTTTCATATCTTTTTATTGTATTAGTAATCAGATTATTTATATAGTCACTAGTCACTTGTCACTTGTCACTAGTCACTATCTTGATGAGTTCTTCTACTACCCCATAGTTCAGTTCTTTCGCTAGTGCAAGGAGATGTTCCTTGAGGATACGCTTTTGGGAGAGCTTGGTACGAGGACACTCCTTTAGGGCAATGAGAAATTGCTGTACCTGCTCATAACGCTTTGTCTTCCAGTGTAGTTGCCGTTTGGACTCTAAAACAGGTATACTGGGGTCAAACAGGCGAAGTATATCCACTGTTTGAGCAGCAAAATTGGTATCGCGCTCATAGACAAAAGTTTGCGATTGCTGCTCCACAGGATCCTTGCTCAGAAACAACTCCTGCGAATAGGTAGAATAGATCTCTATCGCAAAATCAATCTTCCCCATCCATATCAGCGCATTGCACAGCTTGGAAACCAAGATATCAGGCGTCTGAAAATATTCGTCAAACACATGGAGCGGCTTAGCTCTAAGATTTCGTTCTAAGGCTGCTTCTGCCACTCGAATAGCTTCTTGTTCATTGTGATTGAGATACGCCTCGGCTACTTTGGCAATAGTATAGCGTGTCTCAGGATAGTGAAAAAAGCTATCAGGATACTCTCGCCATACACTTTCTATATATTTATCCGCTTCTTTAGTATATTTTTCTATAATATTTCTCCCCCCCCCATTCCAAAACTACAAAAAGCACCATATGCCAAAAAAGAATTTTGGCATACCATAAGGTGATCCAAAGGCTTGGTTTTTAGGTAGGTTTCTATCAGGTGGACATAATCGCTCTGTGCCATACGGTCGTAGTAAGGAAACCAAGGGTATAGAGATTGGGTAATCTTTGGGTAAGTGCGATAGCGGTCAAGGAAAGTATAGGCGTAGGGAATATCTTGGAGGATAATCTCAGCATAGGTCTCGTGAGTATCCCTAAGCCGTGCATCGAAGAAGCTGGCGTTGGAAAAAGCCACTGTATCATAGAAAGCATTGATAATACGGTGGGAGTCAAGGTTTTGTACGACAGCTCCCTTACAGAAACTCTCCCAGTCAGGTACTCCGATATAGGCGCAAATCAGGTTCAGGCTACTGGTGCTTAGTTCCTTGTCTTTGTCTATTTTTCCATAGAAGCGGCGTAGGCTCTGTGGAGAGAGATGTACTTTTTCTGCTAATTGCTCAAAGTCAGCTACAGAAGTGACTACCCTTCCAAAGACGCGATTTACCTCATTTTGTAATCTGATAATGTGAGTCTTATAATCGTTTTGCATAGTTTGTTTTCACTAAGATAAAGTTCCCTATATATAAGATAAAAAAGGGTATCGTTAATAAGGGGAGGCAAAATTACAAAAAAAATAGGAAATCTGGACAAGATTGGACAATTTTTTGAGTTTAAATTGGATAAAATTGGATTTTTTTATTTTTGTATAGGACAGTACTTTTGCAGTGTGAAAAAAGGTGAATATTAAATAAAAAAACAATCAAAAATATTTATATGTCAGTAGAGTATTACCGAAAACAAATCATAGACTTACGAGCAAGGTTGAACAAAGAAAAGGAAAATAAGAAAAAAGATAATGCTCATTATGCGGCACTTATAAAAGGGACTTCACAAGCGAGTTCTAAAGCAGCCTATCGGAAAAGTAAAATAGATAAGGCAGCATCCCATGATAGAGCGATAGAGAATCTTAAAAAGCAAATTGAAAACGCCAAAGCAAATTTGGCAAAAGCAAGGAAAAAGTAATATATTTTTAATTCATTTTTTTATGATAAAGCAATACAAAGAAGTAGTAGCTACTGAAGAATATATAGTAGCGGTTTATGACAACAAGTCAATTGATGTATACAACAGATACGACAATGCCAAAGGAGCATTGCGTGAGATAGCCGATGAATACGGTTTCGAATACGACAATGACTGGACAACACGTCAATTTGGTAAAAAATTAATAGATGCTGTAGGAGATGGTGCCAAAGCTATTGCCGATGATACCTATTGTGTATATATAGATGCCAATGGTTCTGTCATCTGTGGAAGCAAGTATGAAGGCAGTACCAAAGAAGGTCTACGTACAGTAGCTAACAAGTACAAGATTGCTTACGAAGATAGCTGGAATACACAGCAATTTGGACGTAAAGTAATTGAGGCTCTCCGATAGCAAAGTAATTAACTTTGCTAAGATAATACAAGTTTTAGCAAAGTTAATTTTAATAAATTTAGAAAACAACGATTATAAAACAAGAAAAATGGCAAGAAAAGCTTTTGTAACAGGAAGAACCCAAAACAGAACAGCACTTGGGATTATTGCAGCATACTTAGAACTCTATCCCAATACTTCACTTAGTGAATTGAATAATCTTTTCAGTAAGAGTGAAGTATGTCCTGATGCAGGGATAGATAAGTTATTCTATACAACTAAAGAAATAGAATATGAAAAAAAGAATGGTTGGGAATGGTTCCAAAAAGACCAAGCTTGTTTTACCCAAGAAGGAGAATGGCTCAAGGTAAAAGGGACAAAAGTAGCTTTCTGTAAAATGTGGACGGCTCCCAGCCTCGCTAAGTTACAGAAAAAGGCAGAGAAATATGGTATTACGGCTCAAGTAGGAGATATTCCTAAGAATAGTAAAGATTATAGTGTGGGTTACACCATACAGTATGAAGGAAAAAAGGGAGGAATCCCTTGGTGGATATGGCTACTCTTAGCGATCCTTGTTGCAGGAACAGTGGCTTATTTTGCACTTTCTAAGAAAGAAGAAAAAGCACCACAACCAGTACCTGTAGCAGTAGAACAGCCTAAGGAAGAGAGGGTGGAAGAAGTAGTAGTGGAGAAAGTAAAAGAAATTAAAGATAACTTTAATGCAGCTCAGTTTGAGAAAAGAAAATATGATCTCAATGAGGATGCCAAAACCGTACTATTGGATTTGGTAACCTTAATGCAAGAGAATCCTTCTGTAAGACTCCAGATAGAAGGCCATACTAGTGCTGAAGGGGATGATAAGTTTAACCAAAAATTGTCAACTAATAGAGCCAAGGCTGCTGTGGATTTCTTAGTTTCAAAGGGAATAGACGAGAGTCGCCTGAGTTACAAAGGTTTTGGGAGTAGTAATCTAAAAAATCCATCAGATCCTGAAGCAGAAGAAAATAGAAGAGTTGAGTTTATCGTAATCAAATAATTAGAAAGAATGGCTCTTAGAAAAACAGCAAAGGGAAAGGTAGATAAGAGAACTACTGAATATAAAGAATTAGTAGAGAGAGCAAGAAAAGCTCGTGCTGCCAAAGGAGGTAATGGAGCTGGAATTATTGCCCTTTTAATATCAGTAGCAACATGTGCAGCAATGTACTACTTTTTCTCTCAGAAATAGAAAATTTCATTAACAATTAAAATACATTTTATATGGGAATTACATCAAAAGCAATTGCTCCTTTCATAGCAGCCGCTATTTCAGTAGAAGGAGCATACGAAGAAGTTGAAAAAGAAACAGTAGAAGGCTTAGCCGAGGAGTTAGGACTTAAAGACCTCGAAAAGGAAGTGGAAGCAGCCTTCAAAAAAATTGAAAAATTAGAGGATGATGACTTTGATAGCTACTTGGAAGAAGCAGCTAATAAGATAAAAGCCCCTGAGAGAGAAGCTGTATTGCTTGTTACCTTGGATGTGCTTGCCGCTGATGGAGTGATCACCGCTGATGAAATGGAGAATTATTTTGCCTTTGCAGAAGTACTCGGTGTAGCCGATGAAAAAGCAAGTGAAATATTCGATGAATATGTGGAAGATGCAGAGGACTTGGAGATAGAAGCCTAATGATTGTTTAACCTTTAAATTAGAAGAAAATGGCATTAAAGAAAACCGCAAGTGGAAAAGTAGATAAGCGAACTACTGAATACAAAGAAATGGTAGAAAGAGCTAAAAAGGCTCGTCTTGCTGCTAAAAAGCAAAAAGAAAAAGAAAAGGAAAAAGCAGGTAAGAAGTCTGCTACCAGTGGATTGAAACGAAAAGCTAATGGTAAAATAGATCTACGTACCAAAGAAGGAAAAGAAGTAGCTAAGAGAATGGAAAAAGCTCGTAAAGCAAGAGATAAGAAGAAGGGGGTTGTAGGTAAATTACTTAGTCTATTAAAATAATTAGATAGGGACGAATTTCTGGTTCGTCCCTACTAACATTCAAAAACTATGGGAATACTTAGTAAGATTTTGAAAGGGACGGGATTTTCTTTTTCTTGGAAACGAGCCATAGGGCTTACAGGTCTTCGATCCAAGACCTCCCACAAAATAGGCTTCCCTACTACATTAGGAGGCATACAAAGAAAAATAGGAGCCGAGATTTTAGATTTACTCTTTGGTGGGCTGAGTGGTAAAAAAAGAAGATAAATTGTTTGATGAAATAAAATTAGAAAAATGGCGGTAAAGTTAACAAAAGATGGTGAAGTAGATAAGAGAACAAAAGAATATAAAGATTCTCAGAAAAAGAAATTTCGTTGGTGGAAAATTCCTTTTCTACCATTTTATGCACTATATAAAGTTATTTACTACTTGTTTTACCTTTTATATTTGATATTTTTTAAATTTCCTCTTTGGCTATTTAGGAAGAATAAAGAGGTTCAACAATTACAAAAGAACATTTGATTATGAGAACCATAATCCTTATATCTTGTGTTTCTAAAAAAGGAACAAAAAAAGCAAAAGCAGAAAAGCTCTATGAGAGTGCTTTGTTTGTAAAAAGTTTAGCATACGCCAAAAGCCTTAAGCATGATAGTATCTATATTCTTTCCGCCAAGCACCACTTACTCGCCCTTGATGCCGAGATAGAACCCTATAACCTAACGCTCAACACGATGAGCAAACAAGAAAAAACGGCTTGGGGTAAGGAAGTCATCGCGCAATTAAAGGAAGTAGCTGATGTGGAAAAGGATAAGTTTGTTATATTGGCAGGACAAAACTATCTTACACCTATTAAGACAGCACTAAAACATATAGAGACACCTTTGGAAGGTATGAAGATAGGGGAGCGTCTACAATTCTTAAGTGAACAACTCAAATAGTATATTTATGGAATCATTAGCAGTAAGATTACATCAATTATTTAACCAGCAAAAACGTTTCTCTTTTCCTTTTCAAGAGAAGAAAAAAGAAATTCCATCTAATGGCATTTATATTATTTTTGAAAAGGGAGAAACATTTCATGGGATGGATAGAATTATAAGGGTAGGAACCCATACAGGGGACAACCAATTATTTTCTCGTCTAAACCAACATTTTCTGAAAGAGAACAAGAACCGAAGTATCTTTAGAAAAAATATTGGTCGTAGTCTTTTGCATAAAGAGAACAATCCTTATAGTAAGGAGTGGGAGTATGATACTACCTCAAGAGAGGGAAAAGAAAAATATGCAAAGTTGCTTAATCTTGAGTTGGAAAAAGAGTTAGAAAAAAGGATAAGCACTTATATTCATGAAAATCTTTCCTTTGTTGTTTTTGAAGTAAAGACTAAAGAAGAAAGGCTATTTTGGGAAGAAAGAATAATCGCAACCCTTTCCAAAGCTGCTAATCAAGGGGAGATAAAACCCTCTGATAAGTGGTTAGGTAATTTCTCACCTATTGAGAAAATTAGAAATAGTGGTCTTTGGCTGGTACAAGGATTAGACAAAGAGGGACTTACGGAAGATGAATTTGAAAAATTAAAGAAACTAATATGATTTCTAAGTACGATAATGAATAATCAAAAATTATAGAAAAATGTTTGTAAGAGTCAAAAATGGAAGAATAGAACTTTGCACTTCTGAGGGAGGTATTAGAGCTTCTTTTAGAACAGATGTAGTGGATGCTATTTTAAGTAGTGATGAGAAATATATTTTAGCTACTTTCAAAAATGGTAATGTAAAGCTAATTAATCCAAATGGAGGAGGAATTATAAGAGATATAGTAGTAAATGCAGAAGCTATAAGAGCTATATTTGATGGAGATAATGTGTTAGTTACCCTAAAGGACGGTCATACTCAACTTAGAACAATGTATGGCGGTATTCTTAGGGAATTCTAATCGCTTATCTCAAGAAGAATGATTTATTTCCCTATCACGAGACGTTTTCCATGTACAAACCCCGTCCTTTTTCCCTAAGAAGGTGGGGTTTTTAATTAGCCAATAGGTTATTTATCATCATAATGTCCATAGGCAGACAGTATTTTGACAAGTCCTTCTCCCTCAAACACCTCATAAACAAGTCGGTGCTTAGGGTCTATTCTCCTTGAATATACATTACGTTCGCCATACCCTTTAAGGACTTCGGGTTTGCCTGTACCCCAAGAAGGGTGCTGCTCTATTTCGTCTAAAAAGGTGTCTATCTTTTTGATCAAATTAGGAGTATTCCTTAATTTTTCAATATCTGAATAGAACTTTTCGGTGTATTCTAATTCGTAGTTGCTTTCCTCGTTCATACACCTAAGAATTTTTTTCTCTCTTCTTTGGTCATTTTTTTAGTAGGCGCTTTACGGGCTTGATCAATCATTGAGAAGAATTCTTCTTTTGTCATTAGGGTATCATCTTTCTCCTGAGAAATCTCATGAGTAAGAATCTTAACCTTGAATTGCTTAAACAGAGGTTCAAAGATATGAAAATCTGTAGCTTTATTGAATTTTATAGTAATAGTATCCATGGAAAATATATTTGATGCAAAATTACAATATATTACTGAAAAGGCAATGAGATTTAACAATGGACTAAATAATTAGCTAATTAGCCGATGACCTAATATCTCATTTGCTCTGTTCTATGCATATAGGAATTCATTGACAATCAGCGATAAACAAAAAATTCAAAAAAAATCCGACAAATTATTTTGTCAATTAGAAAAGAAGTTGTACTTTTGCACCCGCTTTCGGAAAGGGAGAGAGTTCATTAGAAT
>ERZ772973.315-NODE-315-length-26200-cov-72.611_pt1 | contig 26200 bp, 16 predicted proteins | sample MGYA00580672_ERZ772973 | MGnify/ENA primary metagenome ERZ772973 (study PRJEB29015, sample SAMEA2737938) | human oral metagenome | biome: human oral; feature: human-associated habitat; material: dental | place: China | collected 2152 ...
CGCTCGTCGCGGTCGGCGTCGTCGTCGCCCTCAACCTCAACAAGGACGACGACGCGAAGGGCGGCCCCACCAGGGGCGGCTCGACGCACAGCCAGCCGAGCGGCGGCCCGACCGGCGGCACTTCCAATAACGGCGGCAAGGGCACCACCATGGACAACCCGGCCACCATGCAGGACGTCATCACCTTCGACAGCGTGTCCTCCGACGACTCGACCGCGACCGTGGATGTCTCCTTCGAGGAGGTCCAGTGGGACGCCACGCAGGCGGTCAGGACGGGGGAGCGCTCCGTCTTCGAGGAGCCCTCCTCGGACCAGGTCTACATCCGTCTCAAGGTCAAGGCCACCTACCACGGCTCGGGCAAGTTCAGCCCCTACGGCCTCAAGATCGACTACGTGAAAGGCGGCAACGCCACCGAGGCGATCAGTTCCATCGCGGACGACGCCTTCACCAGGCAGACCGAGCCCCGCGATGGTGGCACCATCACGGGCTACTTCACCTTCCTCGTCTCCAAGGACGGCGTGAAGGACGGCGTGTTCGCCGTCAGCACCTCCTCCTACAACAGTAAAGAGGTGTACGTGAAGGCCGAGTAACCGCTCGCGCCACCGGCCACAATAGCGGGGCCGCAGCAAGCAGACGGCGTCGCCCACTGAGATCGGTGGGCGGCGCCGCCTGTCTGCCTGCGCTGCGCGAAGCCGCCGTCGCGCCGTGCGGGGCCGCCCTCAGCGGTTCGCCGTCGCCGGGGGCCGACAGCACGGCGGTGAGCGCCCCACCCGCCGTGTCCGCGGGCGCCCGCGGACCGCCGAAGCCCCCGCGGGGGCGGACGAGTCGACCTGTACGCCGGGTTCTGTTGCCGCCCGCCGTTACCGGCGCGGCGGTGGCGACCATCCATCTTGGCCCGCCGTTGCCGGCGGGCTCGCGCGACCTACCCGCAGGCTCGGACGAGCAGCCCTCGGGCGCCTGCTGCGCGGTCTTGCTCCGGGCGGGGTTTGCCGAGCCGCCGCGGTCGCCCGCGGCGCTGGTGGGCTCTTACCCCACCGTTTCACCCTCACCGGCCGGGGCCGGCGGTCTGTTCTCTGTGGCACTGTCCCGCGGGTCGCCCCGGGTGGCCGTTAGCCACCGCCCTGCTCTGTGGAGCCCGGACGTTCCTCGACCCGCGGGTCGCCCCGCGGTACCGCGGCCGCCCGGTCGGCTCGTCCGCGCCCAGCACTCTACCGCCTCGCCCGCCCCGCCGCAGCCGGCCTCACCGATTCCACCGACTCACCGACTCCGCCGCCTCAGCGATTCCGCCGCGCACCGCCCCCGGGCCCCACGCAGGCGCCCGGCCGCGCCGCGCATCAGATGTCCATGCGCACGATGATGACGTCGTTCTCCTCGGCGTGGATGATCTCGTCGGCGGGGGCCGCGGCGATCCGCGAGTACTCCATGGGGCTGATCTGGATCGGGGAGCCCTCGAGCCGGCGGCCGTGGAGGGCGACGGCCCCCAGGCCCCCGGTGGCGGCCCGGACCGCGTCGTACTCGTCGAGCAGCGCCAGGTCGATGGTTCCGGCCAGCTCGGCGCGCTCGCGATCGAGCTGGTCGATCTCGGCGTCGATGCGGGCGAAGGCGGCGTCGCGCTCGGCCGTCAGCTCGCGCCCGGCGCTGCGGATCTCGCCCTCCTCGGCGGCGAGATCGCGCACCTTCTCCTGAGCGCTTTCAAGGGCCTCGACGGCGGCGAGCTGGGCGTCCTCGAGCACCGCCCGGCGTCGGCCGAGCTGGTCGAGCTCCCCCTGGATGGCGGTCAGGTCCCGGGGGTTGGCCGTGCCCGACGACAGGCGCTCGCGCAGGATGGCGGCGCGCCGCGTGACCTGGTCGACCTCGTCCTCGCTGCGCGTGGCCCCCTTCCTGGCCTCGGCGAGCGCCCCGTCTGCGAGGGCGGCCGCGCGCCGGTTGGCCTTGAGGCGCTCGACGGTGTCCTTGATGCGGGACAGGACGGGCAGGTGCTTGCGCTCGTGTCTCAGACGGGCGAGTCGGGAGTCGAGGCTCTGGAGGTCGATGAGCAGTCGCTGCTGGCTGAGGGGGGCGCTCGTCACGGCTGTGGTCCTTCGCTGCTGGCCGAGGTCTGGAGTTCTGCGGGCGTCATGAGCCGGTGCTCAGACGCAGGGTCCACGGGTCGGTGACGACCTCGGAGACGTACGCCTCAAGTCTACGTCCCCGCTCGTCCGCGGCGGCCTCGAGCCGGGCCGCCAGCGGGGGCAGGCCCACCCACTCGGTCGCCCAGTGGGTGCCGCACAGGAGGTGGGGACGGCCGCCCTCCAGGTGATCCGTGGCGGGGTGGTGGCGCAGGTCGGCGGTGAGGAAGACGTCGGCGCCGGCCTCGCGCGCGGCCGCCAGCAGCGAGTCCCCGGCCCCGCCTGAGACGGCCACCGTCTCGACGGTGGCGTCCGGGTCCCCGCCGACGAGGAGGCCGGGCGCGGAGTCGGGCAGGGCGGCGGCGACGGCGGCGGCGAGGTCGCGCAGCCGGGCGGGGTGCTCGAGCTCGCCGATCCGACCGATGCCCTGGGCGGGGTCGAGGCGGCTCGGGCTCAGGGGCCTCGTGCCGAGCAGGCCGACGCGGGCGGCGAGCGCGTCGGCCACTCCCCCGTGCGCGGCGTCGAGACTAGTGTGGGCGTTGGCCAGCGCGATGCCGGCGCGGATGAGCCGGTGGACGCAGCGGCCCTTGGGGTCGGTGGCGGCGACGTGGTCGGTGCCGCGCAGGTAGAGGGGGTGGTGGGTGATGACCATGTCGACGCCGCGCTCGATGGCCTCGTCGACGACGGCGGTCAGCGGGTCGACGGCGAGCAGGACGGTGCGCACGGGCTCGGCCGGGTCGCCGCAGATGAGGCCGTTGGAGTCCCAGTCCTCGGCGAGCCCGGGCGGGGCGGCGGCCTGGAGGAGGGCGACGACGTCGGCGACGGTGAGGGGCTCGGTGACGGGTTCGGACCCGTTGGACTGGCTCATGGGAAGCAAGGCTACTGAACCGCCGCCCGCCGGCCCGGGGCGCCTTTGCGGCGGATTCGGACACGCTTCCACCCGATCCGGTCCCAGGAGCCCCACCCATCCCAACGCATCCGCATTCCAGCCCCACCGACCCAAACAATAAGCGACAACATCGCTGCCGACAGGGTGTCGCCCCTAATTGTCGTAGTTCGGCCGCGGAAAAAGGTGGCTCCCGCATACTTTTAACGCCCCGCCCCGGAACAGCGAGTCGCAGAAACGGCGCAATGACGCCGATTCCGAACCGCCCGGCGCCGTGGAGGACCCTTAAAAGTATGCGGGAGCCACCTTTTCGCGCCCTCGGGCGCTCGCGGCCGCTCCCGTGGACGCGCACACGACCGGCAACAGCGCCCTGCGGCATCCGGCCCGCGCCCGCGGACTCCCGCATCCGCACCAACGGCGGCGGCCGGGCGGGACCGGGGACGTAGGCGGCGCCGTCCCGTCCTCCCGACTCGTCGTGCTACCATCCGCTCCGGCATTCTGCGCCTTGAGACCTCGCCCGGAAACCCGGGCCTTTTCCGGATAGGACCGTCCGGTTCGGCGCGTGGGCCGCCGAAGAACCGTACGCGCCCCCGCGAACAGCCCCGGACGACAAGGACGACCGATATGCGATTCCATCTCCCCGACTCCGCGGCACGCGCGCAGCGACGCCACGACGACGATCGGGGCGGCCTGGTGAGGGATTGCCCGCCGGCCATCGCGTCCGGCGGGGTGCTGGCGGCGACGGCCTTCGCACAGCACTGGGCGCTGCAGCTGCCGGCGGTGGTCGCGATGGCGGCGGTGTTCTGGCTGCTGCGGACGGTACCGGCCCGGCGGGCGTACGCGGTCGGCGCGTCCTTCACGCTGGCGTGGCTGGTGCCGACGACGTACTGGTACTACAACTTCATGTCGCTCGGCGTGGCATTCGCTGCGAGCATCGGCTGGGCGCTGCTCATGGCGAACCTGTTCCAGCTGGCGGCCCTGCGCGAAAGGATCGGGACCCGACTGGTGTGGCCGCTGTTCGCCCTTCTCTGGCTGGCGCTGACCTGGCTGCGAATGCGCATGCCGGTGACCGAGGACTGGTGGCTGCCGCACCTGGGCTACAGCGTGTGGCGCAACAGCGGGCTGGTCCGGCTCGGAGGATTCGGCGGCGAGACGGTGCTGGAGGCGGTGGTGCTGGCGGGCGGCATGGCGGTGGCGGCGGCGTTCGCGCGCCGGGGCCCGCGGGCGGCGCTGGCGGCGGGCGCGGTGGTGATCGCCTCGGTGATCGGGCTGAACGCGATCTCCCAGAGCCTTCCCGCCAAGCCGATCCCCCCGGTGATCGCCTTGCAGGCGATGACCGAGGGCGGCGTCGACGCGCCGGCCACCGAGCAGGACGTGAGCGACCTGATCGACATGACGCGCGAGGCGCTGGGCGGGGACTACGCGCAGCCCACGACCGTCGTGTGGCCGGAGAACTCGATCCCCGAATCCGCCCAGCGGCGCGTGGCCGACGCCGCCGCGGAGCTGCGCGTCAATATCGTCTACCACACGACGGAGCACGACGGCGAGGGGGTCTACAAGAAGACCGTCGTCGTGGACGGCTCGACGGGCGAGGCCGTTCTCGCCAACTACAAGCAGCACATCGCCCCGGACGAGGAGCTGGGCGTGTCGCGCGCCTCGCGCAGCATCGTCGAGCTCGGGGGCCGGCGCGTGACCGCCTACATCTGCTACGACATGCACTACCCGGACGTCGTCGGCCGCCTGAGCGGCAGCGACGTGGCGTACGTGCCCCTCAATGACGCGGCCTACGGCTATTTGCAGAAGCAGTTCCACGCGGCCGATATCGCACTGCGCGCCGCCCAGGCCGATACCGCCGTCGTGGTCGCCTCCACCAACGGACCGACAATGATTGTGAACAGCAACGGCGTGGTGACGCACTCCCTGAGCACCTCCGACGCCGGGCACATCAGAAACTGACCGGTGCAACCCCCGTCCGGTGACTGCGTCGAAGCACAGCGGGGTGGGCCGGGCCGCAGGAGGACGGGATCTCCTGCCCGGGATCGCGTGCCCCCGGCGGGTCTCGAACCCGCATGCCCTAAGGCGGCGACTTTTAAGGTCGCTGTGTCTGCCGATTTCACCACGGGGGCCTGGTCTCCAAGGTTGCGGGAACATGGCGCTCCCGGCGGGCCCCGGAAGCCAGTACAACTCTGCACTCTCAACTCTAACAACTTGCGGGCGCTGCTGGCCTTCAGAGTCAGTCTGATCTCAGGCACGGACGATAAGATGTAATGAAGGTCACATAATATAATCACATCGGCCAAGCCGATCCCATAGCCCAGGATGCGGCAGACGCGACCGACCAGCGCACCGTCACCCACGTCCAACACCCAGAGCTCCGTCCGCTGACGCCGGAGTTGCGTGAACACGTCGCTGATACCACCTAGCACGACGATTGAGGTAAATCAACATATCCACCGCAATGATAGATCATTTGATCTATTTGTGCGGTTTCATCAACTCCAACACTTCCATCTCCAACTTCTCCGCCACCCTTTCCACGCTCTTCAGCGTCAGGTCGCGCTCTCCTCGTTCCACGCCGCCCATGTAGGTGCGGTGGACCCCCAGCACCTCGGCGAAGGCCTCCTGACTGAGGCCTCTCTCCATGCGGTAGGCACGAAGGTTCCTGCCCACCGCCTTCTGAAGATCCCCTACAGCCATAAAACCTGAGTCTCGGGTGGCGGCACTTGCAGGTCTACAGACTTATGAGTAGCATAAATGATGATCAAGAGGTATAGAAAGAAAGATAATGAGCCCTTCTCACCAGGAAGACCCCCGGACTGGCCATGATCGGTGTGATGGCGCGGAAAATTCCGGAGCAAAGCTAGGTGTGCGGCTCCTGTGCGCACCGCCCCCACCCCGCACCCATCCTTTTCCGCACCATCGTGCCGATCCTAGCCCCTGGCCCCTGAGCCATCGGTTCTGGTGAGAAAGGCTCAATGAATGACCATCACTCCCCAGGATCTCGCCGAGCATCACATCCCGACTGTCCTTGACGCCTGCTCAGATTGGCGGGAGTTGGCCCACCACCTTACTGACGACCCCGTAGCAGCGTCGAACTCCATCGCAGGATCGCCGATACTGCTGGTCCACAACTGACCCCTGATAACCTTTGTGGTGGAGGCTGGCATCGGCGGCATGACCTCGATGGCGACGGGATTGAGCAGACGTCTTTTTCTAATCCAAAAATGCATTAATTCGGCTAATCATCATTTCTGCCGTCGACAACTCCTCTTCCGACATTTGAGTAATACTTTTCGTTCGCAGCAATGCACCGGCAGGTGAGTAGTGATTAAGGCGACCGCCGTTAATTTTGCGTGCCGCGAACGCTTTTTCTACTCGCTTTACAATTCTTGGCTCATCAGGCAGTTCGTCGAGCGTAAGAGGATTGTCAGCAAGCACACCTCGATAAGCTTCATTAATCAGTTTGACATATAGTTGTGCTGGTAGAAGATCTTCGATGTCTGCTTCCTCTGCTCCGGAGGCATCGCCAATCTGCACGATTCCACCGTCATACAATTTGCCACTCGTTCGCAACTCATTAATCGTCCTATTGTTCTTTGCAGACGAATCAACTAGCACAGCTACCCTCATCTGATTTGCTCCAAAAAGTGTCAGGAACACAGCAAGTTTCGAGATGCCACCGCCAGGCACGAGAACCCACCGCTCATCGAGCCCAGATTTTCCTGCCTTGATAAGCTGGTCGGAAAGGTACTGCAGATAGATAACATCTGATGGACCTTCGACTAGCAGAACATTTGGCCCGACGAAAAGAGTCTGCGTCAACTCGATACCAAGGGCTGCATGCAATGGAAACGCTGACTCAGCATCTGTCTTCAGGATATCAGCCGACACAGTAGTACCTGTTTCTGGGTCATCGACCACCGTTCTCACACGACGGAAGTTATGTGGATCAATCATAAACGGCGAGTGTGTCGTAAAAATAACCTGATGATGCGGCGCAAGACGCTCGTTAATAAATCGGAGAAGATCGTGCTGTGCTGTCGCATGAAGACTCAGGCCAGGCTCGTCAAGCAGCAATATTAGTGGCTCCTCAGACTCTTCCTCTAACTTCGAGAAATATGCCAGGAATGAAAAAAACCATACGAAGCCTCGGGAGCGTTCGTCAAACGGAACAGTGACACGGTGACGTCGGTTTTCCACGCGGACTTGCAGGAACGGCGGTTCATTCAGCGGTGGCTCCGCACCTGGTTCAGCAGTTGCAATTGTCTGCAACTTAACTTGAAGTTCTTTGTTTTGGCTCCAGTATTCGAATACCTCATCGCTGATAGCGTTCGACGCATTTTCCATTTGCCGAATAAGATGTTCGTGACTATCTGAAGAACTAAAATCTTCAGGTTTTACTCCCGCCATTGATAGGAGTGCCAAGAGAGCCTCTTCGCCACGTTCAAGCTTCTCATTATCACGATGAGAAATCAATCTCGGAATAGAAACCTTACCGGGCATGACATCATAATCGCCAAAGTAAACGAACTTTGGCTGTCGTTTGCTTAGCACGTCAATTGCAGCGAGAACAGGATTATTGTCGCGCCATGCTTCGATCTTTTTTAACGTGGCAGTAGCAGTTGGTGTTTCCGATTCAAGGCTTCGAAGGGTCTCAACCAGACCGTCTACAGTCGAGACGCTCTCCACCTTCGTCCTGTCCGCTACGGGCAGATCAAGACCATCACGAAGAGAATCCAGTACTATTTCTTTGTTTACAGATACTGACCACCTTGTTCTATTGAAGTGAAATCCAGTCACGACAGTGGCACATTTATCCTCGAGAACCCCTGGACAAAGGACTGCTTCGACATCAGCGATGTCACCATCGTCGAGTTCATAGGTTAGTTCAGTAACCCTGATCTCCGCACCTCTAGCGATTTCTCTAGCTTTATGGGTCGGAAAATCAAGATCGGGATCAAACTCGGCATTATCCACTGGATTGCTTTTGTAGAGAGACTGTAATACTGCGGTTTTGCCGGACTCGTTCTTGCCGACAAGCGCTGTTACGTCAGACTCCATATCAAACTCTGTCGGTTCACTAATGCTGCGATACCGTTGAATGTTGGCTCGAATGAGTTTCATGCATTTCTCCTAATAATTTGTTCACTGACGTAGTGTTTCATTCATGTATACGCCAACCTTTACTATACACCACAAGTGGTCACAATATTGGTCATGTTGCGTCTCTCCGACATCTTGTTAAGGATGATACACGACTCTGTCCTTGCAGCACCGACTAGAAGCAGCCTCCGCACATTGGCAGACACGCAACTCAGACCATCCTCAACTCGGATACTTCTCCTCCAATCCACCTCCTCAACTCAACCTGTGTCGCTTCTGGGAAGCGGGTCGCTATGTGCTCGGCCTGCTCCAGCAGAAAAACCCCTGTTCATAGGTGCCCAACCAGTCGATGACAACTCCGACTCAGATTGAATACACATCCCCAGCGAGTCTAGAGACCAATACAACAAGTCCAAGATGGCCTGGGATAGGTATTAGTTCAGGTAATCCTCAGAGGATACGGTGAAAATGCCGATAATCGACCCAGGCAATCGTCTCGTCGTCGCAGGAGAGCCGCCCTAGAACAGAGAACGACCAACAATGCATAAGCCATGAGGAAATAATAGACCGAAGTATCCATTGAAGACCAGAAAATGTGAGCAAAATCACATTCTTGTATGTGTCGTTAGTCTAGTGTGCACTGGAGAACGCCGTTCGTTATCTGTGTCATTCCTCACTCCTCCTCCATCCTCTCCTCGATCTCTCTCCAGGCCACCATCCGTCGTCGGATGATGGCCTCGCTGTACTTGCGCCCGCGCAGCAGGGCGCAGTACTGACGAAGGTCGCGGCCGGTCAGGGCCAGGACGTCCTTGTCCCGCTCCACGGCCCACTCAAAGACGTCCTGCAGGTCACCCCAGTACGCCCGGGCTGTCTGGTAGCCGTAGTCCAGCAGGATGCCCTCGATGCCCTCGCGCAGGTCGAAGAACCGCCACCAGCGCCAGCTGCTCCGGAGTCAGATCAGGAGAGAAGCCCATGAGGTAGTCGGGATAACACCCCTGGACGGGACCCTGATCCTCACCTTCTCCAGCTCCTTGATGCGTCGGGCCTTGTCGGTGGTGGCGCCGGGCCGATCGCCCCAGTCGATCTCGGCCTGCCCGACCTGAGCGCGCAGGGCCTCGAGGTGGATTCCCAACTTCTCGGCGATCCGGCGCACCACCCTCCAGAGCCGGATCGGCCCTCGCCTCCAACGCCATCCGAGTCGCCCGCTCACGCAGCTCCAACGAGTACTCCCTTAAAGTCCCATGGCAGTGATCCTTCCTGTAATCACCGCCTCTATCAAACCTGGAACGACTCACCGACTTTGCCGAGCCCCTGTCAGGGCACCGCCCACCGCACCATCCGATTCAACTGGCAGCAGGACTCTGCCACCCTGCAAGCGATCCACGCCGTATGGGAGGCGACGCGACAGCACCAAGACGAGTGAAAGGCGAGCGACCGGCGGAGTAAATAGAAACTTCTGGACCTAGGAAAAATTGCTTCCCGGGTTCAGGAGGTCCTGCTCATTCCTCATCAGCCGCTGACCCAGACCACAGTCCTCATGGCCCGGGTTCGTATAAGAACCTCGTGGTACCCCCTCCGGGATTCGAACCCGGGACCATGTGCTTATCAGGCACGGACGAGGTATAAGCTCGCTGCTCTAACCGCTGAGCTAAGGGGGCGGGGAGGGCGTCGCGCGCGACGGCGCCACGGCACGAGACTACCCCAGGGCGGGCTGTGACGGGCCGGACACTTGGCGCGAACCGGCTCAGCCCCCGAACCACGTCTTGACATTGGCGACGATCGCCTTGTCGAAGGCGTCGTCGGAGTGGTGCTCGGCGATCCACTGGGCGAAGGAGCCGCCCGCGGCGGCGTCCATCTCCCGGCGGCACGCCTCCGGCTCGCGCAGCGCCCGCGTGAGCATCGCCGCCGCCTCGTCCAGGTCCCGGTAGATGAACGGGTAGGTCCGCGGCACCAGGGCGCGGGCCCACTCGCGGTCGGGCAGGACGCCGATGACCCCGGCCCCCAGGGCCTCGACGTAGAGCAGGCCGTAGGACACCTCCTCGGCGGTGGCCAGGAACGCCGTCGTGCGCGCCAGCGCCTCCCAGTAGGACTGGCGGGTCGCCGTGAGCGGCCCCATCCACACCCAGTCCCGCTGGGAGATGTCCATGGCGGCCTCGGAGACGAGGCTGTCCTCCTGCAGGCGCATCTCGACCTTGAGGGGCACCGCCTTGCGCACCTGCTCCAGGACGCGGAAGAACTGCTCGGGGTGCTTGCGGCGGCTGAGGTAGATCGACGGGTACAGGACGATCGGCACCTGCGTGTACACCCGCGGCTGGATGTGGTCCAGGCGGAAGCCCAGGTTCACCCACGACAGCCGGGCCCGCTCGTACAAGCGCTGGGCGGTCCACCTCGACATGAGGTCGCCGATCTCGTTGGCGGTGCGCTGGGAGTCGGCGAAGGTCGGGAACAGGGCGCAGGACAGCGCCAGGGTCGCCGTGTGGACGTCCGGGGCGGCCGAGGGCACCGAGCGCCACACGAAGTTCATGATCCGCGGCTCGACCCCCGGCGAGCTCTGGGACAGGACGCGCCAGATGTGCGGGGAGTCCACCGCCTCCATGTTGATGACCACGAGGTCCCCGGGGTCGATCATCTCCAGGGGCACGACGTCGAAGTCCTGGCTGCGCCGGGCGGCGGGGCCGATGACCACCGACCCGGGGAAGATCCGCAGCAGACGGCGCACGAGCGTGTCGCCCGCCTCGTGCCCGGCCACGCGCCCGCCGGACGAGATCTCGACCGAGTCGTACTTGATGGCGATCCTCATGAGCGCACCTCCGTGATCTCCCTCTCCCCCGCCGCGGTCTCGTCGACGTCGTCGCCCGTGCCAGCCGGGATCCTCATGGCGTAGAAGGACCGGTGGACGAAGATCAGAGCGACGGCGAAGAAGGCCGCCGCCAGGACGTGCACCATCGTCCCCATCCCCTGGGCGGACAGGCTGACGGCGAGCTCGACGGCGAGCAGGCCGAAGAGGGTCGTGAACTTGATAATGGGGTTGAGCGCCACCGACGAGGTGTCCTTGAAGGGGTCCCCGACGGTGTCGCCGACGATCGAGGCGTCGTGCAGGGCCGTGCCCTTCATGTGCAGGTCGACCTCGACGACCTTCTTCGCGTTGTCCCACGCGCCCCCGGCGTTGGCCATGTAGATCGCCTGGTACAGGCCGAAGACCGCGATCGACACCAGGTAGCCGATGAACAGGAAGGGCTCGACGAAGGCCAGGGACAGCGTGATGAAGAAGACCGCCAGGAAGATGGTGAGCATCCCCTGCTGGGCGTACTGGGTGCAGATCTCGACCACCCTGCGCGAGTCCTCCACCGAGGCCCGCTGCGCCCCGGCGTCCAGGTGGATGGACTTCTTGATGAAGGCCACCGCCCGGTTGGCGCCCGTGGTGACCGCCTGGATGGAGGCCCCGGAGAACCAGAAGACGACGGCGCCCCCGGCGATCAGGCCCAGGAGGAAGGGGGCGTGCATGAGGGACAGGTTCTCGATGCCGCGGCTCAGGTGGTCGGTCAGGCCGATGATGATGGAGAAGATCATGGTGGTGGCGCCCACGACCGCGGTGCCGATGAGGACGGGCTTGGCGGTGGCCTTGAAGGTGTTGCCGGCGCCGTCGTTGTCCTCCAGGAGGTACTTGGCCCGCTCCCACCGGGGGGCGAAGCCGAAGTCGCGGCGGATCTGGGCGTCGACGTCGTCGATGTCCTCGATGCGGGACAGCTCGTAGACGCTCTGGGCGTTGTCGGTGACCGGGCCGTAGGAGTCGACGGCGATGGTCACCGGCCCCATCCCCAGGAAGCCGAAGGCGACCAGGCCGAAGGCGAAGACGGCCGGGGCCGCCATGAACGCCTCCAGGCCGGAGCCGGACAGGACGAAGGCGGCGCCCATGAGGCCCACGACCGTGATGCCCAGCCAGAAGGCGGAGAAATTGCCGGCGACGACGCCGGAGAGGATGTTGAGGCTGGCCCCGCCCTGGCGCGAGGAGCGGACCGTCTCGCGCACGTGCTGGGAGGCGGTGGAGGTGAAGACCTTGACCAGTTCGGGGATGAGGGCCCCGGCCAGCGTCCCGCAGGTGATGATGGTGGCCAGGCGCAGCCACAGGCCGGCGCCCAGACCGCTCAGGACCAGCCAGGTGGCCGCGTAGGTCAGGACGATGCACAGGGCGCTGGTCAGCCACACGAGCGTGGTCAGGGGCGTCTCGAAATTCATCCTCTCGGCGTCGGCGTAGCGCAGGCGGACCCAGGTCTTGTTGATGGCGTAGGCCGCCCAGGCGGCCAGGATCATGGCGGCGCGCACCGTGAAGATCCACACCAGCAGCCTGGCCTGGAGGGCCGGGTCGGGCACGGCCAGCAGGACGAAGGTGACCAGGGCGACGCCGGTGACGCCGTAGGTCTCGAAGCCGTCGGCGCTGGGGCCCACCGAGTCGCCGGCGTTGTCGCCCGTGCAGTCGGCGATGACGCCGGGGTTGCGCGGGTCGTCCTCGTCGATCTTGAAGACGATCTTCATCAGGTCCGCGCCGATGTCGGCGATCTTGGTGAAGATGCCGCCGGCGATGCGCAGGGCCGAGGCCCCCAGGGACTCCCCGATGGCGAAGCCGATGAAGCAGGCCCCGGCCACGTCGGCGGGCAGGAACAGGAGGATGGTCAGCATCATGAGCAGTTCGAGGCTGATGAGCACCATGCCGATGCTCATGCCCGAGCGCAGCGGGATCTCGTGCACGTCGTAGGGCTTGCCGCGCAGGGAGGCGAAGGCGGCGCGGGCGTTGGCGAAGGTGTTGACCCGGATCCCGAACCAGGCGACGGCGTAGGAGCCGCCCATGCCCAGCAGGGAGAAGAGCACGACGACGCCGACCCGGGACCATCCGAAGCCGACCAGCGCCTTGTAGTAGACGACGATGACCGCGGTGATGAACAGCCACAGCACCAGCAGGAAGCGCCCCTGGCGCAGCAGGTAGGCCTTGCAGGTGGAGTAGATGAGCTCGGCGACGCGCAGCATGGAGTCGTGCACGGCCGCCCGGCGCAGGCGCACGAAGGTGAACACGCCGAAGCCGAGCCCGGCCAGGCACACGGCCAGGCCGATCAGCAGCAGCGCCCGCCCGCCCAGCCCCAGGCCGACGACGACGCCGCTCAGGTCCGGCAGCTCGAGGTTCGCCTCCCCTCCGCCGACGTCGCCGGTGACGTCGGCCGTGAGCGGGCTGAGCGCGGCGGCGCAGGGGGCAAGCGTCGGGAGCATAGGGGGCATCACCTGGGTATCGGTCGTGTGGCGTCCGTCATGAAACGCGGCAAGTTAACCACAACGAGCGGCCCCGGTCACAATCGGGATCGGTCCGGCCGGCCCGCGGGCGGGCGCCTCGGTCCCGCGGCTCGCCCCGCCGCCGCGCCCGGCCCCGTCTCTCACCGGGACCGGATCATCCGCCCTTCCGCGCACCTTCCGGGATCCGGCCGTCGACGACGATATGCCCGCCCTCCCGCGCCCGGCCGCCCCCACGGGCGCCGGTTGCGTCCTACCCTGGCACCGCGGAGCCTGATGGCAGGCGCCCCGACCCCAGGAGCACCCATGAAGATCGCGCAACGAGCCGTACGAGCACAGCCCTTCCACGCCATGAGCATCGGCGCCCGGGCACGGGAGCTGGAGTCCCGGGGGATCCGCATCGCCAAGCTCAGCCTGGGCGAGCCCTCCTTCGGCGCCCCGCCGGGGGTCCACGAGGCGATGCGCGCCACCATGGACGGGCGCGCCCTGCCCTACACCCCGGCCGCGGGCCTGCCCGCGCTGCGCCGGGCCGTGGCCGGTCTGTACCGCACCCGCCACGGCGTCGACGTCGACCCGCGGCGGGTGCTCATCACGGCGGGGGCCTCGGCGGGGCTGCTGCTGGCCACGGCGCTGACGACGGAGACGGGCGACGACGTCGTCATGGCCGACCCCTGCTACCCCTGCAACCGCGAGCTCGTCGACACCTTCGGGGGCCGCGTCGTCCTGGCCCCCACGACGCCGGCCGCCCGCTACCAGCTCGACCTCGCCACGGCGCTGGCGGCCTGGACGGAACGCACGAGCGCGGTGCAGGTGGCCACGCCGTCGAACCCGACCGGCACGACCATCCCCTTCCCCGAACTGGCCGCCATCTGCGAGGCGGCGCGCGAGCGCGGGGCCTGGCGGATCATCGACGAGATCTACCTGTCCCTGGCCGATCCGGCCCCGGACGGCTCGCCGGCCCGCACCGCCCTGGAGGCCGACCCCGAGGCCATTATCGTGTCCTCCTTCTCGAAGTACTTCGGGATGACCGGGTGGCGGCTGGGCTGGCTCATCCTGCCCGAGGAGCTGCTCACCCCGGCCGACAACCTGGCCGTCAACTTCTTCCTGTGCGCCTCGACCCCCACGCAGATGGCGGCGCTGTCCTGCTTCACACCCGAGGCGCTGGCAGCCTGCGAGGACCGGCGCCTGGAGCTGCTCGCGCGCCGCGGGCTCGTCCTGGACGGCCTGGAGCGGATCGGCCTGCCGGTGCCGGTGAAGCCCGACGGCGCCTTCTACGCCTACTTCGACGTCACGGGCACGGGCCTGGACGCGTGGACCTTCTGCGAGCGGGCCCTGGAGGAGGCGCACGTGGCGCTGACGCCGGGGCGGGACTTCGGCCCGGCCACTGGGAGCACGCATGTGCGTCTGTCCTACGCGGCCGGGCGCGAGGAGCTGGCCGAGGGCCTGGAGCGGCTCGGGGACTTCGTGGCGGGCCTGGGCGGCTGAGGAGGTCTGGAGGGGCCGACGGCGGCGGGCGCGCCTCGCCGCTGGCCCCGCTCCGCCGTTCCCCGTCCCGCCCGCGACCGGAGGCGAGTCCCGTAGCCGTTCCAGATAACCGGGGCGGAGGCCACTCCCGCCCGCGACTGGAAGCGGGCGACCCGGTGTGCTCGGCAGTAGAGGCTCCTGACCACCGCCGAGGTCGCCCGGTACCGGAGCACCCCGGTGCGCTCAGCGGCGGAGGGCCGCCAGGCGCCGCAGCCCGGCCAACCCCCGGGCCGAGTCCTGCGCCCAGCCGGCGACCCGGCGCGAGAGCAGCAGGTCGATCAATCCCAGGCCCACCCGCCAGGGACTGGCCAGACGGGGAGCCGGACCGGGGTCGACGACCAGTCGCGCCGCGAGGTCGGGGCGCTGGGCGGCGAGGAGGGCGCGGGCCTTGGCGGCGTGCACCGGCTCGGAGACGATGACGATCCGCGCGCGGGGCTCCAGGAGAGCCTGCGAGTTCGCCACGTTCTCCCAGGTGGAGCGGGAGGTCTCCTCCAGAGCGATCGGACCGCGGTATCCGGCGTCGCGGGCGGCGTCGGCCAAGAGCCGGGCCTCGCTGCGGCGCCCGGCGACCGCTCCCCCGGAGACGATGAGGACGCCGTCCGCCTCCAGGGCCGCCAGGCCCCGGGCGATCCGGCGGCGGTTGATCCAGCCAGCGCGGGGGCCGGCGTCGGCGTGCCCGAGGACGAGCACCGCTTGGCCGCGAGGAACCGTGAGCCTCTGGTTGATGGGGTGGGCCCGGACACCCAGCACCGGCTGGTCGCAGGGCGTCGCGAACAGCGGACCCTTTGCGACAGTCGGCTTCACGGGCGGAGCCTGGCTCCGCGGAGCCGGATCGTGGCTCGGGACCCGGTCCCGGTCGGTCCGTTGCGAGGCCCGGGTCCGGCCAGCCCGTTCCCAGCCGATCCATCCCGGGGCCCGGGTCCGGCCGGCTCGCGCGTCCGAGCCCGGCGGATCGGCCCGCCGGTCGGGCAGGAACCACCGCGCGGCCCGGCGCTCGATCTCCCCCGCCCCCAGCGAGGCCGCCAGACCCGCCCCCGCGGCCAGTCCCGCCGCGACCACGATCCTGTTCACGTCCCCGTCACAGCAGCATCATAATATTGCATATGCATATCGCACCCCACACAATAATAACCCCGATCACGACAAAGAGAGCGACCCACTTATTGAGGCTCAACATCTTTCGGCACCACAATCCAACACGAAAGATGTCGAACAGGAAGAACAGAAGCAACCCCAATTGCAAGGCCACATAGGTGAGCACACCAAGACGCATGCCAGTTCCAGCGACACCATCGGACACGCCTAGAGCCAGGAACACTGAGAAAATTATCGAGGAGACCGCCCCCAAACCCAACATGAGCCGACGGAATCCCAGGGTAAAGCTAAGCATGTCGTGCTCCCGTGCAACAATGACGTAGGAGGCGACGAATGCCGGGACAAGGGCCGCCATGGGAGCTACGGCCTGTCCAGGAAATTGAGCTACTTCTCCTGCCAACGCAATCCAACGGAGCACGAACTGACCTATGATATAAGAAACCAGACATGCGACGAACGCCGGGATCGTGAATACCTCACGTTTAGGACTCATATAAATGAGAACATCAAAATTGGGTCGAGACGGCAACGGTGACACATCAATGGATACAACCTCCCCGTTCCAGCGTACACTGATCGACTTGTCATGATCAACGGAAATATTTTTTCCATTAGATTCATATACAATATGATCGACTCGCATGCCCGTTGGCACTATTAATCGCACGTGAGTGCCGAGATCGTCGTCATCGTTCCTGTTCACTGCGAGAACAAGGAGGGCCAATGAGGCCGTAATACCAAATTTGTCGAACCAGTTCCGAGCACCCTTTGTCCTAACCTCTCCCATGCTCGTGCTGTAGGAGAACTTTATGCGCGCCCTGGAGACTCCACCCACTGGAACACTCAGGAGCACGAACGTTGACTCTCTCAACCAGGTCACCACTTTTTTTAGGGCAGCCATTTCTTCGAGAGCAACAGTTTTACACTTTTCGAGTGCAACCTTATCCACATACCCCAGGGCGACGAACATATTCTTGTCGAAGTCATCTGCCGGAACGTTCAAAAAACTGTCATACATCTCCTTCACTCTCGAATCGTTCAGATTCGAGAAAACATTTATATGCGTATTCTCGTAACGAGTCGCCAGGAATCCGAAGAACAGGAAGGTGACAAACCTAGCCGTCTCCCGACGCGTGGCCAGACACATCTGCTGCTTCCAGCAACTTTCAAGCTCGTTCGTCATGTACGGACGATCATCCATGACATCCAGCGGCAGCAGCATACGAGGGCAGTTCCGACCGCGAACCGATTGAGCATTTCCTAAGATACCCCTGAAACGAAGGAGATCCACATCATATGACAAGGTGCATTTCAAAGTAGTCCTGTCACTGCCAACATACTCGAGTCGATGAACTTTACGAAGCAGCCACTCGCGCCGCCTCAACCAGGATTGGAAATATTTTTGGGAGTAACTTTTCAGTTCGCGGACAGTCGGCGGTCCGTCGAGAACACTCGCTACTTGCGAGCCACCCTTCTTGCCACCAAATAAAGCAGACATCACTTCCGAACCTCTTCTCCTCGCGTAGTTCCACTGCCTCATCTCGTCGATTTTTCTTATAGTAGGCTCTTCAATCGGACAACATGAGGTGAAGCGGTACCAACGGGCAATGCCATCGACCGGACAAGGCTGCCGCTAGCAATCGCACAGCAAGACGCTCGCCAGTTGATCGGCTCGTCTTCTTGACCGCAACATGTCCCTCACTCCACCGCTTGATCGGATGCCGGACCGAGGTAGGGAACCCGGCTCATCGGCTAACCTAATAACCGTATCACGCACTTACGATGATATGCATCACTTTTACGTCCGGATGCTGCGTCTTTTTCGCCGGAGACGGTGGCGCTGGCTGGCCCGCAGTCGGCAGGAAAGTTCCGGATCGTGGGTCCATCGTCGTCCCCGTGCAGGTCCTCGCCTCGACGTCGGCGTGCTCGTGCGTATCGGTCTTGCGGGCGGGGGGTCGGTACCCGATCGCGAGCAGCTCGGCCAGAGTCGAGCTGCGTCAGTCTTGCGGGCGAGGGGCGACAGGGCGGTTGAGCCCCGGCCGTGGACGCATGCGGGAGCGCGGAAAGGAGTAGTCGAAGCAGTCCTGGCCGGGCCGGGTCCCGGTCGGTGGACCGGACCGCGCCGCACCCCTCGCCCGCGCTGCACCGGGGACGCTGCGGTCCACGAGCACGTCACTTAACCCGCGAGCACGTCTGCTAGAGGTACGTGCTCGCGGGTTAGGTGACGAGCTCGCGGGTCGAGGTACGTTCTCGCGGGTTACCCGACGATCTCGTAGACCCGGCCTGGAACGGGGCCAGCCGGGATGGGACGGGGATCCGGAGTCGGGCTCGCGACGGCCCCAGGTCGGTGCGGCCGACTTCGCATTGGCGCGGACCCGGCTGGCGCAGGCCGGGCCCAGGGCGGTCGGGGCCGGCGCAGACCCGAGCCCGGGTCGGCCCGGGTCGGTGCGTGCTGGGCCCGGCTTGCGCAATGCGAGCCCAGTGCGACAGGATCCACCCCACCTCGCGCCGTGCGAGCTCAGCGTGACGGAATCCGCCTGCGCTCGATTCGCGCCAGCCCACCTGGCACGATGTGAGCTGAGGTGACATCACGAATTCGACTCCCCCGGGGGCGGGGCTCAGGCAGACAGCGTGCCGGGTCCCGGCTGCGTTCTCGACTTCCTCGGGGCGGGACACGCCCAAGTCACCCCTCTCGCGCGCGGGGAACAGACGGCGAACTCGGCCAGGCGAGTCAGCAGGGCGGGGCGCCCTCCTCGCGCGCGGAGCGCAGCACGACTCCCCGAAGCGGAGACGCGCACAGCACGGGACAGGGGCCCGTCCAAGAGCCCCGTAGTGGACCCGGCCGGATTCGAACCGACGACCGCCGCGGTGTAAACGCGTTGCTCTACCAGCTGAGCTACGGGTCCGTGCGCTTTCGGGGCGCCCTGGTCGCGCCCCGGGTGTGCGGGCGAACGGCTGCAGGCGCGAGGCGGCGCCGCGGCACTGCGCCGCCGCACCACCGGGCCGCCGTCTGTACCGCCGTCTCAGTGCCGCCGGCTGGACACGCGGATGCCGCTCCACCGCCGGCCCATCGCGGCCGCCGAGGTGGCGTGCATGCCCGCGGTGCGGGCCGCCTCCTCGACGTCGGCGGGCGGAACGGCCCCCGCGGTGCGGGCCTTGGGGGTCAGGACCCAGACGAGCCCGTCGCCGTCGAGATTGGCCTGGGCGTCGACGAGGAGGTCCGTCAGGTCGTCGACGTCGCCGTCGTCGGCCCGCCACCACACGATGGCGGAATCGGCCACGTCCTCGTAGTCCTCGTCCACCAGCGCGGTGCCGGTCTGGGCCTCGGCGGCCTCGCGCAGCGCCTGGTCGACGTCGTCGTCGTACCCGAACTCCTGGATGATGAGGCCGGAGGTGAAGCCGAAGGCGCCACCCGCTGTACTCGTCACTGTCGTCTCTCCGTCCCTGGGGCCGCCGGCCGGCCCCGTGTCGCGCGCGTGCGCAGCATCTCGGTCGACGAAGCGGCCGATGCCGCCCGTCCCCGCGGTGTCGCGCGCGTGCGCGGCGTCCCGCCCGGTGCGGGAGCCCCGTGGCACTAGCCCATCGCACATGGGGGCGGGCGCGCAAGTGAGTCGTGCGTCCGCGGTCTCCGGGGGCTCCTCCGCCCGCCTTCGCGAGCCCGACCCGGTGCCCGACCTCACACGAGACATGGGACTTTCATCCCCCTTGAAGAGCGACTTCGGACTCCCGAGGCCGTAGATTGGACCCCGCAGACACCAGTGGTCCCGAGCCGAGGCGCTGACCGGCCTTCGGCCGATCCACGGGCCACCACCGCAGATGGCGAGGAAAGAGGATTCCGTGAGCCCGACCAGCGACTCCACGCCGCTCATCGACGGCCTCCTGACCAAGGTCGCCGACAACGACCCCGAGGAGACCAGGGAGTGGCGCGAATCCCTCGACGCCCTCATCCGGGAGAAGGGCGGGCCGCGCGCCCGCTACATCCTCCTGTCGATGCTCGCCGAGGCCCGCAAGAAGAACGTCTCCCTCCCGGTCCAGACCACAACGCCCTACATCAACACGATCGACGTCGCCGACGAGCCCTACTTCCCCGGCGACGAGGACACCGAGCGCGCCTACCGCCGCTGGCTGCGCTGGAACGCCGCCGTCATGGTCACCCGCGCCCAGCGCCCCGGCGTGGGCGTGGGCGGGCACATCTCCTCCTACGCCTCCACCGCCACCCTCTACGAGGTCGGCTTCAACCACTTCTTCCGCGGCAAGGACCACCCCGGCGGCGGCGACCACGTCTTCTTCCAGGGCCACGCCTCGCCGGGCAACTACGCCCGCGCCTTCCTCGAGGGCCGCCTGAGCGAGGAGGACCTGGACGGCTTCCGCCAGGAGTACTCCCACCCCGCCGCCACCGGCGGGCGCGGCCTGCCCTCCTACCCGCACCCGCGCCGCATGGAGGACTTCTGGGAGTTCCCCACCGTCTCCATGGGCCTGGGGCCGTCGGAGGCCATCTACCAGGCCTGGTTCGACAGGTACCTCGCCGGCGCCGGCATCAAGGACACCTCCGCCCAGCGCACCTGGGCGTTCCTGGGCGACGGCGAGATGGACGAGCCCGAGTCGCGCGGCATGCTCCAGCTGGCCGCCAACCAGCAGCTGGACAACCTCACCTTCGTCATCAACTGCAACCTGCAGCGCCTGGACGGGCCGGTGCGCGGCAACGGCAAGATCATCCAGGAGCTCGAGGCCTTCTTCAAGGGCGCGGGCTGGAACGTCATCAAGGTGATCTGGGGCCGCGGCTGGGACCAGCTGCTGGCCGCGGACAAGGACCACGCCCTGGAGCACCTCATGATGGAGACGCTCGACGGCGACTACCAGACCTTCAAGGCCAACGACGGCGCCTACGTGCGCGAGCACTTCTTCGGACGGGACCCGCGCACCGCCGAACTGGTCAAGGACTGGACCGACGACGAGATCTGGGCTCTGCAGCGCGGCGGCAACGACTACCGCAAGGTCTACGCCGCCTACAGGGCCGCCACCGAGCACCGGGGCCGGCCCACCGTCATCCTGGCGCACACCGTCAAGGGCTACCTGCTGGGCTCCCACTTCGCGGGCCGCAACGCGACCCACCAGATGAAGAAGCTGGGGCTGGAGGACCTCAAGGGCCTGCGGGACCGCCTGCACATCCCCGTCACGGACGAGGCGCTCGAGGCGAACCCCTACATGCCCCCCTACTACAGGCCGGCCCCCGACGACCCGGCCCTGCTCTACATGCTGGAGCGGCGCCGCCGGCTCGGCGGCTTCCTGCCCGAGCGGCGCGACGCCGGCACCGAGCTCGTGCTGCCCGGGGACAAGGTCTACGACATCCTCAAGGGCGGCTCGGGCAGGCAGGAGGTCGCCTCCACCATGGCCTTCGTGCGCCTGCTCAAGGAGCTCATCAAGGACAAGAGCATCGGCCGCCGCTTCGTGCCGATCGTCCCGGACGAGTCGCGCACCTTCGGCCTGGAGTCCCTGTTCCCCACCAAGAAGATCTTCAACACCCAGGGGCAGAGCTACACGCCGGTGGACGCCCAGATGATGCTGTCCTACCGGGAGTCGGCCTCGGGGCAGATCATGCACACCGGCATCAACGAGGCCGGCAGCGCCTCCCTGTTCCAGGTCGCGGGCACCAGCTACGCCACCCACGGCCAGCCCATGATCCCGGTCTACATCTTCTACTCGATGTTCGGCTTCCAGCGCACGGGCGACCAGTTCTGGGCCGCCGGCGACCAGCTGGCGCGCGGCTTCGTCATCGGCGCCACGGCCGGGCGCACCACCCTGACCGGTGAGGGCACCCAGCACATGGACGGCCACTCCCCGCTCCTGGTGTGGACCAACGAGGCCTTCGCCTCCTACGACCCGGCCTACGCCTATGAGATCCGCCACATCGTGCGCGACGCCCTGGAGCGCTGGTACGGGCCCGAGACGGGCCGCGAGCGCAACATCATGTACTACCTGACGGTCTACAACGAGCCCATCCGCCAGCCGGCCGAGCCGGAGGACGTCGACGTCGAGGGCATCATCCGGGGCATCCACAAGCTCGACGACGCCCCCGAGGGCGCCGGCCCGCAGGTCCAGCTGCTCGCCTCGGGCGTGGGCGTGCCGTGGGCCCGCGAGGCCCGGCGGATCCTCGCCGAGGAGTGGGGCGTGCGCGCCGGCGTGTGGTCGGTGACCTCCTGGGGCGAGCTGCGCCGCGAGGCCCTGGAGGCCGAGCGCCACAACTTCCTCAACCCCTCGGCCGCCCCGCGCACCCCCTACGTCACGGCCGCGCTGGCCGGCGCCGAGGGCCCCTTCGTGGCCACCAGCGACTACGACCACGCGGTGCCCGACCTCATCCGCGCCTGGGTGCCGGGCGACTACCGCGTCCTGGGGGCGGACGGCTTCGGCTTCTCCGACACGCGCGCCGCGGCCCGCCGTCACTACCTCATCGACGCCCACAGCGTCGTCGTCAAGGCGCTGCAGGCGCTGGCGGATCAGGGGCGGGTCGACCGCCCGGTCCTCCAGCTGGCCGTGGACCGCTACGAGCTGGCGAACGTGAACGCCGGGGCCTCCGGCGCGCAGGGCGGCGAGGCCTGAGCGGGCCGGGTCCGGCGCCGTCCGGGCCGGCGGCTCCGGCAGCGCCGACGGCGGTCCGGGCCCGGTGATGTTCGACGGCGGACGCGCCGTCGAACATCACCGCGGCGTGCGCTCCGCCGCCGCTCAGCGCCCGGCGGATCCGGCCCCGTCCGCGCCCGACCCGGCGGAGCCCGCCGAGTCGGAGGAGTCCGCCGAGTCCGCCTTGGAGTAGGAGAGGTCCGAGCCGGAGTAGTGGTGGGCGTCGCGGTAGCGCGGGCGCAGCAGGTTCTCCACGCTCAGCAGCTCGTCGAGGGTGGCCTCGTCCAGCAGGCCCATCTCCAGGACGACCTCGCGCACATTGCGCCCGCTGCGCGCGCACTCGCGCCCCACCAGGTCGCCGTTGTGGTGGCCGATGACCTCGTTGAGGTAGGTGACGATGCCGATGGAGGACAGCACATTGCGGCGGCACACCTCCTCATTGGCCTCGATCCCCACGATGCACAGCTCGCGCAGCGTGCGCATGGCGTTGCGCAGGAGCCTGATCGACTCGAAGGACACCTGGCCGATGACCGGCTCCATGACGTTGAGCTGGAGCTGGCCGGCCTCGGCCGCGAAGGTCAGCGTCACGTCGTTGCCGATCACCTTGAAGCAGACCTGGTTGACGACCTCCGGGATGATCGGGTTGACCTTGGCGGGCATGATCGAGGAGCCGGCGGCCCGCTCGGGCAGGCGGATCTCCCCCAGGCCCGCGCGCGGCCCCGAGGACAGCAGCCTCAGGTCGTTGCAGATCTTGGAGAGCTTGACGGCCAGGCGCTTGATGGCGGCGTGCATTGACACGTAGGCGCCGGTGTCGCTGGTGGCCTCCAGCAGGTCGGCGGCCCCCCTGATGTCCGTCAGCCCGGTGACCTCCCGCAGGTGGCGCACCACCGCCTCCTGGTAGCCGGGGGGCGTGTTGAGCCCGGTGCCGATGGCCGTGGCACCGAGGTTGACCTCCAGCAGCAGGGCCGCGCTGTGGATGAGGCGCTCCACCTCCTCGTCCAGGAGCACGGCGAAGGCCTGGAACTCCTGGCCCAGGCTCATGGGCACCGCGTCCTGCAGCTGGGTGCGCCCCATCTTGAGCACGTCGGCGAACTGGCGGGACTTGCTCAGGATGGCGTCGATGAGCTCGCACAGCTCCGCCTCCAGGCCCTGCACCGCCGCGTACAGGCCCAGCCGGAACCCCGTGGGGTAGGCGTCGTTGGTGGACTGGCACTTGTTGACGTGGTCGTTGGGGTGGACGACGTCGTAGCGGCCCTTGGCGTAGCCCAGGTGCTCCAGCGCGAGGTTGGCGATGACCTCGTTGGTGTTCATGTTCAGACTGGTGCCCGCCCCGCCCTGGAAGGCGTCGATGGGGAACTGGTCGAGGCACCGCCCCTTGTCCAGGACCTGGTCGCAGGCCCAGATGATCGCTTTGGTGATCTCCTCGTCGAGCGTGCCCAGCTCCCGGTTGGCCAGGGCGGAGGCCTTCTTGACCTGGACCATGCCCCGGATGAAGGAGGGCTCGTCGCCGATCGTCGCCCCGGAGATGCGGAAGTTCTCCTGGGCTCGCAGAGTGTGGATCCCCCAGTAGGCCTCGAGGGGGACCTGGCGCGGGCCGAGGAGGTCCTCCTCGGTGCGGGTGGCCTGTGGCATCGTTCTTCCTCCGGTCGCGCTCGTCGCGCGCGTCGTCCTTGAACCTTCGGGCCCGGGCCGGGCGGTCCGGGCGCACTCACAGGTTACCGCCCGGTTCCGCCGCGAGCGCGACATCACACGGTCCCGTGGGCCGGATGGCCCCGTCGATCGGCTGAACGGGTACGGGGCGGGCCCGGCCGGCCACTAGGATCCTGTCATGGATGACCTGAGCCTCCCTGCCGTGGACTCGCTGCGACGCGCGCAGAACGCCATTATCGAGCACTCCCTGGACCGCATCAGCGCGGAGCACCCCTGGTACCGGACTCTGCCCGAGGCCCCGCGCCGCCAGATCGAGGCCGTGGCGCGCCTGGGCGTGACCATGTTCGTCGACTCGGTCGAGACCCCGCGCGACGACGTCGTCCCCAACCGGATCTTCTCGGTCGCCCCCGCCGCTTTAACGGGCACCATCACCCTGGGGCAGACCCTCGGCCTCGTGCGCACCGTGCTCGACGTCGTCATCGAGGAGGCCCCGCAGGCGGTGCCCGCCGAGGACCACGACACCGTCACCATCCTGGCGCTGACCTTCGGGCGCGACGTCGGCTTCGCCGCGGCGGAGGTGTACGCCCGCGCCGCCGAGGCCCGCGGGGCCTGGGACGCGCGGCTGGAGTCCGTGGCCGTCGACTCCATGCTCCACGACTCCCCCGAGGACGCCGTCACCCGCGCCGGCACCGCAGGCTGGGCCGGCCAGGGCCCCGTCGTCGCCCTCGTCGCCCGCGCCGCCCTGGACGCCATGGGCGCCTCCCGCCTGCGCCACGAGTGCCGTCAGCTGAGCAGCGACTGCCTGGTCTCCGCCCGCGGCGACTCGGTCATCATCGTCCTGGGGTCCGCCGAGGAGGCGGGATCCTCCTCCGGGGCGCCCGAGCAGGCCCTGGGCCGGGCGGCTCAGACGATCGCCTCGATGATCGACGGCGTCGTCGTCATCGGCCCGGTCGTGCCCGGTATAGATCAGGCCGGGCGCTCGCTCCGCTCGGCCCTGGCGGGCCTGCGGGCCCGGCCCGGCTGGCCCGACGCCCCCAACCCCGTCCACGCCGACGACCTGCTGCCCGAGCGCCTGCTGGACGGGGACGAGCTCGCCGCCGAGCAGATCACCGCCCTGGTGGGCGCGCCCCTGCACTCCATGGGGGAGCCCTTCGAGGAGACGGTGGCGACCTACCTGTCCCTGGGCGGGAGCCTGGAGGCCACCGCCCGCGCCCTGTTCGTCCACGCCAACACGGTCCGCTACCGCCTGGGGCGGGTGAGCGAGCAGGTCGGCTGGGACGCCACCGACGCCCGCGACGGGCTCATGCTGCACATGGCGATCATCGTGGGGCGCCTGCGGACCCACCCGGGGGACTGAGTCCGGGCGGCGGCCCGGTTCCGCGCGGGCGGCCCGCGTGGTCCACAATGGGCCCGGCCGGGGCGCAGCCCGCCCACCACCGTCGTCAGGAGGAACCACCATGGCCGACCAGCGCACCGACGTCGCCGCCGCGATCATCGAGATCACCGCCGAGGAGGCCGGCGTCGAGGCCGCCGGGGTCACCCCCGCGTCCCGTTTCGCCGACGACCTCGACATCGACTCCCTGGGGCTGCTCACCATCGCCACGCAGGTCGAGGAGCGCCTGGGCGTGACCCTGGACGACTCCCTCATCCCGAACCTGCCGACGGTGGGCGCCCTCATCGACCTGGTCGCCACGCAGAGGGCCTGATGGTGACCGGCGCCGCGCCCGCGCGCAGTACCGGCACCATCGACCCGGGCGCGCTGGACCCCCTGGCCGTGGTCGTCACCGGCCTGGGCACGACCAACCCGCTGGGCGGGGATCTGGCCGCCACCTGGCGGGCGCTGCGCGCGGGCCGGTGCGCCGTGCGGCTCCTCGACGAGCCCTGGGCGGAGGAGCACCGGCTGGCCGTGCGCGTGGCCGCGCCGCTGGCCCGCGACGCGGGC
>ERZ772973.318-NODE-318-length-26086-cov-3.3918_pt1 | contig 26086 bp, 15 predicted proteins | sample MGYA00580672_ERZ772973 | MGnify/ENA primary metagenome ERZ772973 (study PRJEB29015, sample SAMEA2737938) | human oral metagenome | biome: human oral; feature: human-associated habitat; material: dental | place: China | collected 2152 ...
TCCTACGCCTATCTCTTCGGCAACATCCGCAAGTTCAACCTCTTTTAACTTATTGTCCTTAAATGCCTTATCGCCCACATGACCTGTGTATTTACCGAATTTAAGCTCCTCTATATCATTGTTCTCAAAAGCTGAAGTCCTTATCACATGAGTAAGCTCCGGCAGCAAGACCTTAGTTAAGGAGTTGTTCTTAAACGCATACTCATTTATGGTTCTAAGTTTACTTTGATTGATATTATTAAGATTCCAACCAAAAGAAGTTAAGCCTGTATCCATAAATGCTCCTGAACCTATGGTTTCAACTGCATCCGGCAAAGTTACAGCGATCAAAGACTTATCGTAAAAGGCAAAATCAGCTATTTCATTGACAGCAACACCTGTACCCGATACCGGAAGTACCACTTCACCTCCTGTACCGTTGTACCTTTTAAGTACCGATCCTTCTATAATATATTCATCATTATTATTTTGACTTACACTAAAACTTCCTGCCGCATAATTATTAACAGTAAATTCAACCATATCCGAGGTGCTTAACTCAATCCCTTCGATCCTAAAGAAACCGTCCTCATTAGATCTTACTTCATATGATTTAGAACCTACTTTAGCATTTATTTGAGCATTGGGCAGTGCAAAGCCAACAAGCTGTGTATCGGTATCCAGTATCGGCAGTCTGGTTCTTACCTCCTGTAAATAATAGTAAAAACTTATATCATTACTCTTTTCAAGTTTTATATTAAGGCTTGGAGTATCGCTTATATAGGATATACCTTTTCTTGTAAGCCTCGGTGCTTTTACACTTACCGTATCGCCTATACGGTAGATTTTCGAAGCTTCTGTATTTCTTCCTATATTCTGTAAGCTGTTTTCTCCGTAGTATACCTTTTTAAGAATTACATCCTCATGGTCCCTTGCATTTATCATATTTACACTTACCGAAGCCGGATTTATCACATACTGTCTATCCTTTGATGTAAGGGTGCTGTCCAAAGAGGTAAATACCTTGGCATAGCTAAAGTCGGATCTGTCATAGCTTCCGAATGCCCCGTCCTCTATAATTTCAAGTTTAGGTGCATTCACTTCTATTTCCTTAATCCCACTAAATGCTCCGCTTGCTATGTAGCTTACTGAAGGAAGTGTCGCAACAAGAGGGCTTCCGGCAGAAGCAAAGGTATCTTTTTCTATTCTTGTTATGTTAGAAGGAAGATTTACTTTAAGTGATTTATCATCAAAGTTATCTTTATATTGATTCATAAAGGCAGCTTCACCTATTAAACTCAACGACTCGGGCAAAGTAATCTCACTTAAGTCATTATTCTTAAATGCCTCTGCACCGATCTCTTCTATACCCTCGGAAACTACTATCTTTCTGAGTTTTTTATCTCCCTTACTTGTTCCTATAAAGGCTTTCTCTCCTATTTTTTTTACTTCTACACCACCTATAGATGAAGGCACTACAACTGCTGTATTATTTCCCTTATAAGCAGTAATAGTCTGTGTAGCCGCATCAAATACAAAACTTTCTTCCGTATCAGCTATTATTTTAGGATCTTCCGGTTTTGCCGCTCCCGATTCGTCATCGGTTTCGGGGTTCTTTTGTGCTCCTGCCTCATAAAGCCAATCGGACTTAACCGCAAAGGCTCCCGAAGGAGTAAGAGCGCTTGTCTTGATGAAGGCTCCGTCATATATGTATGAATGTTCCTTGGCATTTTTACTTGCGTAAACATCATAATAGACTCCCAGACTGTTTTCCAGATTTTTTGTATACATAGTTGCTACATACACAGGTTTATCAGTCTTTATGGTAAATTCCGAAAAGTCAATGGTATTCCATGCATTCGGGGTAATATTCTTATACTCCCTAAAGGGTGCTATCTCTCTTAATCTTTTATTATCATCATAGGCAAGTACTCCTATCATAATATGATCGCCTGAATAGTACTTATTCTTCACAAGGAATAGATCTGCTGATTTAAGTATACCGCCCTTATAAGGTGATTGAAATCTTACGGCAATACCCTTCATACCGCTTGTGAAATGCACAGTTTGATAATCTCCGTCAGTACCGGGCTTTACATTATAGCCATAATCAAGCTTTTCACTACTTAAGTTTCCAAGCGGTCTTAACTTCACCTCATCAAGTACATTGTCACCTGCACTTAAAGTTATTTCTTTTTCTACACTGTAGTAGCCCTCTTTATAAAATCTGAAGGTATACTTGCCCTCATATATGGAAGAGTTTACATAATTTCCGCCGGTGTCCGTACTTATTACCGGCACCAGATCATCTTCCACCAAGCGTATATTAACACCTTCCAAAGCATTGCCGGCTTCATCTTTTACCGTACCTTTAATACTTGCGGACTTTGCTTTATTTAGCACTACTGTAGGTATATTTACCTTATGAGTGCCTTGACTCAAATCAACTTCCACTGTTTTGCTTTCATAGCCGTAAGCCGAAAACTCAAGTCTGTATTTTTTATCCGACTTATTAATTGCATGATTTATATTAAATGAGCCGTCAATATCACTGGCATAGGTATACTTTCCGGTATCCAAGACCTTGACCTTTGCCCTTAAAGGTATGTAAGAGTTACTTGGAAAGCCTCCCGGAATAGGCACCGAGCCGGCGGTATAATAGCCTGTGCCTGCCCCCACATCAAGCTCTATACTTGAAGCAGTGTTTACACCCTGCTCTGCATTTGCCTCTTCTTTATATTCTGTTGTTGCATCGGAGTCTGTAGCCAAAAAAGAGGCATTGCTTGGACTTGCTTCTTCATTTGTAAATACTCTCAGCCTGTCGGTCTTAAACTTCTGCTCCTTATCACCCACTACCACATTGTCTATATACCAACCGATGTTATAGGAATCTATGTAGATATTTCTTCCTACATTTATGTGGAATCTTATATCAACGCTCTTACCCTTGTATGCCGAAAGATCCGCTCCAATCTGCTGCCATACTCTTATTTGATTATCATCCATAATGCTTTCTCTTGATACAAGCAAAGACCATGTATTTTTATTCTTTTCCTTGATCTCAACTGTAAGGCTTAGTGCAGTGTCCAGACTCATTTGAGCATTAAAGGAGTCAAAGTACAGGTAATCGCCCTCCTTTACCGTAACTGAGGGCATCTGTATATAAGAGTCCTGATTTTTCCTAAACTTTCCGTTCAGATTTGTACCCCAGACCTTGGTAGAGTTCTTTTCAAGCCCCTCCCAAGTCTCTCTTGGAAGTAACTTTGTATAATCACCGTCAGCCGGTCGCATAGGCTTACCCCATTGCCAATCATTGATATTTCCGCTTAAAACTCCGGTCGTAAAGCCTCCGTTATCGGCTTCAAAATCATAAAAGACGGTTTCTTCATAGGAGCTGTAGTCCACATTAAGCTCTTTTGAATACTCCGAGTAATTGCCCGACTTATCCAAGGCTCTCACACGGTAAATGTATTTTTTACCCGGAGCAAGCCCCTTATCATAATAGTTTACTCGGTAATGGGAGCTTGGTCTTGTAGGATCTTCATTTTTATTAATAAATGTAAAGTCGGATAAGTTCTGCTGTATAGTAGCTATTTGGGCAAATGCAGCCGCACCCTCTTCTTTTCTTTCTATAGAGTAACTTAACATATCCGTCTCTTCATTTGCCACAAAGCTTAAGTTTACTCCTTTTTGTCCTATACTTGCCCTAAGTGCCTGAACCTGTGCCGGCGGAGTATCTTCCTGTTGCTTTATGGAAAAGTTATCAAGATACCAGCCTGCACCCTCATCCGTATTATGCCCGTAGAAATAAAATCTAAGCTGCAAAGGTTTTGCATTTCCTGTATACTTAGCTAAAGAATATGTGTTATGCACCCAGTTTCTTGTGGTAATATCAGGTCTTAATACCACCTGGTAGATATCTTCCCAGTCATTTTCATCTCCGCTAAATGAGGCTTGCAGTTTGGCATAACTGAGCCCGGTAAATCCGTTATACATATCCACACTAAGTGACGGATTGCCCGTAACCGTACTTAAATCTACAGGGGGCAGATACAGATAGCTGTTCACCCTCTTTTCAAATACTCCCCTTCCGGCATTTGTTCCTACATAGGTAGTATTTGCCGACCCATTAAGTCCTCCCGGCAGTTCAGGCTCGGCACTTGATTTCCTTCCCGAAACCTCCCATGTACCTTCAAGCATAAATCCGTTAAGCGAGCTTGCCTGCTCCAAGTCGGACTCCCAAGGCAGTGTCATTCCGGCTTTTATTTCAACATCCTTTTGCTTTGTTACTGTATTTTGTGCATAATCTTTTGCACTTAAGCTTAGATGCAGCGTTCCTTTACTTAACTTATCCGCCTCTATACTGTAAGAATAGGTTCCGTCATTTTGCACCCCCTTGCTTAGATTAAGTTCATGCTCCACTGCAGTTTGCGGATCGTCTCCTATATAATAAGACAGCTTGACCTCTCTTATGGATACATCATCATCCACCTTGGCTTCAACCTTCAATTTTCTGCCTATATATGCCTCATCCTGAATATTTATCTCAAGATTCGGTGCTCTTTTATCAGCCCCGTCTTTTAGTACCACACCGCTTATTTCGCCCTGCGTTCTGTCTTCCATTATCTTTGCTACGGCATCGTAAGCATTGATAAGACCGTAACCGTATGCCATATTCGGACTTTGTGTATAAGTATTATCCGACAGCGGCTCTGCTGTAGAAGTAATAAGATTTCTTATCTCGTCAAGGCTGTCGTACTCTTCTTCCTTGCCTGCTTTTTTTGCCGCTTCCTTGATCAGCGCTATTACTCCCACAACATGAGGAGTTGCCATACTGGTACCGTTCCAGCTTACATAATTGCCCCTTGCATCTACTGAACGCACCTGTACTCCCGGAGCGGAGATCTCAGGCTTTATTATTGATTTGCCCGAGTCAAATGCGGAAGGTCCTTTGTTTGAGAACCTGCCTATTTGCTTGTTACGGTCTACCGCCGCTACCGATATTACATCAAGGTAGTTGCCCGGATTTGAGATACTTCCCGGTCCCGGTACCTTGGATGATGTATTGCCCGCAGCAAATACGGGAACTATACCTGCCGAGTTCCACGCATTTATTATATCCTTAAACCACTCATCATTATCATTCGGACCGCCCCATGAGTTGTTAATAACATCCGGTTTCATTTCAAGCATCCACTGTGCGGCTGCAAGAAGATCCGAAACCTCTCCACCCTCAGGTCCTATGGCTCTGGCGCTTATAAACTTTGCCCCCGGAGCCACTCCTATACGGTTTACACTGTTTGACTGCTGACCCAGTATGGTTCCTGCTACATGAGTACCGTGGTCATTGACCTCGGAATTTTCAGGATATGCAATATTATCCACAAAATCTCTATATGATGCTCCTTCCCACTTTTTGGTGGAAGGGTCGTCAACCTTATTTATAACTGTTCCACTTGCGCTGTCATAGTCAAGAAAGGATTTTTTGATTGCAGGTATATTATAATTAACTCCGGTATCTATGATACCTACAGTTATACCGCTTCCGTCTATACCGAACTCTTCCCAAACCTTATCCGCATGAACATCTATGACACCCCACTCTATATCTCTTTCATCAGGGGTATATATCGTATCCCTTTTTGTTCTTCTTTTTTTCTCTTTTTCCACCGGATTTATAAGCTCAACCTTGGAATTTTCGGTAATTTTTTCTACAGAATCAAGTTTTGCAAGTTTCTCCAAAAGTTCCTTGGAAGCTGTTACTATATGTATGGCATTGGATATATAGAAGGATTCGTACTCTTTCACTTCCTGCTTCTTAACTGCATCTTCTATAATGGCAAGTGCCTCTTTTTGTGCCATATCAGCCTTTTCCTGCAGTGATAAGGAGGTGTCCGTTCCTTCATTACTGAATTTTATCATTACATCATAAGGCGCATTCTTTCCCTTCAAAAGTTCTTCAAGATAGCCTATATCCTTAGACTGCTGTGTCGAATACGCCGCATAACTTGTTATACCTGTTGAAAAAGGTATATTTGCCGTTAATATAGCCGCTGCCAAGACTATACTTAATATCTTCTTTGATTTCTTCATATTTACCCTTTAATAATTTATTTAATATGTCAGAGTTTGGTCAGCTGTCCGATATACCAAATGAAAGCTTGCTTTCAGCCGTATATTATATATGTATATCAGACTACTGCCGACACTCACCTTCGTCCAATTTATAAATAAAAATCAAATATTTTTAGTTCTTTAACAAAGATGAAAACCGTCAAAACTCCGGATTTAATATTGATACTCACTTGAAAGTACTATGTCTATTTCCGTCTTCTTATATCCGTCCAAGTAAAAGGTCAGGGTATATACAGGCCACTTTCCTTCTGCATCTTTTTCTATAACCCCGAGCTTAGCTGAGTGTGAATACAGGGCTTCAAGGCTTACTCCTTTGATTTCCTCAGGGGTTTTATATAAATCTTTAATGACCTCATTTACCGAAAGCTCTATGGCATCCTCATCTGCAGCACCTTTTTTCCTTATATTGACTCCCATAGACTTCCACTCGGCTTCTTTTATGGACCTTGCCTTGGATGTAAGGTACACTGCTCCGCCTTTATAAAATACAGTCAGACCGTCCTGTTTGTTCTTAAAATCTTCATCATGCTTATCTTTAACGATCTCTAAAGGTACAGCCACACCCACATCGTCTATATCGGCATACTCCACTTCAAAGTCTAAATCGTCTATGCCTTCTATTTTAAGAGTCAGCATAAGCTTATTATTGACAATAAATTCCTTAACCTGAGTGTAAGGTATTTCCACCCTAAAGTCGGTTGCCGAAGCACCTGTGGTAATAGCCTTTGTCCCTGCTATCTTTTTTGTTCCATGATATATACCTACAGTTGTGTTATTAATTATGTCCGAGGAGTCAACTCCGCTAAACCTTAGCACAGCCTTGGCATAAGGATTTGTCTTTTTTGACTCAGCCACAGTAAGTTTTTTATCTTTTTTATACTTTATACCTATGCTTGCCTCATCATCTTCATGCACAACTTTAAGCACATAGTCCTTGTCGACTGCAAGCAAACTGCTTTTAAGCAGACTTAAACTGCTTATAGTAATTTGTTTTTTTGTGCTATCAAAATGATAATCAGAGTTTTTTACAAGTTCGGTAGCATTGCCTTCTTCTTTCGTTCCCACATAGTAATATACCTTTAAGTTATTCTCATCTACCTCATCAAAGTTTCTTAATGTAAGAACCGGATCGAGTTTGGCATAATAACCATTATCTTTGTCAAGTTTCAATGAGGGTTTTGCAGCAAATGTCAGTTTTATATTGGCAGTTTTAAGTCCCCTTAACTTCATAACAACACTTACAAATTCCTGCTTGTAGACATTGGACAGCGTATAAGGTTTTAACTTGTTCACTATGAATTTAATTTTAAGCTTCCCCTCATCCTCTATAAGTTTTACCGCCTCCGATAAGTCTTCACCTGAAGCTGTTGTAAACTTTATATTCGCATACTCACTCGGATCCACATTGGTAAATGTTATTTCTTTTAGGGTATCTTTTTTTCTTGAAACTGAACTGTATTCAATACGCTCATCTGAATAAGAGCCTTCAAACTTTGCTTTTTTATCAGTGCTGTATTTTATATAAACAGGGAAAGTCTTTTCGCCCACTTTCACCTCAACCCTTACGCTGTCTCTAAATCCGTCTGCAAGTATGGTGTCCGTATCTATGCTAAATTTCTTACTCTGAGCATCATAACTTAGTCCCTCTCCCACAGTAAGGGTTTTATTAGGTATCAAATATGCCGTAACCTTTATATCACTGCCGTCTTTTGTGTAGTTTTCCATGCTTATTACAGGTTTTTCATCATACCTGTAGCTGTACTCCATACTTCCGTACCTTTTAACTCCTTCATGATCCCATGTAAGTTTTACTTCCTCACCGCTAACCTGTACCTCCTTAAACTTTACATTAATATAAGCCGGCATCGCCTCTATATCCTCCGCCCAGTTATTGTACTCTGCCGGTATATTAAGTATGATCGCTCTGGCTCTTGTAGAAAGTCCTTCATTCGGGGTCTGCTCAAAACTCCAACTGTCTATATTAAGCTCTATCTTTGAATTATCACTTAATTTATACACAACCTTTTTAGGAAGTTTATCCTTATAGGAAGAGCTGAGTTTATCCTTATAGTCAAGTGTAATATCTTCAAAAGGCTCATATCCGGTCAATGTGGCACTCTGATCCGGCTTATTTGGATCTTTTTTCGACTCTCCATTGTCATTATTTCCCTTATTATCATCAGGCTTTTTAAAATTCACTCTTAAACTTACATCAACAGTTTCCAATGATGCCCTAAGATACTCTCTGGAAGAGTCTAAAAGTACTGTAGGTCTTGCAATTAAGCTTGCATCCTGTGCAACTACTCCATCAAAGCTCCAATTAATTATCTTAAGCGCCACCTTCTTGCCATTACTTAGTCTGTAGGTAACCGACCTTGGTAAGGCATCTATATAAGAAGACGGGTTTTCATCCACAAATTTTACATTTATATCAGCCAAGGCTATATATGAAACTATTACGGGATGTTGTTCCTGTTCTTTCTTATCAGACTCTTTTTGAGTATTTCCATTATCAGTATCGGCATTACTTTTGCTTGCCTTATTTTCCTGACTTTTATCATCATGACTTTCTGTACTATGACTTTGGTTATCGGCTTCCTTGCTGCTATCATCACCTATCTTTTTTTCTTCTTCCGTTTTATTATTGCCACCTTGCTCTGTAAGTGTATTGGGCAGACCCTTGTTTAAAGAGTCACTACTTAATGAGCCGGCACCTGATGTACCGCCGCTTGAGTTTTCTCCACCTGAGTCGCCTCCTGAGCTTCCTCCACTTGATGAACCTCCACCTGTGCCGCCGCCTGAAGTTTTGCCTCTTGATGAACCTCTGCCTGAGCCCCTGCTTGTAACTTTTACATCAGGCTTTGCTTTTGATGAAAGACCTTTGGTATTGTCTATTATTGCATTTCCATTGTCATCTATCCATTGACCGTCCGAATTTAATCTATAACCGTCAGGGGTAACAGTTGCAAAAAGCATTTGCCCTGCAGCTTTATTGTCAGTATTGTTGAAAAAGTATGCCTTACCGTCTATCCACTGCCAGCCGCTAAGCATCTTTCCGCTATTCGCACCGTTCTCCGTACTTAAAAAGTACCATGCACCGCTCTCATCCTGAAACCATCCGGTTTTCATATCTTTACTTTCTTTATCAAGATAGTACCAGTTATCTTTGTCTTTTATCCAACCACTCTTTGCTTTATTATCACTGCCGTAATATCTCCAGTGCTCGTTTTCAAGCTTCCATGAGCCGCCAAAAGTCACTGTATCGGCATAACTTACATATGCCGCATTTGAAAATATCATACTAAATGCAAGCATATATATAAAAGTCTTATGTACTGACTTTTTCATCTGTAAAAAACCTCCTGAAAAATATAATAATTTACAGAAAAAGACTACTTTATGCAAAAACAACAAGTTAGTCTCTCCTAACTCCTGTGTGCAGTTAGCATTACCTAATTAACTTAACCTTTAGATTTTAATGTTTATGAAAACCTCTGTCAATACAGTATATATGTACTAAAGTCAGTGCAGACATAACAGGGGTATTAAAAAAGCGCTGCCGGCAAAGCCCGCAACGCTTTTTATGATTATTTACACACATTCTACTATAACACATTTTAAGTATTACAGTTTTACCGGGTAATTCATCTTCGTCAAAAAACTAAAAATGTTTAACTGCTACATAAGTCAAATGAATACGAATGTCGACGCTGTCCTACTTCCTAAAAGAAGAATACACCTTTCCGGTCTCAAGTCCTCCCCTAAGCTTTGCAAGTTGAGACACGGTAACCAATTGGAAACCTCTTTTATGAAGTTCCGGTATAACCTTCTCAGCTGCTGTAGCTGTAGGTACAAACAAGTCATGCATAAGAACTATATCTCCGTCCTTAACACTGTCCAAAATACTGGTGGTGGTCTTTTCGGGGTTTTTATGCTTCCAATCCAGCGTATCTATAGCCCACAAAGCAACTGCCATATCAAAGGACTCTATTTCGCCTAAGATCTCATCATTATACAGTCCACCCGGCGGTCTGAAATTTCTGACCTTTTGTCCTGTGTTCTCAAAAACAATATCATTAACTTTCTTCATAGCCTGAAGTCTTTCTTCCTTGGTTTGCTTTGTAAGGTAGGCATGGGCATAGGTATGATTACCTATCTCCATACCGCTTGACGCCGCCCTCTTAAGCGCCTCCAAATTCTTGCCTGTAACCCTTGTACCCACCACGAAAAATGTAGCTTTACCGCCTACAGCTTCCAAAGAATCAAGAATTCTGTTTGTAGCCTCCGCATTGGGGCCGTCATCAAAGGTAAGTGCTACCATAGGTTTTGATGGATCTATACCTGATACATCGACATCACTTAGGTCCATCTTTTCTCCCGGCTCGGGCTTTCCTTTGGCTCTTACAGATAAGTTGATACCGTCTATATAATCGGCAGCAACAGCCGCCTCTCCGTCCTTATACCACTTACTCCATTCACCCTTGGATAAAATCTTAAAATAAACATCATAGGTTGCCGTTATATCTCCCTGAAGCTCAAGCTTTAGAGCTTTGAACTTCTTATTGGAAGCAATATCTCCCATAAGTTCACCGTCCACAGCCCAGTTTGACCATGTACTTCCGTCATAGGAAGCCTGATATCTTACCGAACCTTTTACTCCCTTGGGAAGATTGTATACTATAGCCTTAAGTCCTGTAGGATATGAACCTTCCTGAGATAAATTAGTATCATCGGATACCCAGTCGGTATAACCCTTTCCATACATATGAGCGGTAAATGTAACTCTAAATCCTGTGGCTGCATAAGCCGTTGTTTTAGACAACAAAAAAAACGCACATATGAGCAACGCATATATGTACATTAACCTAAAAAAAGGCAACGCACTACCTATAACACCCTGTTTGAAAAATCTAGCGTGTTTCATATATCTCTCCTTATTTATTCTAGCAAAATCTAATTAAGTCTATTCTACCACTTTTTTAATTTTATTACACCTTTAAAATTACTTACGATATAAGTTAATCAAACTAATGTATCGTTGATATCCGACCTTGTTGTTACTTTCGTTAATAGATTGTAACAAATACATAATAAAGGAAATCGAGATTTGCTCTACTGTTACAGATATTAATTAAATATCAATGATACATTACACCGCTGCTTACTGCATCAAAGATTTTGATGTAGCGGCAAGTTATTTATTGTACTTATTTAAAAAACAATGCAGTGCTGCTATATAAGCCCTTCTTTGAAACTTCTTATCATTTCCTGACCCACACTTATATCACCCGGAGGCACAGGCACATTGCTTCTTTCAAACCAAGCCGCTTCGCCTATTTCTTCCTTTTGAAGTTTAAGCTCACCGCTTCCGTCCAAATCTGCTGTAAACCCCAACATAAGGCTTCCTGAAAAACCCCATGGTTGCGATTTGTAAGGAAGTATATTCTTTATTTTTATACCTACTTCTTCCATACACTCTCTTCTTACAGCATCTTCCGCCGTCTCACCGACTTCTATAAAACCTGCCACCAAGGCATAGAATTTATAAGTACTGTTTATCGGCTTTACCAGAAGTAATTTGTCCTTATCTCTTACCGCAACTATTATAGCCGGAGATATCTTAGGGTATTCAATATTTTTGCAATTAGGACATACCATAGCTCTTTCACGCCCTGATAACTTATTCTTAGTTCCGCAACAACCGCAATAAACTCTTGATCTAAGCCATTTATACACATGGTTTCCGGTAACTCCTACAAAAGCCATATAGGAGGGGCTGAAAGTCCTAAATGAAATAGACTCCTCAAACCCATAACTTTCTTCCCCGTCTTCGTATCCAAAAGAAAACTCATCGTTGTTTAAAATAAAAAAATTCTCCTTATCTACAGCACACAGGTATATTGATGATTTATAAATATCTTTATAAGTATCGGGAAAATCATTTTTCAGATCCCTATAAGACGGAATTCTTAAAAATCCGCTTTTCTTATTTTTTATAAATAAAATAGCATTACCCCTATAGCACAGCGCATAATCTGATAATCTTGCCTTTTTATCTATATACTCGGGATGATAGACCCTTGGTTGTATCTCATGTAACATAGTAACTCCTTCTTTTCATTCATATATTATTCATATTCAATTCAAAAACCTTTTACACAAAGCACAAACTATTGACAAATTTGTTGGATATACTTTACTCATAAATAAGAGCTAGTTCGAAAAACTCTTATTTAGACAATAGCTTACAAGATTTTTTTCATAATACTTGAGCCGGTAACACGAGTTGCCGGCTCTCCTCCCTTTAAACGACATTTAATAATATTTTACATAAAAAGGGGCTGTTGCAAAATAGAGATTGTACACAAATCTTAAAATGCAATAGCCCCTTATCATTTTAATGGCATATTTATCTTAAAGTCATTTAACTGTATTTTCATCAGTCTCTATGTTTGAATTACTTTATCAACTGATCTCCGTCCTTTATAACAAAATGCTTTGTAACACCAAGCTCATCCATCCATGCTCTTACCTGTAAAGTAAACCATTTGCCGCTTCCTATTCCGCCGCCGTTATCATTATCATAAAGCCATGCCGGAGAGTTCCACATACAGATACTCGGGCGTATAGCCTCGTATACATCTTTTTCCACACCGTACTGTCCATGATGTGCCATCTGTACTATATCAGCCTTCAGTCCGTCAGCTCCCACATCCTTTAAGAGTGCAGCACCCGCTTCAGGCCCCATATCTCCTAAAAAGATTACTCTCTTTGAACCTATTTCCATTCTGAGTGCTACAGAAGAGTTATTTATAGCGTTTACTGTAAATAAATAAGGATCATTTAAGACATGTATCTTAACATCATCTACCTGTATAAGATCACCTGTTTTTATATTTCCATGCAACTTCTCAGCCCCGAGCTTATTAAAGGCCTCTTTTGCCTTTAATACCATGTCCGCTCTGTAAGCCTCATTTCTCTTATACCAGTTATCATCTGCAAAATTATAATAAACCGCATCTATACTTATCTCTTGAAGTCCGTCATTTATAAGCTTTACCAATGCACCTACATGGTCGCTGTGCGGATGTGATATAAACCAAGCCGATACCTTACCGCCTCTTGCAATTATAGCCTGCCTTAAGTGCTCGGCATCAAGATCAAGACCGCCGTCAACAACTATTAATTCCTTATTTTTTGTAGTTATTATATAGCTCATCATCTGACTGTCACTTTGGTTGGCAAGCATAAGTATCTCCTGCCCTTGTAATATTGATGTTCCGGGTCCTGCCGCATTTGCCTGAGGTCTTATCTTGGCATCTGCATTCACAAAAGCAAAACTGCTTAAAACTATACATAATATTATCGCCGTTATTTTTCTTAAATTCTTCATAAATTCTCCTAACTCTAATATAGTAAATAAAGGCCTTTATTCAGACTGCGGTATAGTTTCTATAGTAGAATCTATTCCTGCTGTTTCATCAGTGTCACTTACGATCTGCGGAAGTACCGGATCATTGGAGCCCGGATCCATTTCCTGATTCACATAGTATTTTTGAGGGAATAACAGGTCTTCTTCCTTAAATATTTCAAGTTGCAGTGTATACTTGTCCCAAAGTCCTCCATAATAGTGTTCGCTTGACTTTGCTATTGAAAAATCCTGTGTAGCAACCACATCATTGAACATCTTTATATAGCCTGCACCGTTATTCATTGCATCAAGTTGTGTAGCTGTGTTTTTAAGAGGCCATATAAGTCTTATGGTCTTTTTATCTTCAATAACCTCAAAATCAGTGTAACTGCTGATTTCAGGATAATCACCGTCTATAGCAAGTTCAAAGTCATAGCCCACCTGTTTCCAGTCAATCTGTATATCATTCCTTATCTCCGTATAAGGTTCTTCGCCCTCAGGAGCGACTATTTTTCTTTCACCGCATGCATTAAGTAACATTAAAAGACTGATTACAAATCCCCATGTTACTATGTTCTTAATACTCTTTTTCATCATACCTCTCCTAATCAGATTAATCGGGCAAATATCGCCTGCCCAACCATTATAATTCAATTCTCAATATTTTTACAGTACTTTATTACAAATGTTGAAATCTTTACATATATGTAAGATAGAAAAAAACAAAAAGTCAAGTTCTACAGTCTTTGTAAGATATAGTGAAATATTAAAAAGTAAGCAGTTTATGATTTATTTGATGTTGAAATAAAGATATACCCGAGCAAAAGTATTTTGCTCTTGAACAGCCAAAAGCTATCAGAAAAACAGAGATGTAATCTAAATATACTAATCAAAGATATCCGAGTCGAAAAAATCTCTCAGGCTTAAATTAAAAGCCCTCGAAATCTTTTCAACTTTATTCATACAGGTATTCTTGATCTTACAACTAACTATGTCCTTAAGTGTAGTTGTCGGTATTCCGGTCAACTTTGAAAGTTTATACAAACTTAAATCTTCTTTGTTGCAAAGTATAATTATCCTTGTGGACAGTGCCTCATAAAGTTCCATAACAGACCTCCGTTAAAAGCATAAGCCACTTTACTTTTTAATATTTCTTTTATCAATGATATATTGCACAATAAAGATTGCAATATTTTAATCACATCAGCGATATACCTCTATATCAAGACTTCCGTGAGTAGCCACTCTTTGAGACTTGGGAGGAAGTTTCATATAATCACCGTATACGGTTCTAAGTATTTCATCATAGGCTTCAGGTATTAAAAGTTTACTGTCTTCAAACTGTATATAGGTGTTTTTTTCAACACAGCTTTTATCTAAACTTATATCTATATAATCAGGTTGATAGTTACTGTAGTACACCCTTTTTACATTCTTTTTATTACAAGACTTTGAAAGATTATTTTGCAGCTTGTAAAGACTTTCCATAGGTATAAGTTTTCCTATATTACTTATGATAAATACACATATCTTCTGAAATAAGCTGTATTTCTTATAATCAAGCTTATATCTATGCCCCATGGACAAAAGATATATAAACTTTTGCAAGCTCAGTACAAGCTTTTGGCTGATTTTTGAATTCGGAAGATTATCAAGTATAAATATATCCACCCAAAGATGATTAAGTTTACCGTCATAATACTCATCTTCTTTGCTCGCTTTTCTCCTTCTGCTTTTATTATACATAAGTCTTGGAGTAAAGTCATAGAACTTATTGCTTTGGCTTAACTCCTGCGGAGTAAGCAAAGTAAAATCCTCTCTTAATTCCGCCTTGGCAACACGCCTGAAAACTTCCCAGTCCTGTCTTCTCATAGCTATATCCGCATCATCATCCCACGGTATAAACCCGCCATGCCTTATAGCTCCCAGCAAGGTGCCGGCATCAAGCATATATGAAATATTATGTTTTCTGCATATTTTATCAATCTCTTCCAGTAATATTAAATTGGCTTTTTGAACTTCTAAAAGCCCATATGAATTGTCCATAAAACCACGCTTTCCAGTTGTTGTTACAGTTTTGTCAATGCATTTATTATACTCTCTGCCATATATTCGATCATTGCATCAGTCATTCCCGGATATACTCCTACCCAAAAAGTATCCTTCATAATTCTATCCGTTACCGGCAGTTCTCCCACTACTCTGTAGCCTTCCTTATTATTTCTCATTTCATCAAAGCAAGGATGCCTTAACAGGTTGCCTGCAAAAAGCATTCTGGTCTGCACACCGGCTTTTTCTACGCTCTCTACCACCTTGGCTCTGTCTACGCCCTCTCGGCAGGTAATAAGGAAGCCGAACCAGCTCGGAGATGAATTCTTGCAAGGCTTTGGTAATATTATCTTATCTTCCACACATTTAAGCAAGTCTTTCAGCTTTGCATGGTTATACTTTCTTTTCTCTACAAAACTCGGGAATTTCTTAAGCTGTGCACAGCCTATAGCAGCCTGCATATCGGTTACTTTAAGATTATATCCGAAGTGTGAATACACATACTTATGATCATATCCGAAAGGCAGTTCTCCATACTGTGCCGAATGTCTGCACCCACAGGTATTATCTCTTCCGGACTCACAGTAGCAGTCCCTTCCCCAGTCCCTTACGGAACGAATTATTTTATGTAATAAAGGATTGGAGGTATAGACCGCTCCGCCCTCTCCCATAGTCATGTGGTGAGGAGGATAAAAACTTGAAGTTCCTATATCTCCTACCGTACCTGTAAACTTTTCTTCACCCTTATAGGTGTAGGTGCTTCCAAGTGCATCACAATTATCCTCTACAAGCCATAGATTATGCTTATCACAAAAATCCTTTACCGCTCCAAGATCAAAGGGGTTCCCCAAGGTATGGGCAACCATGACTGCCTTAGTCTTATTTGATAATGCCTTTTCAAGCATACTTACATCTATATTGTACTCAGGAAGGGTCACATCCACAAATACCGGTACCGCACCGAAAAGTATAGCCGGTGTTACCGTTGTGGGAAATCCGCAGGCTACGGTTATAACCTCATCTCCTCTTCTTATCCTTCTTTCTCCCAGAATCGGTGAGGTAAGAGACATAAATGCACAAAGATTGGCACTTGAGCCTGAGTTTACAAGTGAAACATACTTAAGCCCAAGATACTTTCCGAATTCTCTTTCAAACTGTCTGGTATACCTGCCTCCGGTAAGCCAAAACTCCAAAGAAGAGTCTACCAGATTTATCATTTCATCACTGTCATACACCCTGCCGGCATAAGATATTCTGTCTCCCGGCTTGTACTCTCCTTGAACATTGTGATATTTATCACAATATTCCTTTACCAGGTCAAGTATATGATCCTGTGCTTCTTTTTTACTCATATTGTCAAACATTTTCTAACTCCTACTTTATATACATCAAAGCTTATATTTTATGCTGATATTTTATTTTTATGCGTATATATCATAACACAAAGTGTAAAATATATGCCAGTACTAAAATTCGCCAACACTAACTGATTTATGTTAGAGTTCAGGTAGCTCATTCATCTTCGTCAAAAAAACTAAAAATATTATTTATAAATCAGACGAAGATGAATTCCGGCAGCAGCCTGATAGATATACATGTATAATATACACCTGAAAGCAAGCTTTCATTTGACATATTATACATATATATCCGGTCTACCTGAACTGTAACATTTATTTTTGCAGTTTTGGAAGCTCATTCACCTTAATCAAAAAACTCCTGTATCTGCCTATCAGTTACTTCAAGCATATTCTCGCCCTCACTATATGCCTTGTACCAATTTACAGTTTCTTTAACCGTTTTTTCTATATTATACTTAGGCTTCCAATCAAATACTTTTTTTAGTTTATCGCAGTTAAGCTTAAGTAAATTAGCTTCGTGTGGACCTCCATCTTTTTTTATCTCATAAGTAAAACCGTCCCTCCAGTACTTTGCAAATAATTTTGCCAAGTTTTCGGTAGTGACACAGTCTTCCTCATCCGGTCCCACATTATAACTTGAAGCCTTACTTTTATCTTCTTGTTGAGCTTTTAATATCTCAAGATAAATAGACAGCGGCTCAAGTACATGCTGATAAGGCCTTATTGAAGAAGGATTCCTTATAATAAGAGCTTTTTTAGCCTTTGCCGCCCTGAAACAGTCCGGTACTATCCTGTTATGGGCAAAGTCTCCTCCACCTATTACATTTCCGGCTCTTGCAGTAGAAAGAGCAAAACCCGCTTCATCCAAAAAGGAACGCTTATAACTGTGGGTCACAAGCTCCGAGCAGGACTTTGAGTTTGAGTAAGGATCATATCCGTCCAAATAGTCATCTTCCACATAGGCTCTTTCCCACTCTTTATTATCATACACTTTATCGGTAGTTACATTAAGCACACTTCCGCCGGTCATTAAAGTTCTTACACATTCCAAAAAGTTTACCGTACCTAAAACATTGGTTTCATAAGTGTATACGGGATTTAAGTAAGACTCTCTTACAAGCGGTTGTGCTGCCATGTGTATAGCAAAATCGGGCTTTGTGCTCTTAAAAGCTTCCTTTAATTTTTCTAAGTTTCTGATATCTCCTATAACGGAATTCATATCCTTTTTTATATTAAGCAAATCGTACATATTTTCCCTGTTATCAGGCTCTAGGGCATAACCGCTGACCTTAGCACCCGCCAGTACAAGCACCCTGCAAAGCCATGCTCCCTTAAACCCTGTATGACCGGTAATAAATACACTTTTACCCTTGAAAAAATCAAGCATCAGTCCCATATCCTCCATGCAGCCTTACCGCTGTTCCATAATTCTTCCAATTTATTCTTTTCACGCTGTGTATCCATACACTGCCAAAATCCCTTATGGTAAAATGCCATAAGCTCCTTATCTCTTACGAGATTTCTTAAAGGTTCCTGTTCAAATACAGTAGTATCGTCTTTGATATAATCAAATACTTCCCTGTTAAGAACCATGAAACCACCGTTAATTATAGCACCGTCATTCTCGCTTTTTTCTCTAAAAGACTTGATAAGACCGTCTTCTTCAACCGTAAGTATACCCTTAGCCTGACCTATATTAACTGTGGTAAGAGTTGCAATCTTGCCATGCTCCTTATGGAACTCTAAAAGTTTATCAAGATTCACATCACTAAGCCCGTCTCCGTAAGTCATCATAAAACTTTCCTCATCAATATAGTCTTTTATTCTCTTTATTCTGCCGCCTGTCATAGTATTAAGTCCGGTATCGACAAGCGTAACTCTCCAAGGCTCGGAATAGTTATTATGCACCTCCATAGTATTTTTAGTCATATCAAAGGTAATATCTGAGGTATGAAGAAAATAATTCGAGAAAAACTCTTTTACTATATATTGCTTATATCCGAGGCAGATTATAAAATCATGAAAACCGTAACTTGAATAATACTTCATAATATGCCATAGTATAGGCTTATCTCCTATCTCTATCATAGGCTTAGGCTTCAAATGACTTTCTTCCGTAATGCGGCTTCCAAATCCTCCTGCTAAAATTACAACCTTCATAAACTCATCTCCTTTCCTTATAGACATTTAACTTGGCATCTCTTAATATACCAAGGGCCTTTCTTATCCTTGCAGCATCATGTCTGTACTGAAATATCTCATTAAGTTCTTTATCACTGTACTTTTCAAACTCAAGTGCAGCCTCGTATTTCTTTTCAAAATTTTCCTTCCTGTACTTTGCCATGTTCATTTCATAAGAATTGGTGATTACATTGCCTACTATAAACAGCACGCATATTCCGGCGGCTATATGTATATTATTCTTTTCTTTTTTCTTATAGCCTAAGCTACCTAGTATCAAAAGCAGAGCAACTACTCCGAACTGGAATTGCAGAGCATATCTTGAGCTCATGCCGTAGGTATCGTTAAGAAAAATCCATCTTGAAAGCGTAACCAGCAAATGACTTATCAGTGCTGAAAACATAAGTACTAAGGGAAATAAACTCGTCTTATATACCTTTTTTCTAAAATAAAGAAATATAGCATATATATAAGCCAGTAAGACAAGTACTCCCATAGCTATAACTATATCGGAAGAAAGCTTAAGATCGTTTATAGTCTCAACCCCTACAAGTATTGAAGCAAAGGACTTAAGATAAAGTCTTACAAATAAATCCGGCATGGTCTTTAACACCTCGCTCATGCTCATACTTGTACTGCCGGCATGCTCTTCCACCGAGTGCTTCATACTGTATATATAAATAAGAGTAGGTATAAGTATGTTAATAAGATACTTAATATGCCTCTTAGAAAACTTTACATTTCGCTTTATGATTACTGCCGTCAAATACAGCAGTATCAAACTTAGCGCATAAATAGCTGTATAAGGACCCGCTGTTAAAAATATGCTGATATAGGGGAGTACACACATACATATATCAGCCTTTTTACTTGCTTCTTTTTTATATACATATTTATCATACAGATAATAATGTAATGTAAATAAAAAGAAGGCAAAAAAGTGTACCCAGCCCGTACCGTTACTTAACATTTCCCATTTGTTAAGAGAAAAATACACTATAAATATACTTACAAGTATAACTAAGGGAGCTTTTTGTTCTACAGCAAATTTATATATTACAAAGGATGATAAACTAAGAAATATTATCCCCATATACATATCAAACCTTGTGCTGTATGAAAAAAGCGCCACATTGATTATTCTTTCAAAATAACTTACAGGTAATCTGGTCAGTATATCCGCACCGAGGTAGGGCTTCAAACTGTATACATCCGGCAAATATGAATTGATTATTCGTATGTAATCCGTATATACCACATCCAAAGTGGACGCCTTGATATATGCAACTAAAAACAAGGCTCCCATAATCGGAAAAAGTATATATAAAAGCTTCTTCAACATATTCCTCCAAGCCTAATCCAGTATATTTACTATCATACTGAACTTATCCTCACCTCTTTGCTCCTGAGCATCAGGCAGGTAAAAATTATAATTAAATTTAAGTTTTGTTATCGCAAAAGGCTCTTTTTTTATATTAAAATAAGTTATGTTCTCAACAATGTCCACAAGGTGCTCTTCTTTATCATCCACCTCAAGCCTAAGCTGCTGCCCGTCAAAAAGCTCTGCCGGATACATAAGCTCCAGATCGATATTGCCGTCTTTATCCGTCATCACATAAACTTCAGCCTCCTGATCCATCCAACCGTCTCTGTAATAACCCTTTATGATCTCGCATTTTACATTGCGCAGCATATCCGTAACATCACTGAAAGCATTGTTGGCAATCTCTTCCTTAAGCACTATCATGTGTTGACCTATCTGTCCTATATCTCTGTAGGAGTCTATAAGATGAACTCTTAAGCCCTCAGCCTTTTTATTCTTGTCAAACACCTTAAAAAATGCATCGGCGGTAGACTGCTCCATCTCATAGTAATTGCCTATTATATAAATATCTTTATCAAATATTTCGTCCTTGTATTTTCCAAAACTTACATCCGCAAGGGAATTATATCTTGATTGGTACTGGTATATGTATATCTTGTTGTACTTTCCATGTGCATACAGATCCATAGGCAGTATACTTACACACCAAAGTATTACAAGTGCAAGCGGCATATAATTATTAAAATCCATATCAAGTATATTATTGGTATTTATAAGTTTAAGCCTTCTTATCTCTCCGTACACATGGGCTAAAAGCAGCAGGGCACATATAAAAGGTCCGTATACCCACCTAAGCTCCACTCTTATAGTTACGGAGGATGACATTATACAAAGAGCTATAGTTATAAGATAAAATAAGCTGATGCTTATAGAATCATGGAAGCTGTGTTTTTTCTTTATATTTTTAACCAGTTTATATATGTATAAGCCAAATATCGTAATCAAAACCAATATGGAAAATACCACAGTATATTTAATTATCAGATCCGTATCTGCCCAAGGTACTCCGTTTAAGTGCTCCGGTCCGTCATTAATACCGAGCATATAAAGTACATGGGCAATAGCATTTTTAACAGCATCCTTTATATTAAATGTATCAGCGACCCTGGTATGTGATGTTCCGGCAGGAGATATCGTACCTATAAAAATAAATCTTATAAGCTGTATAAATCCGCAGGCTGCCACAGGATAGATATAGTTAACAGCTTTTCCTTTTTTTATAAATATTGCATATATAAATAAAGGTAATAAAACCATATATCTTTCATGTGTAAAACTTATCAAAAGGTAAAGAATCACCGCTATATAAAGATTGTTCTCCATACCCTCTTTGCTTATATAGGTATGTAACAAATAAAGTATACCCAAAAGAAAGGCAAGGCATAAGGCTTCCATAAAGCCTAAAAGCTGAGATATATTGTAATATGAGAATCTTGAGCTTAAAAATACTACAGCAAGTAATATTGCCACTATCCTTGAACCGGAAAGTTTCTTGGCATATATGTATATAAATATTGCAAGCGCTGCTGCAAATATTATATTAAATACAACTATCCATGTAATGTTATTTCTTATAATGCCAAGCTCTAACCAAGCCGTAAACCAATACACCGGTCTAAATCTCGTAGATTTAAAAGGAAATACATAGTTTATAAAGCTGTCCTCACCATAGGTCGACCACATATACAAATCATCCATATATAGACCGGATATTCGTATTCCTGCATTGACAATAAAAGAATATATCAAAAGCAAGCTGCTTACAAACAAGTCGATCAGCATGTGATACTTTTCTTCCAAATCAAACTTTCTTTCAAACATCTATCTTATCTCTCCTAAAATTGCTCTGCTTTTACCCTATATATCCTAACATCTTTGTAGCTTTTATACTCTTCTAAACTCCCGTCCTCCAACATAAATTCTATAATATCCCTCGCTCTGTCATGCTCAGCAAGGTAGTTCTCTTCCGTACATATATACTCTATCCCGGCGAATTTAAGATACCTTTTAAAATTATCCAGCGTCTTTACAATTGCCACATTGCCTCCGCTACCTACCACATCCGCATATACCCTTATGTCAAGACAAAGATGCAAAAGAGTATTGTCATCCGACATTAAAAGGGTTCTGGGATCTCCAAGTTCGGTCAAATCATAATATACCTCCCTGAAATCATTGCCCTCCAGAGTATCAAGTTTCCTGTCATGATGATTGTAGAATCCGAATTCCCTGCCTGCTATCGGAGCCGGAGTAAGTCCCTTAACTCCTGCCCAGTTGGTAATACTTAACACGGTTATTGCAAAAAATATACAAGGTGTGGTGGCTGCCAATAATCTTTTGATATCATCAGCCTCAATTAACAGACAAACATTTATAATTACTAAGCAAAAAAACAATATAAAATAATTGCCGTCTATCTGATGTATCATATACAGTCCAAGCGAGCTTGCCGTTGTAACCGCTATAAATAATATCATCAAATACTTATATAAACTTCTTTCCCTGTTCTTATTTTTACACCTGTATATTATAGCATATATTATTCCAAGTACAATTAAAACCAATAAAAGAACTGTAGGTGAGGCAATGTAGATATGCTCCTCCTTTGTAGGCGCTATAAAAAGCTGATACAATCTGTAAGCCATATCCACCTTTGCATCACCTGCCAAATTCATACCTGCACTATTATATTCATCCACAGTATAGGGAAAATGTGTTTCTATACCGAGTTTATACCATATGGAAGAATATACCGAAGTGATTATATGCCCGGTTAGAATATAAGTCCTTGCAAAAACAAGTACTATGGCAGTCAGCGGATAAAAAATCAGAGCCATAAGCTTAAAACTTTTTTTGCTTTTTTTATTTTCAAAATTTTCTTTTTTTATATTTTCTTTTTTATAGTATTTTTTCAGACAAAACTCAAGACACAGGTAAATAACAGTCGCACAGCCTACAGCAAAACTAAAAAGAGGAGCGGTCGGCTTATATACAAGGCTTGAAAGTAGCGCCACAAGTGAAAACACAATACAATATAGCTTCCTCACCCTTATGTAAAGGCACATATTAAGTATGGATATCAATTGCATAAGCAAAGTTATGATATCTGTTTTTGCCGATATTGCCATATTAATAATAGCAGGGGTTATAGCCGCAAAAAAAAGTGCAACTAATGCCCTTTTATTATCTATAAGCACCTTGCCCTCTACTTTTTTTAATCTTGAAACTATAACCATCTCATATACTGCCATCAATGTTAATAAGGCACAGACATAGCTAAAACTTAGTATAAAGCTGAAACTTCCTCTGGTATTGAGTGCAAGAGTCAGTATCTCAAGACCCTTGGGATACACATATACATCATTTACGGTGCCAAGCGTATCATATATTCCAAAATCCCCCAAAAGCACTAAAAGACTCCTGAAACCGTATCTTACCGAATCATAATCAACAGCTATATTAAGTCTGCCTAATTGTAAAAGTAATACTGATAAGGTAAGAGCTACGACTACGCTCATGTATTTGTCCTTTTTAAGATCAAGGGTATATATACAATTATCCGGTCTTAGCGACCTAAGCGGCGTAATTTTAAGAATCCTAAGCCATACATATATAAGTATAACACTTATAACCAAACCGAAACTATACAGTTTAACCACTCTTATAGAAGCCAGCTTAAAAGCTGAAAGCAGGCAAATTGATATGATATAGCTAAGACTGCCTATAACAAAGTTGTTAAGCAGTCGGCATACATAGCTTTCTTCTATATACTCAGCCCTAAGTTTAATTAACAAAAGTTCTCCAAGTATTATTAAAGCGGCTACATATACAATATTTAGCATAAGTGCAATTAAAACCTGATGCAAGGACAGATACAACATACTTAAAAAGACTATCAGATAAAGCTTTATATTATTTTTTTTAACGAAATTAAGAATCAGGCAAAAGCTTATAAACAGTAAAAAATGTTCTGCAAAAAGTCTTACAGTCACGGGATCTTTTAAATCTCCGAAAAAATAAGTATTAGTACCTAACATATAAAGGCTGTATAGGCTTATAATAAGCCCAAATACAAACAAAGATACATATAGGTATCTCTTACTTTTTATAAACATACTCCGCACCCCTGTAAAAATACTTTATAACTTTGGCAAGAGGCTTAGGTAAGAGTAATTCAAACATCTTAGCCTCCTCTTCCTGTCTTTTATTGGAATCTATGCATAATTTCGTAGCCGATTCTTTGTGTATTCTGTATACTATAAGCGGTTTTTCAACACATACCCACCTGCCGTCTTTAGCTGAGAGCCTAAGTAGGGCAAGCCAGTCCAAGACGAATTTATATCCTGTGGGAAATATATTATTCCCGCATAGTTTTTTATCATAAGTACAGCTTGGGCAAATAATAGGGTTACCGAGGCTTATACTTAATCTTTTTACAAATTCCAAGTGATTTAGAGCCGTAATTCTAAGCTTAAGCCTTAACAGCTTTTTGATTATATTTGCCAAATTGTAAGTTACCTTTTTATTATTTATCAAACTTATGGAAGATGTGCAAAATAAGCTCATATCCTTATACTTTTTCTTGTATTTTAATAAGGTTTTAGTATAGTCTTTTAAGTAGATATCATCCTGATGAGCTATTGTTACCAGATTGGACTTTGCTTTTTCATAGGCAAAGTTCCAGTCCCTTGCTATATCGGGCTTACCCTCTCTTACATAAAGATTTATTTTATATTTATCTGCTAAGCCTCTTATATAGCTGTTATCCGTAGAGGTACACATAATTATGTCTGAGACTACAGACTGCCTTAATAATGATTTTATACACTCTTCCAGATACATAGACTTACCGTAAGCCGATATAGCAAATGTGTGTTTCATAAGTTTCTCTCCCCTTTTTATCCCTTGTTCCTTTTATCCCTTAATTTTCTTTATTTCTTGATCTTTTTATTCCTGTTTTTCTGTTACTTACTCTTTTTATTCCTTGATTTTTCTGTTACTTGTTTTTTTATTTCTTATTTTTTCTATTCCTGCTTTTTGTATTCCTTGTTCTTTCTATTCTCTGATTTTTTTATTCTTTATTCCTTCTATTTCCGTCTTTATCAAATTTTATTCTCAAAAGTATTACTGTAGTTAAGGTGGACAATGACATATATAAACCCGATATTGAGCAAATAGCACCGCCAACCCTTGCAACTACATATAACTCACTTTGTATATTATAAAGCATGATTATAATTACTACAGGAGCAAGTACCAGACCGCCTATAAACCACGCTCTGCCTATACTCAGATTGGCAAACTCCCATACAGCTTTGTTTTTTATAGAGAGGCTCGTATTATATCCAAAAGAATCTTTATATTTTTTTGCCTTTTTTATAAGATATCTTCCAAATACTATCATTATAAGTAACATAAACAAATCTACGCCAAATGTAAGTATCCAAAATTTCATACAATACGCCTCCTCTTCTTTTTTCTTAAACTTATTTTTCATGAGTCATCTGACACCATCTCTTTTTTTGTATTATTATAACATATTAAACACAATACCAACACCTATTTAAAATTTCCTTACATCTCCCC
>ERZ772973.319-NODE-319-length-25908-cov-130.711_pt1 | contig 25908 bp, 13 predicted proteins | sample MGYA00580672_ERZ772973 | MGnify/ENA primary metagenome ERZ772973 (study PRJEB29015, sample SAMEA2737938) | human oral metagenome | biome: human oral; feature: human-associated habitat; material: dental | place: China | collected 2152 ...
GCACAGGAAGACGGCCATCTCCACGAAGCTGGAGAAGGAGGCCCCGATGAGGTGCTGGGAGCTGGCCAGCAGGTAGAGGTCGACCAAGCCCGAGCGCACACCCTCGATGGTGTTGTACCCGCCCTTGTCGGTGAGGAAGACGCAGCCGTCGAACTCACCGGCCAGCTGCTCCTGGGCCTCGGGGGTGTCGCAGGACAGGAAGAAGGGGACGTCGGGGTGGTCGGCGCGGATCTGACGCATCCGGTTGGCGAACCACTCCACCGGTGAGGACTCGATGGTCTTGGCGTGCGAAACCGCGTGGGTGCGTACCTGGATGCCAACGTAGGGGCGTCCACGCAAGTGGGCGTCGTAGAGGGAGCGGACCTGGTCGGCGATCTCATCGACGGGGGTGAGCTCGCGCAGGCGCTCGGTCCAGGGGCGCGGTCCGGTGCGCGCGGCCCCTTCCTCGGCTCCGCCCTTCCAGGAGGGGTCCTCCCAGGTGATGGGCAGGCCGTGGGAGTGGATCTGCCACAGGTGGGCGCGGCGCAGCGCGGACGTGAGCTGAACGCCCTTGGGCTGTCGCAGTCGTGCCAGGGGCATGAGCGCCCGGGAGGTCAGTCTCGACACCGCGGTGCCCTCATCGAAGTGCCAGAGCTCATCCATTCGGGGGCCGAAGTACTGGTCGGTGCTCCACACGTAGTAGAGGTCGCGGTCCTCGACCCGGGCGAGCTCCTGGGCGGACAGCAGCGCACGCACACGGTTGCCCAGCCCATCCTTGCGTCCCGTATAGACCAGTAGTGCCTTGCGGCCGGTAAGCAGAGACATAATATTCCTTAAGCGTCGTTTGTCAACGGGGGTGGCGGGGCGCCGCGAGCTACTGGGCGTCGCGCCGCAGGTCCCGGTACCACTTGGGCAGGGCCAGGACCACGTAGCCCACGTACCCCAGGAGCATGACGCCGTAGATCCACAGGAAGACCGTGGGGGCGAAGCGGGTCATGAGCACGAAGCACATGAGCCCGTAGTCCGTGGGAGCCGACAGGACGGACTTGATGACGCCCGGACGGGACTCGTCCTTGGCCAGTGGTGTACCGCCGTGATAACGCAGCTGATAAGTCAGGATATAACTGAAGAAGTGGATATTCTGAACCGCTCCGAAAGCGAGCGGAATAAGCAGCACCGACGGCGTCAGATCCGCAAAACGGAACAAAGAGATCGCGATGGCTCCGTGAATTGTCGAGAGCTTAATAACGTCAGCAACATGGTCGAGCCATTCACCGGCCTTAGAACCACCGTTGCGTAATCTTGCCAGCTGCCCGTCAGCGGCGTCGAGGGCATAACCGAACATGAGTAGCAGCGCAGTCGCCACGGCCGAAGCGGCTGTGGGACGCCACAGGGCGATGAGGGCGATGCCACTGTAGGTGCACAGCGCGGAGAGCACCGTCACCTGGTCCGGGGTCGCGCCCAGACGGTGAGCGACGGCCGCCAGGACCCGGCCTGCTGGCCGATTGATGATGCGGGAGTAGAGGGGGGCGCCGGCCTTGGACTTCTGGGCACGGGACAGGGCCCGGATGTTCTCGGCGATCGTAGGGGAACCGGAAGGGGCGCTCATGAGGCATCTCCTTGGATGGGGCCCGGAGAGCCGGGCCGGGATGTTGGATGGAGGGGAGGGAGTCAGGGAAGGCCGGGGAGCAGGCGAGCAGGACGGGGCCGCACAGGCACGCGGGTGGCACCGACAGGCTCGGAGCCGTCGAACGGTGGGGCGGCACTCACCGCCCCACCTCCTGCGTCTGAGACTCCGCCAGCTCGCGACGACGCCTGGCCACGTCACGGCGGACCCACCAGGAGTACGGGACGATCTGGCACAGGATCACCGAGATCACCGAGCCCAGGATAGGGCCGGCAGCATCGAAGGGCCCAATGAGGACCCAGGAGATGGCGAGGTTCATCGGCACCAGGATGAGGACCGGCACCACCTGGAACTGCAGCCCGCGCGGATCGGTCATGTACATGCCCAGAGGCTGCTTGCCGGCCTCGACGGCGACGTAGGCGGCGAAGGCCCACACAAGAGCGGCCGGCAGGACGATCTTGCCGTGAGACATGACCTGAGCGGCCCAGGGGGTAACGGCCACTAACGCCAGTGCCAGGAGGAATCCGCCCCCACTGAAGATCATCGCCGGTTTGAAGGGGTTCTCGATGCGTTTGTCGGCGCGGGCGCGGGCGAACATCGGCCACATCGCCACCCCGGCCGCCATGACGGTCTGGGTCAGCATGTTGAACAGGTTGTTGGCCAGGTTGTACTCGGCCAGAGCCTGTGACTGGCCCAGGTGGGACAGAAGGAGCCGGTCGGTCTGGAAGGCTATCGGGATGGCCAGGGACTGGAGGAGCTGGGGGCCCGCGGTGTTGACGATGCGAACGCCTCGTACGCTGCGCAGACGGAGCACGTCCTGGAGAGCCCCCGCGAACAGGGGTCGGGTGGCGCGCCAGGCGACGACGATGCAGATGACCGAGACCAGCGCGTTGGCGATGTAGGAGTAGATGGACACGGCATTACCGCGCCCCAGGCCGGTGACGATGGCCAGCAGCAGGAAGCAGGACATGGCCGGAGAGACGACGCCCTGGCTGATGACCTGCGTGGCCGAGCGCCCCAGGCCGATGATGACGCGCTGACCCACGGACAAGGGCAGGGCCGCGGCGTAGATGATGAGGCAGACGGTGGCCGTGAGCCCACCGCCCTCCATGAGCTTGCCGCCCAGGAGCCAGGGCCAGGCCCCCAGCAGCAGGATGACGATGCCGACGGTACTGATGACCAGGGCGGAGCCGAGCAGCACCCGGACGGCAGTGGTGATCGTACGACGCACGACCGAGTCGTGGGCCGGGTCGGTTGAGCTCGCCACCGTATTGAGGATGACCGCACCGATCCCCAGGTCGGTGAAGGGCATGAGCGTGGGGAAGGTGGCCAGCAGACCGTACTGGGCGAAGGCATCGGCCCCGAAGTGCCGGATGATGAGACTGGTGTTGACCAGGCCGAACACACCCGAGACTCCCATGACCACAACCTTGGCCACGGCTGTGGTTCCCACAGAGGACCAGCTGGCACCCGATGACGACCCACGGCGCACAGCTCCCCCGAGCCGCCGCAGCAACGAGCGTCGGGAAGCCGGGGACGGCGTCGTCCCAGCATCCGCTTCACCCCCCGAAGGACTGAGGACTCCTGCCGCCCCTGCAGGTTGCCGACAACCAGCAGAGTCCACTGGATCGTCACCCACCGTCGAGGCCGTCATCGAGGGCTCCGCAGGTGTCGAAGAACTCGACTGGGTCACATCGCACTCCTGATGTTGTAGGAAGGTAACAATCTGACATCGGGAGGACACCTGAAGTCAGACACGAGAGTAGACACATCATCCTCTACAACCTGCTATCTTTTGTTTATAGACTTGTGACATTGACCGACCCCCACCCACCCCCCTTGGCACAACCCCAGCAAACCTGGCCTGAGCAGGCCAAATGCCCCCTGCTGGAAGAACCCTGAAAGGTCCCTCATAAGTGCATTGGCATCCCTGTATCGTTGCGCACCTGTAACATACACTCGACCCAAACTCACCTCGACTCCTCGCTTCAACCCTGCGATCTTGGCCACTTCCCACAAATAACGCCCGCAAGAGTTAGTAGCATTCTAAAACTGCTGCTGTTCACGACGTCCCGTCAGCACTACTCGACAGTTATTGCCCACCCTCGATCATCCCTGCGGAGTCCACCTTGTCTAGTTCGACCCTGACACTGCCCCAGCGCGAGCAGCACCGGCGTCCCTCGACAGCAGCAGCCGGTGCCACCTCTCCCACCGCTCCGCGCAGTCCCTGGGCGCGCACGCGCCACGACCTCGTGATCTGGCTCGTCCTGTCCGACCTCTTCGCCATCGCCGTTCCCATCTGGGTCGCTCTCCTGAACGGCCACCTGTCACTGGTCTGGTCCGCCGCCACCGTGGGCGCCACGATGGTGCTCACGGCCTGGTTCCTGGGTGCCCTCGGCATCGACGCCGTCGAGCAGGCCGGGCCGGGCACGGGCCGTTACGTCGCCGCTGCCGCCGTGAGCGTCCCGGTTGCCCTGCTGCTGGCCGACCTGTCCGAGGTTGCCCGAACCACCCTGCTCGTCTCCCTGGCGGTCCAGCTCCTCCTGGCCATCACCGGGCGATCCATCGAGTCCGGCTGGCTGCGCCGTCGCCGCCTTGAGGGGCACGCGCTGCGCCGCACCCTCATCGTCATGGGTTCGGGCGCCCAGCCCATGCTCACCCAGCTTCGCCGCCACCCCATGGACGGCTTCCTCATCGTGGGGTACCTGTCCTCGGGCCAGGACCGGGCCTTCCACTCGGCCGAGCCCGTCCGCAGTCCCCAGCACATCGCCCAGACCCTGCACGCCGAGCGCATCGACGCCGTCATGACGGTCGGCTCGGTCACTCCGGAGGACCTGGTCACCCTCATGCGCGGCCTGGAGGGCACCCAGGTGCGCCTCGTCGTCGCCCCGGGCCTGCAGGACGTCGTGCCCGGACGCATGCGGGCCCTGACCGTCACTCAGGGGTGGACCGGTCTCATCGCCGTCAAGACCCGCCGCACCCGCGCCGCGGGCAAGGCCCTGTTCGACCGCGTCGCCGGAGCCGTCGGGCTGGCCCTCATCTCGCCGCTGCTGGCGGCCACCGCGATCGCGATCCGCATCGACTCACCCGGACCGGTCTTCTACACCCAGACCCGCGTGGGGCAGAACGGCAAGCCCTTCACCATGTGGAAGTTCCGCTCCATGTACACCGACTCCGACGCCCGCCGCGCCTCGGTGGTCAAATCCGGCGGCGACGCCGGCAACGAGGTGATGTTCAAGGACCGTCAGGACCCGCGCATCACCCACGTGGGCCGCTGGATCCGACGTCTGTCAATTGACGAGCTGCCCCAGCTCATCAACGTCGTGCGCGGGGACATGAGCCTGGTGGGGCCGCGCCCCGCCCTGCCCGTCGAGGTCGCCAAGTACGACGCCGAGGCACTGCGTCGTCTTCTGGTCAAGCCCGGCCTGACCGGCCTGTGGCAGATCTCCGGGCGCTCGGACCTGTCCTGGGCCTCCACCGTGGCCCTGGACCGTCACTACGTGGAGAACCGGGGCGGAGCCCTGGACGCGAAGATCTTCGCCGGAACGCTGCGCGCGGTTATCGGCGGAAAGGGAGCCTACTGATGATCACCGGCTACGTCCCCGGCGGCTTCGACATGCTGCATGTGGGGCACCTCAACATCCTCACCGAGGCGGCCAAGCGCTGTGACCACCTCATCGCGGGAGTGGCCACCGACGAGTCGCTCGAGCGGATGAAGGGGCGAGGCCCCATCGTGCCCCTGACCGAACGCATGTCCATGGTGGCCGCCCTACGCATGGTGGACTCCGTGGTCCCGGACTACGACCAGGACAAGCGCCTGGCCTGGAAGCGCTCGCCATTCGACGTACTCTTCAAGGGCACCGACTGGAAGGACACGGACAAGGGTCGCCGCCTCGAGGCCGAGATGGCTGAAGTCGGTGCCTCGGTGGTCTACCTCCCCTACACCCCCACCACCTCCTCGACGATGCTGCGACGAACCCTCGTCCAGGAGGTCGCATCTCGCAGTCCCCAAGGGGTCCAGTGACCACTTCACGTAACGACTTCGAGGCGCTCGACAGCTCGTCGAGCAGCATCGACTCCGCCGCAGCCGCCTCCGGTGCCGGTGACGGCGGAAGCAACCGATCCGACTCCAGCACCGCTCAGACCGATCAGGACTCCACCGGCCGTCCCGGTCTCTTCGCCCGTGCCGCGAGCGCCCTGCGCCCCCGGCGGCGGGCCAAGGCCTCCAGCAACTCCGCCAAGGCCGCCTCCGACGACGCCGTGGAGGGCGTGGGATCGGGGATCACCTCCGGAACCACCACCTCCCGCCTGGCCGCGACCTTCCGCATCCCCCAGTCGCGGGCACAGCGTCAGCGGCTGCGCAAGCGCTTGTCCTCCCTGGCCGCCGTGCTGTGCGTCGCCGCCCTGGGAACGGCCGCCTGGCTCCACGAGGGCGTGGCCCAGGCCGACCTGCATCTCAACGACGGCGGCGTGTGGGTCACCTCGACCTCCAAGCACCTGGTGGCCCGCCTCAACTACCCCTCCCGGGAGGTCGACGGCACGATCCGCACCTCCTCGTCCTCCTTCGACGTCACCCAGAACGCCGAGGACATCCTGGTCCCCGACTCCGGGGACGCCTCGGTCTCCTCGGTCGACCCCACCCAGGTCTCCTTCTCGGGACGCACCCAGCTCACCAAGGGCACGACAATCGCCCAGGGCGGCGACCGGGTGATCGCCATCGACAAGGTCCAGGGAACGATCCGCGCCACGAAGACCAAGTCGGTCGGCTCCCTGACCGCCGCGGCTCCCGTGGTCTCCGGCATGCCCGACGTCGTGGCCGTCGTCGGCCAGGACGGCGCCATCCACGCGGCCTCGGCCACCAGCAAGTCCCTGGTCTCCCTGGAGGCCAACGACAAAGGCTGGGAGGAGGCCACCAACACCTCCTTGAAGCTGACCGCCGGCACCGATCTGGCCATCACCGCCGTCGGCGACAAACCGGTGGTCCTCGAGCGCAGCACCGGTATCCTCCACCTGCCCGAGGGCAAGACCGTCAACCTGGACACCTCCGGCCTGGCGCTCCAGCAGCCCGGCCCTGACGCCGACTCGGTCCTGGTGGCCTCCCGCAACGAGCTCATCTCCATCCCCCTGGACGGGGGGAAGGTCACCAGGACGCCGTCGTCCAAGGAGAAGTCGGCCCCTGAGGGCGTTGCCGCCCAGCCGGTACGCCTGGGCAAGTGCGTCTATGCGGCCTGGTCCGGCTCGGGCCAGTTCGTGCGCAGCTGCTCCGGCTTGTTCAGCGGCGGCACCGAGACCCTCCACGACGACAAGCTCGCCGCGTCCTCGGCCCCGATCTTCCGGGTCAACCGTGACGCCATCGTGCTCAACGACCTGGAGACGGGCTCGGTGTGGCTGCCCAACGAGGACCTCGTCCTCATCGACGACTGGACGGACAAGACCGCCCAGACCGACGACAACGCCGACCAGAAGGACGACTCCGCCAACACCTCGGATTCCCAGACGCCGCCGGAGCGCACCGAGGAGAACCACGCCCCCAAGGCGGTCGACGACAACTTCGGTGTGCGCCCCGGCCGCTCCGCGCTCCTGCCCGTGCTGGCCAACGACTCCGATCCCGACGGCGATGTCCTCACCGCCACCCCGCAGGACAACGGAGGGTCACTCTCGGCTACCAAGGCCCAGGGCGGACTGGCCCTGCGCATGGATATCCCCGACAACGCCTCCGGCAGCTATTCCGTGCCCTATACCGCCGACGACGGGCGCGGCATGAGCGACTCCGCCGTCGCCACGGTGGACGTCCATGGCTGGGACGTCAACGGTGCGCCGAAGCAGATCACCACCCCGACCCTCACGGTCGCCGAGAAGGCCTCCGGCTCCCTCGACGTGCTGGGGCACTGGCTGGACCCCGACGGCGACGACCTCTTCCTGGTCTCCGCCCAGGGCGAGGGCCTCGACACCAAGGTCTCCAACGAGGGAACGGTCACGGTGCGTGAGCTGGGGGCCGGCACCGGCACCCGGGACCTGACCGTCACCGTCTCCGACGGCCGGGAGACCACCTCCGGCGTGGTCAAGGTCGATGTGCAGCCGGCTCAGTCGGCCAAGCCGATCGCCAACGCCGACCACATCCGCGTCGTCGCCGGCACCAAGGCCGTCGTCTCTCCCCTGGAGAACGACACCTCCCCCTCCGGGGCGACCCTGCGCCTGGCCGCTGTCCAGGAGGCCCCGGCCGGGACCTCGATCGACGTCGACCAGCAGGCGGGCGTCTTCACCTTCTCCGCCGACGCAGGTGCCCAGGCCCAGACCTACTACCTCACCTACGACGTCATGGACGGGGCCAATACGGCTCAGGGAATCGTTCGCGTGGACGTCACCCCCAAGGCCGACGCCACGGTGCCGCCCGAAGTCGAGAACGACACCGCTCTGCTGCGCAACGGCGGCTCGACGACGATTGCCCCGCTCAACAACGACTTCGACCCCTCCGGGGGGATCCTGGTCCTGCAGTCGGTCAGCGCCCCGCCCGACTCCGGTGTCACCGTCACGGTCGTGGACCACTCCCTGCTGCAGATCACTGCGGCCAGCACCGTCCCGGCCAATCTGACGGTGGACTACACCGTCACCAACGGGACCTCCTCCGCCACCGGGAAGGTAGCGATCGTCCCGGTGACCCAGTCCCAGCCCCAGCCACCGGTGGTCACCAATGACACCGCCGTGGTGAGAGCCGGCGACGTCGTCACCGTACCCGTCCTGGACAACGACTCCTCCCCCTCGGGTCTCAACCTGTCGGTGGACTCGCAGGTCAGCCTGGTGGGCGACGAGCTCGGCACCGCCTGGGTCAGCGAGGACACCCTCCGCTTCCGCGCCGGTGACCAGCCCGGACGCACCTCCTACGCCTACACGGCCAAGGACGATCAGGGGCAGACCGCCTCGGGGGTCGTCACCGTGGAGGTGCGCGCGCAGGACGCCGAGCACAACTCCGCGCCCTCACCGCGCAATCTGGAGGCCCGCACCGTGGCCGGCTCGTCCACCAACATCACCGTGCCCCTGGACGGCATCGACCCCGACGGCGACTCGGTGAGTCTGGTGGGCCTCAACCAGGCCCCCTCCCTGGGCTCGGTGGAGGTCAACTCCTCGTGGCTGACCTACAAGCCCTCCGAGGGCGCCTCGGGCACCGACACCTTCACCTACGTCGTCGAGGACCGCTTCGGAGCCCAGTCCACCGGCACGGTCCGCGTGGGCGTCGCCCAGTCCTCCCCGCTCAACGTGGCCCCGGTGGCCACCGACGACCTGGTCGTGGCCAAGCCCGGACGCACCGTGGCCGTGGACGTCCTGTCCAACGACCTGGACACCGACGGCGACACCCTGTCGCTGGAGGGCGACCCGGTCTCCAGTGACCCGTCGCTGGGCGTGTCCACCCGTGCCGGACGCCTGGTGCTCAATCTGCCGGACGAAGAGGGCAACCACTCGGTGGCCTACACCGTCTCCGACGGGCGCGGCGGCACCGACACGGGCACCGTCACCGTTCAGGTCTCCAAAGACGCGCCCCTGGCCAACCCGGTGGGCGTGGACGACTACGTCACCGTCGACCAGGTCGACGCCAACGGCAAGGTGACCATCCCGGTCCTGGACAACGACAAGGACACCGACGGCTCGCCGTGGGACCTCAAGCTCTCCTCCTCCGACCCCGACGTCGAGGTGGGCAAGGACTCCATCAGCCTCACGGTGGGCGAGACCCAGCGGCTCGTGCTCTACACGATCACCGATGCCGACGGGCTGACCGGTCACGCCGTCGTCGTGGTACCGGCCCGCTCCGCCCTGCGGCCCCGCATCAACCCCTCGGCCGTCCCGGCCCATGTGCCGGCGGACAAGACCACGGACATCAACCTGTCCTCCTACATCCTCACCCGCGAGGGCACCAAGCCCGTCATCTCGGACGCCTCCTCGATCCACATGGCCAAGGGCACCAAGGACGCCAAGACCGCCTCGAGCGGAACAGCCCTGTCCTTCACGCCCGACTCGGGCTTCACCGGTCAGACCTCGGTGACCTTCACCGTGGCCGACGGCACCGGCTCGGACGCCCTGAGCTCGACGCTCACGCTGCCGATCGTCGTGGACTCCTCGACCAACAAGCCGCCGACCTTCACGCCCACAGAGGTGAAGGTGGCGCCTGGAGAGGGAGCCGTGACGGCCAACCTGGCGGCCATGACCACCGACCCGGACCCGAGTGACAAGCTCTCCTTCCAGGCTGGCCCGGCCCCCGCGGGCTTCGACATCTCCCTGAGCGGTTCGTCGCTGTCGGTCAAGGCATCCGACAAGGCCACCGAGGGCACCACCGGTTCCATCCCGATCACCGTCTCCGACGGTGTCAACCCACCGGTCAGCGCCTCACTGCCCGTGCGGGTGAGCGCCTCCAACAAGCCGCTCATGACAACGGCTCCGATCAATCTGGAGTCCCGTAACGGCGAGGCGGTGAGCGCCGACGTGTCCAAGGCGGTGACCAACCCCTTCCCGGACAAGCCGATCACCCTGTCCGGCACCCCGACGATCACCTCCGGTCAGGGCACCGTGAGCGTCTCGGGCACCACTGTCACCATCACCCCGAACGCCGGCTTCCACGGCACCATCACCGCGCAGTACAAGGTGCTGGACTCCACGGGCTCCGAGTCACGCGCCGTCACCGGCACGATCACCGTGCAGGTCGGGGGTGTGGCCCCCGCGGCCCCTTCCGGTGTGAACGTGGTTCCCGTGGGTGCCGACTCGGCACGCGTGTCCTGGACCGACGGCGCCGCCAACGGCTCCCCCATCACCGGTTACAAGGTGAGCGTCAACGGCTCCGAGCAGACCTGCACCACCTCGAACTGCCTCATCGGCAATCTGACACCCGGCCAGACCTACAACATCCAGGTGGTGGCCACCAACAAGTACGGCGACTCCGAGGCCGCGACGGTGCCCTACCAGCACAACGCCACGGCCAAGACCCCGGCCGCCCCCGTCCTGGCAGCGGGCGCGGGCAAGGTCACCGCCAGCTGGACCGAGGTGGAGGACCCCTTCGGAGGGGCAACGACCTACGACGTGCGCCTGTCGGACGGAACGATGCTCACCGGCGTGACCGGGGCGTCGACCTCCTTCGACGTCGCTCCGGGACGGGCCTACACCGCCCAGGTGCGGGCCAGGTCCAGCCAGGGAACGGTCTCGGAGTGGTCCTCTTCGTCGAACCCTGTGACGCCCTACGGTGAGCCCGGCGCCCCCGGGACCCCCGTCATCACCCCCAATGGGAACACGGTCACTGTCAGCTGGCAGGCGGCCAACGGCAACGGCAGCCCCGTGAGCTACACGCTGCACTACTCCAACGGGAACGACAGCGACTCCAAGAGCGTGGGGGGCGCCACCTCCACCACGGTCACGATCTCCCGCGGGACGTGGACCTTCTGGGTCGAGGCGGACAACGGTCACGGGTCCAAGACCTCGCCCCAGGCCAGCTACAGCTACAAGCCGGCCCCGTTGACCCCCTCGACCCCGGCGGTCAAGGCCACCGGCAACAGCGGCGAGCTCTCCGTGAACGCCTCGCCCCGGGCCGGCAACGGCTGGAGCGTGGGCGAGCTGACGGTGGAGTACTCCGTCGACCAGGTCAACTGGACCAGCTCCTCGACCATCCGGGGCCTGACCGACGGGCGGGCCTACACGGTCTACGCCCGGACCAACGGCGGCGGGCAGTACTCCGACGTCGTCGCCTCCTCCCCGGTGGCGCCCTACGGTCCGCCGTCGGCACCCTCGGTCAGCTGTGAGCTCACCGGCAAGAAGCAGAAGAAGGTCTCCTGCTCCTGGACGCCCGGCGGCAACAACGGCGCGGGCACCAGCTACGAGCAGACCGACGACGGTGGTGGGACCGTGGAGGAGATCGAGGTCGGTGACACCTACGAGGGCAAGCTCAAGCGCGGCGAGTCCCTCACCTGGTGCGTACGCGCCCGGACCAACGCCGGCACCTCGGGGTGGGGCTGCGACACCGTCACCAGGCCGCCCAAGCAGAGCGACGATGACGACGATGATGATGATGATGACGACAAGCAGCGCGTTGCGGTCGGCACCGAGCAGCAGTTCTACGTGGACCACACGCAGAGATGCCGTCCCTTCGGCCCCTGGGGCACCTGCTACCAGATGGTCTTCGACCTCTCCGGCAACCCCAACAGCACCCTGTCCTGCGGCTACTGGTACTGGGACACCTGGAACTGGCAGCCCGCTTGGAACGAGGAGGAGATCACCCTCGATAAGAACGGCTACGCCCGACACAAGTTCCCTCACCGGACACCGAACTGGAACCAAACCGTCACCTGCACCCAGCAGTAACCGGATCATTAACCGGATCGATGCTCGGTACGCCACAAGTCACATACTCACATCTCTCCACCCGAAGGATCATTGATTCCATGCCGATGACCCCCGAGAACGCGACATGGTTCGCTGACGCCTTCTCCACCATTGTCAACAACGTCGGTCAGGCGCTGCTCGACAAGGAAGACGTGATCAAGCTGGCCCTGACCACCATGCTCTCCGAGGGGCACCTCCTGCTGGAGGACGCCCCCGGCACCGGTAAGACCGCTCTGGCCCGGGCACTGGCGGCCTCGGTGCAGGGAACGCACTCTCGTATCCAGTTCACCCCCGATCTGCTGCCCAGCGACATCACGGGTGTGACGATCTACGACCAGAAGACCGGGTCGTGGGACTTCCACGCCGGCCCGATCTTCTCCTCCATCGTCCTGGCCGACGAGATCAACCGAGCCAGCCCCAAGACCCAGTCGGCCCTCCTGGAGGTCATGGAGGAGTCCCAGGTGACGGTCGACGGCGTGCGCCACACGACCGAGCGTCCCTTCATGGTCATCGCCACCCAGAACCCCATCGAGCAGGCCGGCACCTACCGCCTGCCCGAGGCCCAGCTCGACCGCTTCCTCATCAAGGCCTCCGTGGGATACCCGGGCAGAGAGGCACTCACCAAGATCCTGTCCAGCTCGGCCCACCCGGACCGTTCCAAGAACCTGTCCGCGGTGGTGGCCTCATCCGTGGTGGCCTCCATGGCGGACCTGGCCGCCACCAACCACATCGAGAACTCGGTGCTGGACTACATCGGCGCCCTGGTTGAAGCCACGCGCACCGCCGAGGAGACCCGCATGGGCGTGTCCACCCGTGGTGCCATCGGCATGGCCCGGGCCGCCCGTGTCTGGGCCGCCGCTCAGGGGCGCAACTTCGTCCTGCCCGACGACATCAAGGAGCTTGCCGAGGTCGTCTGGGCCCACCGCCTGGTCATGGACCCCGACGCCGAGTTCACCGGCGCCACCGCCTCCGGCGTCATCACCGCCGCCCTGGGCCAGGTCCCCGCGCCCACGACCCGCGACTGAGCCGCATGACGCCTCACACGACGTCGCAGGCCCCTACCCGCCAGGTCCGCCCGGACCCCGCGGGCCAGGCCAACGCATCCGCACCCGCCGCCTCCCCGAGGTCCTCGGGAGCATCGACGTCCTCGAAGACCGCGGCATCGGCTGCGTCGTCGGCTTCCGCGAGCACCGCGCTGACGGCCAGGCCGGCGCGGTCCCGCCTGACCGACGCCGTCGCAGTGCTCCTGCGTCCGCTGCGCTGGCTGACGCACACCATCACCCCGATCGGTTGGGGCAGCGTGGTGCTGCTGGTGGCCTGCGGACTGACCGGCGCCGTCATGGGGTGGCAGGAGGCCTGGAGCGCGGCCATCGTCGTCGGCATCGTCGTCGTCACCGCCTGGCTGTGGCTCATCCCCCGCGGCGGCTACTCGGTCAACCACGACCTGCTCGAGCCCCGCGTCACCGTGGGCGATCACGCCCTCATCCGTCTGACGGTCACCAACCCCCGCCCGCGGCCGCTGCTGCCCTCGCGCATGGAGATGCCCGTGGGACCGGGGCGCGCCGTCTTCGTCGTCCCCACCCTGACCCCCCGGGCCGTGCACGAGCGCGGCTTCATCCTGCCCACGCAGCGCCGCGGCATCGTCACCGTGGGCCCGGTCCTGGCGGTACAGCGCGACCCGGTGGGTCTGCTCCAGCGCGAGCGCTCCCTGACCACCCCGCAGGACATCCACATCCACCCGCGTACCCTGCGACTGGGCACCGTCCTGCACGGCGTCCTGCGCGACATCGAGGGCGCCGTCACCCAGGACCTGTCCAGCTCCGACGTCGCCTTCCACGCCCTGCGCGACTACGTTCCCGGCGACGACCGGCGCAATGTCCACTGGCGCACCACCGCGCGCACCGGCAGGCTCATGGTGCGCCAGTTCGAGGAGACGCGCCGCTCCAGCCTGCTCGTCCTGCTGTCCACCCGCCAGGACGACTACACCGGTGGGGAGGACTTTGAGACCGCGGTGTCCATTGCCTGCTCCCTGGCCATGGACGCGATCCAGGACGGGCGCGAGGTCCGCTTCATCACCCAGATCGGTGCCCTGCCCACCTCCTCGGCTCTGCGAATGCTGGACACTTCCTGCCTGCTGAGCACCGGTGAGGACGACGTCAGCTGCGACCTTCTGGTGCGACACGCCTGTACGGCGCACCCTGAGGCCTCTATCGTCGTTCTTGTCACCGGTCAGCGGGTCGACCGCCCCACCCTGGCCCGGGCCCGCGGCTTTGCTCACGCGTCCATGGTGACCGTCACCTTGCGCGCAGGTCAGCAGGGCCTGTCACGCCACCACGCCGGAACGATGCCGGTTGTGGACATGGACCGTCTTGAGCAGCTTCCCACCGCCCTGAGGCGAGCACTATGACCCCGTCGACGACCTCCACCACACTGCCCCCGCGCACCGCGGACTCCCCGCTCTCCGGCTCCCCCGCCGGAGCACCGTCCCCGGCCGAGGCTCCCTTGCACGGCTCGGGAGCCCCCTCGACACGCTCACCGGAGTCGGCCTCCTCCTGGTCAACGACGTCATCGCGGGCACGCAGCCTCTACAGCACCGAGACCACTCGGCCGGCCCGGTCGATCACCGGCGCCGGTCCGCTCCTGTCGCGGCCGTCGCGGCCGGCGCTCTCCGCTCGTCGCTTCCTGCCCCCCAGGCGCGGTGCCAAGCCGCCCACACCTGCTCTCGCCGCCCTCGAGCTGACGGTGATGGCCGGGATCATCGCCGTCGGCGCGATTCCCTTCCTGCCGGTCTTCGCCTCCCTGGTCGGCTGCCTCGCCGTCGGCTACGGGGCGCTCGTCGGCACCCTGACCGCGATGGCCTGCTCGCGCCTGCGCCTGTCGGTGCTGCCGAGCATGGCCGCCCTGGCGCTGGTGCACGTCCTGGTCGCCCCGTGGCTGCTGACCGACGTCGGCTCCGGGCTCGCGGCCGTCAAGACCGTTCTGGCCTCCACGGTCACCGTATGGCGCGACGCACTGACCGTACCGATGCCGCTGAGCTCCTTCAGCGGGATGACGGTGCTGCCGTGGCTGACCGGCCTGGTGGTCTCGGCACTGGCGACCCGTCTCATTCTGGCGGGCCGTGAGGTTCTGGCCGGTCTGACTCTGGTCGCGCTGCCCGTCGTCGGCATCGGCTGGGGCGGGCAGGAGGCCGTGCGCCCCACCGCGCAGGGCATCCTGTTCGTCGTCGGCGTGCTGATCCTGTGGACCTGCGGTTCCTTGCGGCAACGGCGCAGCCACGTCATCGAGGCCCTGGACCTGAGCTCCTTCTCGACCACCTCGGGGACCACGAGTGCCAGATCCACCGGCGACCTCGGCCGGGTGGCTCTGCGCGGGGCCGCCATCGCAGCCGTGCTGCTCATCGTCACCTCCCTGGCCGCCCTGGCTCTCACCCCCACCGCCCCGGCCTCCCGGACAGTGGTACGCGACCTGTTCCAGCCGCCCCTGGACGTGACCGAGTACGCCAGCCCGTTGTCACTGATCCGCACCCTGGAGACGGACAAGGCTCACACCCGGCTCATGAAGCCCACCAACCTGCCCTCGGGCGGACGCATCCGCATCGCCGCCATGGACTCCTACGACGGCCTGTCCGCCCACATCGGGCAGAACGAGAACGGCCAGTCGCGCTTCGAGCGCATTGGTGACAAGACCCAGCTGACGGTCAACCGGCTCGACGGGCGCAAGCAGACCTCCTCTCTGACCATCGAGGACTACAGCTTCCCCTGGGTCCCCACGATGCCCGAGACGATCCGTATCGAGTCCTCCGGCCCGCGTCAGTCGGCTTTGCGCGAGGGCATGTTCTACGACAAGTTCTCCTCCACCGGCATCGCCACCAGCGGTCTGGCCGAGGGCGACGTCCTCACCGAGCGAGTCGCCCCCTACACCTCGCCCTCCGAGGCCGCCCTCAACAAGGCCTCCCTGGCTCAGACCGCACTGGGGCCGATCGAGCAGGTGCCCCCGTCGGTGGCTTCCCTGGCCAAGGAGATCGTCGGAGCGGAGTCCAACCCCATCGCCCAGGTCCGGGCGCTCCAGCAGCGCCTGCGCACGAGCTACTACTCCGACGGCACCAAGAGTCCCTCCCAGCCGGGACACGGGGCCGCCCGCATCGCCTCAATGGTCGAGGCCGACTCCCTCATCGGCGACGACGAGCAGTACTCAGTCCTCATGATGCTCATGTGCCGCTCGCTCAACATCCCGGCCCGCGTGGTCATGGGCTTCGACCCGACCACCGACGGCGACGCCAAGACCGTCACCGGTGAGGACGTCAAGGCCTGGGTGGAGATCCCCTTCGAGGGCCTGGGGTGGGTCTCCTTCGACGTGACCCCGGACCGCGACCAGGTCCCCCAGCAGCAGACCACCCAGAAGGTCTCCAACCCTGAGCCCAACGTGCTTCAGCCCCCGCTGCCGAACGAGGACCCGGCCCAGCTGCCCCCCAACTACGAGGACCCCCAGCGCGACGACCCCCAGGACGATGACAAGGGCGGGCTGCCGACCGCGGTCATCGTCGTCGGCGGCTCCCTCCTGGCCATCGCGGCGGTTGTGGGATCCGTCCTGGTGTGGAAGGCCTGGAGACGCAGCCGACGGCGCGCACGCACCGGTGTCGGCAAGGCTCTGGGAGCCTGGGAGGAGATACTCGACCGAGCCCGCGACCTGGGTCGCGTCCCCGGGTGGGGAGCCACACGCCGCGAGGCGGCCGAGCAGCTGGACCCACACTTCCCGCAGGCCGATCTACCCCGTTTCGCCGGGGCAGTCGACACTCAGGTCTTCAGCTCTGGGGAGCCCCCGTCGTACGCTCTAGGGGAGTTGTGGGATTCCTCAGACGCGATTGTCCGCTCCATGGGCGCGCAACGTTCACGTCTGGGACGGGCGCTGGCCCGCTTGTCCCCGCGTTCTCTTATCCATCCCGCCGGGAGGCGGTCACGTCGACCCAGGAGGTTGCGGTCATGACGGTCACGGCTGACCCCCGTAGCAGCGCCCCGACCGCTGCAGGGTCACCGACTTCCTCGTACTCATCCAGTGACTCCTCGGGAGCCGAGGCCATCAGTCCCTACGGTGTCGCACTGAGTGACTCCCCCGATCCAGGCCGGACCGGCGAGGCTCGCCGGTCCGGGGGTACCGAGTCCTCGGCCTCTCCCGAGGACAGGCCGCACCCGCCTCGTCGTCGCCTCCCCCCGGCTCCGGTCAGGGCGCGTGTTGTGGCGGGGGCGATCGACCTCCTCGCCGGTTCTCTCCTGTTCGGGGGGCTGACGACCCTCATCTGGCAGGTCGCAGGCCGCCCGGCCATGTTCAGCGGGCTAATCGCCTTCGGGGTGGTCGTCGGGCTGCGATGGCTCGCCATCGCAGCCACTGGCTGGTCCCTGGGAGGACTGCTGCTCAGGATCCGCATGCTGGGTGCCCGCAACCAGACCCCCTCGCCGCTGGGCTCCTTCCTGCACGCGGACCTCATCCTGGCCGTCAGCATCACCACTCTCGGCCTGGGCACCATCGCTCTCATGCGTACGGCCGCCGCCGACCCCGAAGGGCGCGGGTGGCACGACAAGCTCTCCGGGATGGCGCTGCTTCACACCCGCAAGACGAAGCGACCCGACCGGCCCACCATCTCGGCAGCCGAGCCGGGGGGCCGGCCCACGAGCGAGCCCGCCTCCCGGGCCGCGGCAAGGTCCGGCGCTCCGGAAGGATCCTTCACCCAGGACGCCGGTGAGGCTTGGGACGCTGCCAAGCGCACCGCCTTCTCCGCCCCGCGCAGCGAGCAGAGCGCCGCGGGCCAGGAACCCACCACGCCACCATCCTCGAAGGCCGCTGAGGCACAGGACGAGCCTCCCTCCCGCCGTCGGCGCTCCGAGAGGGCCGAGCGGAAGGCCGAGAAGAAGGCGGAGAAAGCCGCAAAACGCAGTTCTCGAGAGGGCTCCGCACGCTCACGGGCCGGCGATCAGGTTCCGCAGGAGGGCGCCGAGACCACCACCGTGGGAGCCCAGAGCGCCACAGAAGCGGGAATCATGACCTCCCCCGGTGGGACGGCGTACCCGACGACATCGGATCCGGTGTCCTCCTCCATCCGCCGGCCCCGGCCTGCGCGGCCGGGGCAGCCCGCACGCCACGCCGGCCGCGCCCTGACGACTGGTTCGCCCAGCAGCGCCACCTCCCAGACGGCTTCAGCCACCGCCGCCGCCTACACTGCTGCGGTCTCAGGCAAGGCGGTCTCCGCTGACGGCTACGGCGTCATCAGGGCTCCCAAGGTGGTCAAGGCGGCGAAGGCGGCAACCGTGTCATCGTCCTCGGCGGCGTCGGCCGCATCTGCCAGCCCGGCCGTCTCCGAGACCGATGCCGCGGCCGTGGCGGCGGCCTCCGCCACTCCCATGGATCCTCAGGCCTCCGCCGCGCTGGCCGCCGCTGAGGCTTCCGCCATGTCGGCCGAGCAGAGGCAGTCGACACGATCGGCGCAGTCCGCACCGTCCGCCACCTCGGCCACGGCGCCCGCCCAGAACGCTGCGGAGGAGTCGGCAACGACTAGGGCGTCCACGAGCACGGAGACCCCCGCGAAGCCGGCCGGCGCTCCCTCCGGGGCGGGCCGCCCCTCCTCCAAGCAGTCCTCGCAGATGGACGCTGAAACCGCCACCCTTGACGCGGTCGAGGACACACCGGAGCCCTCTGAGTCCACTGACCAGTCGGAGCCGTCATCGACCCACGGGCCGCCGTCGGAAGCGACGACGCCCTCAGCGGAATCCTCCAAAACGGCGGCTGATTCTGAGGCATCCCAGGCCTCCACTTCGCAAGATGCGACACCATCGACACAAGTCCCGCGCTCGAAAGCCACAAAACCCGTAACATCACAGACGATGGAACCACGACACGCCCACGCCCAGCGCTGGAGGATTCAGTCCGGTCTCACCGGTAAGAAGACCTCCGCCTCGTCTGCTGCACCTACTGAGGATCAGCGAGAGCCGGCGTCACAGCCCGGTGTTCCTCGTCGCGAGAGCCTCTTCACCCCCGAGCGGCACCACTTCGCCTCCGGGGCGGCCTCGGCCCCGGAGGTCGCGCACACCTTCGACACCTCCAGCATCCTGCCCTCGGGGGACCGCAACACGCAGGCCCTCATCGACTCGGTGCCCTGGTCCTCGGTCCCGACCTCGGTGGACGCCGCCACGGTGGACTCCCTTCCCGAAGGAGTCATCGTCACCGACGACGACTCCTCCCGGAAGCCCGAGGAGGCCGAGGTGTCCTCGCCCAGGGCCGCCCAGATGGACCTGACCAATCCCTCTACAGTGCCCGGTGGTGTGCCGGCATCGTCAGAGGGCCAGGCTCACCCGACCGTACGCAGTCACCGCAGCCATGCTCAGGCCCCCGTCAGTAGCGGCTCGACCAGCGCGACGGCCCCGGAGGAGACGCCGTCCCAGCGGCCCCACACCACACACCGCTTCCAGGGTCCGGGAATCCCGGCGCCCGCGGAGGAGGCCGAGGCTCCGACCTCGCGTCGTGAGCGCCGGGACGCCGCCCAGGCTCCGGCGGGTTCCCGGACGAGCTCGACCGCGAGCACGTCACGACGCGGCGGAGCCCGTACCGGGGACAGCACCAGCGGCGTGGCGGGCAGCATGACGAACGCAGCGGCTCCAACCTCTGCCCCTGCAGCCGTTTCTCACCCCACCGCCGCCTCGGTTCCCGCCGTCAGCGCCCAAGCGGCCACACCGTCTCTGCCGTCGGCCTCCTCGGCCGCTCCGGCCCTGTCGGTGCGTCTTGTCCCGCTGCTGGGCGGCAACCCGATCCTCATTCACGAGCCCACGGTCGTGGGCCGCGACCCCGACAACATCTCGGCCTACCCCGGTGCCGAGCGCGTCGCCCTCGACGACCCCACGCGCTCGGTGTCGAAGACGCATGCGGCGATCTTCCCGCTGCTGGACGGAGTGTGGGTGACCGACCTTCACTCCACCAACGGAACCCGGGTGGAGTACCGCGACGGACGCAGCGTCGAGGCCGTACCGGACAAGGCGCTGTCCGCCCTGGAGGGCAGCACGATCTTCTTCGGTCGTATCGCCTTCAAGGTGGAGGTCGTCTGAGTCCGACGCCGAATCCTGCACGCAGCGGGGCCCGCACTCGAGTGCGGGCCCCGCTGCTTCGCTTCCTCACCTGCCTGGCGGGTCGGCAACCGCCTTCACGGAGTGTCGACGCAGGCGGTCTTGGCCTGGGAGGCCTTACCGTCTGAGCGCACCGCCGTGACCTCGAGGCAGGTGCGCCCCTCCTGGGCCCCGACGACGGCCTCGTTGGTGCGGACGGAATCCAGCTCGGTCTCCTCGTCAGGAAGCTTAACGCGGTAGAGGTAGCTGCCGGTCCAGCCGGTCTCCGGCTCTCCCCAGGTGAACCGCACCGTGCCGTCGCCCAGTACCTCACCCTCGATATCGCCCACCATCGGAACGGATGCCTGCAACGGGTTGACGCCGGTCGGCGGAGCGATGGTGGCGATGGGATTGTCTGGCTTCTTCTTAGTGTCCTGGGTCTGGGAGAAGATGATCGCGCCGATGACGGCCACGACCATCGCCGTGATCAGCACGGCGGTCAGAACGGTGCGCATCCGGCTCGGGCGGCTCGAGTCGCCGCCGGCCTCCGAGCCCGACGAGGCGGACTCGTCGTCGCCCTCGGGGTCCACCCGCATGGCGATGTGCTCGCTGGTGACGTCGACCTGGTTGAAGACCCCCATCTTGGTGGCGGTGTCGTTCTCATCCGAGCTGGGGCGCCTGGCGGACTTCGCAGCCTTGTCCGGCTCCTGGAACAGGTCGACGGTGGTGATCGGCAGATCCAACTCGGCCTGGACCTGCTGCAGCGCCCGTGCGAAGGCCAGCGCCGTCGGATAGCGCGAATCAGGATTCTTGTCCATCGCCACCGACAGCACGCGGTGCAACGACGGCGGAGCGTCCTGGCGACCCAACGGAGGCAGCGGGTCCTTGACGATGCGGCGGGAGAGCTCGTAGACGTCCGGGATGCCGTCGGTCTCGAAGGGGCTGCGCCCGGTGAGCATCGCGAAGGTGGTCGCGCCCAGGGAGTAGATGTCGGAGGCCGGATTGGCCGAGCGCATCCCGACCAGCTGCTCGGGGGGAGCCCAGGGCACGCTCATGCCCCGCAGCTCCTCGGATGCCTCCGGGCCGCTCATGGCGGAGATGCCGAAGTCCGAGAGCACCGGGCGACGGTACGTGGTGAACAGGATGTTGGCGGGCTTGATGTCCCGGTGGACGATACCGGCCCGGTGAGCGGTCTCCACCGCTCCGGCGATCTGGATCGCCGTCGACAGGGTCTCAGCAACGTTGAGAGGGCCCTGGCGCAGGATGGCGCCCAGCTGCGGCGGTGGGCAGTACTCCATGACCAGGAAGGGGTGGCCGTCGGCGGAGACGCCCGCGCCGTAGATGGACAAAATGGCCGGGTGGGAGGAGACCCGCGCCATGAGGTTCGCCTCCGACTCGAAGCGGGAGGCGGTCTTGTCCTCGACGTCAGCGTTCATGACCTTGACCGCGACCTCGCGGCGGGGCATGTGCTGCTCGAAGAGGTAGACCGTGGAGTAGCCTCCCGCTCCGAGTCTCTCCAGGTAGGTGAACCCAGAGATAACCGGAGGCGGTCCCTTGTGATCCAGCATCAGGGGAGGTTCTCAAAGGCGAGGGTCTGACCGTCGCCGAGGTCGAGGACGTCTCCGCTGCGCAGGAGCACCGGGGTTGCCGAGGACAGGCGCACAGGCGCCTCGTTCTGGCGGTTGAGAACGGTGCCATTGCAGTTACCCAGGTCCTGGGCCAGCACGCTCCACGCATCCAGATCGATGAGGATGTGGTTGCGCGAGACGAGCTGGTTGGGGCTGGCGACGGTCAGCGGGCGGAGGGGGACCTCCGCGACGCTGGTGATGTCGTCGGCCACAGGGTTGCGACCCACCAGGAGGGGACGGTTGAGCTCGATGCTCTCGCCGCCGGAGGTCACCACGCGCCCCAGAGGGGGGCAGGCGACCGACTTGGCCGGACGGTTGAGCTCGGCTCCACAGACGCGGCACACGGTGTAGTTCGTGGGGTTGGGGTGGCCCTGGGGGCACACCGCCGACAACACGATCCGGATGGCGTCGGGCTCACTGGGAGAGCTTGCCGAGGCCGGGGACGCCGGGCTGGAGGGTCCGGAGCCCACGAGCGAGACGAGCTCGCCCACCAGGTCCTCGGGCAGGCCGTTGATGGTCTGTCCGTCATGGTCGCCGCGACCCAGCCCCTCGGAGCCCCCGGCGGAGGGCTCGTCGGAGGAGGGCTGCACGAGCCCGACCACCGTCTCGGCGACTGCGGCGGATCCTGCCGACTCAGCAGCCTCCGCCGAACGACTCGGCTCCAGGGGACCGAGCCCCTGGTTGAGCAGCTCGGCGCGCAGCTCCTGGGAGAGGTCCTCGGGCAGGCCGTTGATGGTCTGTCCGTCATGGTCCCCGGAGCGTACGGGCTCGTCCTCGGCATGCGCCTGCGCAGCGGCCTCGGCGACAGCGGTGGCCTCCGCGACCACAGCGGCCTCGGCTGCCTCGGCGGGCACGACGTCAGCCGGGGTCTGGGCGACCTCGGTGACCTCGACGGCAGCGTCCTTGATACCAGCAGCCTCAAGATCCTCGCTCGACGGGGGTGGCGGGGGCGGGATCATGGCCTCTGCCTCCGGAGAGGAGGGGATCGGCAGGGCCGGGATATCGAAGACGGGGGCGATCAGCAGGTCCTCTCCGGAAGCCTCCGGTGAGGACGGGGTGGTGACCTCAGCAGCCTCAGGAGACTGGGCGTCCAGGGTCACGGCAGGAGCCTCAAGGGGCTCAGCACTGTGGGCGCTGTGAGCAGAGGTCGCGCTCTGGCTCGACTCCTCGACGACCTGAACATCGGCCTCAGTGACCTCGGCGGCCTGAGTCCCCTCAGCGAGCTCCTCGGAAACCTCGGCCGACTCGGCTGACTCGACCGGCTCAGCTGACTCGGCTGACTCAGTCGACTCGGCGGCATCCGCGATACCGGCGACGACGGCAAGCAGGTCAGCGGGCCCGTCGGACTGGGCGAGCTGGTCGACCTCCTCAGGGGAGCCCGAGACCTCGGCAGAGGTTGCGGACTGGCCCACCTCGGCGGCCTCGAAGGACGCGGCGAGCTCGGCGCCGTCAAGAGCCTGCTGCTCGGCGTTGTCCTGCGCGATCTCGATGAGGTCGTCGACGACGTCGGGAGAACCGGCGGCTTCGGCAGGAGCCCCTTCAGACGAGTCGTCCTGCTCCGAGTGGCCCGACGACGCGGACTGACGGCGCGAGGAACGACGCGAGGCCCGACGGGAGGACCGAGAGGACCTCACCGCGGCGGCGGGGGATCCGGCAGAACCAGCAGCGGTGGTGGAGTAGTCAGGACCGGCCGGGTCAGGGTCATCGTCGTCGGAGTCACCGGACCCCTTCGACGATGCACGGCTGGGGGACGGGGTCCCGCTCGACTTCTCCGACCCGCGCAGCACCAGGTGTCCGGTGCTCACGACGGCGTCCACCGCCGGGCGACGCACCTGACCGGCGCCGTCGGGCGCGCTGACAATGACCGAGTTGGGGGCGGTCACCGTCGTCTCAAACCAGGTGGTGACCGCAGAGGCGTCCAGCGCCTTGCCGTCGACCTCCATCTGCGGGGCACCGCGCAGCGCCACGTGGAAGACGTCCTCGGGCGCGGAGACGGCGAGCACGAAGTCCGGGATCGCGCCCAGACGTCCGCCCATCCCCATCACCAGCTCATCCAGGGCCCGCGTCAGCGAGGCCTCCTCACTACGCAGCAGCCGCCACAGGCGCTCGGTGAGGTCCTGCGGAACCGACGGGGGCAGGATCATCACAGCACGTGGCGTGACCACGCCTGTCCACGAACCCTCGGTCCACCAGACCTCGTTGTTCGCGCTGCCGTTCGGGCTGTTTGTCATCATATTTCTCCTCAACGGACGATACAGACACCGTCACCCAAGTATGCCTGGCGTCCTCGGTGCACGTACTCCGCTCGGCCCGGTGAGAGTCGATGAACCCCCTCTTCGTCCTCGACGTGAGTGCCGTTGGTGGACCCCAGATCTGTGACCAGCACCCCATCAGAAGCAGGCACGAACAACGCGTGCGTCTTGGACACGGAGTCCTCCGAACGGAGCACCGCAACGAGCTGAGCATCCGGGTGGGACTCGATCGGGGCCGGCCGACGCCCGAGAACAATCGGCCCCAGAACTGGGATTACTGACCCCTCAACCACTAGGGAGCAGGTCGACACCGAGGTCGGCCTGGCACTGAGGAGGACCGTTCCGGACAGTCGATCGAACCAGGTGCGCTGTTCGGTACGCCATAGTGAGAGGATCCACAAAACAAGGGGGGCAACCCCTGCGGTTGCCACCAAAGAAAGGACTAAAAATGCGACGTAAATCACCGCTGACCGTCCCGGCGAGCCGTTCGGGTCGACCACCTTCCGGAGGCGGACCCCGGTCACTAACCCACCGGGTGTGGCGCCGGTCATCGCCATCATGGCAGTCATCACAACGATAAGCAGCACAACTGCCCCGACAGCGAATAAGATTCCACAGCAGCGCTCCGTGACGGCACAGAGTGCGATGATGAGCCCGGCATCTACTAGCACGCGGACCACACGGCGGCGTGCGGATGCAGGCATAATTGTCGTATGTCGCTCTCGGGTCCTCATAGGACAGACATGGTAAGCGCCCAGTCCACTGCCTCGCAGTCAGACGAGGTCTCGGAAGGAGCACACAGTGCAGATCGCGGTCACGCCTGATCCCCAGCGATGGGTGATCATCCCGCCCTTCCCACCTCCGGGATGGGCCCGGGAGGAGGCGAGGCACCGCAGCGCCCACCTGGGAGTCACCGGTCCGCAGTGGCGCTCCGAGCTGGAGTCCCTGCTCAATGAACTGCAGGCCATGGAGCGCCAGGGGCGCTTCGCTCGCCTCATGCACATCGACGACGTCGCGCACCCGCCCTTCGTCATCGACCTGAGCCTGGAGATCGCCAAGGATGACGGTTCCAAGGAGGGGCGCCGGGCCACGCAGCGCCAGATCGTCGCGGCCCTCCTGCCCGAGGCCGAGCTGGTGCGCCTGCGGCCGGGTCCGGACATGGTGGGGTTCTCCGCCTTCTACGAGTCCAACGGCCCCACCCAGGGCGTCGTCGTCCTACGACTGGCCGGACTGCCCACCGTCCCGGTGGACCTGGTCATGCGGCTGTGGGGCGCCGCCGCTGAGGACATCGCCCCCAACCTGGATCATCTCGTCGAGCTGGCCCGTCAGGTCGCCCCCGTCGTCTGATCCGCCCTCGAGAGGCCTCAGTCCCCGAGGTCGTCAGAGCAACCGGTGCTGTCTCCCCTCGTCCCTTCCTCACCGTTCTTCCCCGCCCCGTCCCGGTTTCCCCTCGAGGTCCTTCATCAGGGCGCGACGACCGCACTCGGATCAGGACTCCACCATCTCAGCCGCCTCGAGCCACTGCTCCTCCAGCTCGGCATGGGATGCCTCGGCGGCCACGAGCTCGCGGCCGAGCTCGGCCAGCTCCCCCACCCGGGCCGGATCGGCCGAGACCGCCTCCATGCGCACGTGCAGCGCTGCGACCGCCTGGGCCGAGCGCTCCATCTTGCGCTCGATGCGCCCCAGCGCCTTCCTGGCCTCATGGCGTCTGGCCCCGCTCGAGGCACTGCGCTCGGCCGCGGCCCCGCCCGTGGCCCGCGTCGTCGTGGACTCCGCAGAACCGGCTGAGGCTCGCGCCCCCCTCGATCCTGCGGCCTCGCGGCGCAGCTGGAGGTACTGCTCCACCCCACCGGGCAGGTCGCGCACGCTTCCGTCCCCCAGCAGGGCCACCTGGTGGTCGGTGACCCTCTCCAGGAGGTAGCGGTCATGGGAGACGACGACGAGGGTGCCGGGGAAGGAGTCGAGGATGTCCTCGACGGCGG
>ERZ772973.320-NODE-320-length-25877-cov-123.847_pt1 | contig 25877 bp, 17 predicted proteins | sample MGYA00580672_ERZ772973 | MGnify/ENA primary metagenome ERZ772973 (study PRJEB29015, sample SAMEA2737938) | human oral metagenome | biome: human oral; feature: human-associated habitat; material: dental | place: China | collected 2152 ...
GTCCGCTCCAGGGCAACCAGCCCGCCCCGAGCTCCTGCCTGAGCGAGTGCCTCAGGTGACATGACACTCACGTGTCTCGGAAGCGAGGCGGACAGGACACGGCGGGATACGGAAGTGCCCGCTGAATCAGCCGCGGATGAGGGGCTCATCGACGTCCGGCAGCTCGCCGCGGCGAGCTGCCCGGAGCAGTCTCAGTCCGTCGCGGGTGGCCTGAGCGGCGGTGATGAGCGGGCGCTGGGTGCGCAGGAGCTGGCGCCTGCCGCCGCGCAGGACGATCTCACGAGCGGCCCGACCTGCGGTGGCCACCCAACGACGCTGCGTGGCCCGATCCAGGTGCAGGCCCGCGTACAGCAGCCGGTTGCGCACGTTGTAGTAGTAGTAGATGTCCGACTTGGAACGGTCCTCCTGCTCGGGGTCCTGCGAATCATGGGAACCCTGAGCCTCGGAGTGGGTGCCGCCCTCGTCGTGGACGGCGACGGCGCCGCGCGCCAGGTCCAGGCTGCCGCCGGCCGCCAGCACCCGGGCCGAGAAGTCCACGTCCTCCCAGTACAGGAAGTAGCGCGCGTCGAAGCCCCCGGCTGCCTCGAACAGATCCGTCGACAGGGCCAGGCAGGCCCCTGAGAGCCACGGCTGGGTACCGCCCGGGGGGATCGGGCGCGGCGAGCGGCGCGAGCGCATCGATCCATCTGCCAGGCACACGACGATTCCGTCGGAGACGATACGGCCGGTGGAGTCCTTGAGCATCGGCGCCACCAGGGCCGAGTGGTCCGCGTAGGCCCGGGCCGTCAGTCGGATGAGGTCGGCCCGGGCGATGACGGCGTCGGGATTGAGCAGGACGAGCAGGTCGGCACCGAGCTCGCGGGCCCGTGCCGCCCCCAGGTTCATGCCGCCGCCGAAGCCTGTGTTCGTCTGCGGCAGCACCGCCTCCCAGCCGCGTGAGGAGGCCAGCGCCACCAGCTCCTCGCGGGCAGCGGGGGAGGAGTAGTTGTCCACGACGACGATGCGGGCCTCGGGGGAGTCCTCGGCCACGCGCACCAGGGTGCGCTCCAGCAGCGCCGCCGAGTCATAGCTGACGACGACGACCGCCGTGCGGGAGAGCAGCTCGTGGCCGGAGAGCCCGCCGACGTTCTCGGGCGCGGCCGACTCCGCGGTCTCGGCGGCGTCGGTGCGCAGGGTGGGCTCAGAAGTGGCGGTCATGGGGACAGGAGCCTTCCAGTGACAGGACGGGTCGAGAACCGACAGGGCGATTCGCGACGTCGGGCGGGGAACGGACCGTGGAGGCGTACCCGGCTCGTGATAGTACCGTTAGACCCTGATGTCACGCCGTGAGCCGCCGGTAGGCGGGAGGAAGGACGGGCTGGACGTGCACCTGACCATCGCGATGCTCACCTACCGCCGCAACGAGTACCTGGCGCAGGTCATCCCCCAGCTGCTGGAGCAGGCCGACGACGTCTCCGGGCCGGATGCGACGGCGGGAGTGCTCATCGTGGACAACGACCCCCAGGCCGGGGCGCGCGCCGTCGTTGAGGCCGCCCGGGCGGCGCTGGGGAGCGATCCGGCGGAATCGCCGGAACCGCTCGGGGAGGATGATTCGGCAGTCTCTGCGCTGACGTCGCGGCTGGTCTACGTCCACGAGCCCGAGCCGGGGATCGTGGCCGGACGCAACCGAGCCCTGAGCGAGGCCCGCGGCTCCGACGCCCTCGTCTTCATCGACGACGACGAGATCCCCTCACCGGGGTGGCTGGCCTCCCTGGTGAGCACCTGGCGATCCCAGGAATGCGCCGCGGTCACCGGCCCCACGCCGCCCACCTTCGAGGCCACCCCCTCGCCGTGGGTCACCGCCTCGGGGGCCTTCGACTCCTGGGAGGCCGCTGACGGCGCCCAGGTTCGCAGCGCCGACACCGGCAACCTGCTCCTGGACCTGGGCGTCGTCGAGCGCCTGGGACTGCGCTTCGACCCGCGCTACGGGCTCACCGGCGGCGAGGACTCTCTCTTCACCCGCCAGCTCACCCGGGCCGGCGGTGTCATCCGCTTCGCGGCCGGGGCGGTCGTCACCAAGCGCGTGCCCGCCGCCCGAGCCAGGCGCACCTGGGTGCTGGAGCGCTCCCTGCGCTCGGGCTCGTCCTGGGCCCGGGTGCGCATCGACACGGCCGGACCCACCGACGGGGCGTTGGGGGGACTGGCGCGTCTGAGGCTGCGTCTGGGCTACGGGATCAAGGGGCTGGCCAAGGCCGGTGTCGACGGGGCGCGCGCCGGCGTGGCCCGCATCCGCGGTGACGTGCCCGCACAGGCCCGCTACGAGGTCTCCTCGCGCGGGGGGCTGGGCATGGTCGTGGGCGCGCTGGGCGGGCACGTGCGCGAGTACAGCCGCCCCCGCAGCCGGCGGAATGCGACGCAGGCGGGAAGGACGGGCGCATGAGCCGGCTGACGATCGCCATCCCCACCTTCCGGCGTCCCGAGGACCTGAAGCGGGCCATCGGCGGGGTTCTGAAACAGGTCGCGGAGCAGGCTGCGCGCGAGCCCAGTGGCGGGACCGTCTCCGACGCCGAGGTCCTCGTCATCGACAACGACGCGCAGGGCTCTGGGCGTAAGGCCGCTCTTGCCGCGGCGGCGGATGCCGGGGTGCCGGTGCGTGCCTCGGAGGATGAGCCGGCGGCGAGGGACGTGAGCGTGCGCTACGTCGTCGAGGAGCGGCCCGGTGTGGCGGCGGTGCGCAACCGCGCACTGGACGAGGCTACTGAGCGCGACCTGCTCATCTTCATCGACGACGACGAGGAGCCCGAGCCCGGCTGGCTCGCCGCCCTCGTGGGGCTCCAGGCCTCGACCGGCTGCCAGGCGGTGGCCGGACCGGTCATCCCGGTCTATGAGGTAGAGCCGGAGGAGTGGGTGCGCCAGGGGGAGTTCTTCGTGCGCAAGACCTGGCCCACCGGCACTGTTCGCCCGGTGGCGGCCTCCAACTGCCTGCTGCTGGACCTGGGCTTCGTGCGCCGGGCCGGGCTGCGCTTCGACGAGGGCTTTGGGGCCACCGGGGGAGAGGACACGCTCTTCACCCGTCAGCTGTGCGCCGCGGGCGGGGTCATCCGCTGGTGCGCGGAGGCGCGCGTGCGCGACCACGTCCCGGCCTCCCGGCTCGCCCGCCCCTGGATCCTGCGCCGGCAGCGCTCCCACGCCGCCACCTCGGTGCGCGTCGAGCTGGCTCTGGCGGGAGGCGGGGCCCAGCCGGCCATCCGGGCCCGGGCCGCGGTCGGTGGCCTGGTGCGCATCGTCGTCGGCGGCCTGCGGACGGCCGGCGGCACACTGATCGGCAATCCGAGGCACGCTGCCAAGGGAGCACGGTTGCTGGCGCGCGGTCGCGGCATCCTGGCGGCGAGCACCGGCGGCGGCGTCCACCGCGAGTACGACCACTGAGCAGCGGGTCTGGGATCAGCTCTGCTGGACCGCCTCGGTCCGCGAACGAGCCTCAGGCTGAGAGATTGTGCCAGTGGGTGGTCTGAATCCGGCGTGGTTCGGGGAGTGCACAGCTGCTGGAGTGGTGCCTGGCGTGTACTGCACGAGGGTCGGGGGTCACTGGGTGGGGGTCGGGTGTGCTCCCCGAGGTGCGGGGGCTGGTGTAGTATGCACACCCCGTGGCCAGTGCACCCCCACCCTCGTGCAGTAGGCCGGCTCGGGCCGAAGCCGGCGCCGAACCAGCGCACCACGAGACTCCAGCACAGGAGCCAGCAGGGGCCGGAGGCGTCCGGATCCGCCGCAAGGACCCCGCGGACTTGATCACGCACGCGGCCTGGTGTCCATGCAGCGGACATGAGCCCTTCCGCTGTCGATAGGCCCGGCGGTGATCCTTGGAACTCTGCGGTTCTCTCTCGGCTTGCGGCGCCTGCGTGGAGTTGATGTCCGCTGTGTGGACACCCGCACCTGCCAGACCCCCTTCATCGGCGCGCCACCGCATCCAGGACGACCAATCCCACCACAGGCCCCATCGAAGCGAGGAGGACAGTGGGGATGACCCCTGACCAGTACTCCTGAACCTTGTGGAGTACGCCGGTGCTCACGGCTACCGGGCGGGTGCCGCGGTATCCGGGTGAGGATCTGCCGCGGGGAGGGGATCGACGTCGGGGGTGAGTTCTGATGAGAGCGCCGCGTCGGTGTCGGTGGGCTCGTCCTCCGGGGCGTCACCCGGCTCGTCATCAGCGCCCAGCTGGGCGGCGTCGCGCAGGGCCGGTTGCAGCACAGCGGCGCCCAGCACGATCGGGAGGTAGGCCGGCAGCACCGTCCACGGCCCCACGAACACGTTCTGCACCACGGTCAGGGCCGCGAAGAACAGCCAGGGCGTGGCCTTGAGCCGCCCCAGGTCGCGCATCATCGCCGCCAGTGCCATCCCGGCGATGAGCAGCAGCAGGAGAGCCCCGGGGATCGAGGCCGCCGCCCACATGTCCATGACCCCGGAGTGCAGCTCGATGCGGCCACCGAACATGAAGTTCTCGACGTAGCCGTTCTCCGGGTCGTAGCCCAGGGCCGCCATTCCCCTCTTGGCCACCCACAGGTCCTCGAAGCGGGGCTTGACGCCTGCGCCGTACCCCCACGGGCGGTTTCGGAGCAGGGCCCAGGAGGCCCCCAGCTCGGGCCGAGCGGACAGTAGCAGGCCCGCAGAGCTCGAGGACTGGGCGATGGTGCGGTTCTGGGCGTCCTCGCCCAGGGTCCCGGACTCCGAGGCGGCAACGACCCCGGCCATCGCCGTCACACCCACGACCGCCAGCACGATGATCTGTGAGACCGCCAGACGTCTCGGAGTGGGGACCTTCCACCGCGCCCATGAGGCCAGGGCCTGCCAGATGACCGTGCCCAGGATGATGGCGAGGAAGGCCAGGGTGGAGCGCGAGTCGGAGACGAGGAAGACACCGCTGAGCCCCAGCAGGGCCACGATCTGTACGAGCCGGCGTCGGTTGGCCACAAAGCTGAGGACCATGATCGTCACCGCCGCCCCAACCCCGAACTTCCACGGGTTGGGACTGGACTGAAGGAGCGGTAACGCGTCCAGGAACATGCCGAAGCCCACCGCCATCGCCGCGCGCCTCGTTCCCAGCCGGCGCGCTCCCCACACGAAGACGGCTACCGCGCACGGCACCGCCAGCAGGCTCAGGGTGGTGGCGCGGCGGGCCCAGGCCTCGACGACGAAGCTGTTCTCGGCCAGCAGGGACATGATGTAGGCCGTGCCCGCGGCCAGGATCGACAGGATGAGCAGCAGGGACAAGCGGCGCGCCTTGCGCACAGCCGTCCAGGTGACGGGGAGCGCGGCGAGCGCGACGCAGTCGCCGACGCTCAGGGCGGCCGCCAGCTCGCGGCGCACGCCCACGCAGACCAGGAGGACGACGGCGATCGTCATCTCCAGGCGTCGTCGTCGGGGACTCGGCTCAGGCCTCGACTCGAGATCAGTCGCCAACGACGTCTGCGAGCCGCTGTGGGACGCGGCCGGTGACCAGGGCTGGGCCACGGCCGGTCAGGAGTCTTCCCGAGATCGACGGCGCCCAATGATGAGCAACGGGTCCTCGACCTTGTCCTGTGGGTTCTTCTGGCTCAGGAAGTACAGAAGGATGGCCATGACAGCACCGGCGGCCAGGCCGATCGCGGCTCCGATGGGCGCGGTGGACAGGGCCGACAGGCTCGAGGGCGAGGTGGGAGTCGTGGGAGGGTTGTCCACCGCCAGAGTCAGGTCGCCACCGCCCGGAACCAGGTAGGACTGCCCTCGGGCCACCGAGTCCAGGGCACCGATCTCAGCCTGGGCGATCGCGTGAGCCCGTTCCGGATCGGTACTGGTGGCTGAGATCTCGACGATGAAGGTCCCGGTCTTGGCGCTCACGGTCACCGACTTGCGCAGCTCGGCCTGGTCGATTCCCGTGCTCTTGGAGACCTCGGACAGGGTGCTCTCCGAGGTTCCGAGCTCCACCAGGGTCGGGATGATCTTGTCGAAGCTGCTGATCGGGGAGGACGCGTTGGGGTCCTCGGACCTGTTCTCCACAGCCAGCTTCGCGCTCGCGGTGGAGGTGTACTGCGCTGGCGTCAGCAGGCCGAAGCCGAGACCGACGAGGGCGCCCAGCACAACGTGCATGACCACCAGGACTGCGTTCTTGCGCAGCGCGACAATGAGGGTTTCCGGGTCCATGGGTTCCGTTTCGGTGATTGCGGGAGCAACAGAATAGCGTGCCGGTGAGGGCGTGAGCCGGACGCAGGGGGTGAATCACCTCGTTCCTGGGCACTTCTCAGCGCCCGCTAGGCCGAGAAGCGCGTGTGGATTGCGAGTATGCCCGGGATGACCGGCCGGTTGGGGAGTGATGAACGTGACGGGAACCCGTCAGCCGGAGCGGGTTCGACGACGGTGAGAGACGTCACCGGGCAGCACCGGGCAGTGTCGGGCGGCGTGCTCAGGCATGGTCGGTGCTGCTCTCCGGGGAGGTGGCGCCGACGGAGCGAGAGCTGTTGGTCTGATCCGTGGGGCCGGAGTGGAGCGTGGGCCTCGCCTTCATGCCACGCAGGCCGTTCCAGGCGAGGTTGACCATGTGAGCGGCCACCTCCTCCTTGCTCATCGAACGGTTCTCCAGCCACCACTGGGCCGGCATGGCCACGATGCCCACGAGCATCTGGGCGTACAGCGGAGCCGTGCGCGGGTCGAGGTTGTGGGCGGCGAACTGCGAGGCGAGGATCCCGGAGACCTCGATGGCGACGTCGGCCAGCAGCGTGGAGTAGGTGCCGGCTGCGCGGTCCGAGCCCGCCGAGAGGATGCGGAACCCGTCGGGGGAGTCCTCGATGTAGGTCAGCAGGGCCAGGGCCGCCCGTTCGGCGATCTGTGAGGCTGAGCCGGGGGTGTCGGGCGTGCCCAGGTCCTCGGCGTCGGGAGCCACTGCGGTACTGCTGGCCGGGTCGGTGATCGCCGAGGAGATCGCGGCCGAGATCGTGGTGATCTCCCGGTCGACGACGACGGCGTACAGGCCCTCCTTCCCACCGAAGTGCTCGTAGACCACCGGCTTGGACACCTGGGCGCGGGCCGCCACCTCCTCCACGCTCGTGGCGTCGAAGCCGCGCTCGGCGAACAGCCCACGGGCCACGGCGATGAGCTGCTCGCGCCGTTCGCTGGCGCTCATGCGGGTGCGCTTGGCCGCCATGGTTCTAAGCCTTACCGACCTGGCCGACCTGCCCGGCGGCACGGCCGGAGCGGCGGCGCTCGGACCACTGGGCGAAGCGCGCCGAGGTCAGGGCCCCGGTGCGGCGGGCCAGCCGGTGGCTGGGGGCCTCGATGTAGCGCTGGAACAGCCAGGTAAGTGGCGCCGAGACCAGCGGTGCCAGGATGAGCAGCCACCACGGGGAGAGCGGCTGCGTCAGCAGCCGCAGCGAGACCACGACCGGCTCGTGCACCAGGTAGAGGGAGAAGGACATGAGCCCCAGGTACTGCACCGTGCGTGAGCGCAGCAGACCGCGCAGCGCCCCGGCGCGCACCACGAGGTGGACCAGGTAGGCGGCCGCTGCCAGGGTGACCGCGTTGGCGAGGCGCTGGGCCGTGTGGCTCTCCATCCCCGGCCACCAGGCCAGCGTGATGAGCAGCAGGCAGAACAGGGCCTGCGCCGTCGCCCAGGGGCGGGGGCGCTCCGGGACCGGAGCGGGGTTGTGCCCCCAGGCCCAGCCCATGACCGCACCGACGGTGAAGACCGGCAGGTAGCTGCCCGAGCCGGGGCTGGCTGTGATGACCGGCACAGCCAGGGCGGCCGCCACCGGCAGCCAGGAGAGCCGCCGGCGTGCGCACAGGGCCACCCCGAGGATCATCAGGGGCAGCACGAAGGAGAAGATCGCCTCGGCGTGCAGCGACCACAGCACCGTATTGCGGTAGGCGTGCTTGGGAATGAGCAGGTACTCCATGAGCATCTGGCTCGCGCTGAGGCCCCTGGGATGCGTGACCGTCATCCAGTGGCCCAGCGCCGGGTTCTCCGAGCGGGGTACCAGCAGCATCGCGATGACCGCGAAGGTGGTGGAGGCCGCCGCCGGCAGCCACAGGCGCACGAAGCGCCTCGGGGCGTAGTCGACCCAGTCGAAGCGCCGCCCCTGAGCGTGGCGGCGGGCCACCGGGTAGGTCAGGGCGACGCCGGACAGGACGAAGAAGATGAGGACGGCCTCGTGGCCGGCCCACAGCAGGTGGAGGGGGCTCTGGGTGAGGATCCGGTTGAAGGCACCGGTGGGGACGACCCCGGGGCGGGCGCCGACCTCGGCCAGCGCCGGCACGGTCTCCAGAGCGTGGTGGATGAGCACGACGACAGCGGCCAGCCCGCGCAGCCCGTCGAGCTCGACGAGCCTCACCGCCGCCGGCTTGCCGGAAGAGGGAGGGGGAGTGGAGGGGGAACTGGACATGGGGCCATCCTGCCCTGTCGCCCCGGCTCACTGAGAAGTCCTGTGAGTGTGGCATCGGTCCGCCCGCGTCCCCGGAGCTGTGTGACGTTCGGCGTGGAGCGTCTCAATGGCGCGCTGAAGCGCCTCGAAGGTGCTGAGGGCGACCGGGACGTGAGAGACTGTCCCGGCGTCACGCCCCTCGCCGTCCGACGAGGTCGGGACGCACCCTTCCGCCCTGGTGTAGCGGCAGCACGCAGGCCTTTGGAGCCTTGAGGCCCGGGTTCGAATCCTGGGGGCGGAGCGGCGTAGCATGAGGGCGTTGGGGTTCCCTCGCTCTCACGCCCATCGGCGGCCCGCCGGTCGTCTGAGGGCCGCGCGCCAATCGTCCGTCCATCCGTACCTGATCAGAATCCGTTGGAGTCCGTCCCCGGCTCCGTCCGGTCATCGGCCGGATCCGTCGGGAGTCCGGGCGCGAACCTGTGAGAAGAGGACACGTGACCCCCACCGCACCCGCCGCCGTCATCGTCATGGCCGCAGGCAAGGGAACTCGTATGCGATCGGTCACTCCCAAGGTCCTGCACCGGATTGGCGGTCGCAGCCTTGTGGATCATGCCGTCACCGCCGCCAGGGGCCTCGAGCCCCATCACCTCGTCGTCGTCGTGCGCCACGAGCGTGACGCCGTCGTCGCCCACCTCGCCGAGGTCGCCCCCGACGCCGTCCCGGCCGACCAGGACGAGGTTCCCGGCACCGGGCGGGCCGTGGCCTGCGGTCTGGCCTCCTTGCCCGAGGACCTGACCGGGCCCGTCGTCGTCACCAGCGGGGACGTCCCCCTCCTGGACACCGCGACCCTCCAGACTCTGCTGGCCCAGCACAACGAGCGCGGTGACGCCGTCACCCTGCTGACCACCGAGCTCGAGGACCCCAGCGGCTACGGGCGCGTCGTGCGCGAGGCCGATGGCACCGTCTCGGCCGTCGTCGAGCAGCGCGACGCCACCGAGGCCCAGCGCGCCATCCGGGAGATCAACGCCGGTGTCTACGTCTTCGACGCCGTCCACCTGCGCACCGCTCTGACGACCCTAGGAACGGACAACGACCAGGGCGAGGTCTATCTCACCGACGTCGTCGCCCATGCTCACCGCTCCGGCCGGTCCACCAGCGCACTGGTCGTCACCGACCACTGGCTCGTCGAGGGCTGCAACGACCGCGCCCAGCTCGCCGAGCTCGGCGCCGAGCTCAACCGGCGGATCCTGCGCGGCTGGATGTCTCAGGGCGTCGGCGTCGTCGACCCGGTCTCCACCTGGGTGGATGTCACTGCTGAGCTCGCCCAGGACGTCATCCTCGAGCAGGGTGTCCTCGTACGCGGAACCACGCGAATCGGCCAGGGCGCCCGGGTGGGTGCCTACGCGATCCTCACCGACGCCGTCATCCCGGCCGGTTGCGTCGTCGCCCCCTTCAGCCAGCTCGACGCCGACGCCGCCCAGGCCTGACGCATGAGCGCACCGGATCGCCGGTCCCGACCGGGTCGGCCGGGCCGATCACAGACCTCAACCTCCGTCTCCAACAGTCACACCGAGGGCCGCACCGGCCGTGAGAAGGGAACCACTTCATGACGGGCATCATTACCAAGGGTGAGAAGCGGCTGGTCGTCGTCTCCGGACGAGCCCATCCCGAGCTCGCCCAGGACGTGGCCAGTGAGCTCGGCACCGAGGTGCTGTCCTCCACGGCCTACGACTTCGCCAACGGGGAGACCTACGTCCGCTTCAACGAGTCGGTGCGCGGCTGCGACGTGTTCGTCGTCCAGTCCCACGGCGACCGTGTCAACGACTGGCTCATGGAGCAGCTCATCATGGTTGACGCCCTCAAGCGCGCCTCCGCCAAGCGCATCACCGTGGTCGCCCCCTTCTTCCCCTACGCCCGTCAGGACAAGAAGCACCTGGGACGCGAGCCCATCAGCGCCCGCCTCGTGGCCGACCTCTACAAGACCGCCGGCGCCGACCGCCTCATGAGCGTGGACCTGCACACCTCCCAGGAGCAGGGCTTCTTCGACGGCCCCTGGGACCACCTGTGGGCCCAGCCGGTGCTCGTGGACTACGTGCGCACCCGCGTCGACCCGGCCAACGCCGCCGTCGTCTCGCCCGACGCCGGCCGTATCCGGGTGGCCGAGCGCTGGGCCAACCAGCTCGGCGGTACGCCGCTGGCCTTCGTTCACAAGACCCGCGACGTCACCCGCCCCAACGAGTCCGTGGCCAACCGCGTCGTCGGTGACGTCGAGGGGCGCTCCTGCGTCCTGGTCGACGACATGATCGACACCGGCGGCACCATCGCCAAGGCCGTCCAGGTGCTCCTGGACTCCGGCGCGAAGGACGTCATCGTCGCCGCGACCCACGGGGTGCTCTCCGGGCCGGCCGTGGACCGGCTGTCCAGCTGCGGTGCCCGCGAGGTCATCGTCACCGACACCCTGCCGATCCCCGCCGGCAAGCGCTTCGATCAGCTGACGGTCCTGCCGATCGCGCCGCTGCTGGCCCGGGCCATCAAGGCCGTCTTCGACGACGGCTCGGTGGCCTCGCTCTTCGACACCGTCGGCGTCGCCGGCGCCTGAGGCCGGCAGGCCTGAGAGCCTGCCAGACCCCCGACGCGCGACATACACCTGCTCTCGCCGGGCCCCACCACTGGGCCCGGCGAGAGCTTTTGTCCTGAGTTCGGTGGGCAGTACGGCCCATGTCGGCAAGCTCCAACCAGTGGATACAGTGATATTACCGACTAGATAACGGTTTGGCTGCGATTCAACCATACGGTTGCGTAGCGTGGAGTCGTCACCAAATCGTGTCCTGTTTGCACGGAGCGTGTTCGCCGAACTAACGCGCTTTACCGGTTAATTTAATGTCCGTCACAGGCGTTCCAATGGCGGTGCGTGCCACATGCATCCCCGCGGAATCCGCCGCTTTGCCGACATCCTGCGTGCACCTCGCAGCCCTATCTTCCGGAGGTCCCTGTGCGCCGTCGTTCCAACATCCCTCGTCTTGTCATCATCCTCTCCCTCCTTCCCATCCTTCTCGCCTCGATGGTTGTCCTGACCCCCACCGCTCCGGTGGCCGTGGCCGAGGAGAAGGCCGAGGCCAACGCCGCCGGACAGGCCTCTGAGCCCACCGGTCAGTCACCCCAGGAGCCCCCGTACACGGCCGCACCCCTGCCCACGGTCCAGATCGACGGCGTCGCCTGGGGCCAGCTCGTTGTCGGCGATGTGGTCTACGTCGTCGGCGATTTCCACAATGCCCGCCCGGCCGGAGCGCCCAAGGGGCAGCAGGAGGTCCCGCGGTCCAACATCCTGGCCTACGACCTCAATACCGGAGAGCTCATCGAGGACTTCGCTCCCAGTCTCAACGGCGCGGGAAGAAGCCTGGCTGTCTCTCAGGACGGCAAGACCCTTTACGTCGCCGGAGAGTTCGACCAGGTCAACGGCGAGGTGCATAGCCGCATGGCCGCCTTCGACATCTCCCAGGGGCACGGCACCCTCATCTCCTCCTTCCGGCCCAAGTTCAATACGGTCGTCAAGGACATCGCGGTCGCCGGCGACACTGTGTACGTCGGGGGCTTCTTCACCAAGGTGAACGATCAGAAGCGCGTCAGGTTGGCCGCGCTCAAGGCGTCCACCGGCGAGCTCCTGAACTGGACCGCCTCCGCGGAGGGCCCTAACGCGCAGGTCTATGCGATCGAGGTCTCCCCGGACCACTCCAAGGTCGTCATCGGTGGGTCCTTCTCCTCGGTCAACGGCTCGAGCCAGCCCGGCTACGGGATGGCGCTCCTGAGCGCTTCGACCGGCGAGATGCTGCCCATGCCCGTCAACGACACCGTGCGCACGGCCGGACAGCATGCCGCCATCTTCGACGTCGCCGTCGACGACGCCGGTTTCTACGGCACCGCCTACTCCTCCGTCGGGCGCCTCGATGAGGCCAATCTCGAAGGATCTTTCAAGGCCGACTGGGAGGGCAACCTCATCTGGCTCGAGCCCTGCCATGGAGACACCTATGGGATCGCTCCTACCAAGGAGATGGTCTATACGGTGGGCCACGCCCACTCCTGCGAGACCATCTACGGCTTCCCCAACATGACCGAGGTGCGCAAGGACGGCACCCACCCCCTGTACGCGCGTGCCATGGCCTTCACCAACAGCGCTGATATCACCATCCGCCACCAGGGAGTGGTCGATGGCTATCAGGACTGGTCGACCTCGGGGCTCAAGAGCCCCACGATCGTGGGCTGGTACCCGGACCTGGAGGCGGGGAAGGTCACGGGTGCGTCGCAGGCCGCCTACAAGGTTGACGTCACCGATCAGTACGTCGTCATGGTGGGCGAGTTCATCGAGGCCAACGGCAAGACCCAGCAGGGGATCGTGCGCTACCCCCGGCGCGCGGGCCAGCGCACGCTGCCGCCCGAGGGCAAGGCGGAGACCCTGGCCGCCAAGGCCGAGGTGACGACGTCGGGCACTGTCAAGGTCTCCTTCACCGCCACCTGGGACCGGGACGACCCGACGCTGACCTACGGCCTCTACCGGGACAACGAGACCACGCCGGTGGTCACCGAGAAGATCGGAGACACCCGCTGGGCGCTGGGGTCCCACAGTATGGAGGACAGCAGCTGCCCGGCCGGTGAGCACACCTACCGACTCGTGGTCTCCGATCCCAGTGGCAATACGATCACCGCCCAGCTCCCGGGCGTCACGGTCCCCAAGAACGCGGAGAATGCCGCCAAGAACGCGAACCAGAACGGCAACAACCAGGCAAACAACGACGAACAGGCCGACGAGCCCGAGGAGGAGGACGGTAACTGAGCTCTCGGACCGAGGCAGTGCTGACGCCTGGGACTCAGGAGCCGGTACAGCAGGGCGGGCCCGATGCATGAGCATCGGGCCCGCCCTAAAGGTGCATCGACGGGTGTATCGACTCGGTGGGTCGGCCTACCAGGATCGGCGTGGCGGTTGCGCGCTGCGCCGCGCCGAGGCCGCTGATGATGCCGAGGCCATCTGCTGGTTGGGCTGGATCGACGGCGGCGGAGGCGGCGGCGGGGCATCCGGCGGGTCGGGGCTGCGGTGGCGGCCGCCGGCCGAGGCCGCCACCGGCGTGAGGTGGCGGGTCTGATCGGTCGAGGAGTCCTCGGCCAGCGGCGCCACGAGGGTCAGGCGCGGCTTGGACATCCGCCGACGGCGGGCGAGGGTCTGCCGGCGCGAAGGAGCCTGCTGACGCACCGACGTCGGGCGGGCCACGGGAGAGGACTCCGCCTCGGGTGCCGAGTCCTGGACGCGGGCGGCGGAGCGCGTGGCTTCCGTGGTCGGAGCGGGCTCGGAGGACGAGGCCGAGGACTGGGCCCGGCGGCGGCTCGTCGTCGGGAGGGACGAGGCGTCCTGCCAGCCGGTCGACGATGCCGCCGGACGGTCCGCCGACGGCGAGGTGATGCGACGGCGGGTGGGGACGCTCGGTGCGGAGGTCGACGTCGGAGCCGAAGCACGCCTCCGGCCGGGTGCTGGAGCCGGAGAGGACGAGAGGGACGCGGAGGCCGTCGTGGAGGACGGGTACTGGTACGAGGTCCCGACCGGGGATGTGGAGGAGGCCGGGGAGGCTGAGGATGCCGGGACCGTCTGCCCGGTGGGAAGCGCTGTGCTGCGCCGGGTCGGGGCATCCGGTGCGCCCGGAGACCGGTGGCTCCCGGAGGTCGGGGCGGGAGTGTAGGACTGCACCGCGAGCGAGGGGGAGGCCGGAACCGTCAGGTCCTCGGGAGTGGGAGGCGGTGGCGGCAGAGGGGCGTGCGTGTAGGACGGTGCGGTCTCAGGCGAGGACTCCGCCGAGGCGGTCCCGGTCGATGCGGAGGCTGCGTGCCCGCCGCTCTGCTGACGGTGCATGGCTGAGGAGATGCCGGCGGTGAAGGAGCTGTGCGCGGGGGCCGGGGCCGCGGACGCCGAGGACAGCGGAGCCGCCGAGGGGATCGACGTGGCTGAGGCTGCCGAGCTCATGGGGGCCGCAGACTCCGTCGACGATGTGGAGGGCACCGACGAGACCGGCGACACCGAGGCCGGTGTCGGCAGCGGGGCGAGGGACGGGTCCTGAACGACGGGCCGTGTCAGAGGGGGAGAGTATGCAGGCGAGGCGGCGGGCAGAGTGGTGGTCTGCTGCGGCGCCTGCTGCGCGGAGAGGGGCGTGCCCTCCGCGGATGACGCCGTCGGCTGGGACGTGGCGGCCGGAGCCGAGGCCGACGACGTTCCCTGGGGAGCGGGCGCCGAGCCCGCCTCGAGGCCGGATGCCGCGCTCCACGCGGGACTGGTCGCCTGAATCGGCGAGGACGGGGCGGGGGCCTGGGAGAGCGACGTCGGACCGGCTGCTGGAACGGCCGGCTGAGAAGCGATGGCGCCGGAGGCCTGGGCGTACTCGGGGGACTGCGGGAAGGCGGTGTTGGGTGAGCCCGGAACCTGTGGCTGGGTCTGGGGCTGCTGGTACTGGGGCTGAGCAGGAGGCTTGGGTCGGAGCAGGTCGGAGGTCCTCTGCCGAAGGGTTCGCAGGGCGGCCGCCGCCCGGCCGGTTCCGGTTTCACCGCTGCGCTCGCCGCTGTGACCGCTGTCGCGGCGGTGGCGGAACATGGCGTAGGAGATGGAGGCCAGCAGCCCCAGCAGCAGCCCGGAGGCCGCCGAGGCTCGGGCGCCGGGGCGCTCCATGGTGGTGTTGTCGGGGGTGGCCGGCGAGGTGGTGCTCGTCGTCATGCCCAGGGCCTGCTTGCCCAGCAGCTCGCCGGAGGAGAGCTCCCTGTTGAGGGAGGCCGCCGTCGCCTTGGCCATATCGACGGCCTTCTGCTTGCTGTCGGCCTTGGCCGTGATGGACAGGACCAGGGTCTCGGGCGGGTTGGTGACCGTCAGAGCATCCGACAGGTCAGCGGTCTTCATGTTGAGGGAGGCCGCTGCCGGATCGAGGACCTTCGGGCTCGTGGAGAGCTCCACCAGGGTGGGCATGAGGTCCTTGGCCTGGGTGGAGAAGGAGGGGGTCTCCTTGGACTTGGGCTGGATGCCCAAAGTCGTGGTAGCCGCCGCGACCGGCTTCGTGGACAGGGCCACCCCCAGCCCGGCCAGGGTGCATACGAGCAGGATGACGAGGCAGGCCACGAGATTCCTGCGGATGGCGTGAAGGATCTGCGAAGGCTGCACGCTGCTCCTCATCTGGTCTGGATCGGGTCGGTTCCGGTGGCCTCAGGGATCCGAGGACCCGGCGGATATGGAAAGGCTACGGTCCAACCCTAACTGTAAGATCACGCTCAGGTCTCGGTGACTGTAGTAGCCTTCGCTGCGCGCCTGGCCATGTTGGAGGTTCTTCGGTCGTGAGGGACCCGTCGATGTGGTGAGTCTTTCACCGGAGCCGGGCGGCAGGTGAGGGTCCTGAGGACTCCCACGACAACGGTGAAGAAGACGGTGAGGTCGGCCCGAGGCGGTCGACGTCGTCGGACTTCTTCCGGTCCTACCTGACCTCGGTCAGGGTGTCGACGATGCTCTCAGCATCTTCTCGGACGGTTCTCACTGCGCTTCCTCGCTCATAGACGCGCACCGACGAGCCGCCTACCCAACGATCAGCCACAACGGCGCCACCGAGACGCCACCAGAACTAAGAGAACTAAGGGAGGAACGATGTCCCTCGCCAGGACCCTGTTCATCGTCCTCCCCGTAGTGGCCGCCGTCCTGGCTGTCCTCATCTTCGTGGCCGACCGCATCCACCGCCGCCCCGTCATCGGGGCGGGGCTGGTGATGGGGACCATCGGGCTCGTGCCGGTGTGGGTGATGATCCCCGTCGAGCCCAATGTGCCTCCTGCCACCCTGGCCTGCTTCCTGGTGATCGTCGCCCTTCTGCCCGGTTTCTCGTGGCGCCTGACCAGTGGGGACCTCATGGTCGCCACCGCCTGGGGTCTGGTGGGCCTGTCAGTCGCCGCGGCTACGCCGCTCAACTACGTCCTGTCCGACGTCGTCTTCGGGGCGCTGCCGGCCTACCTCGCCGGACGGCTGCTCGTGGAGCGGCTCGGGCTGCGGCGCATGGCCGAGGTCCTGGCGGTCGTGTGGGTCGTGGTGTCCGTGCTGGCGCTGTTCGAGGCCGTCACCACCATCAATCCCTTCAGCTACATCACCGTGCACAACAACCTCTACGAGGAGTGGGCCCCGCCCCTGGCCAGGGGCAGCCTCACCCGCGTCGAGGGGGCCTTCGGCCACCCCATCGCCCTGGGGGTGTGCCTGGCGGCGGGGATCCCGCTCATCCTGGCCACGCGGTGGAGGCCCGGCTACCGGATCGCGGCCGGGGCCCTCGTCCTGGGGGCGACCATCCCGACCTTCTCCCGCACGGCCATCGCCTGCGCCGTCATCGCCGTCATCCTCAGCCTCATGCAGGTGCACACCAATATCCCTGCTCTGTGGCGGATGAGCTTCCTCATGGTGCTGGTCGGTGTGGGCAGCGTCCTGCTTCCCTACGTCCTGGGCGTCTTCGACTCGGCCGGCCGCGAGCAGGAGGACTCGGCCGTCTACCGCGGCGACATCCTTGTCCTGGTGCGCCAGCTCAAGCCGCTCGGGCTGTCCTCGGCCTATCAGAAGTCGGGGGACTCGGTCGCTTGGGGCGGCTACACCTCCATCGACAACCACCTGCTGCTGACTGCGCTGCGCTTCGGCTGGATTCCCGTGGTGCTTGTCATGGCGGGACTGCTGGTCTACCTGGCACGCGCCTTCGTCCAGCGCTCGAACCCCGCCCAGATCGCGCTGCTCAGCCTCATCCCGGCCTACGGGACGGTCGCCTTCATCACCCAGATCGGCACCGTCGTGTGGCTCATCGCCGGGATGGCGGCCTCGGCGCAGGTCTCCGTCCTGCTGGAGAGTCGCAACAACACCGCGGGCGGGGGCGTGGGCGTCGTCGCCGGGCACGACAACCCCTGGAACCGGATCCGCAGCGGGGACTGGTCCCGCAGGGTCTTCGCCGGTCGGCCGGTCCGCTCGGCCGTCCACGCCACCGATGGCGCCGAGGCGCGGAGTCACTAGACTCGCGGCCGTGCTCCTGACCGCGCTCCTGCCTCCGCTGCTCGCCGACGCCGACATCGCCCGCACCGTTCGCGCCGCCTCCTCCCGCTCGCGCTCCGACCGCAGTCTCGTTGTGGCACCGGGTGCCCGCCCCGCCGTCCTGGCCGCCATGACCCTGGGCGAGACCGGTGTCCAGCGGGTCGCCGGCGACGACGCCGAGGCGGCCGGCTCGACCGCCGTCGGGCGGAAGGACACTGACGGCAGCTTCGCAGACGTCTCCGGCACGCCCCTGCTGGTCGTCACCGCCACCGGTCGCGAGGCCGAGGAGACCGCCCTGGCCCTGCGCAGCTACCTGCCAGCAGACGACGTCGCCGTCATGCCTGCCTGGGAGACCCTGCCCCACGAGCGCCTCTCACCGCGCGCCGACACCGTGGCCCAGCGCCTGTCCGTCCTGCGCCGCCTGGCCCACCCCGAGGAGGGTGGGGCGATCCGCGTCCTCGTCGTCCCTGTGCGCGCCCTGCTGGCGCCCGTCATCGCCGGGCTCGGCGAGCTCGAGCCCGTCCAGCTGGCCCCCGGTCTGACCGTGGGCCTGGAGGAGACCGCCCGCCGTCTGGAGGCCGCCGCCTACACGCGCGTCGACATGGTCGAGTCCCGCGGCGAGTACGCCGTGCGCGGCGGCATCCTCGACGTCTTCCCGCCCTCCGAGCCGCGGCCGGTGCGCGTGGACTTCTTCGGTGACGAGATCGACGAGGTCTCCTCCTTCGCCGTCGCCGACCAGCGCACCATCGAGACGCTGGGCGCCGTCACCGCCACCGCCTGCCGCGAGCTGGTCCTCACCGACGCGGTGCGCGAGCGCGCCGCCGCCCTGGCCGACGCCGTCCCCGGCGCCGCCGACATGCTGGAGAAGATCAGCCAGGGCATCGCCGTCGAGGGCATGGAGTCCCTCGCCCCGGTGCTGGTCGACGCGATGGTCCCGCTGCTCGACCTCGTCGGCGACCGGCTCACGGTGCTGCTGGAGCCCGAGCGGGTGCGCAAGCGCGCTGAGGACCTCACGGCCACCACCACCGAGTTCCTCGCCGCGGCCTGGACCTCGGCGGCCTCCGGCGGCACGGTCCCCGTCGACCTGTCCGCCGCCGCCTTCGCCCACCTGGCCGAGGCCCGGGCCCTGGCCCTGTCCTCCAACCGCGGCTGGTGGTCCTTCACCGCCCTGGCCGCCGGCCCCGAGACCACCCGCCTGGACCTCAGCGACCCGCGCACCTACCGCGGCGAGCTCGAGCGGGCGGTGGCCGACCTGGGGCGGCTGGCCCGCCAGGGCTGGACCGTCGTCGTCGCGACCGACGGGCCCGGACCCGGCCGGCGCATGGCCCAGCTCCTGGGCGACGGCGACGTCCCCGCCCGCATCGTCGACCAGCTCTCGGAGGTCACCGAGCTCGGCCGCGACGGCGACTGGACCCCCGACCCGGCCGCCCCTGCTGATGAGACGGACGGTTCGGCCGGCGACACCGGCCCCGACGACGCCTCGACGGCGGGCCCCGGCGACGGCGTCGTACGCGTCACCCAGGCCAGCGCCGGCCACGGCTTCCTCGCCGAGGGACTGCGCCTGGCACTCATCGCCGAGTCCGACCTCACCGGGCGAGCCTCGGCAGGCCCCCGCGAGCGCCGCAGCCTGCCGGCCCGCCGTGCCCGCCGCTCCGTGGACCCCCTGTCCCTGCACGCCGGGGACCTCGTGGTCCACGCCCAGCACGGGGTGGGGCGCTTCATCGAGCTGAGCCGGCGCACCGTGGGCGGGGCCCGGTCGTCGGCCACCCGCGAGTACCTCGTCATCGAGTACGCCCCCTCCAAGCGCGGCCAGCCCGGCGACCGCCTCCTGGTGCCCACCGACGCCCTGGACCAGGTCACCAAGTACGTCGGCGGCGACAGCCCCGCCCTGAGCAAGATGGGCGGCGCCGACTGGGCCAAGACCAAGTCCAAGGCCCGCAAGGCCGTGCGCGAGATCGCCGGAGAGCTCGTGCGCCTCTACGCCGCCCGCGCCGCCACCACCGGACACGCCTTCAGCCCCGACACCCCCTGGCAGACCGAGCTGGAGGAGGCGTTCCCCTACACCGAGACCCCCGACCAGCTCTCCACCATCGACGAGGTCAAGGCCGACATGGAGAAGGCCCAGCCGATGGACCGGCTCGTGTGCGGCGACGTCGGCTACGGCAAGACCGAGATCGCCGTGCGCGCCGCCTTCAAGGCCGTCCAGGACGGCAAGCAGGTGGCGGTCCTGGTGCCCACCACGCTGCTGGTGAGCCAGCACGCCGAGACCTTCACCGAGCGCTACGCCGGCTTCCCGGTGACCGTGGGGGCCCTGTCCCGCTTCCAGGACGCCGCCGAGTCCGCCAAGATCCTTGAGGGCCTGGAGAAGGGGACGGTGGACGTCGTCGTCGGCACCCACCGCCTCATCACCGGCCAGGTGAGGTTCAAGGACCTCGGCCTGGTCATCATCGACGAGGAGCAGCGCTTCGGGGTGGAGCACAAGGAGACCCTCAAGGCGCTGCGCACCAACGTGGACGTCCTGTCGATGTCCGCCACCCCGATCCCGCGGACCCTGGAGATGGCGGTCACCGGCCTGCGCGAGATGTCCACCCTGGCGACCCCTCCCGAGGACCGCCACCCGATCCTGACCTACGTGGGCGCCTACGAGACCAAGCAGGTCTCCGCCGCGATCCGCCGCGAGCTGCTGCGCGAGGGGCAGGTGTTCTTCGTCCACAACCGGGTCGAGGACATCGACGCCACCGCCGCGCGCCTGGCCGAGCTGGTCCCCGAGGCGCGCGTGGCCACCGCCCACGGGCAGATGAACGAGCACCAGCTCGAGGCCGTCATCGACTCCTTCTGGCGCAAGGAGACCGACGTCCTCGTGTGCACCACGATCGTGGAGACCGGGCTGGACGTGTCCAACGCCAACACCCTCATCGTCGACCGTGCCGACCGCATGGGCCTGTCCCAGCTCCACCAGCTGCGCGGGCGCGTGGGGCGCGGCCGGGAGCGGGCCTACGCCTACTTCCTCTATCCCTCGGACAAGCCGTTGACCGAGACGGCCCTGGAGCGCCTGCGCACCATCGCCACCAACACCGATCTGGGGGCCGGGATGCAGGTGGCCATGAAGGACCTGGAGATCCGCGGCTCGGGCAACCTGCTCGGCGGCGAGCAGTCCGGGCACATCGCCGGGGTCGGCTTCGACCTGTACGTGCGCATGGTCTCCGAGGCCGTCTCCGCCTACAAGAAGGCCCTGGCCCGTTCCGGGAAGGCCGGGGCCGACGCCGTCGGCTTCGAGGAGGGCGACGACGAGGACGTCGAGCTGCGCATCGAGCTGCCCGTGGACGCCACCGTCCCCGAGGACTACATCCCCCACGAGCGCCTGCGCCTGGAGGCGTACACGAAGTTCGCGGCGGCGCGCTCGGGCGAGCAGGTCGACGACGTCCTGGAGGAGCTGGCCGACCGCTACGGGCCGGTGCCCGAGGCGACCGCCCGTCTGGCGGCGCTGGCGCGGCTGCGGGCCCTGGCCGCCCAGCTGGGGGTGCGCGAGATCGTCGCCCAGGGCAAGTCGGTGCGTTTCGCCCCGGTGGACCTGCCCGAGTCGGCGCGCATGAAGGTCACCCGCCTCTACCCGGGCACGGTCCTCAAGCCGGCCACGCGCACCATCGTGGTGCCCGCGCCGGGCACCAACCGCATGGGCGGGGCGGCGCTGTCCGGCGAGGAGGTCGTGCGGTGGGCCGAGGTGCTTCTGCACGCCGTCGTCGAGGGCGATGCCGCTTACGAGACCGAGGCCACTACCTACCGCAAACGCCGCTGACGTATGTACTGATGAGGGATGGTGCCTGGTCGCCTCAGCCGGTGAACTGGCCGTCCTGCATGGTCAGGACCCGGTCGCAGGCCTCTGCCATACGGGGGTCGTGTGTGGCGATGACTAGGCAGCCGCCGATACGGCTGGTCTGGGAGATGAGCAGTGAGGTGACGCCTTGGGCCGTGGTGGAGTCCAGTGACGCCGTTGGCTCATCGGCCAGGATGCAGCGCGGCCTGTTGACCAACGCCCGTGCGACCGCCACGCGCTGACGCTCACCGCCTGAGAGCTGCGGAGGCATGCTCTTCTCCGCCCAGGCGATCCCGACGTCGGTCAGGGCCTGTCTGGCTCGCTCGTGCCTTTCCCCTCGCCTGGCACGGGGCCTGCTGTACTCCAGAGGAAGGGTGACATTCGCCAGCACGCTCAGGTGGTCGATGACCGCCCCGTTCTGGGGGATGAGGCCGAGCAGACGGTTACGGGTCCGGGCTCGCATGCTTGGGCCGGTGGGGGCGGGTGCACCGTTGACGAGCACGCTCCCCGAGGCAGGTGGGATCGTCAGTCCCAGCGCACCGAGCAGTGTCGACTTGCCGCACCCAGAGGGTCCCATGACCGCCACCGACTCAGACTGGCCGATGGCAAGCGACACCGAGTCGAGTGCGTGGACCGGCCGACCGCCGCGGTGGTAGTCAACGCTGACCTCGACCAGCTCGAGGGCGTACGTCATCCGGCCCTCCCGGATTGTGAGAATCCGGTCCGCACACGGCGGGCCGTTGTCGTCAGAGTGCCCAGGTAGATGATCATCAGGCCGCCCCCGGTCGCTGCGGCGGCGCCCCGCAGCAGAGTGCTGGCCGCAAAGACCAGGAGCGTCAGGCTCGGAAGCACTAGCATGGTGGCGGCCAGGAAGGTGGCTAGGCGTACGGCGATCTGACCCGACGTCGCGCCGTAAAGATGACGCAGCAGCAGCTCCGCCTGCTCGCGGCGCAGTACCGACCGGATTGAGGCGCTGTAGGCGATCGCAACCAGGACGATCAGACCCAGCAGACCGATGCCGTGCATGGTGGCCCACACCAGGAGCTCGCGGAAGCGCTCAGGCTGATCGGTGGCTACCCGGTGCGGAACCAGAGCGAGCTGATCCTGTCTGGCAGCCGTGATGAAGTGCTCGGCGTCGTCGTCGGTGGTGGAGAGCAGGGCCGTGCGCCACACGGCCTCCTCCTGCTCGGCGGCATCCAGGTGATCCAGGCTCGAGGGCGGCAGCACGATCAGCACCGACTTGCCCAGGTCGATTCCCACCGCAGCCGGGTCGAAGAGCGAGGCCGACGACGGCGTCCTGACTACTACCGGCACGCTTCGCCCCCCGATGTGCAATGGTCCGTCCACAGGATGGGCAACCCGATCCCCAACCATGGCGCAGGGCGCCGGTGAGCAGAGCCTCGTTCCGGCCAAGGCGTTCTGAGCGGCCTGCCCGACGACGAGCACCACCGGGTTGCCCCCGGCGAAGGAGGGATCGCCGACCCTCACGTTACCGACGACCGTCGTGTATGCGGAGCCCGAGGCGATTCGATCGCCCAGGTCCTCCATCAGATCGGTACTCGGATCGTTCGCCGGGTTCCCGAGGTAGTAGGGAGTGAAGGTGACGGCGTCGCGCTCGCGCAGACGCCGGGCCGCGATGATCACCGAGGTCTGAGTCATCACCTCAGCCAACGTCATTGCGAGGACCGCGCTGACCACCGTGAACATGAGAGCGATCCCTGCGGTACTCCAGCGGTGGCGCCACGCGGTGCCTAGCCCGCCCGCGATCTCGCTGCGGATCATGTACCGGCCCCTCTGAGCTCGAGACACAGCCAGATACCGAAGGTGAGCTGGCGCGCCATCCACAACACGGCTCCGCCCACCAGCGCCCCCGTGGCCAGAACCTCCATCTCCGGAGGCGAGGGCGGAGTCGCAGCGACCAACGCCGCTGCCGCGCCTGCTCCAAGCGCTCCCGCCGCAGTTCCCGCGATCACCGGAAGCAGTTCCTGGCCGGAGCGCTCGAGGACCAGCGCCGCCCCGGTGGCGCCGACCAGGCGACGCAGCCGGATCTCTCCGCGTTGCTCAGGCAGTGACAGAGCCAGGGACATGACGGTGCAGACGATCCCGAGACCTGCGAAAAGTGCGGCCGTCGCCACTGTTGAGTCGCGCACCAGAGACACCAGCGCCGGCTGCTGTTGGGTGCTCTCGACCGTCAGGCCGGACTCCTCCAACAGGGAGGTGACACGTGCGATCAGGGCTGGGTCCGTTGTCCCCAGGAGCAGTTGCCCGGTCCCCAGCGGTGCGTTGCCGAGCAGCTCCACGAACTGGAGGCTGCTGGTCGACGGCGTGACCCCGGGGACGCTCACAGTGTCGAGCACGGCGAGTCCTGCAGGTGCCAGTGGGGCCTGTCCGCGAGTGCTCCAGGCAGTGCTCGAGTAGGTCCCGCGGATCACAAAGACCCCTGAGCGTGAATCGGTATTCAGAGGGCCGGTCCAGCTGATGCGCTGCTTGGGATCGAGGACTACGAGGACAGGGTCGCCGTCGCCCTGAGATGTCTTGACCATACTGACGCCCTCTTGAGTGAGAAGCGTGCGCAGCCGGCGGGCGGCCGTGACCTGCTGATCCTCGGTCGCGGAGCGAGCGGAGCTGGACAGCGTGAGGCTCGTTGTCGGCTCCGGCATGCCGTAGGTCATGGTTGACCGAGCCTGCCCCCACCACAGCAGCGCCAGAACCAGGAAGGCGACCACCATCCCGTAGAGGACCCCGTAAACGACTGAACGTGCCCCACCCGTCGATCTGCCGGAACGAGGCAAGAGCGCGATCCTTACGCCCCCGGGCCGAAGGCCGGGCAGGCCGCTATCCTCACTGCTGCGGATACCGGTGGCGGGCCTGATGAGCGGATACCTCCTTGGTGGCTGACCCGAGTGCTGACGGGCAGGCGTGAGACGTGTGAGCAGAATGCAGCCGGTCAGCCGTTCCGCTTCCTATGTCTCACCTATATCCACGGTGCCGCGGCGGCGTCGATCGCGCAACTGCTGGCCACTGCAGGAGGAACAGTTGCTGTCGGGAAAGGGGCGGGTCCCATTGGGGGAGGAGCGGGTGCACTGCACAGGGGCCGGGGTCTCGTGCAGTACAGACGCCCCCTGGCCAGTAGAGTCCGACCCTCGTGCAGTGCGGCCGGAACCGTGCCTGCGGGCATTGGAGTGCGGGCTGCGTGCGTCGTCGGGAGCGGAACGGTAAGGTCAGGGGCCAGAAACGTTGTGACACCATGTCGCCCTCCGACGTCGTCCCCTCCAGGAGCAGACCGTGACCCGAAGCCTCCCCGCACGTACGCGCGTCCTCGCTGCTGGCGCTGCACTTCTTCTTACCGTCGGGGCGCTGGCGGGCTGCTCCGACCGCCCCGGTCAGGCGGCCGACATGACGTTCACCGGCCTGGACGGCGCCAGCCACTCCATCGTCGTGACCGAGAAGGACATCGACGTCGTGGCCAAGGACATGGAGCCCAAGCCCAGCCAGCAGACGGGGCAGCAGCGCCAGACCCCGACGCGGGTCGATATCGCGGGCGCCCTCATCGAGGCCCCCATCATCGAGGAGGTCGGCAAGGCCCACGGCATCACCATCACCGATGCGGAGATCGTGCAGCTGGCCAAGGAGCAGCTGGGCTTCGAACCGCGCCGGGCGAGCACACTGACTTACCTGCGGGCGAACCTCCTGTTCAACCAGTTCCGTCAGCAGCAGGCCCAGGCTCAGTCCATCGCCGCTGACCTGGGCAAGCTCCGTGCCACGATGAGCGGCGACCGCTCGCCGCGCTACCCGGACAGCGCCCCTGCCTGGTGGACCCAGGAGGACCCCCGACTCCAGTCCGCCAACAATCCTGCCGGTGGTGGTCAGCAGCAGGGCGGTGGTCAGCAGCAGCAACAGCCCCAGCAGCAGGCGCCTCAACAGGGCGGCCAGCAGCAGGCCCCACAGCAGGGCGGTGGTCAGCAACAGCCCCAGCAGCAGGCCCCACAGCAGGGCGGGGCCGAGCAGCCGTCCGACTCCGGCCAGACCGAGAACGGTCAGACCGACGGCGGTGCCGGTGAGGGCGGCCAGGACACCGGCCAGGCTGAAGGGAACGGTCAGTAGACGACTGCCGGAACCGACGCGTCGTCGTCCAGTGTTTCTCGCCGGGCGTGAACACTGTGCATTCCTCAGGACCATGGCCCTCGTGGTGGGGGAGTCGGCCCGCTAGGCTGATCCTGCATTCGGCAGTCGCGCGCGAGCGTGCCCGACGCCGACGACCGCATCACGATCCCCTCAGCAAGGAGCACCAAGTGGCCCTCATCGAGAACGTTCACGCCCGCGAGATCCTCGACTCCCGTGGCAACCCGACCCTCGAGGTCGAGATCCTCCTGGAGGACGGTGCCTCCGCTCGCGCCGCCGTCCCCTCGGGCGCCTCCACCGGTGCCTTCGAGGCCGTTGAGCTGCGCGACGGCGACAAGGGCCGCTACGGCGCCAAGGGTGTCGAGAAGGCCGTCGCCAATGTCAATGACGTCATCGCCCCCGAGATCATCGGCTTCGACGCCGCCGACCAGCGCGGCCTCGACCAGCTCATGATCGAGCTCGACGGCACCCCCAACAAGGGCAAGCTCGGCGCCAACGCCATCCTCGGCGTCT
>ERZ772973.327-NODE-327-length-25472-cov-137.051_pt1 | contig 25472 bp, 23 predicted proteins | sample MGYA00580672_ERZ772973 | MGnify/ENA primary metagenome ERZ772973 (study PRJEB29015, sample SAMEA2737938) | human oral metagenome | biome: human oral; feature: human-associated habitat; material: dental | place: China | collected 2152 ...
CCAAGCTGACAGCGCGGGTTCGATTCCCGTCACCCGCTCCATCTGCACGTCACTCCAGACACAAGGATTCCTGGCCTGACCGGGAGGTGTCCGGGGTGGCGCTTTTGCTGTTCCAGGGCGGTCGTGGTGGAGATGACATCGGTGCGGGCTCCTCGGGACGAGGGATTGATGAAGCACCACTCATCGTCACGACGGGACCCGCCCCCATCCCAGCGATACGCCATCCCTGTCCAACCGACCCAGACACCCTCACCCACCGACTTCGCCGCCCCCTGGAAGGCTGAGCGGCTCATCCCTATACTTTTTGTGTGCCAGATCACGAAGCCGTCATCACGACTGAGCAATAGGAGAAGGGGGCTTTCGGGAACGCTGGGTCCTGTTGCGATTGTCCGGATAGAGGCCGGTGCTCACCAGTCGCTGACGTCACAGTGAGATCCGGCGAGATCCCTTGCTCCTCCGCTCTGTGCCTGTCCTTTCAGGGCGGCTCCGACGTCGTCAGCCGGCGCCGCCCCGCGACATCAGGACAGGATGGCCTGCAGGTTCACCTGTGCGCTGTTCAGGATGCCGGCGGGGTCTCCCCCGGCCAGGCCCGGCAGCTCGTTGTCGAAGGTGGCGACGATGTCGGAGACACCGGCGGCGGACGGCACGGCCTGGGAGTACTCGACACCGGCCAGGAAGGCCGCCTGGTCGGCATGCTTACCCTTCCAGGTCTCTCCGGCGGACTTGCTGGCGGGCACGGTGCCCGCCGCAGTGGCCAGGGTCACCTGCCGCTCGGCGGCGGTGAGGTACTCGACGAGCTTGATGGCGTCGGCCTTGTGCTTGGAGGCCTCGACCACGCCGTAGAAGGTGGGGAACTGCAGGGTCCCCTTGCCGCCGCTGCCGGCCGGCAGCTCGACGACCTTGTAGGAGATGCTCGAGTAGACATCCGCCAGGGTCTTCACCAGGGCCTCGGACTCCACCGCCATGGCGGCCTGCGCCTGGCCGAAGGCGTCCGCGGCCGACCCAGCGGGCAGGTCCGCACCCCAGCCGGCCGAGCCGGAGGACAGAAGATTCTTGACCTCAGTCAGCCCCGCGACCGATCCCTCGGAGGAGGCCGTTGCCTGGGTGCCGTCAGCACTGGTCAGTCCCCCACCTCCCTGAACCATGAAGGCTCCGACGCGCGAGTAGGAGGCATCCAGGGTCAGGCCAACGACCCCACCAGAGGTGAGCTTGGCGGCCACCTGACCGAGCTGCTCCCAGGTGGTCGGGTAGTCCGACTCACTCAAGCCTGCCGCCTGCCACAGCGAGGTGTTGATGAACAGGGCGAGCGTGGAGACGTCCTTGGGCGCGGCGTTGATCGTCCCCTTCCTGGTGGCGCTGGTCAGCAGTGCGGGGTGCGCGTCCTTCACAGCGGGCGAGTTCTTGTCCCAGGCGTGCAGGGAACCGGCATAGCTGGACAGCTGCGCCGGGTCGAGGACGACGACGTCGACGGTCGGTTCGGCGGTGATCCCGCGGGCCAGCTCCTGGGAGACGTCGGAAACGGCCTTGACGTCCACCTCCACCTTGGTCTCCTTGGTGAAGGCCTCCACCGCCTTGGACAGCTCCTCGGCGGCGGCCTCACCCGCGTCGGAGACGATGAGCGCCATCTTGCCCTCCTCAGTGGCCTCGTCCTGAGACTTGGACGAGCAGGCGGCGAGCGTGGCAGAGACGGCCAGTCCTAGGGCGGTCAGGCCGAGTGCCCGGCGGGTCAGCATCATGTGTTCTCCTTGAGGGAATCCCGGGTCGCCCGGGAGCAGGGTAGGTCCCGGCCACCGGCTGCACGCGGGCGCGCAGTGGTTGATGCCGGGCGGGGACGGCGGGCGGGCCGGCGGGCCCGATGTCGCCAGGACGAAGCGTAGGCCATGTTGGCGACCGCCCAGGTCCTGACCCCGCCCGGTCAGGAACGTCGTTGACTCTCCCTCGGGACCCAACTCACAGAAGATCGCGCAGAGCCAGCACGACGACGCCGGTGGCCACGGCATCCACCAGGAACCAGCTGGCCAACCACACTCCGGCAGGAACCCGGGTCAGCTGGGCCAGCGTGCGGTGGTCCTGCTGCGGATCGCGAGAGGCCGCGACATCACGCAGGGAGTCCCAGGCTCCGACGATGAGGGCCAGCCCGACCCCGGCCACGACGCCGTCGCGCCACGACCCGCCCCACCACCACAGCGCCCCGGTAAGAACCGCGACCAGCAGGACGAGGAGCACCGTGCGCACCGAGCGGGACATGACCAGCAGGACCACCAGGAGGACCAGCCCGAGCAGGAGGACTGCGCTCGCCCAGCCGTTCAGTGCCAGAAGCACGACGACGGCGCCCAGGACCGCGGGTGCCGGGTAGCCGGCCCAGGATGTGGCCACGCGGCCGGGTCCGGTGGACTTGCCGGCGGTCACGGCGTGTCCGGACAGGTCCCGGCTGACGACGAAGCCGAGGAATCGCCGGCCCACCATGAGCCCGACGGCGGCGTGCCCGGCCTCGTGGATGATCGTCACCAGGGTTCGTCCCCAGCGTCGGGCCGGGGCCCATGCCAGGACGATGACGAGGATGGCCAGCGCCGGCCACAGCACGCCGGGATCCAGGCCGACGACGCTCGAGGCGCGCGCCAGCAGGTCGTTCCAGGTATCAGTCCAGCTCGGGTTCACGGGTGGAAGTCTGCCAGGTGCACCTGTGTGCCCGGCACTCCACGGCGCACGCTGTCAGCCAACCGCGCTGTGACGAACCGAACCGGGATGGCCGACGGCATCCGCCGGATCGGCACCGTGGGGGTGAGGAATGGCCGGAACCGCGTGGGCGGGCTGATGGGCTCCCACCGCCCGCAGCACGAAGGCGTCGAGGGAGTCCAGGTAGGCCCGGCGCCGCTCCGGGTCCGTGGGGGTCGGACGCCCACCCATGACGGTGGCGTGGATGAGGGGGATGACCTGCTCGGGCTCCTGGGCGGGGATGAGCCCCTGGTCCATGGCGTCGGTGAGGATCGAGGAGAGCATCTGGGCCACGAGCGCGCCATGGGCCCGCAGACGGCCGGCGGTACCACGCGAGACGGAGTCGGCCAGCGGTCCCGACGTCGGGAAGTGGAAGTGCCGTGCGATGAGGGCCTGCTGACGCACGTAGACGCGCAGACGGTCGATCGGGTCCTGGATCCCGGCCAGCGCCCGGGAGAGCTCCTCGGCGTAGCGACCGGCCTCGTGCTCCATGAAGGCCAGGAGGAGGTCCTCCTTGTCCGCGAAGTGGTTGTAGACGGCCGTCCGGCCCACGCCCGCGTGGTTGGCGACATCGGACAGCGTGATCTTGTCGAAGCTGCGCCGGCTCATGAGCTCGGAGAGCGCGCGGAACAGGGCCGTGCGCGTGCGCTCTCGATGCTCGGCCAATGAGGAACCCAGGATCTTCGGCATGAGGCAACCCTAACTCAGGAGATGACGTGGCTGGTAGAAGTGTCAGGAAACCGAGGGAGCAGCGGTTCTGGCGATGTCGGAGCACGCACCACTCGACCGCGTCGGCGCCCCCCATCAGCGTCCCAGCGCCGCCACCAGCGCATCGATGATGGGCAGGTCCGCCTCCAGCCAAGGCAGCCGGCGCAGCCGGTCGGGCGGGTCCAGGCTCACCCACTCCAGGCTCAGGTGGTCGGCACCGACCCGCCCCTGGTCCCCGAGCCGGGAGGGCTCTGCCAGCCAGACACGCATCCTGAAACCGTGCATGGCCGGCCAGGCCGGGGCGTCGTCGCCAGGACCGCCCTCCAGTGGCACGGGGACCGCCAGGTCCCGGGGCGGGATGAGCTCGGGTCCCAGGCGTGCGCTCAGGCCGATCTCTTCATCCAGCTCGCGAGCCAGGGCCTGCTCGGGCCGCTCTGCCGGCTCGACCTTGCCCCCGGGCAGCTCGAACTGTCCCGCGTGCTCAGGCGGGTAGGAACGGGCTGCGCACAGCAGCGTCGTCGGACGCTCCAGCCGGTCCAGGACAGCGGCCGCCACGACGAGCCGGGAGGCACTCACCGCATCGGAGCCGCTCACCAGGGCTTGCCCCCGCCACCTCCACCGTCTTTGGGCTTCGTGGTCGGCCCCGAGCTGGAGTTGTTGCGGTCACGCAGGCGTTGGGCCCGGTCATCAGCCGGAGTCGGTGAGCTGGAGGGAGTCTCACCCGGAGAGCTCGAGGCCGACGACGACGGGTCCGAGCTGGGAGTGGCGCTCGGGTCCGAGCTGGGCGTGGAGCTCGAACCAGAGCTGGGCGTGGCGCTCGGCTGGCTGGAGGAGCTGGCCGAGGGGTCCGAACTGGGGGTGGCACTGGGGTCGGAGCTGGGCGTTGCCGACGGATTCGGGCTCTGTGAGGGGTTCTGCTCAGGCGGGGGCGGCACCTCACAGGTGTCGGCGGCCTTCTTGGCCTCCTCTGCATGCTCACCCGCCGAGGCGGAATTGCCACTCTCCTGGGCCTTGGCGGCCAGCGACAGGTGCGCGACGTACAGGTTGACGCGAACCATGCACTCTGGGGAGCGGGCATCCTTCACCTTGGTCTGGGGATCGGCCTTGGCCTTCGGAGCCTTGGTGAGCGCCTGGTTGAGGCTGGTGACCGCGGCGGTCGGATCATCCGCGGCGAGCTGTCCGGTCCCCAGATTGAAGTAGACGCGCCACTGCTCCAACCAGGGGTTGATCCTGGCCACTGTGCGGTAGCGGGACAGCGCAGTGTCGTAGTGGCCGGCGGCTGCCGCACGGTTTCCGGCCAGCGAGATGAGGAAGATCGAGCCGAGCCACAGGGAGATGGTGGTGGCCAGCACTGCCGGCACTCCGCCGATCTTGAGGAGCCGGCGGCGCCGGCGCAGACGGGCCTCACGCCGTCGAGGATCCTCAGGAGCGGAGGAGTCCGGGGATGCGTCCGAGCCCGGTTCGTGCAGGTAATCGAAGGTGTCGCCTTCGGCGCCGGCACCCTCCGGGGGGAGCCCCGCTCCGGGAGTGTTTCCTGTCGTCATCATCTTCCCCTTCCCGTGAGAAGACGCAGGCGGCGGTCGGCTCGCATCAGGTCGATGATCTCCCACAGCAGCAGGCCGAAGGCGATGATTCCCAGCGGCCAGGTCAGGTAGACCCGGGCGTTGGTCTTGGCCCGTCCGTCGGAGGTGACGGCCTCAATGTTCAGGTTGGTGAACTTGCTCGTCGGGTCGTCGCCAGAGCCACCAGTACGGTGGTAATAGGGCAGTCCTATGTCGGTGGCCACGCTCTGGAGCTCGTCGGCATCGATCTTCGACACCCCGGGCTGCCCACCCTGGCCGTCGGCGATGTAGTCGGACTGGGTGTGCTCTCCGGTGGAGGATGAGCCGTCGTAGCTGCGCATCTTCCCGCCCTCGGTGGTTCCGTAGCCCAGCACCGCGCCCCCGTCGACAAGACCGGCCAGTGACTTCCAGGAGATGCCGGCACTGTCGGCCGCTTGAGCGCCACGACCGTCGTCGGTGGCCTCCCCATCGGAGAAGATGTAGACGAGACGGATATCCTTGGGCTCGGACTGACGGGCCTGCACCAGGGACTGGCCCAGCATCGGCAGGGCCACCTCCAGCGAGGAGCCGGTGGCGTGGGCTGAGACCTCCTGCTTGAATGAGCCGATCCAGGCGTCGACGGCGTTGGTGTCGCGGGTCAGAGGCAACTCAGTGGCAGCGGTGTTGTCCAAGGCGATGATGGAGAACCGTGAATCCGGGAAGGCCTCCCGGATGGCGCGCATATCGGAGCGCACGCCGTCAAGCCTGGTGGAGGCGGCCTGGTCGACGCCGTCGGGCCCCTTGCCCTGGTAGTCCTCCGCGGCCATGGACCCGGTGCGGTCCACCACCATGTAGATCTCCACGTTGGAGACGCTGATGGCCTCGCTGCCGCGGATCGCCGGCCCCGCCATCGCCAGCGTCATGACGACGACGATGGCCAGGCGCCGCCACCAGGCTCGGCGGGCGGTCGGCTCGGCCCTGTCCCGATTCAGACGGCGCCGGGAGACGACGAGCAGGGCCACCAGGGCTGCGCTCACCAGGAACACGAGGATCCACCAGGTGACCGGGATGAACGCGAAGTCTCCGATGACAGGAACCGGTCTCATGCTCGCCTCCAGGTGGTTAGCCCCAGATAGCCCAGAAGGACAAGTGAGAGGGTGATGATGGGCATCTGGGGGACATCGGTACGACGGGTCTGCTTTCGGCCTCCGAGGGCGCTGACCTCGGTCTTCTCCAGCTGCTTGACGATGTCGCCGCCGGTACCCGAGTCCTCGACGTCGTAGAAGCGGCCCTTCCCCTGCTTCTCGGTGAGAGTCTTGAGCTCCTCGCGCGACTCCTCGGGGGTCTGCTCGAGCTCGTACTGGTAGGACTGCTGATCGTCCGCACCGTAGATGGAGAACAGGCGGATCTTGCGCTCGGACAGGAGGTCGACGGCGTCGGGCAGGGAGTAGATCTGCTCCCTGTCGGGGTCGATGACCTGGTTGTCGGTGGCGAGGATGATCGAGCGGGAGCGCTCCAGCCCCTGGTTGTCGAAGGCCTGGGCACAGGAGGCGAGCCCGTCACCGGCCAGGGAGGAGCCGTTGACGCTGGAGTTCACCGTGCCGCTGAAGGCCTCGGCGTACCGGAGCTGCTGCTTGTAGGTGGCGTTGTCCGGGTCGATGTCCAGGACATCACCCAGATCCTCCATCTGCTGACGCAGCAGGTCGTAGTCGTCCGTCAGCGGGACGATGGTCTGGGCAGCGGAGTTCCAGGCGACGAGCCCCACTCGCTCACCGTCGAAGTCCTCCAGGATGTCGGAGAAGGTCGTCAGAACCGAGGAGTCGATCCTCACCATCGATGACGATACGTCCAGGCACAGGACGATATCCCGGTTGGCCAAGGCGTCAGAGCGCTCGGTGACGCGTACGGGACGGCCGGCGATGGCTGAGGCGCCGAGCAGGCACGCGACCAGTAGAACCGCCAGGAGCGCGTGCAGCCGGCGCTGGGACCTGATACGGGCATACACCGCCGGCAGCTGGAACAGGCTCGCGGAGTTGGCCAGCCGCCGCGGGCGCTCCGCGGACTGCTGCGCTCTCCGACGGCTCCAGGGCCGTCTCCGGGGCTTGCGGGCGCCGGAACCGGACATCCCCTGGGAGCGGCGATCGGTGACGAAGACCCAGATGACCGTCACTGCGGCGATGACGACAAGAATGGCGAACAGCCAGGGCATCACCATTGGGTGATCACCTCCTGTGCGTGAGTGAGGGCCTCTTGCGCGGCGGCCTGCGGCTCACGATCGAAGGAGGGCTGCTCCCACACGGCGAGCAGCTCTCCGATATGCCCCAGCGGGTTGGTGTCGAGAGGGCGGCCCGCCTGACGCACACTGCGCCGACGCTCCTCCACCGAGTGCGGACCGGCGGTAGCGGCCATGTCGAGGATCTCCGAGACCGTGGCGGTGGTGATCTCCTCACCGCTGCGGGCCTCGGCGAAGCCCCGCAGCAGTGCCGCCAGCTCCAGGTGAAGGTCTCGCAGGTCCAGCTCGCCGCCGTCCCAGCGCTGGGCGATCTCGGTAAGACGCTCGCCCCACTGACGGCGCTCACCAGGTGCCATCGGGATGTCTCCGACCTCGAGGGAGGTGTCTCTGCGAGTCACCAGGAAGGTGCGCAGCAGCCAGGCGCTCACCAGGAGGATCCCGACGATCATCACGATGACCATCCATATCGGCATGAGAACCGGAGGCATGATCTGCACGGGTCACCGCCTCCCTCTGGCCACGGCGGCGCGCTCACGCTGAAGGAGCTCGGCGATGTCATCGATGAGGGTCTCCTCGGAGGAGACGACGCCGTACTCCACGTGCCGGGCGTCAAGCACCTGCTCGACGGTGGATCGCCACTGCTCGCGCACCAAGCCGGCCTGGGCCGCCAGGTGGGCGTCGGAGCGCAGGAAGGCCGGGATCTCGAAGGGCAGGTCGATGTCCCGACCGCGGCCGCCGTCCGGGCGCAGCGGGTCATCGTCCTCGATCTGCACGACGATCACCTCATGCTGGATCGACAGGCGCCTGAGCCAGATCGCGGCGTCGGGGCCGGGATGGGCGGTGTCGGTGATCAGGACGACGAGGCTACGACGACGGTGCCAGGTGCTCACCCGCTCCATGAGACGCGGCAGGCTGGAGGCGGGAGCCCCGGGCGCCAGCTCGAAGACGCCGTCGGGGGCACCATCGACGGGCACATCGAGATCCTCGAAGGTGCGGGCGAGCAGAGTCAGCAGGGTCTCGACGTGCTTGGCCCCCGAACGCGCTGGGCGCGAGATCGTCCGGCCGGCGTCCCCGGCCACGAGCGCCACCGAGTCTCCCCGCATCCGAGCCAGGTAGGCGAACACCTCGGCGACCCCGAGGGCCAGGTCGCGCTTGTCCTCCCCGGAGGGGGCCATCGCAGCCATGGTCCGGCCGGTGTCCACGGCCAGGACCAGCGACATCATGGACTCGCGCTGGTAGCGCTTGATGACTGGCTGTCCCAGTCGGGCGGAGGACTTCCAGTCGATGTCGGAGATATCGTCCCCGGGCCGGTAGAAGGACATGTCGTCGAAGTCCTGGCCGCGCCCGACGAAGACCGACTTGTGGCGCCCGTCGAGCAGCCCCGTGGCCCGTCGCAGGGTCGGCAGGCTCAGGGCGGCGCGCAGACGCTCGATCCGCGCGCCGCGCCTCCCCTCGCCGGGACCGGGATCGGGTGCTCCGGCTACGTCAGGTGCCTCCATACTCATCACTCAGCTGGTCCCCACCGGGCTCAGGGCGTGGGGACGGCGGCGAAGATGGCGTCAATGATCGCCTCGGGGGCGATGCCGTCGGCCAGGGCGTCATAGGTGAGCACCAGCCGGTGGCGCAGTACCCCGTGGCGCAGCAGGCGCACGTCGTCGGGGATGACGTAGGTGCGCCCCTCCTGGAGGGCGACGGCCTGAGCGACCTTCATCAGCGCGATACCGCCACGCGGGGAGGCACCCACACGCACCTGCCGGTCCAGGCCGGGAACCGGCCGGGGTCCTCCGCCACGGGAGGTGTTGATGAGGGCGACGATGTACTGCTTGATGACGGGGTCGACGTAGACCCGTTCGGCGGCTCGTTGGAGCCACTCGACGTCGTCGGTGGAGATGGGACGCCCGGTCACGGGCTGGTCGAAGCTGCCGTTCGAGATGCGGTCCAGGACGTCGGCCTCCTCCGAGGGCCGCGGGTAGGTGAGCACCTCCTTCATGAGGAAGCGGTCCATCTGGGCCTCGGGCAGGACGTAGGTGCCCTCCTCCTCGATGGGGTTCTGGGTGGCCAGGACCATGAAGGGATGCGGCAGCGGGTAGACGACTCCGCCGATGGAGGTCTGGCGCTCCTGCATGGCCTCGAGCATGGCCGACTGGGTCTTGGCGCTGGAGCGGTTGATCTCGTCGAGCAGGACGATGTTGGCGTGGACCGGCCCCAGCTGGGTGGTCATCTCACCGGTGGAGGAGTTGAGGATCTGGGTGCCCACGATGTCGTTGGGCATGAGGTCCGGCGTGCACTGGATGCGACGGAAGGAGCCGGAGACGGCGGAGGCCAGCGTCTGGGCAGCGGTGGTCTTGGCCAGGCCGGGCACGGACTCCAGCAGGATGTGGCCACTGGACATCAGCGAGGTGACCAGGGCCGTGCGCAGCTGCTCCTGACCGACGACTCGCTGGGAGAAGATGTCCGCGACGGACTTCAGCAGCACACCGGCGCGCTCGACGTCGGCGTCCCCGGCACCTCGGCGGCTGGAGGCGGCCCGGGCCTCACGACGCAGCGTCTCCCGGGAGGGCAGAGGACCGGTGTCGACCTTCTCCTCAGCCGGCGCCGCAGGCCCGGAGGGGTAGCCGGGAACCGTCACCCTCGATGACGCGGGCTGCGAGGAGGGGGCGGGAGCACCGGAGGTCTGCGGAGCGCCCTGAGGCGGGAACACAGGCGGCGGCTGGGTCATGGCCGGACCGCCCTGTCCCGCGGAGGAGCCGGCGGGCTGACCAGCCTGCTGCCGGGCAACCGGCTGACCAGTCGGCTGACCACTGCCCCAGCCACCCGACTGACTGCCGGGTTGGGCGCGGTGCTCGGGCTGCATGCTCATGGTTCTCCTTGCTCGGTTCTGGCTTGATTCCTCATGCCGTGCGCTCATACCTGGATAGGTAACGCATTGGCAGGCTATACGAGCCGACGCCCGCAGGGGCACCCGAGGAGGGGAAGTCCTCCCCACAGGTCCGAGACAGCCCCACCTTTCACTGTGATGACGTCACTTCGAGGGAAATGTGAGACGAATCGTGGCCGGGCTGAAGGCGTCGGCTTCAGAGCTGACCGAGGTTCACCCGGCTTCCGGCCAGGGTCAGCCGGAGCCCGTCGTTGGTGACGATCGCACTGGTCGGACGCAGTCCTTGAGGCAGGGATCCGGAAGGAAGCGTGATCTCAGGGGAGTCCAGCCCGACGTAGCTGAGCATACTGTTCTCCCCCGCACCGACGTCGACTCCGGCCTCCTCTCCCCCCATTCGGGTGGAGGTGACGGTCAGGACCAGGTTGCCGTCGGCTCTCACCGACGGCACGATCTCGGCCTCACCGCTCATGCCGAGCAGAGCGGCCGAGGCCTGGATGGTCCCCGGATCCTGGGCGCTCGTCCCAGTCCGCTTGGCCTGCAGCGTCATGCCCTGAATCTTCGGGTGCTCCCGGGCGGCGAGCGCGGTCACCTGCCGCCAGCTGATTGTTCCGGACGCCGTCACTGTATCGGTCGGGTAGGGCGAACGCAGGCTGATGTGGCTGAGGTCGACGTCGACGTCGCTGAGCGTGACCGTGCCCCCGCCCTCACCCTTGGGGGTGATCTCCAGGCTCTTGGAGTCCACCGCCAGACTGTCCAGCGAGCCACCGAGGAGCTGGCGCAGGACGATACCCTTGGTGGCAATCCTCGCGTCCTCACTGAGTCCCGGCAGGGCGGATCGCACCGCGGCATCAACCTGCCCGCGCACGAGGTACTCCGCCCCAACGGCGCCTGCGGTCAGGACGACGACGAGCACCAGCAGCACCACCAGCCAACGCCGCCCACGACGCCGCACAGGGCGACGTCGATCAGGGATCAATGAATCGCGCTCCTCGGAGTCGTCCGCCACGATCTCCTCGAGCAGCACCTCCTGCGACTCGCTCGCGTCGCTCGGGCTCTCGAGCACGTCGTTGTCATCCCGCTCGTCTGTCATACCTCGCACCTCGTCAATGCCTCGATGCCGCAGGCGAGCTCTGGGCCACTGGAGCAGTGCTCACCGAGCGCGCGGGCTCCTGGCCGGCGGCCGCCTGATTAGCGGCCTGCTCCTCATCAAGCATGTAGAGGTCCTCGGCCGTGACCATGAGGGTGGACACGGCGTGCTCCACCAGGGCGGTGCGCCGGTTGGAGGCCGCCCCGGCCACGCGTCCGCCGCGCAGCCCGCGCACACCCACCCGGTCGAGCTTCTCGCAGACGTTGTCGAGCTTGCGGTTGAACTTGGTCAAGGGCCACCCCAGACGCGCTGCGGCCGCCGCGGACGAGGGGATCTCAGCGGCCCCGGTCCCGGCCCGCTTGAGCACCGGCTCGGACAGTGCCAGGACGAGCAGCAGCTGGGAACGGGTCATCGGGGTCACCCCGATGGTGGTCTGCCCCGAGGACTGGCGCACGCCGTCGATCCCGGAGAAGTGATCCTCCCCGGAGGTGACGAGGTTGATCTCGTAGGTGGTGGGCCCTGCGGAGAAGGTGAGGATGACCCGGGGGAAGACCAGGGGGATCCTGGCACCGGGGGCCAGGCGCGACTGGACCAGTCCCTCGCCGTCGGTCAGCGTGGCCGACAGCCGACTTCCCTCGTTGGCGATCCACCAGAGCTTCTCCGAGAAGGCGAAGACCAGGAAGCGACGGTGAAGGTAGGGGTTGTCATCGATGTCCAGGTCGCCGCCCCGGCCGATGACGAAGGTGTCGGCGGGGGCGATCCGATGGATCTCTCCGGAGAAGTCCAGGACGAGCTCGTCGGGCTGCTCCGGATTGACCTCTGGCATCTCGGTCCAGGTCAGGTCACTCATGAAATCTCCTTCCACAGCGCCAGTGCCGCTCCGAAGCGGCCGGGTTGCTACCGCATCACATGAATATCACGTCGTTACGGAACATTGAGGGTGTCTGAGACGAGACTTGTCGCATCACCAGCGAAATCAACAGCGACGCACTGCCGAGCAGAACGTGTCCTCAGCCACTTCGCGGCCTCAACCATGCCGGCGGGTCGATCCGAAGCGTCACGCCGTCACCGATATCCATCAGGTCCCCCATGAAGACCGGTGTCGGCATACCAGACCCCAGCAGGACGGGCGTCGCACCGGGGCGCGCGAGCACCGTGCCATTGGACGAACCGAGGTCCTGAGCCAGGATGCTCCACCCCGAGGTCGTGAGTATGAGGTGAGAGCGCGAGACCATGTGCTGCGGACTGGGCACCGTCACCAGGGCCACGATATGCGGGTCGCCTCCACGCTGAACCTGGGGGGCGCGTCCGACAACGACGTCGCCGGCGACCTCGATCGCGGCGCCAGTGGACAAGGTCAGCGTGGCCAGCGCCGGCCGGCGCACGTAGGAGAACATCCCCGTCAAGGGCTGGGAGCAGGTCAGGCAGTCCCGAATCTCAGGCGGGTTGGCATGCCCCTGAGGACAGATCGAGGCCCGCACCGGTGGTGCCGCGATGAGAGCCGCCTCGGAGGCCGAGACGACCTCGGTGTTGGGCAGCGCCTCCAGAGGTTGAGGGGCTCGGACCGGCTGAGGCTGCTTGCTCTTGGAGTTGTCCGGCGCGGTGGGGGTGTCGGCGGTCGGCTGACCCGCCGAGCTCGCCGATGGTGCCGAGGGAGCCCTGTGAGCACCGCGACGCCGACGCCCCGATCCGGGTTCCGGCTCGGGATAGTCCGGGAACGTACTGACGTCACCGGTCTCGGAACCACCGGTTCCGGAGTCGTTCCGGCTCCCGTCCGCGGACCCGGAGGAGTCATCGGGGTCCACCCAGACACCCGTCTCCAGCATCTCCGGAGCCGATTCTGCGGCACTCGACGCAGCAGGCTCCGCGGCGGGGTCCTCCTCGGTCGCTCCGGCGGGCGTCCCTGCGGCGCGACCGTCGGAGACGTCTGCGACACCCATCGCTTCCGACACGTCCGCAGTGGCTGCGACAGCCGCGACGGCTGCAACGTCCGGGGCGTCAGCGCCGGACGGGACATCGTCGGTCTCCGACCCGCTGACGCCTGCGGCCTCCAGAGCCGTCAGCGCCGTCTCCTGCGGGAGCCCCGTCACCAGCGCGACCGGCTTGAGCAGCGTGGTCTCATCGCCGGGCTCCGCGGGCCGCGTCGCCTCTTCCGCTGGCGGCGTAGCCGTCGGCCCCACCCGGGGGAGGTACGTTCCCCCCAGGGCATCCAGGACGCGCAGCCCCGTCTCGATGGAGACGGTACGGGAGGCAGCCCCGGCAGCCGGAGTGATCACGGCAACACCGTCGGCGCCGTCAACCCGCACAGAACCGTCTGAAAGCCGCGTCAGTCCCTCGGGCAACGGGACGCGCTCACCGGGCAGGGACAATGCGGTCACAGCGCCTCCTGGGTAGAAGCATCGCCGGGAACGACTGCGGGAGCGGGGGCAGGGGTCTCGGCGGAGTCCACGACGACGGCCGTGGTGTTGTCATGACCGCCCCCCTCCAGGGAGGCGGCGACCAGAAGCTCGGCCGTGCGCTGCGCCGTGTAGCCGGCGGCCAGCACGGTGGCGATGGCCTCGTCGTCGAGCTCGTCGCTCAGGCCGTCGGAACAGACCAGCAGGCGGTCTCCGGCGGCGACCGGAACACTGTAGAGATCGGGGACGGCGGAGTCGGCGATCCCCCCTCCCAGCGCACGGGTGACGACATTGCGGCGAGGGTCGCGTCGCGCCTGCTCGGGAGTGAGCTCACCGGTCTCGATGAGGATCTGGACCCGGGAGTGGTCGCGGGTGACCTGGGACAGCATGTCATCACGCAGCAGGTAGACCCGCGCGTCCCCGATGTTGAAGATGATCCAGGTCGGCCGCGTAACCCCCTGTTCGTCCTCCAACCAGGCCAGGACGACACCGGCGATCGTCGCACCGGGCAGGTAGGCGGCGTGAGACGGGATGGCGACAATCGCCTCCTGAGCGGCCATCACCGAGCGAACCACCGTCCCCACGTCAGTGACGGTCGTGCCGGCCAGCGAGTAGAGGGAGTCGAGAGCGACCTGCGTGGCCATGCGGCCGGCGGCGTGCCCACCCATCCCATCGACGACGACGAAGGCCGGGGCGATGGCGAGGTAGCCATCCTCGTTGACAGTGCGCAGGCGCCCCACGTCAGTGGCCGCACCGACAACGACGCCGGAGGCCCCGGCGCCGTCAGCCCCACGAATCACGAGGGCCTCGGTGTCAGCACGAACGTGCTCGGTCATCGTCTCCCTTTCCCCTGCGTTGCTTGCACTCCCCTAGTAAACCCCAGCGCCCGGCCCAGAACCACCGCACCACGGCAGAGATTTCATCATGTGGGAGCCTGAACCGAGCCGAAGGCGAACAACGCCGCCCCGAGTGCCGCTCGGACGGGATCTTCCGCCCGGCTCAGGTCGCCACAGGCCATCGTGAGCCGCTGCGGGGCGGAGGCGGCCGTGACCGGTCAGGCAGTCAGTATCACGAAGCACTCAGGTAGTCTTTCGGCGTGGCCGGTTGACCGGCCCATGCGCCACCAGCGCAGTACCGCGTTCCCTGACTCGGTATCGCAGGTGGTTCCGACACCCAATCCACGACGGACCCGGATGTCGGTCAACCTGGACCGACGCAGTTTTCCCGACCCCGAAGGACCCAGCATGTCTCAGGCCAAGGACGAGCTTGTCGCGCGAGCGCAAGATCCCAACGCAGAGCTGGAGACCCTCCACCAGCTGGCACAGAACTACCCCGGTCTGCGCCCTTACATCGCCGCCAACCCGCGGACCTACCCCGCTCTCCTGGAGTGGCTGGGGACCCTGGGCGACCCTGCGGTCGACGCCGCCCTGGCCTCTCGCAGCGGACACCCCCAGTCGGATCAGGCCCCACAGGCGTCTCCACCGCTGGCGGTCGTCTCACCCCCCGGGTCCCAGCCGGGATCGCCGTCGGCCATGCCCTCCGAGGCCCCGACCCAGGTGACCCTGCCCCGTTCACTCCAGCCCGGCAGCGCCGCCTCTGGTGTCTCAGGGGCCTCTGGGGCCTCGGCGACCAGCTCGAGGAGTGCCGCGAGCGCATCCAGCGCCTTCAGCGCGGCCGGTGCCAACACTCAGGTCGACAGCTTCCGGGCCACGAGCGATCCAGCCGTCTCCACCCCCACCTTCGACCCCAGCCAGGCAGTCCCGTCACAGTCACCGGCCAGACCGGCCCAGCCGGCCCTGCAGCAGACCTTCCAGCAGTCCGCGAACCTCTCCCAGCCGCAGAGCGCGGTGATTCCCGCCGCCGCGCAGGCCTCCGCCACGACCGACGGCAACGGCGGTGTCTTCGGCGTCGGCACCGAGGACGACGACTCCTCGGCCCCCACCTCCTTCCTGACCTCCAACCGCATCCTGCTGATTCTGGCCCTCTTGGTGGCCACCATCCTGGTCTTCCTGGCGACCTGGTACTTCTCCGGCAGCGACAACCACAAATCGGCGAACGAATCGGACACCCAGCCCACGACCCAGAGCAATCAGGCGGCCGGCGCAGCCCCGAATAACGCCTCCGCCTCTCCTACGGCGTCAACCACGCCGAGCGCCTCGGCGACACCCACACTCAAGGCGCCCGCACCCAACGGTGCCCAGGAGCTGTCCGCCTTCGACGCCCCCAGCGGCAACATCACCTGCACCCTCGGGAAGGATGGCGCCACCTGCGTCATCAACAAGCACGCAGAGAGCTCCTGCCGCGACAAGCCTCTGATCGTCAAGATCGGCGCCAATGGCGGCCAGTCCACCGAGTGCGGCTCGACCTTCTCCGCCAACGGGGTCAGTCTCGGATACGGCTCCTCCGCCAAGAACTCCGAGTTCGCCTGCACCTCGACCGAGGCCGGCATGCAGTGCTGGAGCCAGGTCAGTGGCAGGGGCTTCACGCTCAGCCGTGAAAGGGTCGAGTCCACCACCCACGACCACTGAGTGTTCCCGCCTCGGCCGGTCCTGCACCGGCCGAGGCGCCGCGCCACCTTCCTTCAATTCCCCCGGCAGCACGCAGCTCCTCCCATGGCTACCTCCTACAACGCGATTCTCGCTCGCCCCGGTGCCCGCGCCTTCACGAGCGCGGGACTGATCGCCCGGTTCCCCATGTCGATGGTGGGGATCTCCACGATTCTCGCTGTTGAGGAGCTCTACGGCTCTTACACGGCCGCGGGCTTGGTCAGCGCCGCGAACTTCGTGGCGCTGGCCATCGGGGCGCCGATTCTGGCTCGGTGCGTCGATCGCTACGGTCAGTCCCGGGTCATGCTGCCGGCAGTCCTCATCTCGGCGATCAGCCTGGCCGGATTGATCGCCGCTGCATCCGCGCACGCGCACCTGGGGATCCTGGCCGTACTGGCCGCCGCTGCAGGAGGGCTGGCCGGCTCCATGGGTTCCTTGGTGCGGGCGCGCTGGACCGCGATGCTCACTCGACCCGAGGACATCCACACGGCCTTCTCCCTGGAGGCCGCCCTGGACGAGGTGGCCTTCATTCTGGGGCCCGTACTGGCCACCGCCGTGTGCACAACGCCGTTGCTCCCGGTGACCTCGGGATGGGTGACCTGCCTGGTCATGCACGCGGCAGGCGGACTGTGGTTCCTCAGCCAGCGCACCACCGAGCCCGCTGCGCACCCTCGTGGGCACGCAGCCGAGAAGGATGAGGGGACCGGGGAGACCGGCTGGGACTCAGCGCATGGCTTCGAGGGGCAGCGCCCGGTTCTGCGTTACGGGGCAGTCATGGCCACCGTCGTCGTCTTCCTGCTCTCGGGAGCCATGTTCGGGGCCAACGACGTCGCCGCGGTCGCCTTCGCCACCGAGGCCGGGCACAAGTCGGCCTCCGGTCTCGTCCTGGCGGTCTGGGGTGTGGGCTCCTTCATCGCAGCCCTCCTCTACGGCGCACGCACCTGGGGGTGGCCGCTGTGGAAGCAGTTCATGACCGGTACGGCGGCGCTGGCCATCGGCACTTCGACCTTCGTCCTGGCCCCGAATCTCGTGGTGCTGTCGGTCCTGGCCCTGTTGACGGGGCTTGCTATCGCCCCGACCCTGACCAGCGGTAACAACATCATCCAGGTGACGGTCGCCCCCTCCCAGCTCACCGAGGGACTGGCCTGGGTGAGTACCGCGCTCAACGTCGGGGTCTCGATCGGCTCCCTGCTGGCAGGGCAGGCCGCGGACGCCGGCGGTTCGCAGGCCGGATACCTCGCGGTCGCCGGCTTCGGCTGGGCCGCCGTCCTCGCCGGCGTCGTGGGTCTGCGCGCACTCAAGCAAGCACGGACCACTCGGCCGCTGGCCGCCGACTGATGATCAGGACCGTCAGCATCGATTCCCAGCATCCTCTGTGACTCTTCTACACTCAGCACGATGTCGATCGCAGGGAATCCACAAAACGCCCCCCGTTCAGCCCCTCCGGGCGCCGGCTCCACAGGGTGCCCGGACCGTGCGGGCACCACGAGCGAGGCACCCGCAGCCCGGTTCCCACGGCTGGTCGCGGTCGCGCGCTCACCGGTTCTCGCCGTCATCGGGTGGCTGACGCTGCTGGTGCCCGCCTACTGGGCCCTGGTCGACGACGACGGCCAGTGGGTCTTCAAGCTGGACTCCTTCGTCTACTACGAGGCCGTGCGTCAGTGGCTCGAGGGCGGGGACCTCTACGGCTGGTACGCCCTGCCGTCCAAGCACCTGTGGCCCTTCACCTACACACCGCTGGCGGCCTGGGTGATAGCACCCCTGACCTGGATGTCGTACCAGTCGGCCACCGTCCTGCTGATCGTGGCAACCCCCCTGTGCGCCGCCGTCACGGCCTACGCGACACTCCGGCGCCTGGGCGCCAGGGTCCGGACGGCGCACAACCTGGCACCGTGGCTTGCGCTCATCGGGGTGGTCGCGCTGGAGCCCTTCCCCAAGACCATGGAGTACGCGCAGGTCAACGCCATCCTCATGGCGCTGGTCGCCGTCGACCTGCTCCTGGTTCCCGAGCGATCGCGGTGGCGCGGGGTCCTCAGCGGCATGGCCGCCGCGATCAAGCTGACACCGGCGGTGGCGATCCTGGTCCTCCTGGCGCGCCGGGAGTGGCGGGCGGCCGCCACAATGGCGGGCAGCGCCGTCGGGCTGACGGTCCTGGCCGGCCTGGCGGCCCCCGCCGAGTCCTGGGAGTTCTTCACCTCGGCCATGTGGGATCCGGGGCGCGCCGGTTTCGCCGACTACTCGGGCAATCAGAACCTCAAGGGCGCGATCGCCCGGGGGCTGCCGGAGTCGGCCTGGAACCTCACCTGGGCGGCCTGCTCGCTGCTGACGGTGCTCGCCGCCTGGTTCCTGTGCCGTCGGCTGGACCGGTTACGGGGAGCCGGCAGCCGGCTTGCCGAACCTGTCTCCAGCACTGTAAGTGACACCGCCTACCCCGGCTCCTCAGGCCTTGGCGATGCCGGCCTGGTGCTGGCCCTCCAGGTCAGCGTGGTCATGGTGCTCGGGCTGCTCATCTCCCCCATCTCCTGGTCGCACCACTGGGTGTGGTGCCTGCCGGCACTCATGTCGGTGGCAGTGGCGGCCTGGCGCTGGCACTCCACTGCGCTCGGTATCGCCGGTGTCGCCGGAGCCCTCGTCTTCGTTCTGGCGATGCAGTGGTGGTTCCCCGAGCAGAACCACGTCGAGCAGAACTGGCCGACCTGGGCCAAGGCCGTCGGCTCGAGCTACACCTGGTGGGCCCTGAGCTGCGGAGCCGTCCTGTGGTGGGTGAGCGGCCGGCGCCTGACGGCCTTGCACCACTGAGATCTCCTCATCCCCAGGCCAGAAGGCTTCTTCCATCGGCCTCCCCGTCGGGGCCTGTCATCTAGGATCTAAGGATGCCCCTCTCCGACATCGCCCGCGCCGTCGAGGACCTGTTCCACCGCGACACCGTCCCCGTCCTCAAGCGCCAGGGCTGGCGCCCCCGCGTCATCCCCTACGACGGCTACGGCACCAGCGCGCCGGCTCAGTCGGAGTCCTCCGCCCCAGCAGACCCTCCGCGTCCGCCGTCGACTCAGGCCCGCAGGACGAACCAGACGAGGACCGGGGCCGTCGGCCCTTCGGGCACCGCCTCCTCCTCTCGACAAGCCTCCCCACCCACCTCCATGGCCCGAGTCCTCGCCCGCATGGTCATGCGCCCCCAGAACGCCCCGGCCGAGGGCCCGCTGTTCCGCTCCCTGCCGGCCTCCCTGCCCGTCAGCCCCGCCCAGGCCCGGGACTTCGCCATGACCGGGCTGCTCGACGCCCAACGCGGCTGGCGCCTGTTCATCGAGGTGCCGGTGGCCTTCCTACCGGTGACCGTCCACGTGGGCCGGGCCAGCGTGCGCACCAGGGCCGACCGCAGCGGCTACATCGACGTCGTCGTACGCGATCACGGGTTGGAGCCGGGCTGGCACGAGGCCCGCATCGAGGCGGCCGGGGCCGAGGCCGTCGCCGCCAAGGTCCTCATCATTCCCGAGGGCCCGCGCCTGGGCATCATCTCCGACATCGACGACACCGCGATGATCACGCACGTCCCCCGCGTGCTCGTGGCCGCATGGAACCAGCTCGTCAAGTACTCCTCCGCGCGTGAGCCGGTCCCCGGGATGGCCGAGCTCTACTCGCGCATCCAGGCCGCCCACCCCGGCACCCCGATGATGTACCTGTCCACCGGAGCATGGAACGTGGTGCCCACCCTGCGCTCCTTCCTCGCCCGCCACGGCTTCCCCTCGGGGCCCGCGCTCATGACCGACTGGGGGCCGACCAACACCGGCTGGTTCCGCTCCGGCATCGAGCACAAGCGCACCGAGCTGCGCCGGCTCATGATCGACCTGCCCCAGATCACCTGGATCCTCTTCGGCGACGACGGCCAGCACGACCCGTACATCTACGGTGAGGCTGCCCGCCACCACGCCGACCGGATCGCCGCCGTCGCCATCCGCCGCCTGACCGCCACCGAGCAGGTTCTCGCCGGCGGGTTGACCGTGCATCCCATGGGTATCGGGCCCGAGGCCCGTACCCTGGCCGAGGCCGCGGTTCCCGCCGTCGTAGGCACCGACGGCTACGAGCTGGCCCGTCTCCTGCCCCGCGAGCTGCTGGAGGCATCACCGCGCCGTTAAGGCCCCTGGACGGCTCACGAGTGGAACTCACACCTTCCGCGTCACCTGAGGCCGAGAAACCGCGAGACCCCGCCGTCAGGGACGCATCCGGGGGCATGACACCCTCGAGCAGAACCAACGATGCGGCATGTCTCACGCCGACGACGACGCACCGGCCGATCCCCGCCAGCGTGCGGCTTTGACGATGCCGCCATCGCTTCACAGACAGTCCACAGGCGTGCCCTACGAGCCCGACAGACCACAGCAGTTACCTGGTTCCACCTGGGGCCGACGCCCCGTTCCCACCCCATCGAATCAGGAGGAAGCACATGTCCCCCTTCTCCATGAGCTCCATGAGCTCCACCGACTCAACAGACCCCACGAACGTCTCAGAGGGCTCCTCGGCGGCCCGCGGGAGCTCGACCCCCTCAACCGCCGCTTCGCTGCGCCGCCATGCGATCCTGGCCGACCTCAACGTGCTGCAGGTGGTCACCCTCATGGGCACCGGCCTGCTGGTGGCGCTCGGCGTCGTCCTGGGTGGGCGCTCCTACATCACCACCGTCTCACCCGACGGGCTCATCAGCTCCCAGCCCGGCACCCACGGGTCCAGCACCGGGAACCCGGTGGCGGGCTCCACCACCCCCGCTGACGGCGACTCGCCGTCGGTTGCGTAAGTCCATCATCGCGCAGCACCCCGACACATGACGCTGTGGGCGATCAGGCCGCCGACGGGAGGTCCTCACGGCAGTCGGCCCGGATCGCGACGGGTATGGTGATGACGCGTACCAGCACTTCCATCAAGCTCAGGAGACAGACATGGCCGGCAAGATCCCCTTCATCCTCGGACTCGGCGCGGGATACGTGCTCGGGACCCGGGCGGGGCGCGCCCAGTACGAGCGCATCAAGTCCGCAGCCTCCAAGGTCGCTGAGCAGCCCTTCGTGCGCACCCGGGTCGACGCCGCCTCCAGCCATGTCAAGCAGGCCGTGCGGACCCAGGGCGAGGCCGTCACCGAGAAGGTCGCCGACGCCGTCAAGGAGCGGCTCTTCGGGGCTCCGTCGGCCAAGAGCAACGGCCAGTCCCAGCCCGTCGACGCCGGCGAGGCCAGCGTGCGCCCGGTCGGCGAGGCCGGCTGAGCCCAGCGACTCAGCCTCTAGCCCGGGTCGGGCGGCTCCGACGGCGCGCACCCGTCGCTCGACCGCCCGCCGCGGCCGCGCCAGGCGGGGGACTTGAGCGGCCCCACCATGAGTGCCCGGCGCCAACCGACCAGCGCGCCCGGACCGCTGCGACGCCCGGCTCGGCGCCGCTCCCGGTCGGCGATGACCGGCAGCTGCCAGGAACGCCAGTAGGCGAGCACGCACAAACCGGCACCGACAGCAGTGGACACGAGCATGGCGTGCGCGTCGGCCACCCCCGCCTTGACCGCCAGGACCTGGGTGCCGGCGGCGATGAGCGCCGGGATCGCGTAGAGCTTGTTGCCCCCGAAGACGGCCGGGGTCTCCCCCACCGCGACGTCGCGGATCATGGAGCCGCCGATCGCGGTGAGGCAGCCCAGCAGGAGTGCCGGCATGACACCGAGCCCGTGGGTGAGGGCCTTCGAGGCGCCGGTGGCGGCCCAGCAGCCCAGGATGACGGCGTCGGCGACCACCAGCAGGCGCCGGGTGGGACGCGAGGTCAGCGGCACGAACCAGGCCACCGTCGCCCCCAGGCAGGCCGTGTAGAGGTAGTAGGGGTCGGTCAGGGCGAAGGGCGGGCCGGCCTGGATCATGACGTCACGCAGGATGCCGCCCGCGGTGGCCGTGAGCATGGCCAGGACGACGAAGCCCACCAGGTCGAAGTTCTTGCGCCGGGCGATGAGCCCGCCCAGGATCCCGTTGAGCAGGACCCCGCACAGGTCCAGCAGCCGGAAGGTGTCGGTGAGGGACGCTGGCATGTGAAGCGCGAGGGAAGAGACGTCCAGCACCCGGTTGCCCGCCTTTCGCTCCTGTTGTGGTTGCGTCCCGCCGTCGACCCCGGTGCCGGCCCGGCAGCCCGCCGTTACGAGGCACCTTAGCCCACGGCGGGGCCGGGTCGGGCATCCGGCCGCCGCGGCTGGCGCGTTGCGGCGATACGAAACCTCAGGTGGTCAGGGCGCACCGGCCCACGCGATGATCGGGACGTGTCCTCCCGCTACTCGCCCCCCAAGGACCTGAGCCGTTACGCGTGGCTCTCCATCGGCGCCGCCCTGGGCACGATCGCGCTCAAGGGGGCCGCGGCCTGGCTGACCGGCTCAGTGGGTCTGCTCTCCGACGCCGCCGAATCGGTGGTCAACCTCGTCGCCGCCGTCGTCGCCCTCATCGTCCTGAAGATCGCGGCCAGGCCCGCCGACGCCGACCACCAGTTCGGTCACTCCAAGGCCGAGTACTTCTCGGCCGTCGTCGAGGGCGTCATGATCTTCGTGGCGGCCGCATTCATCATCATCTCCGCCATCGGCCGCCTCATCGACCCGCAGATGCCCGAGCAGCTGGGGCTGGGGCTGGTGGTCTCGGTCATCGCCTCGCTCCTCAACGGCGCGGTGGCGTGGGTGCTCTACCGCGCCGGGCGCCGCGAGCGCTCCATGACCCTGGTGGCCGACGCCAAGCACCTGGCCACCGACGTCATCACCTCCGCCGCGGTCCTGGTCGGGGTGGCACTGGTGGCCGTCTTCCACTCGGCGCTGCTCGACGCCGTCGTCGCCCTGGGGGCCGGGCTCAACATCATGTGGACCGGTTTCACGCTCATCCGAGACTCGGTGGGCGGGCTCATGGACATCGCCCCGTCCACCGAGGTGCTTCAGAGGGTCGAGAAGGTGCTGGCACGTCACCGCCGCCAAGGCATGATCGACTTTCACGCGGTACGGGTGCGCGAGGCCGGCAACCGGCGATTCATGGAGCTGCACGTGCTGGTTCCCGCGGTCTGGAGCGTCAAGAAGGGGCATGACTTCACCGAGCAGGTCATCGACGAGCTGGTGGATGCTGACTCCAGCCTGCGCATCTCGGCGCACCTGGAGCCGATCGAGGACCCCAAGTCCTACGAGGACCTCGAGGATATCTGAGGACATCTGACGTCAACTCGGTTTTCATCAACGTCCCGACATGTCAGACTCGGCCCCATGAACGCAATGAGGCTCACCGGCTCAGCACCGTCGCTGCGCCAGCACGCAATCACCGCCCCCACCCCCAGCTGGCGCCGGCCGGACCACGTCGTCCTGGAGACCTGCGTCGAGGACGTTGAGGGTGTGAGGATCTCCGCCCGCGCCGGGGCCGACCGGGCCGAGCTGGGCGACAACCTCACCGCCGCCGGCACCACTCCCTCGATCGGCACCATCGAGGCCGCGATCTTCGCCGCCGCCGAGCAGGTGGAGCAGCGCCGCGCCCAGGCCGGCGCCCACTGGGCGGACAAGCCCGAGGCCGCCGCCCCCTTCGGTCTGCGGGTCCTCATCCGTCCCCGAGGCGGCTCCTTCGTCTACAACGCCGATGAGGGCCGGGCCATGATCGCCGACGTGCGGCGTATCGCCTCTCTCGCCCTGGAGATGGCCGAGTTCACCCGCCCCCAGGCCACCGGCGGAGGGCGAGGGGAGCTGCCGCCGGCCGTGGACCTGGGCTTCGTCGTCGGTGCCCTGACCGAGGACGGAGTGATCGACCGCGGCCTGGTGCGCCTGCTGGTCGACATGTCCAACGGCGCCCCGGTCACCTTCCACCGGGCCTTCGACCACTGTCGCGACACCGTCGAGGCCTACGGGGACCTGGAGGGCCTCGGCGTTCGCTATGTCCTGACCAGCGGCGCGGCGCAGACGGCGGCCGACGGCGCCTCGGTGATCGCCGGGCTGGTGGCCAGCGGCGGGCCGATCGTCGTCGCGGCCGGGGCCGTGCGCCCCCACGGGCTGGTCGACCTGGTGGAGTCCACCGGCGTGCGCGAGGTCCACATGCGCTGCCCGCGCGAGGGCCTGTCTCCCGACGAGCCCCAACGCACCGACGAGGCCCTGGTACGGCGTGCCGTCGAGGCGGTCCGCGCGGTTCCGCTACCCGAGTAGCCCGACCGCAACGGCACCTCCCCCTCCTACATGACGGAGGGTGCCGCCCCACACGCTCCGGGACGGCACCCGATGTCGCAGTCGCCCCAAACCCCTTCCCCGCGCCCTTCCGCGGAGCGCCTCCCCCTCCACGACTCGCCTGCGGTCCGCAATCCTCACGGTTCGTAGATATCTACAGTCCTCGGTGTGCACGACCGTCTCGACGCACCTGTCACGCTGCAAGCGCAATCGGGACAACTACCCCCATGAGCCCCATGACCGCCCCTATTTTCTGTCTTAGGTTGACCCCATGAGCGACGTCCGTATCGATACCCCTCGCGGAATCACCCTGGCCGGTACTCTCCGCCTTCCCACCGGGGCCGCCCCAATCGATCTGGAGGTTTCCACGACGCCGGAGGATGCTCAGCCCCCGCAGGCGCGCGCCGAGGGCGTGGTTCTGCTGGCGCACGACTTCCTCACCGACCGCCATGGCCAGAACGGCCGCCTGGACCGGATCGGCGCCCGCTACCGCGAAGCGGGCCTGGCCACGCTCAGCCTGGACTTCTCCGGCCTGGGCGAGTCCGACGACGACGTCATCACCCTGGCGGGCGAGGCGGAGGACCTGCGGGCCGCCTCCAGCTGGCTGGCAGGCCTGGGCTTCAACCGGCAGATGATCCACGCCAACGGATTCGGGGCAACGGCCGCGCTCCTGGCTCGGCCTGAACATGTGCGCACGGCCGTGCTCGTAGGCGCCATCGTGGGCCCGCAGTCGATCCTGTGGGAGGAGGTCTTCTCCCCCGAGCAGCTCGATGAGCTCGCCCAGCACGGGCTGACGCGCCTAGTGGACGACAACCCCAACTCGCGCGAGTGGAACGTGCTGTCCAAGGAGACGCTGGCGGACTTCTCGATGCAGAAGCCGGAGCGCACCCTGGCGGATCTGCCCTGGCCGGTACTCATGGTGCACGGGGTACTGTCCAACGAGCTGCCGGACACCGCCGAGGCGACGGCCGAGGGTTTCCCGCTGCTGCCCGACTCCAGCCAGATGGTGCACGTCCACGCCGAGACCCTTGACCAGGCCCAGGAGGAGGTCGCCCGCCTGAGCCTGGAGTGGGCTCAGCGCCGCCTGCGCTGAGAGTCTGAGGCAGCTGCCGCCCCCTCCGCTGCCAGCGACCCGAGAGAGGCGATGGCGCGCGTATAGGGGACAATGGGCCACCTATGGAACAGGGCG
>ERZ772973.329-NODE-329-length-25369-cov-32.4676_pt1 | contig 25369 bp, 29 predicted proteins | sample MGYA00580672_ERZ772973 | MGnify/ENA primary metagenome ERZ772973 (study PRJEB29015, sample SAMEA2737938) | human oral metagenome | biome: human oral; feature: human-associated habitat; material: dental | place: China | collected 2152 ...
TGAAAATTTTATTGTGAAAAGAGTAACTTGAATCACTACAAATCACCTTTCAACAAACCTATTATATAACTATTTGAGTTTAATTGCAAGTATGGGCGTTGATTTTCTCTTCTACTTTTCGACTTATCCTCCTCCTTTTTATTCATCTATTCTTTGATTTTTAAAGCATATCTTTACAATCTTTTATAATATCTGCATATTCTCTACATTTCAACACGAAACTCCAAGTTCAACTCTTTCTGAGTTTACAAAAAAGAGACAGGATAACCTCCTGTCTCTAAGCTGATAAACGATTATTTGCGACGTCCTGGACGTTCTGCATAACCATAGTAAGCATCTTCGATGATTTCTTGCATATGGTCAACCATTGGAAGACGTGGGTTGGCTGGTGAACATTGATCTTCATAGGCAAGGAAGGCCAATTCACGAGAATGTTCCTTCCATTCTTTTTCATCGATTCCTTGTGCTTTGAAGTTCATTTGGATACCTACGCGCTCACCAAGTTCGTAGACAGCTTTTGCGTAAGCTTCCACACCTTCTTCTGGTGTAGAAGCTGGAAGTCCGAGCATACGTGCGATGTCTTGATATTTTTCATCAGCACGGTAGTAGTTGTACTTAGGCCATGTTGCTGTCTTAGCTGGACGTGTACCGTTGTAGCGGATAACGTATGGGAGTAGGATGGCATTTGTACGACCGTGGATTGTGTGGAATTGCGCACCAATCTTATGTGCCATTGAGTGAGAAATACCTAGGAAGGCATTGGCAAAGGCCATACCAGCGATTGTGGAAGCGTTATGCATTTTTTCACGTGAATGGAAATCTGCATTCTTAACAGAACTTTCAAGGTTTTCGAATACAAGCTTGATGGCTTGAAGTGCAAGACCGTCAGTGTAGTCGCTAGCCATTTGTGACACATATGCTTCCGTTGCGTGAGTCAATACGTCCATACCCGTATCAGCAGCAACAAATCCTGGAACAGTCAATACCAAAGCAGGGTCTACGATTGCCACAGTTGGTGTCAATGAGTAGTCAGCGATTGGGTATTTACGGTTGTTTGCTTTATCAGAGATAACGGCAAATGGAGTTACTTCAGATCCTGTACCAGATGTAGTTGGAATCGCGATGAATTTAGTCTTCTTACCAAGCAATGGGAACTTGAAGGCACGTTTACGGATATCCATGAATTTTTGAACAAGGTCACGGAAGTCCACTTCTGGTTGTTCATAGAAGAGCCACATTACTTTAGCCGCGTCCATTGGTGAACCACCACCAAGCGCGATGATTGTATCAGGTTTAAAGGAACGCATAATCTCTGTACCACGTTCAACTGTTGTGATATCTGGATCTGGTTCTACGTCTGCAAAGATTTGATAAACAACCTTATTACGACGAAGATCAAGTTGCTCGATGATACGATCTAGGAAACCAAGCTCTACCATGGCATGGTCAGTAACGATCATGACACGTTCAACGTCACGACATTTTTGAAGGTATTGAATTGAATCACGTTCAAAGTATGTTTTTGAAGGAAGTTTCATCCATTGCATGTTATTTCTCCGTCTTCCGACTTTTTTGATGTTTAAGAGGTTGATGGCGCTGACGTTATCCCCAACTGAGTTGCGTCCGTAAGAACCACATCCAAGTGTCAACGATGGTAAGAAGGCGTTATAAACGTCCCCAATACCTCCAAAAGTAGAAGGTGAGTTACAGATAACACGAATAGCTTTAACAGCTTTACCAAATTCTTTAGTCAATTCTTCGTCAGCTGTATGGATAGCTGCTGAGTGACCAAGACCGTTGAATTCAACCATTTGGCGTGCTTTGTTAATTCCGTCTTCACGGCTTTCAGATTTCAAAACTGCAATAACTGGTGATAATTTCTCACGAGTCAATGGTTCTTTTTCACCAACTTCTTTACATTCCGCAGCAAGAATGTTTGTCCCTTCTGGAACTGTAAATCCTGCTTGTTCTGCAATCCAAGCCGCTGGTTTTCCAACGATGTCAGCATTCAATTTTGCACCAGCACAGTTTTTGCTGTTGGCTTTTACTCCAAAGCAGAACTCTTCAAGAAGGGCTTTTTCTTTTTTGTTTACAAAGTAAGTGTGGTAAGACTTGAATTCTTCTACAAATTCATCGTAAATTTCTTTATCAATAATTACAGCTTGTTCAGATGCACAGACCATACCGTTATCAAATGATTTAGACATTACGATATCGTGAGCAGCCTGGCGGATATTTGCTGATTTTTCAACATAAGCTGGTACGTTTCCGGCACCTACCCCAAGTGCTGGCTTCCCACATGAGTAAGCCGCCTTAACCATGGCATTACCACCAGTTGCAAGGATTGTCGCAATGCCCTCGTGATTCATAAGAGCGCTAGTTGCTTCCATAGATGGTTGAGTAATCCATTGGACACAGTTCTCAGGAGCACCTGCTGCAATTGCTGCATCGCGCACGATTTGAGCTGCATGAGCTGATGATTCTTGAGCTGATGGGTGGAAGGCAAAGACGATAGGGTTACGAGTCTTCAATGAAATCAAGGATTTAAAGATTGCAGTTGAAGTAGGGTTTGTTGTCGGAGTAATCCCACAAACAACACCAACTGGTTCAGCGATAAGCGTCAAACCTGTTACATCATCTTCTTCAATGACACCAACAGTCTTGGTATGACGCATGTTGTTTACCACGTGCTCACAGGCAAATAGGTTTTTAGTCGCCTTGTCCTCAAAAACTCCACGGCCTGTTTCTTCATGAGCATGAAGCGCCAACTCTCCGTGAGCATCTAGAGCTGCAACAGAAGCTTTCGCTACGATGTAGTCTACTTGCTCTTGGTCTAACTTGCGCATTTCTTCGAGCGCGACCAAGGCTTTTTGTACCAACTCATCAACGTGCTTTTCAGCTGCGAGTTTCTTTTCCTCAGGTGTTACAGTTTTTTTATCAGCCATATTTTCCTCCATAGCTTTCAAGGATTTAATCCTTTGTTAATTTTTTCACAAGTTTATTATAACGCATTCTTTCTGTTTTGTAAACAGTTTCATATACATTTCACAAAGTTTTTTTGATTTCTTGTGAAATTTTTTTATATTCTTTATGTGCAGGCTTTCTTGTCGGAAGATTGTGATTTTTCCATCAAATATTTTTTATTTCACAAATTCCTTGTAAGAAGCTCTTGGAAATAGATAAACTTGCAAGTAAGCGCTTACTTAATTGTTCTAACGAAACCTCCTAATCAGGAGGCTACTGTTTTTGTTGAAATACGCCTTGTTTAAAGGTTCCTTCATAGACAACTTCTTGTTCTGTCGTCAACTTCCCTTGACCTTCAGCCTGGCCGTTTACAAAATCGCCTTCGTATTTCCAGCCAGATTTTGATTGGAAAGTCCCTTTTCCATTAAAGGCTCCATTATTGAAATCACCTGTATATTGGTCTCCATTTTCAAAAGTCATGGTCCCCTGACCATTCATCTTTCCTCTTACCAAGGTTCCATCATAAACAAGCGCTCCATTATCAAGTGTCAGTACACCCTTTTTTGGTGTATTTAATAGAAAAACTGACACAGCACAGATAGCGATTAGAAGGACTGTTGCAATCTCTATACGCGGGCGAGTTAGATAAACTCGATATTTTTCGATGATTTCTTTAAGCTTTTCCATTGTCATTCTCATTTTCTAAACGATCTAGCCAGTTTTGGCATCCACTTGTGATACGCGCATAGGTTTCCTCAAAATCTCCTGTATACCAAGGGTCTGGAACACTTTCAGACGCAAAAGAGTAGATTTTATGCTGGAATTCCTGAGGACACATTTGACGCAGATCTGAAACGTTTGAAGCATCCATACCGATAATGTAATCAAACGACTCAAAGTCTTCTCTGCCAATCTGAAGCGATGTTTTGTCTTTGTCATACGGGATCTGATACTGCTGGAAAATCCCTTGCGTTCCCTTATGAATCGGATTACCATGTTCCCAAGCCGAAGTCGCACGACTCTCAACCTGGTAATCGCTCGTCATGGATTTCATTACAAACTCTGCCATGGGGCTACGGCAGATGTTTCCTAGGCAAACAAATACTATTTTTTTCATCCCTTTTCCTCTCATCTCATAGAAAAACGGGAGTGACAGGTCCCGTTTTATTCTTCGATTGCTCCGCTTTCGTCGATAACTGCTCCTTCTGGTGTCACAGCTTCTTTGAGTGGCAACACTGTCTTGATTGCAGTCAATTCGAACGTCAAATAAACGCCATCTACATCCAGTACGATTGTTTTCTTCTCAGTATCTACTTCATCCACTGTTCCGTAAAGTCCGCCGATTGTAATGACTTCATAGCCTTTTTGAAGCTTGTTCAAGCTTTCCATCCGCTTTTGAGCTTGTTTCTTTTGAGAACGTTGCATAAAGAACATCAAAGCCATCATCCCTACAAGCATGATTAAGAAAGTAATATTTGGATTCATTGTTTTCTCCTTTGTATTTTACATAGGACTACTATATCAAATTTCAGTTACTTTTACAAGGTTGTGCCTTCTTTTATGCCAATAAAAAAATCAGAGCTTTCACTCTGATTTCTGCGATTATTTCAAGTTTTGAACTACTTTGACTAGATTTTCAACAGTAAATCCATACTCTGCCAATACTTTTGGTGCTGGGGCAGATGCTCCAAAGGTATCAATGCCGAGAACTGCACCATCAAGACCAACATATTTGTACCAGTTTTGAGTTGCTCCCATTTCGACTGCAACGCGACGACGAACTGAATTTGGAAGGATTTCTTCCTTATAAGCTGCGTCTTGTGCGTCAAAGACATCTGTAGATGGCATGCTGACTACGCGGACTTTTGCACCTTGACCAGCCAATTCTTTGGCAGCTGCGACAGAGAGATTTACCTCAGAACCTGTTGCAATCAAGATCGTATCAAAGTCAGCTGCATTTTCATAGACAACATAGGCACCTTTTGCAACTTTGTCAAAGTCTGTCCCTTCTTCAACAGTCAAGTTTTGACGTGTCAAGACAAGGGCAGTTGGTGTTTTTTCGCTTGTCACAGCAAGGTACCAAACTGCTTGCGTTTCACGCGCATCTGCTGGGCGGAAAACATTTAGATTTGGCATAGCACGAAGACCGGCTAAGTGTTCAACTGGTTCGTGAGTTGGACCATCTTCACCAACTGCGATCGAATCGTGGGTAAAGACATACGTCACAGGAAGTCCTTGCAAGGCTGACAAGCGGACAGCTGCCTTCACATAGTCAGAGAAGACGAAGAAAGTTCCACCGTATACACGAAGTCCACCGTGAAGGGCCATCCCGTTCAAGATCGTTCCCATTGCAAATTCACGAACACCAAACTGAATGTTGCGGTTCAAGCGATTGGCATCGTCTTGAAGTCCATCAGTATTGATATAAGTCATGTTTGAGTGAGCGAGGTCAGCTGACCCACCTAGGAAGGTTGGTAGCTTAGCTGCTACAACATTCAAGGCATCCTGACTCGAGTTACGAGTTGCTTGAGAAAATCCATTTTCTAAGGCTGGGAAGTCTGCTGGAGTCACTTCAACTGGATCACGTCCGTCGATGATGGCTTCTACTTCTGCTGCAAGTTCGGGATAAGCTTCTTTATAATCAGCAACTAGTTTTGTCCAAGCTTGATAAGCTGATGCGCCACGATCTGCAACATTTTCTTTGAAATCAGCATAAACTTGCTCTGGAATTTCAAATGGTTCATAGCCCCAACCAAGGGCTTGGCGAGTAGCCGCAGTTTCATCTGCCCCAAGAGGAGCACCGTGTACCGCATTGGTTCCTTGTTTATTTGGAGAACCGTATCCAATAACCGTCTTCACTTCAATCAAAGATGGTTTGCCTGAAGCTTTAGCTACTTCGATAGCAGCATGGATTGCTTCCAAGTCTGTTCCATCTTCAACCAAGGCTGTATGCCAACCGTAGGCATTGTAACGGTCACGAACACTTTCAGTAAAGGAATCCTTTGTTTCACCATCCAAGTTGATGTCATTTGAATCATAAAGGACAACCAACTTGTCTAGTTTTTGCAAGCCTGCGTATGAAGCCGCCTCGCTTGAGACACCTTCCATCAAGTCTCCATCCCCACAGATCACATAAGTATAGTGGTCAAAGATATTGTAGCCTTCGCGATTGTATTTTGCTGCTAGGAAACGTTCTGCTTGGGCAAAACCTGTGGCAGTAGAAATTCCTTGTCCTAGAGGACCTGTTGTAGCATCAACCCCTGCTGTATGCCCAAATTCTGGGTGACCTGGTGTTTTGGAACCCCATTGACGGAAGTTCTTGACCTCATCCATGCTGACATCTTCAAAACCAGAAAGGTGAAGAAGGGCATAAAGAAGCATTGAACCATGGCCTGCTGAAAGAATAAAACGATCACGGTTAATCCAGTTTGGTTGTGCTGGATTGATGCGAAGTTGTTTTGTAAAGAGGCTATAAGCCATCGGAGCTGCTCCCATAACCACCCCTGGGTGACCTGAGTTGGCTTTGTTGATAGCATCAATTCCTAGGAAACGAATTGCATTAACAGATAGATTTGACATAGAATTTCCTTTCTCTTTGAGGTGATCAATAAATCACACATCCTATTTTACTATTATATGAAAAAATGCATAGAATAGCAATCAAACAATTCGATGCTCGATAAGTCTCCTATTTTCTAATCTCTAGTCGCCTGATAATAGGGAAGCAAGCGCTCATAAGCATCTTCTAGCTTCTCCAATATTGCTTCTACTGACTGATTTTCAATGAGGGAAACATCTACCTTAACCAAAACTTTTCGGACTTCCTGACTTCTCACCTTCTCGCGTAAAGTACAACGATTCTCCTCAGTAGCCTCCATCTTATGACTTTCCCCATTTGAGTAGACTAAGTAATAAACACCTTCTACTGGTGGAATATCTAAAATCTTGGCTTGTTTGCTCAGTGTCTGCTCATCCTTCTTGCGCTCGATGAAACTGACTTCTAAGGAAATTCCAAAGTCAGCGGGTGCTCCATACAAACGCAGCGCCAACATGGGTTCTGTTACCCGCCCCTCTCTCTGTAGATAGACCCAGAAATGTGGTCGCAAGCGTTGCGCTTGATTCATCCACTGACTAGTCTGTTGTAGTTGCCATTCTGGATGACTTGCTTGGAAGGTCTTGGCTAGATTTGTAAAAGCCTTACGAGCCTCCTGGCCTTTGTGACGCAATTCCAGCATCTTCTCTCGTTCATCTCCAGCCTTATCTGGATTACGATACTGGATTCCCACGTAAGATAGGTAGTTTTTGATGGTTTCCATCATCTGTCTCTTCTCCTTTTTTCTAACAAAAAATCAGGTCAAGCCTGATTTTGTTTATTCCGTATCCACAACAACATAGCGATTTGGCTCATCACCCTCAGAATAGCTAGTCACGCCATCCATGCGTGAAATAATGCGATGGATAATCTTGCGTTCACTATTTGACATCGGATCGGTTTGTTGGCTACGACCTTCTTCTAAAACGCGAGTCGCCAATTTTTGAGCGTAGGTTTGCAAGACTTCTGCACGGTGTTCAACATAATCATTGACGTTAATCGTAATGTAGAAAGTTCTTGAATAGCGATTATAAAGATAATTTTGTGCCAAGAGTTGAAGGGCCTTTAAAACTTTTCCATGATAGCCGATAATACGACCTGGTTCATTGGTATCAATTTGCAGGTTGATAATGCGGCGATTATAATCGCTTGAAATGATACCTTCAACATCTATATCATCCAAAATTGTTTGAACATAATCAGTTACTTCTGTCGCTACTTGTTCAATATCATAGCTCTGTTCAACTTTTAAACCTAAATCTTCTAGGGACTGACTTTTTTTCTTCTCTTGCTCATCTACAAGTTCTTTGGCCTCTGTTGACGCTTCTGTTCTAGCTTCTTCTATTTGCAACTCATTTAAAATTTCAATATGCCCAGTCTCTTCAAGAATAGTGCTAGCATGTTTCTCATTTTTCAAGATTTCAGCCTTGATTTCATCAGAAACACCCTGACCTTCCTCTTCGATTTTTTTAATCGCCTCAACAACATGGCCGAGATCAACTGTCGCCTCTGTTACTGTCTTAACAGGTTCGTTTTGTTCATTGATTTCTTTCGGAACACCTTTTACGGCTTGTTGATTGGCCTTAATCACAGTCGTCTCACTAATCGCCTCAATATCAACTTGAGCTGGTTTTTTCCCAAATAAGCCTAAAAAGCCTTTCTTCTCTTTGGACACAACCTTTATATGAGTCTTCATTCGAGGAAGACCTAATTCTTTCAATCCCTTTTGAATTGCTTCTTCAACTGTTGAACCCGTATATAACACCATAACCAGATTCCTCCTTATTACTTCATTTTCTGAGCCTTTTTCTTGGCTTTTCTTTTTCTATTTTCTAAATCTTTTTTAGCTTGTAATTCCGCCTCGCGCGCTGCAATCATCTTGAAAGGATTATTCAAGAAATAGGTTTGCAAAACTTGATAAGCATTGGATACTGCCCAGTACAGGGCAACTCCACTAGGCGCAGAGATGGCAAAGATAAAGATCAGTACCGGCATCCCGTACATCATCCCTGTCATAGCTCCACTTCTTTCAGGCAAAGCCTTATTCGATAACCAACTGCTCAAGAAGGTAAAGGCTGCCGCCAAAATCGGAAGGATAAAGCTTGTGTCTACTCCCCCTAGGTTTACCCATAAGAAGTGCCCTGTTTTTAAAAATTCCACTCGACTCAAGGCTTGGAACAAAGCCAAGAGGACTGGCATTTGAATCAAAATCGGCCAGAGAGAAGACGAGTGCTTGACCCCCAATTCTTTATAGACCTTCCGCATCTCCTGATCTAGCTTGGTTCTACTTTCCATATCGCGACCCGGATATTGTTCTTGCAGGGCCTTGATACGTGGTTGAGCCTCTTGCATTTTTCTAGAGACAACCATCTGAGTCTGAAAGACTGGTAATAGAATCGTACGAATCAGGATCGTAAAAAGGATAATTCCCACTCCGATACTAATGTCAAAGGACAAAAAACGGATGATTTCAGCAAAAAAATAGACAAATTTGCTCCATATATCTGTAGTATCCGCTGTAACATCGTTTGTCCCACAAGCTGCCATGACAAATAGGGACAAGCCCAGTAGACTAGTCAACTGTAGTTTCTTTTTCACTCCTAATTCCTTCCCGGTAAATCTTTGATAACTTTAATACGTGGAGTAGATTTTTCTCCATCTCTGCATAATCCAAGCTTTCAGCCCCCTTTCGAGCAATCACGACAAAATCAACGTTATCAGCCAAATGCTCCCTTACACTTAGCAAAATGTGTCGGATTCGCCTCTTAATCTGATTTCGGGTAACCGCATTCCCCAGCTTTTTGCTGACGGACAGTCCTACTCGAAAATGGTTTTGCTGGTTTTCCAATTGGTAGACAACAAATTTTCGATTGGCAAAACTTGTCCCATATTGAAAAATCTCCTTAAAATCTTTCTCTCTTTTTACACGAAAGTTTTTCTTCAAAACTCAACTCCATCTATTAAATTACTACTATTATACCATATTTTTCGAAAAAGCCAATAACAGCAAGGTTTTAGAGATTTTTCCAAGCAAAAAAGCTGGAGAGCAAACTCTCCAACTCTTTTTACATGTACATTATTTCTTATTTTAGTTATTTTTTGAATCGTTCAACATCACGTGCAATCACTAATTCCTCATCTGTAGGGATTACTAAGACACGGATTTTCGCTGCATCAGTTGAGATATCTCCAGTCACGCCAAAGACGTTCTTTTCTGGATCCACATCACATCCAAACCAAGAAATTCCTGAAATAACATCTCCACGTACATCTGAGGCATTCTCACCAACACCTGCTGTGAAAATGATCGCATCTGCACCATTTAGGACTGCCAAATACTGACCGATATGCTTTTGAATACGGTCAATATACATCTCGTAGGCCAAGGTCGCATTATGGTCTCCTGCTTTTACTGCAGCCATAACATCACGCATGTCACTTGATTTTTCAGAAACACCCAAAAGTCCAGACTCACGATTTAGGATTCGACTGATATCCTCTGGCGTGTTGAAATCCTCTGTATATTGCATTAAATAGGGAATGATAGCTGGGTCAATATCCCCTGTACGTGTTCCCATCATAATACCACCAAGCGGAGTGAAGCCCATAGAAGTATCAACAGACTGACCACCTTTAACTGCTGTAATAGAGCCACCATTACCAATATGGCAAGTAATCAATTTCAAGTCTTCTAGTGGTCGACCTAAAATTTTAGCTGCTTCTCCTGCTACAAACTGATGACTTGTCCCATGTGCTCCATACTTACGAACTTTATTTTCAGTATAGTATTTATTTGGAAGAGGATAGCGATAGGCTTTTTCTGGCATGGTTGTGTGGAATGAAGTATCAAAAACAACAACGCTGGTAATATCTGGAAGTAATTCCTTAAATGCGCGAATTCCTGCTGCGTTGGCTGGGTTGTGAAGAGGAGCCAAAAGTCCCAACTCTTCAACCTTTTCTAAAACATCTCCCTCTACCAAGGTTGACTCTTTGAAATATTCACCACCAGCCACAACACGGTGTCCAACACCTGTAATCTCATCATAACCTTTGATGATGTCAAAACGAATCAGATCATCTAATAAAATTTTAACAGCTTGTGTGTGATCGTCAATATCAAGAATTTGTTGCTCAGAACGGTCGTCGAATTTTACAGTTGAGATCGAATCCGTCAAGCCAATACGCTCAATCAAGCCTTTGGCCAATACTGTTTCTTCTGGCATTTGGTAAAGTTGCCATTTCAAACTCGAGCTTCCTGCATTGATTGCAATTGTTTTAGTCATAACATGATACCTCTTTTAAGCGTTTTCAACTATTATAACAAAAATTACCTTATATTTCAGTACCTTTGCTCCATTTTTGAAAATTTTCTTTAAATTTCATTAGTGAAGTTGGATCTTGCAGACTGGTTAGAGGATAAACAAATGGTTCTGTTCCCTTGTCTCTTTTCTTCTGTAAAACGAAAATACTCTTAGCCTGACTGACCGTTGAGAAAATATCCTCTGGCAGAGTGATGATGGCAGCAAGACTCACTTCGTCTTTGAGCCACCCTTTTAACAAATCACTTTGAGGGCTGGTCAATAAATCACTCGGAGCTAGAAAAATAGCATAGCCATCTGACTTAAGGTACTTGAGACCTTGCTCCATCAGCAAATGATGGGCATAAGTATGTTCTTGACTAGAAGCCACTTGATAACGAGATGCAACGGCATCGTCTGGATAATAGCCAACAGGCAAGTCGCTAATGACCACATCACTTTCTTTAAGCATTTGCGGACGAACGGCGTCACCTTGAACAAATCCAGCCTGCAAACCAATCACATCGGCCATACTAGCCGCTAAATCAATCAGCAAATCATCCACTTCGACTCCCAAGTAATCTACTTTTTTAGCAAGAGAAGTCAAGAAAGTAGCACCCAAAATCCCCATGCCAGAACCTATTTCGAGGATGCTAATTTCCTCTTGTTCAAACAACTCTTCCACAATAAGTACCAAGAGGAGGGCAATGGCATCCGGCGTAAACTGGTGATTAGCCTGTAAAGGCTCAGTTTGTCCTGCCTTCATCAAGAGAAACTGGTAGGTCTTGAGCCACTCTTCCTTGCGAAGCGCTAAGCGCTTAAGGGCTTGATTGTTCTCCTTAACCTGCTCTAGCTCAGTCTCACCATCCAGATAGATGCTGTTTTGCTCTACCAAGGCGTCATAAAAGTTGGTCGCCAAATCACCTTGAATGACTTGGACATTCTCTAGTAAATACGTATAAGCTTGTTCTATTTTTTCAAAATCCATATTCCTATCTTATCAAAATTCCCCTTTTTTTTCCATCTGAAGAGAAAAAATCACTGCTTTAGTCAGCAAGTGATTTTTGGGCTACTGTTAAAAAGAGCTCTGCGTAATTTCCTAGGAAAAGACCTTCTGCACTGTACAGAATCTGACTGTCAATGCTCGAAAAACCAAATTGAGCAAGCTTGTTTTCCAGTTCAGCCAACTCAAATCCGTGGTGGTTGGCATCTGTCTTGACAAAATCAGCAATGAGAACTTGTCCCCTCTCCCTAAGATGACGGTGGAACAGGCAAGAGTCGCATCTAGATCAGGCATATGATGAAGAACCCGACTGACAATAATCAGGTCAAATTGCTGCCCCAAGGGATTTGCCAGTAAATCCTGATTCAAAAACTGGATATTCTTGATGTCTTGTTGCTCTGCTTTCAAACGGGCTTGCTCCAGAATTTTCTCCGAGATGTCCACAAGGGTAACAGACTTGGCCTGCTTGGCTAGGGGTAAGGCTAACAGACCCGTTCCACCACCAAAATCTAGTATTTCCTTGTCTAATAGAAGAGCAATCTGTTTTTCAACTGCCTGACAAACCAAGTTTGCAAGAAAGATATTTTTGGGCGAATCAAAGGTTTCTGCTTTGTGATTAAAATCGTGTTTCATGCTTTTAGTGTAACACAAAGAAGTTGAATTGCCTAGGAATTGGCTTTCTTATCTGCCTTATCTTCTGTTTTTTGTTGATTTTGTTCTGGATTTGAATCAGTCACTAGCTGTTGCTTTTTATCCGTTTTCTTTTCCTTGGGTTTCATCGAAGGAAAGAGAAATTCATAGTTGTTCTTATTCATACGAACACTTGTTGCAAAACCTGTTTTGGTATTTTGATAAGTGACTTTTCCTAAGTTAAAGACTCGTTCCCCACTTTCCTGCTCAGCCTTATCTTTGCTTCGTTTGGCCATGGCAAAAGCGACCAACTTTTCTTTGTTTAGGGTAAAGTCTTTGTGATGGGCGACTTGCCGATTCAAATAAAACTGCAACAAAAGGCTAAAAATGGCTGCCATGGTGACTGCGTATAGGAGAACTCCTGCCTTAACTTTTTGCTTTTTCCACACGATAGATGAATTCCCTTTCTAAGCCTTTTTGAAATTGGAAACGAAAACGAACCAGTTGATTTTCCTCTGTGATTTGTGCTGATTTGAGACCATAAACCATAGGTTGATAACCTCGGCCACTGGCATCAGTTTTCCGAAAATCATCTGATTTGGACTTCCCCATAGCGATGTCCTTGCCATCTTGCTTCACATAGAGGCGATTGCCTTCCACTTTTTCAAACTGCGAACGCTCTAACTCAATCTCTAGCTGGTCCACAAACAAGAGCCACTCCTTTTGCTCACTTTGTTGCTGGTAGCGAACTTCTGAAATGAGGAGCTGACTCATAGCTTGAAAGAGGAGCAAGCCACCGCTAATGACGATGAGGGCAAGCAGAGATTCTAAAAGAGTGAAAGCTCTTACCTTACTGTTCTTTAAAATCGAGCAATTTCTCTGAACCATGGTAGACCTCCAATCCTTTTTCACTAGCAAACACCTGAATATTCACGCCATTGACCTTTACTTGATTTTGCCCCGTCTGTAAGGCCATCTTAGCCACACGTAAGACTTCCTCTTTTTGCAAAATTTCTGTCTCTAACCGTCGATTTTGTTGGATTTGCCCCAAGAGGAGAGTTGCAATACTGGCAAATACGGCCAGAGCTACTACTGCTTCTAGTAAAATCACTGCCTTAATTTTTTGTTTCCTTAATGCGTTTAATTTTTCCATTTCCTAGATATAATTGATAGCGAATCGCTCCCTTGCTGGTTTGAAATTCAACCTTAGCCAGGGACGAATTGCCCCCAGCTCGGTCAAAGTGAATCGTCTGTCCTGATGGTGCTTGAATTCCTTTGGGAACTGTCAATTTTTGACTGCCATTGCTGATTGTCTCCCCGTCTAAGTTCAAGCTGGTCTTTTGCTGGCTGGCTAGACTGCGTTTTTGCGTTTCCCGATAGAGTTCTTCAAACTCCATAAAGAAAATCTGCTCTTCTACCGCTGCAAAACTGGATTGAACAGAACCGGACAAGCCCAAGGCAAGGATACTCACAAGTCCCAAAACCAAGAGACTTTCAAACATGGTAAAGGCCTTAATCTGCAACAGTTTGACTTGTTTTTTGTTTTGCATGGTAGTCTTTATAAGCTTTGGCTTGCTCTGCTGTGATACGACCGTCCGCTTGTAATTTGCTAAGACTAGCATCTTCATTCTTATCCAGACGATAGAGTTCTGCCTGACTTTCCACCACCTTAACAACAGCAGCTTTCCCTTTGTCATTCACTGCATCCTTTTGCTTGGTCAAATTGGGCACAAAGAGCAAGAGAAGTACGCTGATAATTAAAAGGACCACCAACATCTCTACCAGAGTGAAAGCTTGAACCTTGGCTTTTTTCAAATTTGTCATAAGTTTTTTCATTTTAAAAATTTACCTCCATATTTTGATACATGGGCATGAGCATTGCCGCATAAAGTAAAACGATAATCAGGGCCACAAAGATAAAAACCAGTGGCTGTACTAAGTTCATGGTGCGGTTGACTCGGGTAAAAAAGGCTTCCCAAGTTTTCTCAGCATAGATTTCCAACTCACTCCCCAGCTTGGACTTGACTTCCCCATACTCGATGATGAGACTCAACTCCTTTTTAAAGAAAGGATAGGTCGCTATGGTTTGAGAAAATTCACGGCCATTTTGCAGGGCTTGAGCCAGATCTTGACCGATTTCTTTAAAGAGCTGAGAACCTTGTTCCTGCATCATTTGAAAAATCTGCGTCAGCTCCATTCCCTGTGAAATCATATTGCCCCATTCACGCGCATAATAGGCCGTCAGATAGGTCTGGACAAAGATTCCCAGAAAGGGAAATTTTGCCAATATCGAAAAAACGCGCATCTTAGAACTTCTTTTATAGAAAGTGAGGATTAACAGGGCAAGTGCGGAAACAAGTCCTACCATGCCTAGAAAAATTTGTGGCAAATTGCCAATGATTTGAGTAGCAATATTGCTACTATCTAGTTGGGGTAGCAAGTAATTACGTAATCCCAGCATAATTAAGAGAAGAAAACCCAGTAAAATCAAAGGATAGGTCGCTACCTCAATTAACTTTTTCTTGACCTTGGCCAGATTGTCCAGATATTCTTCTATCTTTTCTAAACTCAGATGAAGATTGCCGTGGACTTCAGCTAGGGATAACTGAGTGACAATGGCACTTGAAAAGCCCAAACTTTCCATCATTTCTGAGAAAGATTTTCCCTTGGACAGTCCTTGGTGCATCTGTGTCACATAGTCCTTTTCCAGCAAGGCACTTCTACCCAAGAAAGAAATAATTTCCACCAAATGAAAACCACTAGAAAAGAGATTGTTAAACAAGGTGATGATTTTCTTCTGCTTAGCTGTAGCTAATTTTTTCCGTTTCAGCCTGAAGACTTGTGATATGTCCATCTTTAAGAAGCTGGTCAATCTGCTCATTCCAACTGTCTGGCTGGTGTTCTTGATAGTTTTGGTTTGCAAAGTCAACGATTCCTCCTCCCCCGATTAATCTCTGGTAGCAGACGCCTTGTAGGACAACTGCTAGTTCCTCCTCCGTCACACCTAACTCCAGAAGGCGTTCATAAACTCCTCGGACACTCTTAGCATGAATGGTTGAAAAGACTGTCGCACCTGTCAAACTGGCTCTGACAACAGCACGCGCCGTCTCGCTGTCCCGGATTTCACCGATAATCAAGAGATCCGGTCGATGTCGTAGAGACAGTTTGATCAGATTTTCATAGGTCAACCCAATGGCCTCATTCAACTGCAATTGCAACATCTCTTCTTGCTTGATCTCGACAGGGTCTTCGATGGACATAACCTGCTGTCCCTTAAAAAGGGATTTGGCCAATTCGTGCATCAGCGTCGTCTTGCCACTTCCGACTGGACCTGCAAATAGATAGAGACCCCGTTGCCTGTATTGCTTACCCAGTTCATTCATATCTTGAAACCAGAAATGCAGGTCCTGTTCCTCATCGTGTAACAAACGAATGACCAAGCTCTCATGTCCCCGATAATCTCCTACAGTGGATAAACGCAGAGAGGATAACTTTTCCTCATACTGGTAATCGCAAGAGCCCAGCTGACTGCGACGTTTTTCTCCTACATTCATACCCGCAACAAACTTGAAATGACTAATCACTGCAGCTAAAACCTCAAAGTCATAGGAGTCAACTAGACGCCTCTCGTCTCCAACTCGCATGTGAAGCTCGTAGGACTTTTCCTTGGGAATGAAATAGATATCCTGAGCCCCGTTTTCCTTGGCAGTAGTAATAATTTTCTGTGCAATTTCTTGTACCATACCGTCCTCCTTATCTAACTATTCGCAAAAAAATAAAAAAAGCAACTTAAAAAGTTACTTTTTTATCTCCATTTCATGCGGCAAGAACGGTGTTTTTCTTGACCTGTTTGTTTTTCGTAGCCTGGACGTAGCTTTTCATCGGGGATGACTTGCCCATCCTGTAAAAGTGCCAAAGAATGGTACTGCTGCAAATACTCATCACACTCATCGCACCAGCGCTGGTCAGCAGGATCCCAAAAGATCGTCATCAAATCACTCCTACTCTTGTAAAGAGGATTCTTCTTTTCCAGCTCAAACCAGCATAACTTATAATATTTTAGAGCATCATAATACTTGTCAAAAGATTGACTCATGATGACATCTTCTTCCCAGCCTTCTATGAACCACCACGGTTCATAGTCTCCATACATTTCTATAACACGATACATTCTTACTACTTCCTTTGTATCGTATATTATAACTAATTTTTCATTTCAAGAAAAGGATTTTGCTTGCCTTTCACTTTAGGAAGACTTCTTTAAATACCTTTTTCAGCCTATCAAAAAAATAGGAGTCCTCTACTGACCCCCATTTTATCATCTTAGGCTTGATAACGTTTCACACCATCTAGGTAGGTTGCGACCAATTCCAAATCTTTATCTAGCACGATAAAGTCAGCATCGTAGCCTTCACGGATTTGTCCACAAACATCATCAATGTGAACAGATTTTGCTGGGTTGAGGCTGGCCATCATGACCGCTTCATGTGGAGAGGCAATGTTCCAGTCAACAACATTTTTCAAACCGTCTTTGAGTTTGAGAATAGAACCTGCCAGGTTACCTGTAGATTTGAGGCGTGCAGTTCCATTGGCAACCACTACTGGGAATTCTCCCAACATATAGTCGCCGTCTTCCAAGCCACCAGCTGTCATACAGTCTGTGATAAGGGCAATATTTTCAGTTCCTTTTTGCTTGAGCAAAATGTCACAGGCCTTTGGATCTACGTGGTGACCATCACAAATCAATTCAGCGTAAGTATGTGGCAATTCATACATTGCTCCCACCATACCGAGCTCACGGTGAGTCAACCCACGCATCCCATTGTAGGCATGTACCCAAACGCTCGCTCCAGCATCGACTGCTTTTTTAGCTTCATCAAAAGTCGCATTTGAGTGTCCAAGAGCAACGGTCACTCCTTCGCCCGTAATCGTACGAACAAAGTCTTCTACACCTTCGCGTTCTGGCGCAAGGGCAATTTTATTAAGCAAACCATTGGCTGCTTTTTGCCAAGCACGAAACTCATCCATACGAGGATCCTTCATGTAGGCAGGATTTTGAGCTCCCTTGTATTTCTCTGTGAAATATGGACCTTCAAAATAGATTCCACGAATCTTAGCTCCACTTGCTTCCTGATAACGGGCACCGATATTTTCTGTTACCGCGAGCAATTGCTCATAAGATGATGTCAAAGTGGTTGGCAAGAAGCTGGTGACACCCATGCTAAGCAATCCTTCACTCATGGTATGAAGGGTACCTTCGATGTTATTGTCCATGACATCCACACCGCCAAATCCATGAATGTGGGTATCCACAAGTCCTGGGGCAATGCTATAACCTGTATAGTCAATCACCTCAGCTCCTTCAGGAATCTGTTCTACATGTTTTCCAAACTTGCCATCCACAAGTTCCAAGTAACCGCCACGACGAACTCCGTGTGGATAGAAAAACTGATCCGCTTTAATATAATTAGGCATAATGATAACCTCCTTGATAGATTGATTCTAGAATTTATTATGTCAATTACATTATAAACCTTTCTTTTTCATTTGTAAATGGTATAGACCTATTTTCTGGAGATATTTTAAAAGAGCTGGATTTCTCCAACTCTTTAATCTTATTTTGATTTCACAGGTAGTTCTTGAGCGGCCTTAACAGCAGCTGCTATCGTTTCTGCGTATAGCTTAGCACCTTCTTCGAGCTTGCTACTGTCATTCCCAAAGTGAACTTGGTCTGTTCCAGCCCAGATTTCAGGGTGCTCCTTAGCGACCTTATTCCAGTCAGCAATGCTCACATAAGGAGTCTTTTCTGCTAATTCCCGCGCATAAGCCGCATACTGTTCAACTGATTTGTATGTTTCCTTGCTCTTGTCACCTTCATAAGGAGTTACAAGAATCAGATGGTGGCCTTTGGGGAGGTTTTTAACTATCGTATCTAAGTCATCTTTATAATTTTCCGGTCCGTTTACACCCGTTGCAATAACAACTGTTTTTAGAAGTACCTTGTTCTGGCTGTTATTGAGCATGATGTCATTGGCTTGCTTGGTTGTCCGACTAACTTGGGCATTGATATTCGCTTCAGGAAGTACCTCTTGTAAGGCTGTATTAGCACGCAAGGCTACCGAATCTCCGATCAGACTCGTTCCCTCAGAAATTCCAAGTCGGCTAGCCTCTGCTTGCTCAGCAAGAGTCTTTGTTTGTCCTATATTGGTCTGGGCTTGTTTAAAACCATTGACCATCAAGTCTGTCTCAAAAGCTCCAACTTGGGGAGCCACAGCTATGATAACCAAGGTAAGCAAGGTAAGAATACCAACGCCACTAGCACTAATTGGTTTAATATGAGGTAATCGACTAAGCTTCCGTATTAAAGGATTAGTCTTACCAGCAATCAATGGCTCGATAATATAGAAGGATAAGATAGCAAAGAAATAGGAAAAGATAACTGTCAGGATAACAGCGGGTAGATTACTCATCAACTGAGAAAAGATAATATAAAAAGGCCAGTGGAAGAGATAAACCGCGTAGCTGGTATCCGCTAAAAATGTAATTATCCGAGGTTCTTGTATCTCAGGCGTTTTCTCATGCAAGACACGAGCGGCAAAAATCATGGTCACGGCCGCTAAACTTGCCAGTAAGAAACCAAATAAGTAAGCGAACAGATAGGTAAACTTGACAAAGAAAGTCAGAAGCAACAATACCAAGAGACCCGCACCGAACACCAGTAGATTCTGACGAAGGTCCCACATTCGATCAAATTGCTTGACCAAATCGGTCGTCTGACGAACTCCCACAACCGTTGCTAAAATGCTTCCTAAAAAGAAGGGATGGACATGGGTTAAACTTGAAAAGTAGACAGACGAATAGGAACTAGCCATGAGACTACCAATGAACATAGAGAAAAAACTAATGATGAAAGCTCCAGTAGAAAGGAGAAAGACGGTTCCTCTCAACTGACTACTAGATTTTGAGCGTTTAGACAAGAACCAAACAGCCAAGCCCCAAAGGATGTAGTAGTGAACCTCAACAGCCAAACTCCAGTTGTGAACAAAGAGATGTGGAATGAACTGGGATTCATAACTGCCCCCCGTTAACATTTCATAGAAGTTGGTCATGAAACCAAGAACTCCAGCAATCTGACCACCAATGCCAGCAACATAGTCTTGACGAACCAAGAAAGTAAAAGGCATGGTCACCAAAACCATCAGCACCACAGGTGGTACAATACGATAAAACCGTCTCTTAAAAAAGCCCAGCAAATCAATCTGGCTTTTCTTTCCAAACTCTTCCAATAGGAGGGAGGTGATCAAGAATCCTGAAAATGTGAAAAAGACATCTACCCCGAAAAATCCTCCAGGAAAGATGGTCTGAAAGAAGTGGTACAAAAGCACCAAAAGTAAACCTGTAATCCTAATCAAAGAAAACCATTTAATACGCATACGAATCTATTCTCCCTTTCGTTATACACTTTATTCTATCAAAAAAAGAAGAAAAATCCTACGAGAAAACGTAGGATTTTTAGCTTCCATAAATTCCATTTTAGAAATTGCGTCCTGACTTGTTGTAGCCATATTTTTCTACAAAATACTCACGGAATTCCAAGAGATTGTCATCCATGATGGCTTGACGAACCTGCTTCATCAGGTTGAGCAAGAAGTAAAGATTGTGATAGCTGGTCAAACGGATACCGAAGGTTTCATCAGCCTTGAGTAGGTGACGAAGATAGGCGCGTGTGTAGTTCTTGCATGTGTAGCAATCGCACTCAGGATCCAGTGGCGTAAAGTCCTCAGCAAACTGGGCATTCTTGACAACCAAACGCCCTTGGCTGGTCATACAGGTGCCATTACGAGCGATACGAGTCGGCAAGACACAGTCAAACATATCCACCCCACGAATGACCCCATCAATCAAGCTATCGGGCGCTCCCACACCCATCAGATAGCGAGGTTTATTTTCAGGAAGGAGTTGGGTTGTGAAATCCAAGACGGCATTCATTTCTTCGTGGGTTTCTCCAACGGCTAGTCCACCGATAGAGTAGCCTGGGAAATCCATGCTGACAAGGTCTTGAGCCGACTGACGACGAAGGTCTTCAAATCCTGCTCCCTGCACAATCCCAAACAAGCCTTGGTCATGTGGACGACGGTGAGCCTTCAAACCACGCTCAGCCCAACGGCTAGTACGTTCAATTGATTTCTTAACGTAGTCGTAAGGCTGGTAAAACTGAGGACATTCGTCAAAAGACATCATGATGTCTGAACCTAGATTGTTCTGAATAGAGATGGCCTTTTCTGGTGATAGGAACATCTTGGAACCATTGAGATGGTTTTTAAAGGTTACTCCTTCTTCTGTGATATTTCGGCTATCAGCCAGAGAATAAACCTGAAAACCACCACTATCCGTCAAGATGGGCTGATCCCAGTTCATGAACTTGTGGAGACCACCTGCGCGTGCGATGAGTTCGTCTCCTGGACGGAGCCACAGATGATAGGTATTTGACAGGATAATCCCCGAACCCATCTCCTTCAACTCCTCTGGCGACTGAGTCTTGACCGTAGCTTGGGTCCCAACTGGCATAAACATAGGTGTCGGGAAGGTGCCGTGCGGGGTGATGATTTCTCCTAGACGAGCTCCCGTGTGTTTTTCTTTCTTAATCAAACGGTATTTGATTGGTGAATCTGACATTTTTTACCTCCGAAGCTGGGAAAAACAGTCCCAGTTCATACTTTGTGCCCAAAGGCATACCGTATGATTTTATCAAAAAAAGCTGGAACTGTCACGAACTATGGTATAATGAGAGAATGAAATACTCAAAAATTGATTTAAAAACTATTCGTCTAGACGCTAAACAATTTCAGACAGACAACCCAAGACTCATTCTCATATTCGCTCTACCTAGTATGTTACTAATTTTCTCAAGCTTTCTGAATCCCTTGGCTCGTCTAAGTAACGATATTCTAAACCAATCATTTATCAGTATGCTAGGGCAAGTGCTTCAAGCCTATCTCTTCCCACTACTAGTATCTTTTATTGTTACAATCCTTCTATCAGGATCTGCCTTTACAACACTTAAACTTATCAAAAATCCCGAAACGGAACTCTCTCTAAAATCATGTCTGACTCTCTTTGATGAAAAATATTTTTCTCAAACTTTTCTAACCTTGCTTCTCAAGCGTCTCTATCTCTTTTTATGGAGTATTCCTAGTTTGATTGGTGTCTACTTTCTCTTTTATAGTAACCTCCTAGCACGGAACTTTGTTACCCTACATCCTGAATTTCCCAATCTTGATCTCTCATCACTTGAAACCGAACAGTTCCTTATGACCTTTGGACTCTACTTTTTAGCGAGCCTCATCTTGATGATTGTGGGCAATATCCTATACATTCCGCAACATTACGCCTACTCGCAGGTAGAATTTCTCCTCTGCGACACTCTGGATTTAGGACAAGCTAAACCAAGGCAAATCCTAAAAACCAGCCGTTTCTTGATGAAAGGATATAAGTTTCGGCGCTTTCTCCTAGACTTCCAGCTACTCCCTTGGTACTTCCTCAATTGGATTACCTTTGGGATTGCTAGTTTCACAATCCTTCCCTATATCCAAAACAATCAAATCTTCTTTTACAGAGCCCTACTAGCCCGTAAACGCCGAAATGGATAAAAAAACTAAAAAGGTAGCATCTTTGCACTGAACTTAATCGTCACAAGCGTAAATTTTTTCTTTCCCCAATTGTCAAGTCAAGTGCAACAAAGTTGTTCCTCTGATTAAGCGAGTATCTTTCAAGCTGTTTGAGTTAGTTCAAACAGCTTTTTTGCGGACTGATAGCTATGGATTCGTCTAGGTCTTTCATTGATAGCCTTTGTATAGTCCTCTAAAAGTGTCGGATTTAGTTCTTTTAGTGAGGTTCCCTTTGGAATGAACTCTCTTAATAATCCATTGAAATTCTCATTTGTATCTCGTTCATAAGATGAATAGGCATGTGCAAAATAAACATCTAATCCCTCTATCTTGCTCAATGATGAAAATTCGTTTCCATTATCTGCAGTTATGGACTTAATGGGATAACGTTTCATACACTCTAAGACTGCTTGATTGACATACTCTGCTTTCTTTTCGACGAGTTTCTTTGTGACAGCATAGCGTGTTTGTCGTTCTACCAAGGTCAGAATAGAAGGTTCCCCTACTGTCTTTCCACCCAGAACAGAATCGATTTCCCAATCTCCAAAACGGGAGCGATTATTGATCTCTTCTGGCCTTTCTTCAATTGACTTTCCTATTGGTAAATCAATAACCTTAATCTCTAACAAACCTTGATGGATATAGTTATAGAGCATCTTGGTTTAAGGAACAACTGCATCTACATGTTGGAGTTTATAGGTATGAACAAAGGTATCCACGCTATGCACTCTTGGTTTCCCTCTCATTGCTTCTCTAAATTTTGTCAGAAAGTCGTCCGATACACGATCCAGTTTCAGATAATAACTGGCTTCTCTGGCCTGACGATAACAGTTATGGGCAGCATCTGCATAATAGTGTTGATAATAGACCTTCTGTCCATTTACTTGTTTCACTTGTGTTATAGAACCTCAATTCATTTCACGAGTAATGGTAGAGCGATTTCTTCCCAGTCTACGAGCAATCTCAGCAGGTTTGAGTCCTACGCTTAAATAAGCTTCAATTTCTCCTCGCTCAGCTTCAGATAAGTGCTTGTATGATTGATTTGTGGTAGAATAGTTTGTGGACATGTTCATCTTCCTTTATACTGTTTTTCGCAACTCTAGTATATCAGATGAACATGTCTTTTGTGTTGCACTTCATTTTACAACAGAGCGAAAAAATTGAGTCCAAATACTATCAATGAAATCATGGTTCTATTAAAGAAAATACTAGATGTTGGATTAAGAAAAGGATATTACAAGGAACATCCAGTAGGTTTATTGAAAAAATTACCGATAGAAAAAAGAAAAATGCAATTTTGAACAGTTAAAGAATTCAAACATTTTCTTTCACTGTTCAAGAACGACGAATATAATCTTGAACTACTATTTACAGTACTTTTCTTTACTGGCTTACGACTTGGAGAAGCACTCGCTCTTACTTGGAAAGATATAGAATTTTCTACAAGTACAATACACGTTAGTAAGTCAATGTACGTGAATAAAGGTGAAGAACACATTAGTTCTACAAAAACTAAATCCGGTACTAGAAGAATCATTATTAATAAAAAGCTTATAGAAACCTTAGAAAGATGAAAAAAAGAACAAACAGAAAGACTAAGGGAATTTCCAACTGATACTGAGAAACTCCAAATCTTTCAGGATAGTCCAATCACTCTAACCAAAAATTCTATTGAAAAACAATATAAAAAAATACTAGCTAGAGATAGTTCTTTAAAGAAAATAAGGATTCATGATTTTAGACATTCTCACGCTTCTCTTTTAATAAACCAAGGAGAAGACTACTTAATTGTCAAAGAGAGATTAGGACACGCTTCTATAACGACAACAATTGATACATACTCCCACTTATACCCAAGTAAACAAAAAGATTTAGCAGATAAATTAGATAATCTAATATAAAAATGGTTTCTACTAACTTCATAGTAGACTATTACTCTAGAATATGTTATAGTATAAGTGCCGAAAAGATTGCAAAAGTAATTCATTGCATATCCAAATAAGAAAACAAAAAAAGTAGATTGTAAAGATAATATACAGGAGAATTGAGAGAAATAAAACCAATTAATTTGTTTAAGCATATCAGTCATAATAAATTTATTTTTTATAACTGACCTTTAAAATTTAAAAATAGGAAAAAGCTCTATGTATGAGCTTTCAAACATTACAATTTTAATTTATCAAATTTATATATAACTATTTTCTGTCTCGTATTCACTACATGTGATTTACGTAAAATTTTATCTACAAATAGTTTTCTTCCCTCGTCCATCGGGCGGGGTTTTTTATATACAAAAAAAACAGAACCCCTACCAGTTCTGCTAGACAATTATCGTATTCTTACTCTTTGAAGCTAATTGAAAAAGATATCAATTGCTTTAATAATATAATGAGCAATAATCTTACAAAAAATAGGAAGTAAAACTTTAACAATCATCTGCCGAAAAGATTGTTTAAAACTGTTCTTCATCGCAACTCCTTTCCAGGAGTCCTCGCGTTATTTAAACAAAAGTTAGGTAAGGATTTTTTATCTAAATAACAATAAATTAAGAAAGTATAATTTATTGAAATACAATTTGCATCCGACTTCCTATAGACATCCCACCCTACCACCGATATAACTATTTTACAATAAAAAAACTAATCAAAACAATATAAAAAAGTAATTAAATGCATAAAATGTGAAACAGAAAATAAGAAAAGAAAAAATTGAAAATTTTAAGTAGAAAAATTTGTATGCTAATAAAAATTGATTTCAAGTTACCATCCTTTATATACTAACCCCAATGTTTACAAGATAGTGTTAATCATCGAAAAATCTATCAATATCATCTTGATTAGTAAAATCAACTTTAACAAGTATTGATTTTTCTTTCACCAATGTTTGAATATCCTTTTTTGCTTGTTCGACTAATTCTTTTGAATATCCTTCATCATATTGTGACATAGCATTCCTCCTTGATTAGTCATAAATCTATTGTATAGTTTTCTGTAAAATGATTCAAGAATCTTTAACAATAATATGAAAATAGATAAGGATATAGTGACAGCTAGTCTATCCGAGAAACGAGAAAAAATATAAATTAGTAATTTTAAGTAACTTCGAAACAAAAATCAATTGAGAAAATAAAAAAACAAGGCTCGAAAACCTTGTCTTTATTACTATACCGGCGGCCGGGGTCGAACCGGCACGTCCTTGCGGACACTGGATTTTG
>ERZ772973.336-NODE-336-length-24905-cov-6.90901_pt1 | contig 24905 bp, 25 predicted proteins | sample MGYA00580672_ERZ772973 | MGnify/ENA primary metagenome ERZ772973 (study PRJEB29015, sample SAMEA2737938) | human oral metagenome | biome: human oral; feature: human-associated habitat; material: dental | place: China | collected 2152 ...
AAAAAAATAAAAGAGAGCTTGCGCTCTCTTTTACCAATTCTAACCACAAAATCTAATATATGAAAAACAATTTATTTCCCCTTTGTTTTCGGGTGCAAAGGTACAACAAATTTTACGCATAACAATAGATTTGTATTGTTTCTTTCTATTTTATTATAGAGAAAACTTATAATGTCCAGTGCTCTGCCATTCAGAACTATTGTAGGACAAACTGTTTCCCTGGTAGGGGTCTTACTACACCCTTCATCTCCAACTGGAAAAGCAGGTTGGAGAGCTTATATACGGGGAGGGTACAGCCTTTGGCTATGTCGTCCAAGGTTTGTTTGCCTTGCTCTCGGAGGAAATCCACCACGGTCTGCTCCTCTGGGGTAAGCTCTACAAAGAGCTCTGGGGTGATGACCTTGGGGGCGCTTTGGGCTACCTCCCAGCCCATGTAATAGATAAGGTCAGCAGCGGAGGTGATTAGTCTCGCCTTGTCGGTCTTAATCAGTCGGTTACAGCCTTGGCTATAGAGGTCATCTGCGCGGCCTGGTATGGCAAAGACTTCTCGGTCGTAAGAGAAAGCCATATCGGCCGTTACAAGACTTCCCCCTTTAAGAGCCGACTCCACGACTATAGTAGCGTCGGCCAAGCCTGCAATGATGCGATTGCGCCCAATGAAGTTCTTGCGGTCAAACTTGCTTTGGTGCCAGAACTCGGTAACAAAGCCTCCCTTAGCCTCTACCTCCGCCGTATAGCGCTTATGAGAGGCGGGGTAGAGTGTATCCAAACCATGCGCCAAGCAAGCTATCGTCTGTACTCCGTGGCGAAGGGCTGCCCTGTGCGCGGTGATATCTATCCCATAAGCAAAGCCACTGACTACCACCAAATCCTCAAAATGTGCCAGCTCTTCTATGAATTTCTCACAGAAAGCCACCCCATAGCTGGTAGCCTGTCGGGTGCCTATCACACTGATGATTTTTTTATTAGCCCAATCTATATTCCCTCGGGAGAAAAAGAGGATAGGGGCATCAATGATCTGCTTGAGGTTCGCAGGGTAATCACTATCAAAGAAAGTATAGTAACGAATATGATTGTCTTGGATATAGCGCCATTCCTTCTCGGCAGCCTCACGATGGATAGGGTCAAAAAGGTGCTGGAGAATCACACTACCTATACGACCTATATGGGCAATCTTGTGTTTCTTTTCCTTATAGATAGCCGCAGGACTTCCACAATGGGCAATGAGCTTCTTGGCGGTGATGTCTCCTACATTGGGCGTATGCTGCAAGGCAAGCAGGGCGATGATGTCTTCTTCTTTCATAGCCTATTGCTCTTCCCCTGTATAGTTAGCAGGTGTTATGCCCTTGAGCATTGCCTTGAGCGCATCGCTTACCGCAAGGGTGTCTATAAAGGCGTGTAGGGTCTGCTGGTTGATTTTCTCGTTGGTACGTGTCAGTCCCTTGAGTGCTTCATAGGGGTTTGGATAGCCCTCACGGCGGAGGATTGTTTGTATAGCCTCGGCCACTACCGCCCAGTTGTCGTCAAGGTCGGCTTGGAGCTTGCTCTCATTAAGAATGAGTTTGTCTAAGCCCTTGAGGGTAGAGGAGATAGCGATGAGGGTATGGGCGAAAGGCACGCCTACATTGCGCAGTACGGTACTATCGGTAAGGTCGCGCTGGAGGCGGGAGATAGGTAGTTTTGCTGCCAGATGTTCCAAGAGGGCATTGGCTATTCCGAGGTTACCTTCGGAGTTTTCAAAGTCAATTGGATTGACCTTATGAGGCATAGCCGAAGAGCCTACTTCGCCTGCTTTGATACGCTGCTTGAAGTAGTCCATGGAGATATACGTCCATATATCTCGGTTGAAGTCTATCAGTATGGTATTGATACGCTTCATCAGGTCAAAAAGAGCTGCCATATGGTCGTAGTGTTCTATCTGGGTGGTAGGGAAAGAATGGTATAAGCCCAATACTTCCTCTACGAAGAACTTACCAAAATCTCGCCAACAGATCTCAGGATAGGCTACCTTATGAGCGTTGTAGTTGCCTGTAGCCCCACCAAACTTAGCTGCATACTTAATGGAAGAGAAATAAGCCATTTGCTCCCTAAGGCGTACAGCAAAGACTTTCAACTCCTTACCCAAGCGCGTAGGCGAAGCAGGTTGGCCATGAGTGCGTGCTAACATAGGAATTGCTTTCCACTCAGTGGCGAGGGCTTCTATCTTTTGTATGAGGGCTTCTAAGTCAGGTAGATATACTTGAGCTATGGCCTCCTTGATAGAGAGGGGGACGGCCGTATTGTTGATGTCCTGAGAGGTCAGTCCAAAGTGGATAAACTCCTTATAAGCCGAGAGGCCTAAGCGGTCAAACTGCTGCTTGAGGAAGTACTCCACCGCCTTGACATCGTGGTTGGTAGTGCGTTCTATTTCTTTGATCGCAAGCGCATCGGCCTGGGTAAAATCGGTATAGATGGCACTAAGGGCAGGGAAGATGCTGTGATCTACCCTTTTGAGCTCAGGCAAAGGCAACTTGCAGAGTGCAATAAAGTATTTTATTTCCACCCTTAGGCGGTACTGAATCAGGGCTTGTTCGGAGAAATAAGCCTGTAGGGCATTAGTTTTGGAGGCATAGCGCCCGTCAATAGGAGAGATTGCAGTCAAAGACATGTGTGCATTTTTTAGAAAACGCAAATATAGTGTTTTTTTAGATTATATACAAGGATAATTTGATAATTTGCCAAAATTAAGTATGCACTAAAGTCACCGAATCCCTGCAAGCGAGTATGTGACTCACACCCGTAAAGGAGAAAACAGAGGGAGGTTCCCCCTTTCGGGGGTTAGGGGATTATTGGTATTATCCTAAAGCCACATCCATGACCATCATGACCACAAAGCCGATCAAAAAGCCGATAGTGGAGACATCGGTATTGCGGCTTTGTTGGGATTCGGGAATAGTCTCTTCCACAACGACATAGATCATTGCCCCTGCGGCAAAGGCCAAGGCATAAGGAAGTACAGGGGTAAAGAAAACCACCGCAAAAGCACCCAAGACACCTGCTATAGGCTCTACTATGGCAGAGAGCTGTCCGTAAAAAAAGCTCTTCCAGCGGCTTAGTCCCATACGCCTTAGTGGCATGGATACAGCTACACCTTCTGGAAAGTTTTGCAAACCTATTCCTATGGCCAGTGTCACCGCCCCTGCGATAGAGGCTTCGGGTATGCCTGCGGCTACCCCACCGAAGAGCACCCCTACAGCCAAGCCTTCAGGGATATTGTGCAAGGTAATGGCCAAGACCAAGAGGGTGGTACGCTGCCAAGAGGATTTCACCCCTTCGGTTTGCTTGAAATTCGGGTGAAAGTGTGGCAGTATTCTATCCAAAGCGTAGATAAAGAGGGAACCACCTAAGAAGCCTATCACAGCAGGAAGTACTTTGACAAAGCGTTCGCCCTCACTCATATCAATGGCGGGAATCAGCAAGCTCCATATACTGGCGGCGACCATCACACCTCCTGTGAAGCCCAGCATACCGTCCATCACAAGCTTGTTGCTGCTCTTGAAAAAGAAGACCAAGGCAGCGCCCAAGGCAGTAACCCCCCAAGTAAAAAGGGTCGCATATAGGGCTGCCAATACAGGATTGATACTACTTAAATAATTAATAATTGAAGAAATCATGTTTAGTTTTGAGTTTTTAGTTTTTAGTTTTTAGTTTTTAGTTGTTTAGATAGCGCCGAACCTCTTTTCATTTTTCACTCTTCACTTTTCATTATTGTGGTGCAAAATTACATATTTTTTTTGAATTAAAAAATATTTTTTAGACAAATCTAAAACTCTGTATTTCTAATCGCTCTAATACAAAAAAATAAAAGAGAGCTTGCGCTCTCTTTTACCAATTCTAACCACAAAATCTAATATATGAAAAACAATTTATTTCCCCTTTGTTTTCTGGTGCAAAGGTACGACAATTTTTACTCATAACAATAGATTTTCATTATTTTTATCTATACAAGTATAGGATTTAATTATTGGTTGTTTATCCTCATAAAGAACTTATTTACAAGGGTAAAGATAGTAATTTGTCACTTGTCACTATCCGCTGTCTTACCACTTCATACAAGAATACCCCACAAGCGACAGAGACGTTCAGAGAAGAGGTCTCTCCCTGCAAGGGGAGCTTAGCGCGCTGGTCTAAGACCTTGAGCACACCTTTGCTGATACCTGTATCCTCGGCACCCATGACAATGGCCAAAGGTTCGGTAAGGGATAGCTCGTAGAGCAAGGTGGGGGCTTTCTCGGTAGCACCGATGACCTTGATACCACTGCCTTGTAGGTAGTAGATGGTATCAATCAGGTTATCCACCTTACACAGTGGTATATTGAAGATTGCCCCTGCGGAGGTCTTGACCATATCCTCTCCTACTGCCGCACTGCCTTGCTTGGGGAGAATAATCCCACTGACGCCTGTGCATTCGGCAGTACGAATGATTGCTCCCACATTGCGCACATCGCTCAGGTGGTCAAGAATCAAAAACAGAGGTATCTTGCCGCTTTCTATAGTGGAAAGCACCAACTCCTCCAAGGGAACAAACTCCACTGGGGAGAGCAGTGCCACCACGCCCTGATGATTCCCACGAGTCAGCCGATTGAGCTTCTCCACAGGTACAAAGGAGTGGGAGAGCTGATGGCGCTCTATGAGCTTAGCGAGGGTAGCGAAAAGGGTGCCCGAAAGCCCCTTTTGTACAAAAATTTTATCTATAGTGCGGCCTGCCTCTATGGCTTCTATCACAGGGTGTAGGCCGAATATCTGGGTAGTCTTCATAGGCTTATTTTTCACGCATATTTACGATGCTATCTACTATATATACGGTATTGCCTCGCCAAGGCAGCGCATTGTGGTATTCCTTGTAATGGAGATCAAAGTACTTCCCACTATTGACTTCCAATTGTTGGAATATGCGCTTGTCCTGTATGGAAAACTCAAATTCGTTGCTCTGCATACCACTGCCTGTACGGGTCTTGGCGAAGCCCTCCTGAATGAGCTTGCCCTCATAAGTCTTGAACACATCGCCCTTATAGACGGCATAGTTCAGATAACCCGACTTGACTCCTTCACCAAAGACAAAGAAGTAGCGCATATACACCCAACCGCTAATGGAAAGAATCAGCAGCAAGGGCAAAAGGATAAGGAGAGTTTTTTTCATCGGTTAAGGTTTTTTAGGTTAATCACTTCTTGTTGGGTCAAGGGGCGCCAGTGGCCACGAGGGAGGTCTTTCTTGGTAAGTCCCGCAAAAGCCACCCTATCGAGCTTTTCTACTGCATAGCCTAAGGACTCGAAGATACGGCGCACGATACGATTGCGGCCGCTGTGTATCTTTACCCCCAATTCGTTATGCGGGGCGCCTTCCACAAAACTGATATCATCTACTTGGATAAACCCGTCCTCAAGGGTTAGCCCCTCTTGGATTTTGTGAAAGTCGGCCAAGGCGAGTTTCTTGTCCAAGACCACATGGTAGATCTTGCGCACTCCATGCGAAGGGTGGGTGAGCTTCTTCATCAGGTCGCCATCGTTGGTCAGTAACAGGAGGCCTGTGGTAAGTCTGTCGAGCCTACCTACAGGCTTTATATTGCCTTGGGCAGCTCCAGAGACCAAGTCCATCACTGTCTTGCGTCCCTTCTCGTCCTGAGTGGTGGTGATGAAGCCCTTGGGCTTATTGAGCAAGATATATTCTTTCTTCTCGGCCGAGATGTTTTTGCCGTCAAACTTGACCACATCGGTAGGTTGTACGCGATAGCCCAGTTCGGTCATCGGCTTGCCATTGACCTCTACATTGCCTGCAATGATGTATTGGTCTGCTTGTCGGCGCGCACATATTCCTGCATTGGCAATGTATTTGTTTAGCCTAATGCCTTTCTGCTCGTCCTGAGAAGGCTTCTTAGGCGCGGTCTTTCTATAGAAAGTATGAGGGGTATCCTCTTCATGGCTTTTCCCCTTAGGGGTAAAAGGTTTTTCCTTGAATGGGGTTGTTTTTTTCCTATTATCAAAGGTTCTTTCCTTGTTCTCCTGTCGGTTTTCTTTTTTATAGGGGCGTTTCTCCCCTGTCTGTGGGCGTTTTCCTCCTCTTTGAGGGCGTGCCCCTTTAGCAGATTTAGGTGCTGCTGGACGGCGATCTGTCATTAGCTGAAATTTTGCGCAAAGGTAAGAAATATTCGGCACTTACCAAATATTTACCTCCATTTCCATAAGGATATCAAAGCGTTTTTTTACTTGTTGCTGTACATAGCGGGCAAGGGCTAATATGGCCGCTCCTGTGGCTCCTCCATAATTGACCATGACTAAGGGCTGCCCTTGATGAACTCCTACAGCATCTATACGATAGCCCTTCAGATCACAACGCTCTATCAGGTAGGCCGCAGGGATTTTCTCTTGGTCATCTCCTATGCTGTAGTGAGGCATATTGGGGTAGTGCTTTTGTAGTTCTATAAATTGCGCCCGTGGAATCACAGGATTCTTGAAGAAGCTCCCACTATTGCCTAGCTCAACAGGGTTCGGCAGCTTACTCTGGCGTATCTCCTTGACTACTTGTGCTATATGTTGGGGACTTTCCTCCCAGCCATGGGCTGCCAAGTGGGCACGAATATCTCCGTAATGGGTCTTAAACTGGTGATTTTGCTTAGTAAGACAGAAAGTAACAGCGGTGATGATATAGGCATCTTTTCGCTGCTTAAAGATAGAATCGCGATAGCCAAATGCACAACCTCCCATTTCCAAACTGATTTTGGACTTACTTTCTCTATGAATCGCCTCACAACTTTTAAAAACGTCCTTTAGCTCTACCCCATAGGCGCCTATATTCTGTACGGGGGCGGCTCCTACTGTCCCATAGATCAGGGCGAGGTTCTCCACACCTCCGTAGCCTTGTGCTACACAATAATCTACAAAGTCGCTCCAGAGTTCCCCTGCCGCAGCTCGTACCCAGACATACTCATCGGTCTCATGTGCTACCGAGATACCCTTTTGGGTGATGTGCAACAGCGACACCTCTGGGGCTTGCGTCAGCAGTATATTGCTCCCCCCTCCCAAGACTTTCAGGTTGGGGTATAGCCTGAGGGCTTCCAAAATATCCGCCTCGCTGTCCGCCTCTATCAGCAGTGGCGCCCGTTGGTCTATAGCGAAGGTGTTATAGGGTTTTAAGGATATGTTCTCGTGTATTTTCATTAGTCGTTAATCATTAGTCACTATCAAAGTTTGCTTTCTAATTCACTAACCGTCATTTCAGTATATGTCTTCTTGCCAAAGGGGCTTAGTTGTGGCTCTTGGCAGGTGAATAGGTCATAGACCAATTGTTCTTGTTCCTCCCCTGAGAGGGTTTGCCCTGCTCTGATAGATAGACTCTTGGCCAAGCTCTTGGCGAGCATCTCCTCTTGAGTAATGATCTCTTGGGGAATATCCTCGGTAGCGCGCTCCAATAGGTCATACAGAAAGCCTTGTACTTGGCTCTCCTTGATCATAGGTGGCAGGCCTGTGAAGCGTACCAAGTTACCTGCTATCTCTATCATAAAGCCCGCATTCCTTAGCTCTGGAAGCATAGGTTCCAAGTACAATATTTCCGAAGGGGTGTATTCGAATTCCAAAGGGAAAAGTAGCGACTGACTTAGGCTATGCCCCTGAAGCATTGTGCGACGAAAACGCTCATAGAGAATACGCTGATGGGCACGGGCTACATGTACAAATAACACCTTGTCCTTGAAAAAGGTAATGAGATATTTCCTCTGGAAATACAAGCTGGTCTGTACCCTACTCTCCTGCTGAAAAGTCGCAAAGGGATCTGTGGCGTCTTCCTCTGAGGGTGCATTGGCCTTGGAGGGAATTCCTGTGTAGAGTTGTTCCCATTGGGGCGTGGGTTGTCCCTTGGGATATATAGGAGGCACTTGCTTAGGTGCCTCAGGGGTAGGAGTGTCCATTTTGAAAGGATTAAAATTTCTATCCACATGATAGACAGGCGTTTGCACTTCCTTATCTTTGTAGCTATAAGGCACCTCGTTCTGCTCGTCCAAGGAAAAGTCTATGGAGGGGAGCACGTGGAACTGCCCCAAGCTATGCTTGATAGCCGAGCGGAGCAGTGCATAAATGGCCTGATCGTTGTCAAACTTGATTTCGGTCTTCGTAGGGTGTATATTGATATCTATATGCTTGGGGTCTATCTCCAAGTGGAGGAAGTATTCAGGCTGCTCGCCCTCCTTGAGCAGTCCCTCAAAGGCACTTACTACCGCATGGTGTAGGTAGCGGTTCTTGATAAAACGCTGATTGACCATGAAGAACTGTAAGGACTTGTTCTTCCTATAAGAGTTTTTGCTAATAAAGCCGTGTATTCTAAGCAATTCGGTATTCTCCTCCACAGGAATGAGCTGTTCGTTGAGTCTTTGTCCAAAGAGCTGCACTATACGCTTGCGCAGAGTGGTGGCAGGCAGGGCAAACTGTTCTACATCGTTGTGAAAGAGAGAGAATTGCAAATCGGGGTGAGCAAGTACCACCCTGTGGAACTCGTCCAAGATATGGCGCATCTCCACCGTATCGGACTTGAGGAAGTTGCGCCGTGCAGGTACATTGAAAAACAGATGCTTCATAGCAATAGAGGTGCCACAACTGGCCACCATGGGCGTTTGTTCCGTTATCTTGTTACCCTCTATCTTCAGGAAAGTACCTACCTGCTGCCCTTCTTGGCAAGTGATTAGCTCCACCTGAGCAATAGAAGCTATGGAAGCCAAGGCCTCCCCACGGAAGCCCTTGGTATGGAGCGTAAAGAGATCATCGGCTGAGCGGATTTTGGAAGTAGCATGTCGCTCAAAAGCCAATCGCGCATCGGTAGGGGACATGCCTATCCCGTTATCCACCACCTGTACCAAGGTACGCCCCGCATCTTTCAAGTAGAGCTTGATTTGGGTTGCTCCAGCATCTATGGCATTCTCCAAGAGCTCCTTCACAGCCGAAGCGGGACGCTGTATAACCTCCCCTGCGGCAATCTGGTTGGCTACATTGTCAGGCAACAATCGTATAATATCGGGCATTGGTTATTTCTTAAATAAAAAAGACAAATCAAAATCAAACAGGTAGTAGGTGGCCAGCAATAATAATGCCAAAATAAGCCACAACAACCTTGAGGAAGTGCTTTTTTTGACCTCCTGTTTTTGCTTTCGCAACTGATCCCACTGCCTGCGCATGGCATGACCTCTGAGCTGATGCTTGGGGATACTAAAGCCCCGACGCTCCTCATGATCGGTATAGTAGCGCGGACGATAAACAAACTGTCGCAAGGCAGCACTTTTAAAAAAATTAATCTTCACAACATAAGGTTTTACGGGGCAAAAATACGATATTTTTTTCAGTTATTAGTAGTTAGTGATTAGTGGTTAGCCACTGACCACTAACCACTAATCACTAATCACTAAAAAAAATGTTTGTTTTTCATAAAAAAAGTATTATATTTGCCAATTGAATGAACAACCCTTATAAGAGATGTTCAAGTCTCTTATAAATCCTTATAAATAACTGATTTACAATTATTAAGCTAAACAATTTAAATGTTTCACCGATGAAAAATCTATTATTAGTAACTTTCGCTTGGCTGATGATGATGGCCATAGTAGGCAGTATTGTATATACAATGCTGTATGTAGTGGAGAACTACAGCAGTGGAAATAACGAGGCTATTCAGTACCTATGGTGCTGTTTTACAGGAGTATTGCTCATTCCTGCTTATAAGGGAGTGTTCTATATCCACAGCCTTTGGATCAAGACACTCAAGGAATTCCGCGAGGCAGGAGACCCCGTGGAGGACGATAGCAAGGAAATACCTTTCTTTAAGGAACCTGCTCCTGTTGTAAGTGTGAATATTACTGAATATCCTTTTGTGGAAAACCGAAAGAAAAATATCCCTGCGCCTCCCTCTTTGGAGGAGATTAATGAGAAGATAAAAAACATTCGCTCTTCAGCCAATGAAAAGCTTAGCCAAATAAAAACAGAGGACATCTCCAAACCAACCAAGGATAGTAGCTACTTTGCGCAAAAATATACTGGTGAGAAATCCATCTTGGTAGATACTATTTTTGGTAATGAAAAACAAACAACTACCTCCCAAGCGGAAAGTATCCTTAAGCCCAAAGCGGAACCTACAACCCAGCCTAAGGTAGAAACCAAAACAGCTGCTACAGCTAAGGTAGAAACAAAAGCAACTGCTAAGGTAGAAACCGAAACAGCAACTGCCCCTAAGTCAGAAACCAAAGCGACTGCTAAGGTAGAAACTGAAACAGCACCTACCCCTAAGTCAGAAACCAAAGCAACTGCTAAGGTAGAAACTGAAACAGCACCTACCCCTAAGTCAGAAACACAAGAGGTCTCCCATGAAGAGCCTGAAAAGCACGCTCATAAGGGCGGAAAGAAGCACTACCATAAAAAAGGTAGCGGCAAGCGATAATCTATGCTAAGAATCATCACTTATCCCTTTGTTCTTTTAGTACGTTTCTATCAGATAGCCATCTCTCCCTTGAAGCCTCCTACTTGTCGCTTTACCCCTACATGTTCTTCCTATGCCTTGGAAGCACTCAAGCGATATGGTATCTTCAAGGGAGGGATGCTCGCTATAAGGCGTATTATGCGTTGTCACCCTTGGGGAGGGAGTGGCTACGATCCAGTGCCTTGATCTTATCTACAATCACCTGTGCCAAGAGCGTTTTGCTCTCTATTGTCCAGCCTGCTATATGGGGAGTAAGGATCACATTGTCCGCCTCCATGAGATAACTAAAATCCGCAGGGAGTGCTCCCTTGAAGAAGTTTTCAAAAGACGATTGTTCGTACTCCAGCACATCCAAGCCAGCCCCCAGCACCTTTCCCTCTTGTAGTGCCTTGACCAAGTCGGCTGTACAGACACTCTTGCCTCTGGCGGTATTAATCAGCCAAAAGGGTTTAGCGAAGGCAGCTATAAATTCCGCATTGACCATACCGAGTGTTAGTGGTGTTTCGGGGGTATGTAGGCTGACTACATCTACCTCCTTTTGGAAAACCTCTAACGGCACTTGGGTAGCACACGCATCACCCACACCTTCCTTGATGTCATAGCAAAGCACCCTACAGTCAAAACCGCGTAGCTTCTTGGCGAAGGCCTTACCCATATTGCCATAGCCTATGATGCCTACGGTAAGAGAATCAAGCTCTATCCCTCGGTTCTCCTCCCTAAGCCAAAGCCCGCGAGCAATCTCTCTGTCTGCCTTCTTGAGCTTGTTGAGCAGTGCCAAAAGCAACGCCAAGGTATGGTTGCCCACTGCATTACGGTTACCTTCAGGAGAGGAGATAAGGGCAATACCCCGCTGCTCAGCATATTCGGTATCAATATTTTCCATACCTGCCCCCACACGAGCGATAAACTTCAGCCGTGTGGCCTTATCTATAAAAGTCTTATCAATACGAAAGCGGCTACGAATTACAATACCATCATAGTCTGCGATTTTCGCTTCCACCTCTGCCTTACTGCTGGTGTAGTCTATATCATTTTCAAACCCAGCTTCTGTAAGTTGCTGTAGCATAAGGGGATGATTGCTATCAATGTGTAATATTTTCATAGGTCATTTGTCGTTAGTTGCTTGTCACTCGTCACTATACTGAGACTTTCCCCTTTATTGTAGGATAGGGATCATAGCCCTCAAGGGTGAAATCGGGGTAGTCAAAGGCGAAGAGGTCTGTCACTTTTTCATTGAGCTTCATGGTAGGCAGCGGGCGTGGTTCTCGGCTGAGCTGCAATTCCACTTGCTCCAAATGATTTTTATAGATATGTAGATCTCCAAAGGAATGTATAAACTCCCCTACTTGCAATCCTGTAACATGTGCTATCATTTGGGTGAGTAAGGCATAGGAAGCGATGTTGAAAGGTACCCCTAAGAAAGCATCGGCACTGCGCTGATAAAGCTGACAGGAGAGGCGGCCATCCATGACATAGAACTGGAACAAGGCATGACAAGGAGGCAGTGCAGCCTTGTTATGCGCCACATTCTCGGCAAAGGACACCGAGGTATCGGGCATCACCGACGGATTCCAAGCTGAAACTACCATACGGCGGCTATCGGGATTGGTCTTAAGGGTGTGGAGCACTTCGGTAATTTGGTCTATTCCCTCTCCGTTCCAGTTGCGCCACTGTGCCCCATATACAGGGCCAAGGTCTCCTTGCTCATCTGCCCACTCGTTCCAGATACGTACCCCATGCTCTGTGAGGTAGTGGATATTGGTATCTCCCTTGAGAAACCACAGCAGCTCATAGATTACCGATTTTAGGTGTATTTTCTTGGTGGTGAGCAAGGGAAATCCCTCTTGGAGGTTATGGCGTAGCTGATAACCGAACACACTGATAGTACCTGTGCCAGTACGGTCATCTTTGCTATGTCCGTGAGTAAGTATATGATTGAGAAGGTCTTTGTAGGATTGCATTACTATATTGTTAGGGAGGGCAAAAATACGAAAAAAACAGTGAAAAGTAAATAACGAATAGTAAATTCTACTATGATACTATTCTTTTCACTTTTCACTCATCGCTTTTCACTTTTCCAGCGCCTGCTTAAAGTCAGCAATTAAGTCTTCTATATTTTCCAAGCCTACCGCTACACGTACGAGGGTTTGGGTAACGCCTCGGGCTACTTTTTCCTCTTCTGGGAACTCGGTATGAGTATGGGTGCTGGGGTGGGTAACAAGGGTCTCTACCCCACCTAAGCTCACCGCAAAAAGAGCTACACGGAGCGCCTCGAAGAAAGTCTTTACCTTCTTCTCATCCTTGAGTACAAAAGAAAATACAGCACCTGCTCCTGAGGCTTGGCTCTCTTGGATTGCCTTACCCTTATTACTTGACAAGGTAGGGTAATATACCCGCTCTACGGCAGGGTGTCCTTGTAGGAAGTCTATGAGCTTGAGGGTGTTGGCCTGAGCATAGTCCATACGTACCTTAAGGGTCTTGATACTGCGTATAAGTAGCCAGCTATCAAAGGGGGAAATCAGCGCCCCTATGGCTACCTGAGCAAAGCTGATTTTTTCAGCTAAGGTATCATCATTAACTACCACTGCCCCCGCTATAATATCATTATGACCACTGAGGTATTTGGTAGCACTATGTACTACTATATCAGCGCCTAATTCTAAGGGGCGTTGCAGGTAGGGAGAGAGGAAAGTGTTATCCACTATGGTCAGTAGCCCATACTCTTTGGCAATGGCTACTGTACCGCGTATATCAGTTACGTCCAACAGTGGATTAGAAGGGGTTTCTATGAAAATTCCCTTGGTATTGGGACGTATGGCTTTACGAATATTGTCCAAGTTGGTCGTATCCACATAGGTCGCCTCCAAACCGAATTTGGCAAATACATCCTTCATAATACGGAATGTCCCCCCGTAGATATCCAAGCCAAAAACAAAGTGGTCACCTGCCTCAAAAATAGTAAAAAGCGAAGTGGTGGCCGCCATGCCTGAGGAAAAGCCAAACCCATGTCGGCCACTTTCCAGCTTGGCGATCAGGGTTTCAAATTCCTTACGGGTAGGGTTGGAGACACGGCTGTACTCAAACTCTTGAGTAACTCCAAACTCATTAAGCGGAAAGGTAGAGGCCATATTGATACAGCTACTCCACTTCTGTGAAGGGTCTTCTGTATTGCGAATCCCATGTATAGCAGTGGTTTCAAATTTCATACGATAGCAATTTAAAATAAATGTTTTTTATAAAAAGTCGGCGCAAAAGTACAATTTTTTTCTGAAACAACAAAATAAAAATATATTTTATTTTAATCATACAAAAAATAGAATGTTTTATCTTTTAGTGATTAACCATTAGTATTAGTACTTAATTGTGATTAAATTCGTATTTTTGCACACTAATTAACAAATTGACTCATCAGCTAATTGATAATTTTCTCAAAATGCAAAAACTCCTTTCTTTCTTTAGGCAATATGCCTTTGAGTGGCTATTGCTCATCTTCTCGGCAGGAATACCCTTTGCCTTGGATATGGGGCCTGCTTTTTATGGTATCTTAGGCACTTTCTTTATCTTCCTTACCCTCAGAAGGCTCTCCTATTGGGCTTTCTTTGCTGTATTCCTTTTTGTGCTGATTACTTGTGTGCTCTTTCTACCACAGATTATCTGGTTCGGACACCCACCTGCTACCATGATTGGCGCCTTTTTTGAGACAGACTGGCAAGAATCCAAGGAGTTTGTACAGTCGCTTCCGCTCTATTCCTACGCTTTTTCACTGCTTACTCTGCTCTTTGGGGGTTATATCCTATATTTAGGAAAAAAGAAGACCTATCCTCACAATCGTAAACAGTCCATAATCACACTTGTTATAGGTGTATTAGCCATTGGGCTGACCCTCTATCGCCCTTTGGCTAAGATGAAGGAACTCCAAGCCTTTAAGTGGTCTGTTTCTCGTACTGCTATTGTGGCTTTTTATGCCTCTATCTATGACAATATACAGGAATACCAAACCATGAAGCGGGAACTAAGCAAGGGAATAGAGGGCACCCCTACTTGGCAGATTAGCAAGGCTAAACCCCTATACCAAAACTATGTCTTGGTCATAGGAGAGAGTGTTCGCAAGGACTATATGCACCTCTATGGCTTCCCTGAAAATAACACCCCTTTTTTGGACAAGGCCTATGGCACCATCATTGATGGTTATACTGCTACAGCACCCAATACCACCACCTCCCTCTTGCGTTCTTTTGTACAGATGAAGGGAGAAAAAGACTTTGTCTATATCAACAATATCATCACCTTAGCCAAGACTGCTGGCTTTGAAACCTTCTGGTTCTCTAACCAAGGTATCTCAGGCAATTGGGACACCCCTATTGCTAAATTAGCTTTCTTATGTGATCATAAGGAATTTACCAAAAAGGGCGATTATGCCTCTATGAACTATCATGATAGTATTTTGTTGTCGCTTTTAGAACGAGCCCTTCAGCAGAAAAGCCATAAACCACGCCTTTTTATCCTACATACCATGGGTTCTCATGTCAATTTTGAAGCCCGCTTGGAGCACTCCATCCATTTTGACTACTACAATCGCAAGCTCTCTGCTTATATCCAAACCATTGAACAAACCGATACCCTACTGAAAAAAATCTATGATGCACTACAGCAACAAGGCGTACCCTTCAGTATGCTCTATTTCTCCGACCATGGCCTGATGACTCAGGACAGAGGTTCCATGTTCGCCTCCCTTACTCATGGGGATACCAATCCCAACAAGGCCTGTTACCGCGTGCCCTTCGTACTACTCTCCAGCGATGACACGGAGCATAAGGTACTCAAAGTAAATAAGTCGGCTTTTCACTTCTTGGACGGCTTTGCCCACTGGCTGGGTATAGAAGAGGCCTCTTTGCGTCCCAACTACAGCTTCCTATCCCCTCAAAACGACACCCTAAAGGTCTTTAACCAATATGAAAATGTGCCTTTTGAAGGATTAGAAGAAGACAAGGTAATAACTAATGAATAATAATAAATAATTGATTATCAATAGCATTAGTTGTTATTGTTGTTTTTATCCAAAATAAATAAAGATTATTCACTCTTTTTTTGTACCTTTGTAGCCATAAAAAATATTACTTTTATGAATACAGAAAATACATTCAATGAGCACCAAGGGCACTGGATGCTCGCCAAATTGGGCAAACGGGTATTGCGCCCAGGAGGAAGAGAACTCACCGAGTTCCTCATCAAAGAACTTCAGATTACTCCAGAAGATGACATAGTGGAGTTTGCTCCAGGATTGGGATTTACAGCCAATATTGCCTGTGGTTATCGCCCAAAAAGCTACACAGGAGTAGATCTAAATCAAGAGGCGGCCTCTCTAGCTCGCAAGCGTATCAAGTATGACAAGGCAAAGATTATCAATGCCAATGCAGCTGAAAGTACCCTCCCCGATGCTTATGCCAATAAGGTATATGGCGAGGCTATGCTAACCATGCAACCTCTCGAGCAAAAGAAGGCCATTATAGCCGAGGCTTTTCGTATCCTTAAGAGTGGAGGCTACTATGGAATACACGAATTGGGTATCAAGCCTGATGATGTCTCTGAAGAAGTCAAAGAAGACCTCTTCAAGGAGCTAAGTGAGACCATTCGCGTACATGCCCGCCCTATGACAGCAGTTGAATGGACAGCCCTTTTGGAAGAACAAGGCTTTAAGATCATTAGAGTAGAACATAATCCCATGTTGCTTTTGGAGCGTAGCCGTATGATTCAGGACGAAGGCTGGCTAAGAACACTCTTGATTACTTTCAACCTACTGCGCTTCCCTGAGATAAGAAAACGAGTAAAAAAGATGAAAGCCTGCTTCCGCAAGCACCGAGATAACCTTGATGCAGTGGCGATTATTGCTCAAAAACCCTAAATAACGACAATGACTAGTGACAAATCCTATTGTAGTATTTATCACTAGTCATTTATCTTTAGTCACTTCATTAGAACTGAATTTCTGTAGCTACAGAAATGTCTTTCTTATCATTGTCTTGTGGTTGTATTGTTTTTCCTTGAGCATCCTTAAAGGTATAAGAAAGGGTATAGGCACCTGCTTTAGGATAGGATACTTTACCACGATAGAAATCACGTTCGTAACGGAGTGTAGCGGTAGAAAGCACCTCTGTACCTTCCTTAGCTTTCACACTCACCTCTACTGTCCAATCAGTTACTTTGGGGAAGTTCTTCATCGTTTCCATTTTCCAAATACCTAAGGCAACTTCGTTCTCCCCTACTTTGGGACTTGTAGGCGCCACTAAGGCATAGAGGTGTGCCTGTCCCTTAGGTTTAGCCTCAGAGAAGAGCTTAAAGCGGTTCACTGTACCTAAGGCTTTGTTGGTCTGTGGTTTTACCTCAAAGTCTAAGCGCTTAAGCTCGTAATCCTTACCAGCTACCTTAAAAGTAATAGTACCAAACCATACCCCTGAAGGGCCTGTTACCATTTGGAAAAGTACTTGTGACTTCCATACATTACCTTCTTTGGCCAAAGCAGTATGGGGGCAAGTATGGGTGTGCATGATACTGTTTTTATCATATTCCCCCTTGTCATTTTTATTGAACATATCCATCCAAGGGGTAAAAGTAGCCGCTTCCACAGCCACTTCCTTGCCTGAGGCATCTACTACAGAGAGCATAAGGTCGTTATAGCCCATGACAAAGGTACCTGTTGTATTTTGTAGGCGTACGGTATAGGTCTTTTCATTATCATCTGTTTTGGCCTCAGCTACAGTTTTAGGTGCTTCTGGTGTAGGCACTGGGACGGGTGCGGGCTTATCATCATCTTTTTTACAAGAGAATAGTGTAGCAACAGCCATGGCTGCTACCAACATATATTTAAATTTTTTCATTGGATTTTAAATTTAGAATTGATTATAGAATTATGGAACTATTGGTTATAGAACTATTGGTTTAACCATTGAGCACCATAATGGGTGGGTGTAGCCAAGAGAGTGTGACCTCTTGCATAGTAAGAGAAATATAATAATAGCAATGACTCACATGGATAGGAAAATCGGCTAACTCCCATTGGGGAATCTCTTGGAAGAAGACTTCAGGTAAGGTAAATACCTTTTCTTGGGAGACGGGCGCATCGGTTTGCTCTTTGGTCAGCTGGGCAAACTTGCAGGCACCCTCACAATGCAACTGCGGACGTGCCTTATTCTGGCAATAAGCAGCCACAAATGCCCCCTTGCTTAGCAGAAAATACGAGAGGTAATATCCACTAAGTATTGCATTGTACAAGAAGACAACGCTCAAGAGAATCGCTATGCTACTTGCTGCTTTTTTCATTGCTACAAAGATAGCAAAAAAAAGGACATCAAACCTATTTTTAACACCATAGAGATAAAAACGATAATCTCCTGTCTAAGTATAAAAGAAACCTATAAAACGTTTTTCTAATTCTTTGTTTTACAAGCAAATACAAGCGTTAAAACAACAAATACTTAAACTACCGAGTTATAAAGGGTGTTAAATGCCAACAATCACTGAAAAAATAATAAAAATACACCTTTGGTTTAAAAAAATTTTTGTAGATTTGCATGAACTTTAAAACCCTTTAAGCCATGACTGGAGCAGAATTACAAGAACTACTCAACAAGCATTGTGAAGAAATCCACCGCGAGTTATCTGGTTTTCTTTTCTATGGGATCTTAAGCTGTGCTGATGGTACTACCTTGGCCAAATCTTCTGGTAATGACGAGGTGGCAAAACTCATAGAGCAGGGATCTGCTTTTCACCTTACCATTATCAATCAGATAAAGCAAGTAGTATCCAGTATCAAGACTATGGGGACACTGGAATTGGACTTTGTGCTTATAGAAACCAACAAAATCACTTTCATGATGATGGTCTCTGGACAAGGTAAATTCTTCTCCATCACCGCTTTAGACAGAGAAAAAGCCAACTTAGGTATCGCTCGTGCATTGATCTCCAGAACTAAAAAAGAATACGGGGATATGCTTGATAGCTTCTTTTAATGACAAGCGACTAATGACAAGTGACTAATAACAATAGTGTTTGTCACTAGTCACTTGTCATTGGTCACTTGTCATTGGTCATTTCTAAAGAGTTTCCCATACTTGGTATATAGAAAGATTGCGCAGAGGAATCCTGCCGAAGCCATACCTGCCCCTACCAGAGATGGGTAATTGGCTGTATATCCATGGTCTAAAGGCTTTCCTCCAAGGTAGGCTCCCAGCGTATTAGCCAAGTTAAAAGCTGCTTGCATAAAGGCAGCCCCCATCATTTGGGCTTGAGGGGAAACACGGAACATCATCATATTCAGCGGTGCTCCTACCGACATGGCCACTACCGCACAGACGAAAGTCAAGCCCCAAGCTAACCAAAGCAGGTGAGAGAAGAAAAATACAATAAGCAAAACGCTGATCATAGAAATAAAGACGATAACACTGGCACGTACCAAGTGTAACTTGTCAGTAAGCCAGCCTCCAAAGAAATTCCCCACTACCATACCCAATCCCACTATTATCATCAGTGTAGGCATTTGACTCTTAGGCAATCCTGCATGATCCAGCATCAGCGGCTCTATATAGCTTAGCCATGAGAACAATCCCCCACAACCCAAGGCTGTAATGACAAGCAATAGCATGGAAGGCACCGAAAAGAAGTGCTGCAACTCCTTCCAAAGGGTCTTATCCTTATCATAATCTACCTTTGGCAAAAACAAGAAAATACAAGAGGCTGTGATAAGCCCCAAGGCTGCTATCATACCCATCACAGGGCGCCAACCAAGTACTGCCCCCAAGTGGGTGAATAGTGGAATCACTAACAAGTTGGCTATAGTCAGCCCTCCAAACATGACTGAAATAGCCATAGCTTCCTTGTCCTTGGGCGCCAGCTGCTTGGCTACTATCGCTCCTACCCCAAAGAAGGCCCCATGTGGCAGCCCCGAAAAAAAGCGAGATACCAACAGTAACGAATATGACGGCATCACCGCAAAAAGCCCATTAAAAAGGGTAAAGAGCAACATAAGAGCAATAAGCACACGCTGAGGCTGAAAGCGGGTACTTAGGCCTACAAGGGTAGGAGCTCCTACTACTACTCCTATGGCATAGGCCGCAATAAAGCGACCCACCTGACTATCACTCAGGGCAAGGCTCTGCCCCATGGTGCGCATAAGTCCCATAGGGATAAATTCGGTACTTCCTAAGGCAATCCCTCCTATAGCTAAAGGGAAAAGTTGACGTATCATTTTCATTGGATTATCTATTTGAAAAGGGCTGCAAAATTACAACTTTTCACTAAAAAGACAAGTAGAAAAAAAATCTTTTTAAAAAAATAAGAGGCTACCCTTTTCGGACAGCCTCTGCAAACACTTGTACAAACTTCAATAAACGTTCTCACTCAATTGCTCACGGATTCCATATAGCTTATGAGCAATACTTGCATTGTACTGCAAGTCATCTATACGGAGAATAAAGCCTCCTATGAGCTGTGGTTCTACTCTGGTTTCCAAAGTGATTTTTTTACCCCCACTTAGGGCTATAGCTTTCTGAACAAACTGTTCCTTAAGCGTTTCTGGCAATTCTGTTGCTGTAGTCAAATACGCCGTAGTTTTCCCTTTGTAACGGTTGTACTGGATTACATACTCGCGTGCTATATCATAAAGGTCAGAAACACGCTTATTTTCCACAAGTACCTCTATCAAGAGGTTCAGCATAGGCGAACGCTGAGAGAAGACCTCTTGTAGCACCTTATGCTTTATCTCCATTCTCACTATAGGAGAGTGTAAGAGTGCTCGAAGGTCTGGATTCTCGCGAACGACCTCTACCAAGGAGGATATTTCTTGAACAAAGTTATCTTCCTCGTGCTTCTCTATACTATAGTCTAAGAGTGCTTTGGCATATCGCTTGGCTACTTTACTGGAGTTTATCATTTGATGTTAATTTCGTTCAACAAACTTTCTACGAGTTTCTCTTGTTTCACCTCTGAGGCGAGTTCCTTGGTAAGCACTTTCTTGGCAATATCCAGAGAAAGGGTGGCAATCTGCTGTTTGATGTCAGCTATAGCCATTTTCTTTTCACTCTCTATAGAGGCTTTGGCATGGGCAAGTAGTTTCTCACTTTCCTCATGAGCTTCGTCTTTTGCCTGAGAGACAATACGCTCCTTGATCTCACGAGCTTCCTTGAGGATAGCCTCACGCTCTTGTCGTGCCTCGGCCAAGAGTTTTTCATTGTCGGCCTGAAGGTTAGCCATTTCTGCTTTGGCCTTATCGGCAGCCTCCAAAGCATTATTGATAGAGGTCTCACGCTCTTTCAAGGCCTTGAGAATCGGCTTCCATGCAAAGGCTCGAAGCAAGAGTAATAAGCAAACAAAGACAATCAGTGTCCAAAAACTAAGACTTTCAGGATGGATGATATTCATGTATTTTTATTTTTCTTTTTCGTAATGACTTCTTGGTTTTAAAGAACCGTTCTGCAACCAACCGTTACAGAACGGTGTCCTGTGTACAGCTTAGTATCTTACCAAAGCAACTACCACGGCAAAAAGGGCAACCCCTTCAATAAGTGCCGCAGCGATAATCATTGCTCCCTGAATCTTAGAAGCTGCTTCTGGCTGGCGAGCGATTCCCTCCATAGCGGAAGAACCAATCTTACCAATACCAATTCCTGCTGCAAGAGCTGCAATACCAGCTCCAATTCCTGCTAATACCATAATTTAATTTATTTAATATATTTAATGTTTACTTGTTTTTAGAATATTCTCCCCTATCTTAGTGGTGTTCCTCGGCTACTGCACCTCCTATGAACAAAGCTGAAAGCAAGGTGAAGACATAGGCTTGGATAAAGGCTACCAATAGCTCCAAGATACTGATAAAGAGCGCAAAGGCTACCGATACTGGGGATACCAAAACAGTCTTAAAGGTAAAGATAAGCCCTACGAGGCTCAAGATAATGATATGCCCTGCGGTAATATTGGCAAAAAGTCGGATCATAAGGGAGAAAGGCTTGGTAAGCATTCCGATTACCTCCACAGGAATCATAATAGGTGCCAACCATACAGGTACCCCTGGGGTAGCAAAGATATGTTTCCAATAGTGACCATTCCCACTGAAGGTAGTGATAAGAAAAGTAAGCAAGGCCAATGTTCCTGTGAATATAATATCATTGGTAAGGGTACCTGAGATAATAGGCACCAATCCCAAGAGGTTTCCTATCAGAATCAAAAAGAAGACAGTAAGCAAATAAGGCATATAGCGCTCGTATTTTTTGTCTCCTATGTTAGGACGGGCAATATCGTCGCGAACAAAGACAATCAGCATTTCCAAAAGATTGGCCAAGCCCTTAGGGGCTTTAGGGTTTTTCTTGTAAGAACGTGCTATAGAAGTAAAAGCAAGCACCATAAGTAGTGCAATGAGGAAAAGTAACAATACGTTCTTAGTTATAGAAAAGTCCAAGGGGCGTGCATTGGTTACTTGGTGATTTTCATCATAGGAGATTTGTCCTTGAGCATCGGTGTAGTAGATCTGCCCATGTACACGCACAAAATATTGATTTCCTTTGGCCACCACGACTGTTCCTTTGTCATCGTGATGAAATTCGTTAGAGAGGAAAGTAACCAAGCCCTGATCTGTCCAAAGGATAATAGGCAAGGAGAGACTTACAGGATGCCCTTTCCAGTCAAATAAGTGATAATCATGAGAGTCGGCAATGTGGTGCATCACTATGCTCGTGTAATCCTCCTCTTGCCCCTCGGTAGGGGTCTCATCTGCAGCAGCTCTCCCCGCAAAAGGAAGCACTAACAAGCTTAAAAACAGCCACTTACTAATGATTTTTCGTATCATCTTTTAGTAATTATTATTGATGTCGCGTATATTTTATTTTGAGGTACAAAGATACACTTTTATTTTTACTTTTACTTATATTTTTTGTTTTTTTTAAGAGGACAACGATAGTGATTAGTGAACAGTGAACAGTGAATAGTGAACAGTGATTAGCGATTAGTGAACAGTGAACAGTGAACAGTGATTAGTGAACAGTGATTAGTGAACAGTGATTAGTGACAAGCTATCGGGCGTCAGGCATCGTAGCGTACGTTTTTCTCCCTTCGGGGGAAAGGGGGATAAAAAAAGAGACTTCCCATCTCTGGAAAGTCTCTCTTCTATAGTTATTGTTATATCCTTCTTCAGGCATTTTCACTCTTCACTCTTCACTATTCACTCTTCACTATTCACTCTTCACTATTCACTATTCATTCTTCACTATTCACTAACGATAGAGTGTAAAGTGTCCTTTGAAGGTTCTGTTATCATCAGGTTCGTTAAGGCGTAGGATATACCAGTAGTCACCTGTTGGAAGGGCTTCGCCTCCGTAGGTTCCGTCCCACTCTTCCTTGTTGTTGAGTGTGGCTATCTTACGTCCGTAACGATCGTAAATCACAGTCTCTGCATTCGGATAGCTGGCCAAGTTAAGCGGTGCCCATGTGTCATACTGACCATCTCCATTCGGTGTAAAGAAGTTTGGTATCACTACATCCATAAACTCTTTGTACATGAATACCGAATGTCCGCAAGCCACCTTGCCACCGTTCTCTTCCTTAAGCTCGCCCTTGCTGTCTTCTACATATACACGTACCTTCTTCTCTACCTTGCCCGTATCTGGGTTCTCTTCTTCATAATCCGTCTTCTGTACAAAGTAGGTTACCTCATCGCCTGACTTCACATTCTCTACTCGCTGTACATAGTGGCTCTTAACTTCCTCTGCCGTATGATACTGTGCAGAGCTGAAGTATACTGTGTATCGTTCCTTACCACCTTCTATCTTCACTTTGAGTAAGTTAAGATCGTTAGAGATACTTGTATTAGTTATCTTCAATGGTGGATAGTACTCTATGTTCAAGTCGCGTACTGATTCACAAAGTGGCGTATCTGACATCGTTGGGTTGTCCTTATCAAAATAGTATAGATAAATCTTATACTTGTTAAGGCCTTCCTGCAATGCTCTGGCCGCATTGAGCTGTGGTATCAAGGTCGCATGCTTGATCTGGTACATATTATGCGTATTATCTGAACCTTCAGGGGTAGTTCCCTCAAACTCATAACGCTGAATTGGGGTCGTTCCTCCTTCTACTCCTATAGCATATCTCAAGCGGTTGGCTGCGCCTCTCACACTTGGATTTACTACTAAGTAAGGTGTATTGACTGATACATACACATCGTAAGTGGCTTCAGCAGCTGTGTCGCTGTTTATTCCTCTTGCTCCTGGGAATACCAAGACTTTGTTGTTCTCATCTATAGAGGCGTGGCACTCGTAGTTTTGAACAATACGTCCACCGAGATCTACTCCGTCTATGATTTCAAACTCTTTCTTCTCTGTACAACCCTTAGCATCGGTTACCACGATCATATACTTACCAGCTCCCAAGTCGGTTATGTCAAATGGTACGGCTACTCTCACGCCTGATCCGCGCTTAGAGGTAGTTTCTCCATCTTCCTTATACACTTCCCACTTGTATGGTGTGTTACCTCCTTCTATTGTATAGGAGATCTTACCGTTGGTCTCGCCTTTGCAGCCTACATGCTGGATGTCTTGCTGCTTGATAGCTATCTTATCTGGAGATTCTACCACAAAGTTGCTACGTTCTACGATACAGTTGTATTCTGTATCCTTCACTCCTATTGTATAAGAACCTACCTTAAGGCCTGTGAACTTATTGTTTTCACCTTGCCAATCAAAGCTGCCATCGGCCTTCTTCAATCCATAGTGATACTTACCTGAACCTCCGTGTGCGGTAACTTCAAATTTTCCGTCTTCACCACCATAGCAGCTTACTGTTGCCTTGCCAGGTAATGGGTCTATGCTAAGCGGCTGCTTAGGCGCTACCTTGATCTGTTCAGAATCTACTCTACACTCACCATGGCCTGCTACCTTGTGTAATACGCTGATTACATAAGTCTTGGTCGTATTGCCTTCCAAATCCACATCCAAGTTGAACTGTGTATTGTCATGTGGCTGATCTACCTTAGCTGGGTTACCTACTTCGGTGAGTAAGTAGCGTACATTGAGCGCTGCCGCAGTTGGCGTTACGCTGGCCTCTACTACCCACTTGAGCTTACCATCCACACACTCATACTTACCTGCCGATAACTTGAGTTTTACCTCAGAGCCTGGCTCTATAGTAACTGTGGTTTCAGCCTCACAACCATTCTTATCAATAATCCTAAAGGTGTGCTCGCCTGCAGTTAGGTTCTCTATCGGATCACCATTGTCTCTTGTATGGTATCGTATAGGGGCTTGGCCGTCTATTACGAGTTCATACTCATTGTCATTAGATGTCCTTGCTAAAGGTGTTCCTCCGAATACTCTTAGGCGGGTCTTACCATCCTTGGCATCTAAACAGCTTTCGTGCTCGGTGTATTCTGGATTGA
>ERZ772973.342-NODE-342-length-24632-cov-198.345_pt1 | contig 24632 bp, 21 predicted proteins | sample MGYA00580672_ERZ772973 | MGnify/ENA primary metagenome ERZ772973 (study PRJEB29015, sample SAMEA2737938) | human oral metagenome | biome: human oral; feature: human-associated habitat; material: dental | place: China | collected 2152 ...
ATGGGGTTCATTCTTGGGTGATGGGGATGTTGGTGAGGCGGAAGGCGTAGGCGCTGTCGGCGCCTTTGGGTCTTTTGGCGCCCTGGTGGTCGAGGGTGGCGGTGTCTTGTCCGGTGTCGGGCCAGACGACGCAGATGGTGGTGGTGGCGCCTTCGTTGAGAGGGCCATCGACGGAGAGTTTGCTTTCGGTCAAAGGGGTGTGGGTCGTGGCGTTGGGGGGGACATAGTCGGCGGGGAAGAGACGCTGGTCGCCGGTCAGGAGGGTCAGACCGTCGGAGGAGGCGTATGACGCGTCAGCGGTCCCCTCCTCCTGACGCGAGTTGGACATGACCACAGCGTAGTCGCGCAGCCAGGCGCGCAGGGTTGAGGTGTTGCCGGTGCCGCCGGGGCCGGTGGTCACGTTCAGGCAGCCGAGGAGGAGACCGCCGGTGCGGGTGAGGCGCTCGAGAGTCACGCTCACTTGTCCGCCGTGTTCGTCGGGGTCGGTGACGGTCACGCCGTCGGGACCGTCACCGACCGGTCCGAGCGGGTCGGGCCACCGCGCCGATGATCCCGCACTGCTGCCAGCGGTAGGGCCGGCGGCGGGGCCGGCACTGCTGCCGGCGCTGGTGCCGGCGGTGGGGGTCATCGTGACTACGACGCGTCTGTTAGCGGCTCTGGCCTCCTCACTGGTACCCTCGACGGCTGGTTCGCTCTCTCCTCTGCCGGACGCGGTCACCGTCCAAGCCGACAGATCAGCCACCTGCCCCAACCGGGTCTGGATAGCCCGAGCACGACGCTCGGACAAGTCCTGGTTATACGCCTCATCAGCAATATCATCGGTATGACCGACGATATCAAGCCCCCCGCCACCGGGATACTCGGCCAACCGAGCCGCGATCGCAGACAGCTGACCATCAGCCTGATCAGTCAAAGCATCAGAATCCGGATCGAAGGTGACATCCGAGGCCAGGGTCACAGTCACGTCCTTGTTCCCGGTCAGGGTGCTGGTCGACTCGTCCACAGCCCGAGTGAACGACTCAACGGGCACCGGATCCGCTCTACCAGCATCGAGGCTAAGACGACCGATAGCCTCATCCATCGCCGCCAGATCAACCCCGGCGTCAGACGCATCCTCCCGATCGATCACCGCCACCGGAACGAACCCGGTCATGGGCACGAACACCGTCACCCGATCCGTATCATCAACCGGACCGAACGTCACATACGTCGTATCAGACTCACCCGCGGCTAGGATGACACGGCCTCTGTTGTTCCGGGTGGTGACCCGCACTGTGCCCGCAGCAGGGTCGAGCAGTCTTATCCCGATAACACCGGGAGGTTTACCGATCGGCGGGCTCAAGTAAGCCATCACCCACAGCTTGTCGCCATTACTGCTGTTCCAGCTCCTCTCCGGACCACCCATGGGAGCATCATCACCGGCCCGCGTGAACTTCACGGCCAGGGCCGTCGTCGCCTCATCAACACGCACCAGCGGGGAAACACCCACCGTCACATGATGCCCCAGCATATGAGCGTCCAACTCCTGAAACCCCACCGGAACACCACCGCCCGCCACCGGAACAGAAGCCGAAGACGACCCCGACGCACCCCCAGAACCCGCAGAATCCCCCACCCCCGACCCGGACCGCCCCCGACACCCCACCGCACCAGCAGAGGACAGAACCGCCAGAGCAAGAAAAGAACGACGCGACGACATCGACGACACCAGCCACGAGAACCGAGACGAAAAACCACTGAACCATTTACCAACCATGAATGAGCCCCCTACCACAACACGAACCCACTGACCCGATCACCATACCCACCCCACCCCCGCAACCCCGATGGGGACAACCACACCACTACCCGTGCACCACCCACCACTACCCGTGGAGATGGGTCGTCGCGGCGTCACTGCGATGAAGCGCCCGCCGGCAATGGCGAGGGGCGCTGGTCAGTGGTTGGGAGTGGGGACGTTGACGGTCTGGATCTCGGTGACGGGCAGCTCGGTGGTGGATGTGACTGTGACCGGATCGAGTGCGCCGGAGGACCCGTCGGTGGCGGTGTAGGAGACGTCGTAGGTCGCCGATGTGCGCAGCGGCGTGGTCTGGCTTGCCCGGTGGGCGGAGGCGCGGCCGAATACGATGGTGCAGTCGCTGGACCCCTCCGCCATGCCGGGCTGCCATGGTGTGCCGAAACCCGAGCAGTGGGGTGTGGAGTCGGGAGCCGACAATGACAGTCCGGAGGCGGTGGCGGTCACTGTCGCCGTCACGGGGCCCGCTGTGGCGGTGGCGGTCACTGTTGCCGGTGTGTCGCCGTCGGCCCACACCCACGTGTCCAGGCCGACGACGGTGGCACCCGAGTCCCCCAGGGCCGGGTTCGTCCCGATCGACGGGGTCGGAATGTCGACCGCGTCCCATGCCGCCTGCGCCAATGTCTCACCGTCGACCTCCGGGGCTGGAGGATCCTCCCCATCGGGAACCCATACAGCCGGACGACTCTCAGCGTCGTCGCGGGCCTTAATGTATTCTTCCTCGCTTGATGCGCGATCCCTATGACAATTAAGATAATACCACTGCCCGGGCTCATTCTCATGCTGTTCCCAGTCGGGATATTTCTCCTTCGGCACTTGCGCGCCCGGATGGGTCGGTGGTTTCCGTATATCATGGGCCAGGTCAGCTCCGGTCGCCGTCGACGAGTAGTCGCATAGTGGTGCGACGGTCCCCGTCGCGGTGGTCGAGGTCGCCGCTCCGCCACCGTTGGAGACGGAGGTATAGGATACACTGACGGAGATCGTCGAGGCGCCATCCGTCTTGTTGACGGACGAGGCGCCGACAGAATCGCCCTCATCATCAGTTGCACGCGCGGGCGAGAGTAATAACGATACGCACATGAATGCAATCGTGAGTGAGGCGTTCCGGAGTATGCGATGATGCTTCATTATTGTGTGCACAGCTTACTGTCCTTTTCCTTAGACGAAGAAGTTACGGCCCACGTGTCACCGCTTCGGACGAGGGTTATGCTGTAAGTCGCTAGTACTTTCCAACCGTCTCTCGATACATCGTTGCCGGAGCTGTCCACAATCCTGGCTGATCGGAAGTCCGCACATGCGGTGACCGTTGCGATTGGACGAATAACATCGCCCTGCATGTCAACGAATAGAATCGAATTGCTAAAGCTCCCTTCGGCGTGCTGACCGGCCGACATGTATTTATCGTAAGATTTCTTGTAATTCTCCAGCTCGTCCTCGCTTGTTGTGGCTTCTACAGCACTCAGGTCCCCGTCCTCGGTTCTGTACCCCTCCCATGTGGCGCGATCGTAGGCTATGTATGTTCGGAGAGCCTCTTGCTGAAGCTCGTCGAGGTCGTCGGGGATTGACAGAACCGTGTACTCCGTTGCCGGGTCGGACAGGCCCTCCGCCGTCAGAGGTCCGTCCGTCGCCGACGTGCTGGAGGCCGACGCTTCTGCGGAGGAGTCGTCCGCCGGTGCGCTTTCCGCCGCTGCTGTGCCCCCGCTGTCGGCGTCCGATGTATAGGCGGGAACCGACGGGTTCGCTTTCTCACCGCCGGAAGAACATCCTACGAGCAATGCGGCTGACAGGAAAAGTATTGTTACGGCCGATCGATAAGTCTTCATGCACAACCTCCGTCTCAGGGTGCGCAGACGACACGGAGGACGATCTCCCCACGGGGACGGCCCGCCATGACGGCTGCCGTATATATCAGGACGATGACGACCCTATCAGTGGCCCGCTTGTTCTTCAACCCGTGAGACTGCGTCGCATCTGCTCTTTCCGCGCCTTCCGCGCCGCCTGCACGCACCGTCCGGGTCGCGACCGTTCCGGTTGGGGCTTGGTTTCTCCGTCGCTCTGCCTCGGACGCGGGCAGCGAGGGCGGTGGTTGCGATGGGGGTGCGGGGATAATGGCGGACACCGTTTATCGTCGTCAACCGATGGGCGAGGCGGTGACGGTCCCGTTAGGCGGGTAGATCGCCTCCTGTTCAGGCGGGCCGGCAGCAGCGGCCTGGATAGTGCCCGCAACAGCTTTCAGCATGAGAATGAAGACCGTATCGGTCGGGTCACCGGACCATTGAAGTCTATCTTCTCCGATCACGCGCACGGAGAACTCATAACCATTCATCGTCCCCGACACCACACGCCCGCCCCGCGCCCGCCCCGCGCCGGCCGGCCGAAGACGGGAAGGACGCGGTGGCACATCGGGTATGAGTTATCCATCATGGTGTGGGGGCGGAATTGCGGTCGTCGGTGGGGTACATGCTCCAGCTCTGCTCTGGTCCGTCGGCGGCCTGGGGGGCGGCCGGCCCGATCAAGGTGAACAGGTCCTCCAGGTCCGCGACGTCCTGCGTGAAAGAAACGGGGCTGTCTCCGGACGGATAGACTCTGCGGAGGGTGGCGACGGTATCGGTGTCGGGGTAGGACCATACGAGAATGGCATGGCCGCGGTTGTCGGGGATGACCGCCCCCTGCCCCGGCACCGAGTCGAGGGTGATCGGCTCGGCCTTCGGCGCGGCGGCCACATCCTCGAAAGTCGAGCCCGTCGGGACGCTGTCGATGTTCCTGGGGTAGGTCGTGGTGACCCTCAGGTCGAAACGCCCGGTGTCGTTGCTGTCGGCCACGCCGATAGCGCACCACAGTGAGACGTGGTCCGGGGGGTCGGGGTTGTTGTTGATGGCGAAGCTGGGAATCTGACGACCGGTGGTCTGCTGGATCTGGTCCACCGTGGCCAGGCCGCATACGGACACCTCCCCATCCAGAGGGGTCGGGGACGGGGAAGGCTCCGCTCCGCCCGCGCTGCGGCAGCCGGCCGAGACGGCCAGCACCGCACAAGCCAGACACGCCACCACACGCCCGCCCCGCGCCCGCCCCGCGCCGGCCGGCCGAAGACGGGAAGGACGCGGTGGCACATCGGGTATGAGTTATCCATCATGGTGTGGGGGCGGAATTGCGGTCGTCGGTGGGGTACATGCTCCAGCTCTGCTCTGGTCCGTCGGCGGCCTGGGGGGCGGCCGGCCCGATCAGGGTGAACAGGTCCTCCAGGTCCGCGGCGTCCTGGAACAACCTGGGGGCCGTCGTCGGCCTGGGGTGGGTTCTTTTGAGGGTGGCGACGGTATCAGTGTCGGGATAGGACCATACGAGAATAGCACGGCCGTCGTCATCGGGGATGACCGCCCCCTGCCCCGGCACCGAGTCGAGGGTGACCGGCTCGGCATTCGGAGCGGCGGCCACCTTCTCAAAAGTCGATGCAGCCGGCACGGTTCTGACGCTATCGGGAAATGTCGTACTGACCTCCAGAGCGAAAGTGTCGATACCTCTCTGACTAACCATGTAGATCTGACATTCAAACCCGAATATCCCAGAACGATGGGATGAGTTGTTGATGGTGAACTCCTCGATCTGACGGCCGGTGTTCTGCTGGATCTGGTCCACCGTGGCCAGGCCGCATACGGACACCTCCCCATCCAGAGGGGTCGGGGACGTCCCCGCTCCCCTTGTGCTGCGGCAGCCGGCCGAGACGGCCAGCACCGCACAGGCCAGACACGCCAGCACACGCCCACCTCGCGATGACGATTTACTCATAGCCCCCGCCCATTAGTAATTCTTCGCATCTCTTTCACCATTAATATCTCCGCTTGAGTAGCTACCTGACAGATCTTTGGTGAGAGCATCGAGAGTGGTGTGATTGGAGGTGGAGGTCGGCGAGGTCTGGGTATGGATCCAGTCTGTGACGCTGCGGTAGGTTTGTGCGTCCGCTCCATCAAGGTCGATCGTGTACCTGCCGGTGTCGGGATCCTGGGTAATCCAGTCGTAGTCCGAGTCCGCCTTAGCCAGCTCCGCCTGGTCGATCAGGTCGGTGTCCGCGGCATCACGCACCGCTGCAGCCCGCACGGCGGAGTCGACATTCGCGTCGACGCTGGGGTCCACGCTCTGGGCATCGGGGGTGACGGCGTCGGCCACCACCGGTGATAGGAAGGAGGACCCCGCCGCCCAGGCCGCCTTGCCCGCGGTACTACCGGCCACGGCTCCCACCGGGCCGCCGGCGGAGCCCAGCGCCGCCCCCGCCACGGTGAAGAAGGCGCCCGTCGCCGTTTTGGCAGTGGATACGTTCTCGTTGGCTTTGTCCCGGGCGGAGGCATTGAGGTCCTCAGCCTTCTGATCGGCCATCCCCGACAAGTACCCCATGGCCTGCGCGTTGTTAGCGTATGCCATCCTAATAGAATTCGTCTGCTCGGTCGGATCGCCCTCGTGCACGGCCACGCCCTCGGCCGAGCACCGCCGTGCATAGCCCGTCAGGCCAGCGCTCATAGTCCTGGCCGCATTTGGATTATCGATCACTCGGTACGTCAAGGCCTTGATATCGTCAATCGACGTAGCGTCGAATTCAGGAGTACCGGAGTGATCCACATCGGTCGCGTTTCCTTCGATGAACACCTCCTGGACCTCGGCGGGGCAGTTAGCCAGGAGAACTCCGATATGGGATTTGGTGCCGTCGGTGTAATTCTTGGCGTTCGTGTTCTGGGCCAGGTCGTGGATGCCGTGACCGGCCAGGGATGTGGCCCGCGCGGCTTGGTCGTCGTCCTCGCTGGTGCGCAGGGAGGATCCCGCTGCCAGGGCCGCAGTGAACCCGGATAGGCCCTCCCTGTCCCAGTCGCGGGCCGACAGGTCATCAATACGACTGACATCCGCCGACCCGTCGGCGGCAGCCGGGGCCAGATAGCCCAGGGCGGCGTCAGGGTTGCCGCCCATGGCCTTGAGGACCCCGGTCATAGGATCGAAAGAGTGCCAACCCATGCTGTCGCCCAGGATCTCTGCACGGGCCTTGCTCTTTGTACGGGCGTCGATCTGTCCCGGCGATTCGGGAAACAACCCAAGTTCGTTTCCCGACTCGTTGACAACACTCTGCGGGTAATCGGCGACGTGCTCGATCTCCTTGTAGTCGATGTCGTCGAGCTTGTTGGCCAGATCGATCAGGAAGCTGGAGCCGAAGTCCAGATCGTTGACGCCATTACCGTCGTCATCACGGCTGAGGATCGCATTCAGCACTGTGACTCGTCCGTACTCGCCTTCCTCGTCGACCGACCCGGAGATGGCATCGGCGACTTCCTGAGAGCGCTCCTCATCCCAGATGGTTGACGCGCTGGCCAGCACTCCGCCTAGGGCATCAGCTATACGATCGGCCTTCTCAGTACTGTTGAAAATGAACCAAGAAAAGGCGGATAACGGCAGGCTGGTCAGGTTCTCCGGGCCGATTTCGGTGATGACGGCGTTGGCGTAGACGGGATTACCCTGGTTGTCCGTCATGGAGGCCATAATGTCATCGATAGTGCGGCCGTCATCAGCTTTTCCATCGTTGGAGTCGGCGGCCTGGGTCAGGGCGTCGGCGTCGGCTCGGGCGGTAGCGGCGGCCTCGAAATTGTAGGTTCCGATGTTGGCGGCAGTGTCGGAGACCCCGTCGGGCAGACAGTAGTTCACTGTTCCGTCGGCATTGGTGGTGGTCAACCCGTTGGAGTTGAGGTCGATGATCTGCTGATGTCGGTAGGACAGGTCGTTGATGACCGCGTAGAGGGTACTGATGGCCGACCCCAATTCAGGGACGTAGGTTTCGCCTCCGGACAGGGTTCCGGATTGCGACGTGGCGCCTATCATGGGAGCAGAGTAAACGAATGGGATGTGGGTGGCCTCTTCAACGCTGGGTACGGGATCGAGGGCGTCCGCGCTGGATGAACAGATTTTATAGCGTTCACTCTCAGCAGCCTCGACGTATGCGGTCAGATTGCGAATGAGCACTAGCACGAGTTCGGGATTGAATGTGATGAAATACATACTCTTCCTGTCGGTCAGCGTGCTGTTTCAGTGGTCTGCGCCGGCCCCTCTCAGACGGCCGAGATACTGACCTAGTACTGTCCCCAGTTGGCCTCGTCGCTGTGGGGCGGGACCTTCTCACCGGGGTCACGCTTCTGGGTGTTCTCGGCGCTGGTCACGACAGCGACGAGGGCATCGAGCACAGCGGTGATCGAGTCGATAGCGGAGTTGATCCGGTACTGATACTCCACGGCGGTGTCGGAGTTCCATGTCTCCTCGTCCAGGGCAGTCCTGAAGCTGTCGGGGCCCGCGCCGCCGACGACGACGGTCGGGTTGAGGCCGTCGGGGTCGGTGGCCGAGGGAACCGTCTGGGTGGAGGTCGTCCAGTCCTCGACTAGGAATGTTCTGGATTTCTCGATTTGTTCTTTGACATCACGGATTGCTTTGAGTTTGAGATTGTCCACCCAGTCGGGGTGATCCTCAACCGTACCGTCAGCGGGGGCGTCGTCCTGCGTGCTGGTATCGGGGGCCTCTTCATCGGGTCCTGATGCGACTGCGTCGGTCATGGCGGGTTCTCCTTCAGGGGTTATGGTTAGTGTATTCGATGCGGTGGGCGTGTTCAAGTGTTGTGTTCATTTGTTTTGTTGGGGTGATGGTGTGCGGGGGATTTGGATCCAGGTCCAGCCGGTGGGGGTGGTGAGGATAGCGCGTCCGGGTGGGACGGGAGCGCCGATGGAGCGGGGAAGGCGGGCGCCGAGTAGTTGGCCGTCGGAGGAGTCGCGGGGGGCGAGAATGAGGCCGGTGCGGTTTTTACGTACGGAGGCTAACAGGCCTGAGGCCATGCCCATGGCCTCGTCGATGTTGCAGGTGATAATGACGCCGCCGGGGTGGTCGCGGCAGGCGCGCATGTAGGTTTCTGCTTCTTTGGCCAGGGGGTGTGTTTTGCCGAGGGTGTCGAGGTCGTCGATGATGAGGAGGGTGTTGTGGTTGTTGTTCAGGAGGGTGGTGAGGTCGTCGGCTGTGTTGGTGGTGTCGAGGGTGGCGGTGATGGCGGGGTGGTGGGCGTAGTCGGTGAGGGGGGTGCGGCGAGGGGTGATGAGGATGGTGGGTGTGTGGTGGGCGAGGGTGGTGTGGAGGATGAAGGTGAGGGCGGTGGAGCGTCCGGAGCGGCGGGGGCCGGTGATGAGAATGCCGTTGCCGGCGTCTTCCATGGTGGTGGTGTGGATGTGGAGGGTGTCGCCGCCGATGCCCAGGGGGAGGTGGTCGGGTGGTGGTGTGGGGCCCAGGGCGAGAGCTTCGGGGGTGGTGATGGTCAGGGGGAGGTCGTCGATGTGGGGTGGTTGGCGGTGTGGTGGTGGAGTGGGCCAGCGGGTGGTGGCGGTGCGGGCGTGGTGGTAGAAGGCGGTGGTTTGGGCGGTGCCGGTGGGGGTGGTGTCGAGGAGGGGGGTTTGGACTTCTCGGGGATGGGATGGTCCGGTGCGGAAGGCGCGGCCGGGAGGCATGGTGGCGGGCACGTCGCGGGCGCGCATGCCGACCAGGTCGAAGGAGTCGGGGGTGGGCATGCGGAAGATGAGGCGGTCTTCGAGGAGCATGCCCATGTGGGAGCGGAAGGTGGTGCGGTCCCCAGTGATGGCGGCGCGCAGCCCCATGGCGGCGCCTTCGCGTAGCAGGATGCGGATCTGTTCGAGGATTTTGCCGCCGTCGACGGTTTCGTAGACGGTGGTCAGGCCATCCCAGCGGTCGATGAGGAGGATGAGGTAGGGCAGGCGGTCGTCGGGGTCGGCGGCGGCGCGTTGTTCGGCCAGGGAGGTGTGGCCGGCGGCGGCGAGGGTTTGCTGGCGGGTGGTGATCTGGGTGGTGAGTTTGGTCAGGAGGCGGCGCAAGCGGTCGGATTGGTCGCGGGTGATGATGGCGCCGGTATGGGGCAGGCTGATCAGGGGCAGCAGGCCGCCCGAGCCGGCGTCGATGCCGTAGATGTGGGCGTCGGCGGGGGAGGCGGTGGTGGCGATGCCGGTGGCCAGGGCGCGCAGGAAGGTGGTGCGGCCGGTGCGGGGGGCGCCGGCTATGCCCAGGTGGCCGGTGCGCGTGTAGTCCCAGGTCATGGGCCGCTGGGCCTGTTCGGAGGGGATGTCCTCCAAACCGATGATCAGCGGCGGCAGGAACCCGCCCCCACCGCCGGCCTCGCCGCCGGTGTGGGCCCCGGCCTCGGCCCCGCCGTCAGTGTCGCCGCCGGTGTCGCCGCCGGCCTCAGCCTCACCGTCAGCCTCGCCGTCGGCCTCGGCCCCGCCGTCAGTGTTGGTGGCCTCGGCCTCACCGTCAGTGTCGGTGGCCTCGGCCTCGCCGTCGGTGGTGTTAGTGGTGAGGGCGGTCAGGGTGATGGCGTCGGGCAGGGGCGGGAGCCAGGGCTGGTGGGGGGTGGGGCCGTGAGTGTCGTGGTGGGCGGTGGTGGTGGCGGTGACGAGGTCGGCGAGATCGGTGGGGGCGGTGGTGTCCTGGGTGCTAGTGGGGGCGGCGGGCGCGGGACGGGTCAAAAGGGTCAGGTGCAGGGGATGGACGCGGGGGCGGGGCTGGTGGATTGTGTGCGGGCGGTGTCCTCCGATGCGGGAGGCTTGGAAGGCCAGTAGGCGGCCGTGTCCGAGCCGGGCGTAGGCCCGGCCGGGCAGGGCGGGCGGGATGTGGGCGGCGTCGGGGGCCTCGATCACGTCCTGGGAGTCGGATTCATCGGTTACGCGCAAAGCGATGCGCAGGTTGGTGTTGGATCTGATATCGGCTGAGACGACGCCGGCCGGTCGTTGGGTGGCCAGAACGAGATGAACGCCCAGGGATCGACCGCGTCGAGCAATATCGACCAGGCCGGTGACGAAATCGGGCAGTTCGGTGATCAGAGCCGCGAATTCATCGATGATCAGCACGAGCCGGGGCATAGGATCGGTAGCGGCGTGGGCGGTAGCGGCGTAATCGTCGACGTCTTTGGCCCCCGCGCGAGCCAGTTGGCGTTCGCGGCGGCGTAGTTCGGCTCCTAGGGAGTCCAGAGCGCGGGAGGTCAGGTGCCCGTCGAGATCGGTGACCATGCCGACGGTGTGGGGCAGGTGGGCGCAGTCCTTGAAAGCCGCTCCGCCTTTGTAGTCCACGAGGACGAAGGTCATGGCCTCAGGGGTGTTGGCCGCGCATAGTCCCGCGATCAGAGTCTGGAGGAGCTCGGATTTGCCCGAGCCGGTCGTGCCCGCGACCAGAGCATGAGGACCATCAGCGCGCAGATCGATGCTGAACGCGCCCTCGGCGTCCTCGCCCACGGTCACGCGAGTCGAACGCCCACCACTGGACGCCCACCAGCCGGCCACCAGCCGGGGATCGGGGCGCCCGTCCACGCCCATCACATCCAAAAGCCGCGAAGCGCGGGGAATCGCGCCCTGGGCCCCCTGAGCGGAAGCGTCGCGCACCGGCGCCAGGCACCGGGCCATCCGCTCGGCCCATTCAAGCGACGGGGCATCGAGCCTGACCTGCTCGACCGGGTCAGCGCCAGCGACCCACACCTGGGCCAACGGGTTCTGAGCCGAGACCACGGCCCGGCACTCCTCGGGCAGACTCACCCGGTCGTGATCAACGCAAATGAAAACGATTCCGACCTGCGGACCCTGCCGCAGAGCCTGAACCATGCCGGGAACCAACCGCAGAGCCCGGGCCCCGTCAAGAACCACCACCATCGTCCGCCCCTCGGGCCGCGAACCCGGACCACGGACCGCGGCCCGCTCCTCGATCACCGACAAAATCCGATTCACCTCACGAGCCACCGAACGCTCATCAACACCCGCACGCACCCGTACCCCACCCGCCCCGGTACGCACGTGAGGCAGCCACCGTACCCAGTCCCATCGACGCCCCGCCCCGACCGCGTCGGCCGGATCAGCCAGAACCATCAGGTCCAACTCAGCCGGGGAATGCAGGCCCGCGCACTGAGCGACCATCCACCGGGCCGTCATACGAGCCCGCGGCCCGGCCACACCGACAACCCCCAACCCGCCCAGAGGCACACTGACGGGCACATCAGCCACCGCCCACCTCAACGGCTCCTCATACGAGGCCCGCTCGGGCACACCCAACTCCACCCGACTGGGCACATCAGCCGTGCCCACACGCATATCGAGCCAGTCCTCATCGTCCGCACGCCGCTCCCACAACCCGGCCCGCGGACCGCTGGCCCGCAACAACACCTCAGCCGGATCAGGCTGCTCATCCCGACGCTGACCCTGCTCACGAACCAACGCCTCAAAAGCAGCACCCTCCGCAGCCCGCTTAGCCCGCTCATAATCAGCCACCGCCCGCCGATGCGCCCGCTTACGATTAGTCGCACCAGTACGCCGATTAGCCAGCATCATCACCGGAGAGAACAGAACGAACAGCAACGACGCCACCCGACGAGTCACAACGAACATCACCACCCCCATCACCACCGGAGCCGCCAGCACCAACCACGAGAACGCCTGAGCACGTGACTCACGAGGCCGACGCGGCAATGAGAACGACCTCGCCCGCCCCGGACGAGCCAACCGAGGGGGACGGTTAAAGTCCACACCCGCCCCATCCCCCGACGCACTCACCACCGCATCAACCACCGGCACCGACCCGACCACCAACAAACTCGCCCCCGCACTCAACACCGTCCCCGGCTCCCACACCACCCGCTCCACCAACCGACGACGATCAAGCTCAACCAACCCGCGCCGCTCATCAGGATCCCTCTCCTCATGCGCCGGCAGTACCACGTCCCCACCACGACCACGACGCGAACGCCGCCACCACCGACCACCGCTATCCCCGGCCTCATCACCATCACCGCACCGAGCAAGAACAAGCGGCCCGGGCAGGGGATGAGCCCGCACCGGTCGAACAGGCGCGTCCAACTCCTGCGACTCGCCCACCGGCTCCACACTCACCACCCCATCGACTTCCACAATCACACGCGCCAAAGCCCTCTCCGCACCCGGCAGCACAACATCACACCCATCACCCCCGACAACATACTCACCCAGACCCAAACGACGAACCAATCCAGCCCCCTCGCCACCGATCACCCGCACCTCAACCACCCCACCCGGCTCCGCCCCGCCAACCACGGGCCCGCCAACGCCCACGACAGGCCCGCCAATGCCCACGACAGCCCCATCACGCAGCACACCCTCATCCAACCGAGCCCCCGAATCCAGCAGCGTCTCACCGCACCACACATCCGGAGCGCCCCCGCCCCGCAAACCAACAACAACACCCGTAGCATCCCCGGCGGCGCTGGCACTGGCAGCGCTGGCACCGGCGGCGCTGGCACCATTCTCGGCCGCGTCGGCGGCGGGGCCCGATGCCCGGTTGGCCGGGCCTAGATATTCATCCAGGCTCCGAGCCAGATCGGCGACCGTGGACTCCTCCGGCGCCGAGACCAGCACGTCCTCGCCCGACTCGGCGTCCTGCCCGAAACGAACCACGGTGAGCAGCAGATCCATCGCTATCTCCATAACCCTTCTTACGTCCTGAATTTCCTCGGGCTCCCGTCGGCCGTGCCTCAGGCAGGACGACGCCGCGACCCCAGCCCGGCGCCAGGGGCCAGATCCTCAACCAGGGCAGCAGTCGCAGGATCGACCTGGGCCAGATCATCAGCTCCCGCAGCCTCGAGCAACGCCTCTGCACGAGCAGCGAGCCTGTCACGCCCGCACGCAGCGGCCAGACGCAGATCATCACGCCACAGCCGCTGGTCGAGCTCAACCACCCGCAAACCAACCTCCACGGCACGCCCGGCCCCATCCGGATCATGATCACCCAGCAGAACCGCCACACGATGAGCCGCATCCGCCACCAGCACCTCGGATTCACGAGTCGCGCGCACCCGGGCCAACCACGCGTACCGACCGGGCTCAGCACCCTTCCATGACAGGGCGAACGCCCCTGCCCGGCGGTGACCGCCCTACATAGCATCCACGTGTGATGGCGACGACACCGACATGGTCGACCGCACCGACCGATGAGCTTTCCTGCCTCACTGTCGACGGGCAGGACACCCATATGCCTTTGTGGACTGCACGCACACGACGTGAGCGCTCTACTGGCCTGCTGGGAACCGATGACATCAGCGGAGGCCTGTGGATCCCGCGCTGTAACTGGGTGCACTGTTTCGGCATGCGGTACACGATCGACGTCGTTTACGTTAATCGCTCCGGCACAGTCGTTGACGTTGCTCCCCTTGCGCCGGGTCGGGTTGGCCTACCGAGGCTGCGGGCCACAGCAGTAGTCGAGATGGCGCAGGGTCAGGCCGAGCACGCAGGGATTCGCAAAGGCTCCGTCTTGTCGAGACGGCCCCCTACATCGGCAGCAGTTCCGGTTCCGAGGGAGGGGGACGTTGATGTGATGACGCGTCCATATTAATCCACTGAGAGGACAACGAGTCAATGCCCTTGACACATCCCTGGACGCTGGTTGCAGTGGCTGCATGCTCGGTGGCGCTCGCTGGGCCCGTAGCGGCGTGGACGCGCCGCTACGTTCGTAAATCGCGTGAAGACTACACCGGAGAAATCGCTTTTGAGACAGTCTCAGATCCTGAGAGTAATGTCAGGACCCCCATCAGGGGCGACGACGATCGCCGAAGGCGGGTTCCAGGGCCATCCGCTCACCCGCCTGTGCGGCATCCCGGTCTTTTGGCTACTGTTCCACAGGTTGCGATCACACTCGTACTCTGCGGGTTTTGCGTGTGGTGGGGGATGACAGCGGAGGCCGTCAGCGCGGCACTCGTCGCGGTGCCCGTCTATGCACTGTTGGCTAGCGCAGCCAGCGTCGATGCCGTCGCCCACCTGCTACCGAATCGGCTACTGGGATCTACCGCCATCTGGCTTGCGTTCTGCGGCACCGCGGCGGTAGTAGCGCAGCCCTCGAGGACTCACGCGGCGCTACGCGCATTGCTGTGGGCGTTGATCGCAGCAGTTATCAGCTTGTTGCTGACCCTGCTCCGCACCGGCCTGGGCCTGGGAGATGTCAAACTTTGTACCATAATAGGGCTGTGGCTCGGCTGGTTCGGGGGAAGCATGCTCGCTCTTGGCCTATGCGCCGGAATCGCCCTCGGAGGGCTGGGCGCCGTCGTCCTGCTCGCCACGCACCGTGCCGGTCGGAAGGATTCCATGGCGTACGGACCGTACCTCACCGCAGGCGCCATGATCGTTTGGCCACTGGCGATCGTCTGACAGGCATCATGAACGCCTCGTAAACGAGTGGCCGAGCTGGCTCGCTCGGCCGTCTGGGCGACCTGAGTGATGCACTCACGCCAGGCAGGTGCAGGGGGGTGGCGTCACGTTATCGAACTGTGATAGCCTAGTGTTGCCAGCGTGATGCCGTTGGTCCAGAGAACAGTCCCTGCACACGTGTTTAACGTTTTAACGTGAACAGAAGGTCCCAGTGATGCTTGTCTTCTCCGGTTCCCGGTCTCCTGCAGAGGCTGTCAGCGACCAGAATGCGGCCGAGGTACTCGATGTCCTCGAGGACCTGGGCCCCGATCCTATCCTGCTCGTATGTCGCACTGGGCAGGAGGAGCGTGAAGCCAGAGTTCTGCGTACGGCGCTCAGCCGTGATCACCTGGGTGTGCTGCCTCTTGACGAGCCCGAGACCCGCTTCCGGATCCTCGCCTACTGCCTGTGCCAGCTCAGCCCGGAGATGCTTGCTCAGGCCCCGGTCGTCATTGAGGTGCTGCTCCCGGCGTTGCGCACTCGCGTTGCACTCACGTCGGTCAGTCGACTCACCCGACCTGCCCCCACGTTGAGGCAACACATTGAAAGTCTCATGCCGGGATCGCGTTTCCTCTTGGATCTTAATCAGGGCAATGTCACCAGGACCACAAACATCACGTGGCCCGCTCCGCCCCAAGAGCACCTAGCGGTGTGGGCGGCGAATGATGAGCAGGGATGTGTGACAGAGAATCTGGAGAAGCTTGGGATTCACCGTGAGGTCGTTCTTCCGGTCTCACGATGCTGGCCGTCAAGATCATGGGCGGAAATGACGATACTCGACGCTGATCCCGGTCCATTAGTAGCTGAGGCGCTCAACCGCGTTTCGCAGACGATATGTCCTCATTGCGGTCGTTCGGCTGTCCCCGAGGGATGCCTCATGTGCGGCACTTGGCCGTATGGCGGTGATAACGTCAATTCACACACCCGATCCGCTCCGCCACCGACGACTACGCCGCCTGTTTTTGCTCCCCCACCGCCGAAGGAGATCCGATGAATCCGCGTCAACGACGAGGCGTTCTACTCATCCTTGTCACGGCTCTTGGAGCTATTGTCACCTTTATAGCCGTGTTCAGCTACGTCGAGTCCGTTTCCTCTCAAGTCGGCCCTAAGACTACGGTGTTAGAGTTGTCGGGAGATGTCGCCGACCTCCAGGAGATCACCGACGCGGATGTCAGCGTTACACAAGTTCCCAAGCGTTGGGTCCCAGAAGATGCTGTCCACGATCTCTCCGAACTCCAGGGTAAGGTGACTTCTTCCTCTTACGATAAAGGAGCTGTTCTTCAATCCAGTATGTTTCAGGACCCTCCGCAACTCACTGAAGGTTATCGCGAAGTGACGATTATGGTCGATGCGGAGACTGGAGTGGCAGGTAAGATCGCTTCAGGCTCACGCGTTGACGTCATTTCTACCCTCGAGGATTCGACTACTAATCAGCAGACTGCTGAAGTCATCATCCAGAATGCGCTCATCACTGACGTTGGCGTTGCCACTACGGTTGAAGGGAAAGATGATTCTGGCGACTTCGCCGAGTCCCAGGCCGTGCCGGTCACCTTCGCTTTGACCCCGGACGATTCGCTCAAACTCGCCTATGCTGAGAGCTTCTCCAAGAAGGTGCGTCTTCTGCTGCGTCGCGAAGGAGATGACAGTTCGGTCAGTAATCCCGAGTACTCAGCTACGGGACCGTCCAGTACTACTACTACCACCAGAGGTGAGCGATGATTCAGTACCTGCTGACGGAGGATGAGGAGACTCGAGCCCAAGTGGTTGCGGCCATCGCCGAGGCCGAAGGACTCGGGGAGGTCTTGGCCGTAGGATCACTTGACCGCCTATATGAGTCACTCGTTTCCAGTGATTCCGCCTGCGTCCTGGTGGATGAGTCTTTAGCTGATGTTTCCGCGCTTGTTGCTATTCAGGAAATTTCTCATTTATATCCACTTTTTCCAGTCATTCTGCTCACCCGGAGCAGGAACGCCGAAACGCTCACAGCGGCGATGGATTCCGGAGCCCGCACGGTTCTCACACTCCCTCTCTCTTTGGAGGATCTTGAAAGTCGTCTTCAATCGGTGCTCGCGTGGGCACGAGCGGCTCAAGGCGAGGCGAGCGTTCGGAATGATCCTGGTCGGAAACCAGGCATGGTGACCGCGATTGTTGGGGCTAAGGGAGGCGTCGGTACTTCAACGGTGGCTCTTATGGCAGCAGCTCAGCTGGCGCGACGCGCCCGTACCTGCCTTGTGGATCTCGACGTGCGTGGAGGAGATCTAGCCGCGATGGCAAATTTGTCTGTCCGGCATTCGATTACGGATTTAGTAGATATTGCAGCGGAGGTGAGCGCTCGGGAGATCTCAGAAGTCACGTACCCCTTGCCGGGCGGCATTGTCCTGCTGCCCGCACCAGATCACGGCGAGGCAGGTGAAGCGATGACAGAAGCCACCACCCGGCAGATCATCTCCATGCTGCGCTACCAATTTGACTATGTCATATTAGATTGCGGCAGCAGACTTGATGACATCCAAGCGATGGCACTCGACTCAGCAGATCAGATGTTCGTGGTGGCAACTCCCGATGCTCCGGCTGTGCGTTCCGTTCGCCGCCTGATAGAAGCTCTCAATCGGCTTGATATCGCTCGGGGTAACCCCATCGGACTCATTGTTAATCGTAGCGATCGTCACCGTGAGATTCAGCCCAGAACGGCAGCGAAGATGGCTTCCGTTCCCCTAGCCGTCAGTATTCCTGACTTGACTTCTCAGATAGAGATGGCAACCAACTCTGCTACTCTGCTCACTGCGAAGGTACCGAATCTGGCAAAATCTGCACGAGCAGTCGCTAAAAGCATACTGGCTGAGGGCACCAAATCGTCTCCTGAGCTATCTCCGACTGTGTTCGATGAAAAGAAACGAGCCGTACCCTATCGTCGTCCCGGAGGGCACTGGCGACAGAGTTCCGAGAAAGGACAGGTAACGGTAGAGTTTCCGGTCGTGTTCGCTCTTGCTACTGCAGCGCTTCTTTTATGCATACAACTTTTGGGTTACGGAATTTCTTACATGTTGGCTAACAACAGTGCCGAAGAAGCAGCGCATGCCTACGGAGTTGGCATGACCTCGAATGAGGTCCGTCATGAGGTCGCCGGGCGACTTCCCGGCGCATATCGTTCGGATATGACTATTACACAAAACAGTGCTGATGAGGTTACCGTTACCTTGCCGGTGCCATCCGTCGTAGATCTTCATACGTCTGCCACATCCGGAGTGGTCTGGGAGTTTCGGAAATGAGAGTTATTTCATCCGCATGTGCACAGCAATTACAACGTAAATCACATCATGGCGAGCGCGGCGTTCTTGATATCGAACTCGCCGGTTTTGTACCGATTCTTGTTCTTGTCCTGTTATTCTTACTTCAGGGCTTCATGGCTGTGTCTACCGTGACCTCTGTCAGTGCTGCTGCTCGCGACGGCGCACGTGCTTCCATGCTCGGGCACTCCCCTACGATGGCTGCTGAGGAGTCGCTCCCCGACTGGGTATCACTTGAGTCCGTCACCGACGACTGCGGTTCTGGCCACTGTGTAAGGGTGAAGGCAAGAGTCCCTCTCGGCTTGCCGACTTTCACCACCGGGCACCTCACTGTGAGTCGTACTGCTTACTTTCCGGAGGATTGACATGACACTCCGTGACCGTGCCATTTTACCTGCAGAACACCAGTCTCGAACTCCCGACAACAGGGAGAGTCTGATCTCTGTGTACCGAAACCGTCTGCTGGAAGAAGTGGACCTGGACGACGTGGCCGGGCTCGACCTCCCCCAGCAACGTGCGCGACTAGAACGAGTTCTATCACGACTCCTGTCCCTCGAAGGACCGGTTTTGTCACCGCGGGAGAGGACATGGCTCGTTAAGCGGATCATCGATGATGCCGTCGGCTTGGGAGTACTCGAGCCGCTGGTGGCCGACCACAGCATTACCGAGATCATGGTTAACGGTACTGAAGATATTTATGTTGAGCGCTCAGGTCGAATCGAGAGAGTATCTACCCGCTTCACCTCTGAAGCGGAACTCTATCAACTCATAGATAGGATCGTTTCCTCAGTCAATCGACGCGTGGACGAATCAAGCCCCATGGTAGATGCACGACTGCCCGGGGGCGAGCGTGTCAATGTTATTATTCCTCCACTTGCGTTGGACGGCCCAACGATTACAATCCGTCGTTTTCCAGAGCCTTTCCGCCTGGAGGACCTTGTGGCGCGCCTCAGTCTTCCCCAGGATGCTGCCGACCTGCTTGATGCTCTAGTCAAGGCGCGGCTCAGCATTCTTATCTCAGGCGGTACGGGCTCAGGGAAGACTACCTTTCTCAATGCTCTGTCAGGACTGATTCCAGAGAACGAACGGATCATCACGATCGAAGATGCTGCTGAGCTGTCGCTTCAGCAGCCTCACGTGGTGCGGCTTGAGGCACGTCCCGCTAACATCGAGGGCCGTGGCCAGATAACCATCCGCGATCTGGTTCGAAATTCCCTGCGAATGCGTCCCGACCGGATCATCGTCGGCGAAGTTCGCGGCGACGAGACCCTGGACATGCTCCAAGCAATGAATACGGGCCACGAAGGATCTCTCACCACAGTGCACGCGAATTCCCCAATAGACGCGCTCAGCCGTCTGGAGACCCTTGCCTCCATGTCTAACGTGGATGTTCCCGTAGAGACTGTACGAGACCAGATCAACGGTGCTATCGACGTTGTCGTTCAGCTGGAAAGAGACGCGGAGGGAGTGAGAAGAGTCAGTAGCATCGAATCTGTGATCTCGCAGCATCGCGAGAATTATGCGACATCCTCGTTGCTGCGTTACATTCACACAAAATACCCCGGTGCGGGACAGTTTGAATTCCAGAGTATTCCGGCATCCGTAGCACAGCGTGTGTTTCAGCGTAATCAATCATTACCAAAGGATCTTAATGTGAAGGAAACGGCAGTATGAACAACGACGATTTCATATTTCTGAGTGTCACGGTAACGGTCATTCTGGGCTGCAGTGCGAGCCTCACATTGGGAAACAATGCTCTTCGCACAGCGGAGGTTAAACAGAGCCTAGGACAAGCAGAGGGAACTCAAGGAGAGCGTGTAGTATCCCGTTTTCTGACCCTGTTCAGAGACCTCCCTTTCAGCCGTACTCTTCGCCGGCATTTGGTGAGCGCAGGTCTGTCGTGGGACGCTGCGGTAACCGAGCTGAGCGTAACGGCGACAATGGTAATTGTGTTCGTGGGAGCACGTCCCCTGGTCGGACGAATCGCTGGAGGCGCTCTGGCGACGTGCGTACCTTTTCTCTTCTTTCGGTGGCTGCAGCGGCGCACCGCCCAGCGTACCGAACAATTCGTTTCTCAGCTTCCGGAAGTATCCCGGGTCTTGTCCAATGGGACGTCAGCCGGTATGTCAGTGGAGCGGGCCCTTGACTTGGCAGCGAAGGAGGTACCAGAACCTGCGGGAGTGGAGATGCAAAGAGTAGTCTCTCAGCTGGCAGTGGGCTGGTCGCTGGATGCTGCTCTGGCAGATCTATCAGAGCGGATCCCCTCACGAGAACTTAACATACTCATCCGTACGATCGTGATCCAGTCTCGCTCGGGGGGCGCTTTGGTTACCGCTCTGCAAGATATTGCAAGGTCTTTAGAGGATCGCAAACAGCTTCATCGAGAGGTTCGTACCGCTATTCTTGGTTCGGCAGTCAGTGGTTATATAGTTCCAGTTATGGGCATATCTTGTATTGTGCTTCTTAACCTCATGAAGCCAGGAGTTCTTGATGATATGGCGATCTCTTTCATTGGTCGTCTCATTTTGATCGCCTCTTTTGTGTTCTTTGGTCTCGGAGCACTACTCATGAAAGTCGTCTCTCGCGTGGAGGTGTGAACCTTGACTGTTCCCTTTATAGCGGCCCTCACTGCCGCTTTGATTGTATTCGGCGTCGCTAACGGTATTCATATGATAAGAGACGACGGCACGAGTCATTTCTTTGAAAGCGAATACAAGAGCAACACTGATAAGTCTACGAGTATGTTTGTTAGACTCATTGACTTTCTGGGAATTCATGGGCAACAGGTACTTCGTCGTCTCTATGGCCCAGTTCGTTTGCGAATGCTCGATCGGAGGCTCAAGAATGCCGGCAATCCTGAAGGCCTTACTCTTGATCTGTTCATTCAGCGCGAATCTGGTTTCATTCTACTTAGCGTGATTATATTTATTTTTATGGTTTTGTTGAGGCAATCAATTTTCGGGGCTGTTATCGCTTTCATATTCTCATGCTGGATGTACTTATGGCTAATTCAGTCCATCCGGAGCAGGCAGAAAGCGATTAATAGAGAACTTCCGGATTTCCTTGATGTTTTAGCCGTTACCGTTCGCTCAGGTCTTCCGTTCAGAAATTCATTAGAACGCGTATGCGAACACTTTGAGGGGCCTGTTGCAGACGAGATGCGCAAGGCCCTTCAAGAAATGCGTCTTGGAGTCTCACGCCGCGCTGCCTTTACCGCAATAAGTGAGAGATGTCGTTCAGAGAATATCGATACATTCGTCACTGCACTTCTTCAATCCGAAGAACTAGGGACTCCCATTGGCGATGCTCTCCAGGCGATCGTGAAAGAGATCAGGCGTGAACGCGCTGAGCAAGTCCGGCGTGCCGCCGCCAAGGCCGCACCCAAAGTGTCTCTTGCTGCTAGCCTAACTATGCTGCCGGGAACTATGATTCTTATGATAGGCGGTATGCTGTATGCTAATCGCGATATTCTCTCTAATTTATTCGGGGGAGGATAATTATGAACAAGCATACAGTAAAAATGCAGAGTTCTATCGCTGACACTGTCAAAAGTCGGATGGCCTACGGCGCTGTAGGTCTCGTTTGCGATGTAAGATTGGGAATTCTCCTCGCCTGTGAAATCGGGATGATTATCACGGAACCTTTGGGATCCGGTGTCGCCATAGTACTCATCGCAATAGGTGTGACTTGGATTCCACTGCGCGCCTTTCGTCGTTCATCAGGTGATCTCCGTGGCAGATGGATCTTTCCGTTCGCAGATCTCCTAGTTACTATCATACTTATTTTGACACAGACACAGGCTTTTACCGACGCAAAATATTTGATTCTCGCCTATGTTTTGATATCGGCTCTGTTAATTGGTGTTGTCGCGGACTTATCTCGTGCTGTCACGTGGACGACTGGTGTAATTACAGCCTTGATGTTCGCCAGATTGAGTCAGATGCCATTGCCGCCCGTTGTATCTTTAGCATCAGCAGCTGGAGTGGGAGCTGGTGTTCTCCTCGGTAACCACCTGCGTGGTCAACTTAACGAAGTTGGTCGGTTATCTGCCGAGGTTGCCTCCGCTCGAGCTGAAGAGCGTGCGCTTGCTGAACGGATTGCGATTGCACGTGATCTTCATGACTCACTTGCGAAGAGTGTCCATGGAATTCGAATGCTTTCAGAAACTCTGAACGATTCACTCCAGTCGGAACAGCATCAAGACGCTTCGCTGAGCCGTATCTTATTCGAGTCGGCGGATGAGGCGAGTCGTGAGGCCCGCCTGGTCCTCGACGGCCTACGTGTCAGCGGTGAAGATGATGTCGTAGGTGCTCTTACTGAGGAGGTTACACGATGGGGGGCTAGAACTGGTGTGGAAGCCTGTATCGAGGCTCAGGAGACGACATGCCTGCAATGCGCTCCGGAAGCGGTGTGGCAACTTCAGCGTATACTCGGTGAAGCACTGGCTAACGTCGAGAAGCACGCTCATGCACACACTGTATTTTTTTCTGCACGAGTGGACGACGGATCGCTTTACATAGTGGTTTCTGATGATGGTGTTGGAGTTGAGAAGAAAACCATGGACAAGATATTTTCCGTTTCTTCCGAGGGGCACTACGGCCTTGCAGGAATGAGGGAGCGCGCCGAGTCGCTCAATGCGCACCTAGCTATTGAAGCTCGCCCTAAAGAAGGTATTGGACTGCGGATGCATCTATTCGTCCCTCTGGAATCGTTAACGTCGGCTAAATAAAGGCAAGAATGATGAAAGTCATGATTGTAGATGACAATGCCATCGTCCGGGCAGGTCTGCGGGCGGTGCTATCACGAGTGGAGTCCGTCACGGATGTATTTGAAGCTGAAGATGCCTTTGAGGCTTTGGAAGCCACCGCTACTGAATTGCCAGATATCGTTTTGCTTGACATTTCCATGCCGGGGCGCAGTGGACTTGACATACTTCCTGAGCTTGTTGACCGTATGTCGGTCATTATGCTCACTTCGCTGAAAGATTCGCAATTGATTCGTCGAGCTCTGGACGCAGGAGCGCGAGGCTACCTGGTACACGGCCAGCTGGGAGTCAACGAAGTCGCAGGCGCGATTGAAACATGCCAACATGGAGGTCTTGTTCTGGGACGCGAGGCCGCTGATGTTATTCTTCGCTCTTCGGACGATGATCGACCGAGCCCTCTACGACGGCACGTGACAGACCGAGAGGCCGAGATCCTTGATCTCGCTGCAGACGGAATGTCCAACATGCAGATTGCCTCTCGTCTATTTTTATCCGAACGAACGGTGAAAAATTACCTCAACTCAGCCTACCCCAAGATCAATGTACACAACCGTGCTGAGGCGGTGTCGGCCTGGTTAGGGCGTGGGCCGGGGCGTTGATCGGGGCAGCAGGCTCTAGGCCATGGGGCGACTGACCATCTATATTAATAATCGTCGGTAGGGCACTACTGATGTGGTAGCTGATTCAGTCTCTATATACGGAGGTCACTATGAACGCTGGTCCTTTGCTCCGCCTTCAGGTTCGAGTCCGTCAGGTTTGCATCGACTGGCTCGAGAGCGAGCGCGGTCAGACGATGGTTGAATACGCGGGTATCGGTTTGGTCGTTGTTGCCATTATTGCAGCGATTGCTAGTGCTCTCAAGGGCAGCGGTGACGCTAAACTTGGTAAAATTATCATGACGAAGATCTCGGCAATTATCGATAAGATCGATACCTCCAAAATGTGATGGTTCATGTGGTAGACTGCTGATATGTGCAGGAAGGTGCACCAAGATAAGATCTTGGCGCACCCACCTGCACATGACTAGCCCACCTGCACATGACTAGCCCGTATTGGTTTAGATCTAGGAGCATACTCGATGCGTCGCCGCTCTTTTTTAGCTGTGTCTTTGCTGTTCTCTGCTGGTGTGGTGGGGTGTCGGGGGCGGTCTGGGTCGGGGGTGGGGGATTCTGCGGGTTCTGGGGGTGTGTCGGGGTTGTCTTCGGCTTCTGTTCCGGTGGCGGGCGGTGGTGTTCCGGTGGGGTTTCAGGAGTTGGACGCTCATATGCTGGGGCATCATGTGACGGTGGGTGTTTCCCCGCTGGTGCGTGTTGATGAGGCGACGACGGCCCTGGCCGTGAAGTTCACGCGGGCCGGTGATGATGCGACATTGGCGGACGTGGAGCAGGTCTGGAGCGCGCCCGAGGGCGATGAGCTGACCGTCAGTTCTTACGTGGATCTGCCCTGGTCGACGACTAGCGCCGTGGTGCTGCTTGATCCTGCTGCGGGCACAGTGCGGGAAACAGCGCAGAAGGAGGAAATCG